>Ga0315273_10001469_pt1 | contig 26864 bp, 24 predicted proteins | sample YL17G02_0_MG_FD_205753 | JGI IMG/M metagenome (GOLD analysis project Ga0315273, IMG submission 205753) | Sediment microbial communities from Yellowstone Lake, YNP, Wyoming, USA - YL17G02_0 | ecosystem: Environmental > Aquatic > Freshwater > Lake > Sediment | place: USA: Wyoming | collected... | reverse complement strand
AGGTAGAAAACTTCGTCAGCTATTTCAGGAACCGCTACAGCAGGATAGCAAGGCTTTTGCGGATTCCTGGCGGGGAAAGCCTGATTGACCTCAAGGACGTAAAGCGCTATCTCAACGAGCGGGTGAGAATAAACGTCATGGTAAGCTCGAAAAAGGAGACAAAGAAAGGCAACCTTCTCCTGGAAGTTGAAGACCTCACAGGATCGTTCAAAGTCGTGTTTTCATCCAATTCCAGGAATGAGAAGCTCGCTGACAAGGCAAAAGGAATACTGTTGGATGAGGTCATTTCCATTTCAGGCAAAGTCCTTGAACCATACATAATCGCTGATGATATCGACTGGCCGGAGATTCCGGTCATGCGCGAGCGGAAAAAGGCGGAAAATGATCTGGCGATCGTTTATCTCTCGGACACCCACTTCGGCTCCAGGTATTTCCTGGAAAAGGAATTCAAATCGTTTGTTGACTGGATGCATGGCAGGGGAGAGGCCAAAGAACTGGCTGGCAAAGTTAAGTACGTCGTTGTTGCAGGCGATATTGTCGATGGCATAGGGATATACCCGAACCAGGAGAAGGAGCTGGTGGTGAAGGATATCTACGCGCAATACAAGATGTTCGATGATTTCGTGGAATCCCTTCCAGACTGGGTTGAGGTAATAATCTGCCCAGGCAACCACGACGCAGTGAGAAGAGGGGAGCCCATGCCTGCGATTGGGAAGGACCTGATTTCCTCTGATGTGACATCAGTAGGGAACCCTTCAACAGTGGTTATCGAAGGGTTGAAGCACCTTTTATATCACGCAACTTCCATTGATTCCATGATCGCGAACCTTCCAAACGCGTCTTATTCGCATCCGGAAAAGGTGATGGTGGAGTATTTGAGAAGAAGGCACCTTTCGCCGATTTATGGGGGAAACCTGATAATTCCTGAGAACATTGATTACATGGTTGTGGACGAGGAACCCGACGTGCTGCACTGCGGCCATGTTCACAAGAACGGCTACACACAGTACAGGGGAACGCTGCTCATAAACTCAGGAACGTTCCAGGACAGGACAGAATTCCAGATTAAACAAGGGCATGTGCCATCACCTGCACTGGTACCGGTTTACGAGATAAAAAGCGGAAAGCTGCGAACGCTTGATTTCAAGAGCGCTTGACACAGTTCAGTTTGTAATTGTTGCGAGCAACATTGAACTACTTTTAATAACAATTTATAAACATTAAGCGCCATATGATAAGTACATGATATTCTCTAACCAAATCGATTATTATCAGATAATTGGCGTGCGTCCTGATGCCACACAGAAGGAAATAAGGAAGGCATACCGGAAACTCGCTTTCGAAACGCATCCTGATCGGAATCGGGCCCCTGACGCCGAACTCAGGTTCAAGATACTCGGTGAGGCTTATTACACCCTTTTCGATCCGGAGAAGAGGGAGGCGTACGACCGGAGCAGGAATGGTACTGGTGTGCACGAAATGCCGCAGGAACCTGCAAGGAAGCAGCCACCACGACAGCAAAGACCGAAGCAGGCAGCAAGGCAGGCACCGCATGAAAAGAAAAGGGAAAAACGCCCGTTTACAGAAGAAGGAAAGGACAAATACCAGCAGATGGCTGACGAAGGGAAATTTTCCGACCTCATAAAAGTGCTGGAGAATATTGGCGTGCGAATTGCCATCCGCCTCCGCGTTGGAGAGATTCTGGTCAACAGGCTGGCGGAACTCGGGAACGAGGAAATGCTCAGGGATATCATTGGGCGTGAGAAGATAGATCAGCAGACCAGGGACAAGGCGTTGAAGCATCTTATTAACAAGTACAAGGACATGAGAAGGTATCCGGATCTGGTTGGCCTCTCCGCCTGTAAAGGAAGCCCATGGCTAAGGAGGGATGCTTGCCAGAGCGGAATCAGTGGCATGCGGAGAGAGGGAGACTTCCGCGGACTGCACAAGGTGACCGCAGATGGAGGTCTGCCATGGGAAACAAGGGCGGAAGCAGTTCGCCAGACAAAGAATTATGCGACAAAAAAGGACATCCCTGTTATAAAGGAAATGGCCCGCGATGGCAGGCTTGAGGCGGAGTTTCTTCGCGAGGCTTGGGGCACGCTCCGGAAGATTTCATCTTCGAAAGAGGCGGTCGCGTTCGCAAGGGGCGTCGCCGAGGACGCGAACGGGGCGCCAGGTGCCAGGCTTGCTGCAGGGAAGTTCGTGCTCAGCATCCTGAGGGATACATCGCGATATGACGAGATACGCTTGGTCGCGATGTCTCCGTCAATGCCAAACGAAATACAAAGGGAAGCGCTATCGATTTTCAGCTTGAACAGGCTTCAGGGGCTGGTCAATGGAAGGGATATGGACGCGGTTATCCAGATGGCATGCGATACAATCATTCCGATAGAAGTCCGGGCAAAGGCCGGAAAGGCTGGGATAGAGATATTATTCTTCACTGAATCTTTTGGAAGGCTTGGGTCACTCAAGGTCATGACAGGGTTCCCCGAATCTCTGGTTGGCGACCTAAATCTCGCGATCAATATCGCCAGTGTCGCCGAAAGGGCACTCAAGGAGAACACTTTCTCCAAGCTTGTCAAGATGTCCGAAGGGGCCAGGGGCTCAAGCTTTGGAAAATATGTCGGTTACATGGCAGTGAACGGATATGCCAGGCTCGGGATCTCGACCATGTTGGACGCTATGCGCAGGCATCCTGGGCTCGATCGAAAAGTGCGCGATTATGCGGAGAGCAAGATACCTGAAGCCAAGGAACGTCTCATGGAGAGGATCGCGAAGTTGAAGAACGGGAGCGGCGGAATGGACTCGGAGATGCGCGCGAAATTCGGTGAACACGCGAAAGCGAAACCGCCTCCAACACCGTTAGCGGCCAAGACTGTTAAGAATAAGTGACAACTTCAGAGCAAATTAAGTTCACTTTTCATTTGCACTAGTCCCGACCCTGGAATTGTGAATCATCTAATTCTGCTTCCTAAGAAAAATATCAGCCTGTGATCCGGCCGGTCAACAACAACTGCTCCACCAAGTTCCAGAAGCAAGCGCTGCGTTTTGACAGAAAGCGCTCCTCCGACAAACGTGCCTTCATAACCTGATTTTGAAAGCTCCACACCTGCGATTGCAGAAGGTACTATGGAAAGAGGGATCCTTGGGATCTTTACAAGAGGAATGCTCGCCACTGCCCTTCCGAGAACATTGTTCTGGTTAAGGGAAACGAGCATGTAGTCGTTTTCCATCCTGCTGTTACCAAACAAGTGCAGCCATCGTACATCTAGGTCAAGCCTTGGGTAAAATTCTTTGACCCAGCCGTAGGGAAGGATTGCATAGGCAGAAAGGGAAACCGGGTTTGCAGGGTTGTTGCTTCCGCTTGCAACCATCCCGATGCGATCGCGGTATCCATACCAAACGGTTCCGCCGAATTCTAGCCCCTGCTCACCGCTTACCTGGAGATCGCTGAATGAAGGTTTAACCAGCCTTACTCCTGCAAAAGGAAGCGCGGCAACCGTGTGGCCTCCTGCGGAAAGCGAGAGACCAACACCAAGGTTGAATGACCCTGTTCGCAAGCCTGCTGTCCCGTCCGAAGATAGAGATGAAACGCCATAAGACGAGAAATGGGCTCCAGCAATAAGGCCAAATCGTCTGCCTAACCGCTTCACAGTCGCATATCCGTCCAGTTCGTTGATGTCACCTTTGTTTTTTCCAAGGCTGAATTCAAGCCTTTTTGCTGCAGCCTGGAAAAGCAGTCTTTTTTCCTCTTGAACAGGTTCCTTTTTCTTCGGGGTTATTTCGACCGGTTGTGTCTGCGGCACTGATTGCGTTATTTCTTCGACTTTTACTATCCTGATGAAGCCAACTGGATTAAGCAGAAGCAGCTCGTGCTCGCCTTTTCCAGTCGTGAATTCTATTTTCAAAGGCAGCGCAATTCCGAATTTCTCCAAATCAGCTCCTTGCACGCCAATATCAGATATCTTCAGGATTTCGTCCCTTGCATGGACCTTGCCGTCAAGCAGATAGCTTAGGGTCAAGGTGTCACCGTCGCTTTGTCTTTTCCGATTTATGATAGGATACAGCTCTACAGTCACCCGGGCAGGGCCCTTGAATTTTATTGCCGGCTTTGGGTCGCCCTTACCGGCTGAAGAGCCATAGGTGTAATAGGCATCATAGTTCTGTCTTCCCACACGAAGCTGCTTGATTGTGGGTTCTTTGGCGTCCGCCCTTTCTTCGATTATGTACTCTGCCTTTGCTTTCTGGGTCGTTGGTTGCGACTGGGATGCTGCAGGCTGCGTTTGCGGCAAGGGCTGTGCATGCGCAATATTCCCTGCAGGTAAGGCTATGAGAGCAGAAGCGAAGGAGATTGCCCTAAAAGTAGAGAGGCGAAGCCCCCTCTGCCTGTTTTCTTTTTTTGAGCAGAACTGCATGATATTTCATGATCTAAAACAATTTTTAAAGCTGTCGTTTTTTTTGTCAGAGAAAGGATATGGTTTTAAAGGGTTTCATCAAATACATATATTATGTCGAATAAACACGATGACACACTTCCCGTGCCGTCGGCCCGGCAAAAAACCCCCCCTGGACAGGTAACCCCAGGCTCAGGAAGGCGGGTAACTGAATTGCGAGGATCGATGATGACACCCGAGCCTTTGATTACAATTACCAAGGCTCAATCTACAAATCCAGAAGAAGACGCGAACCTGGTGGGCGGCCGCTACCGTCTAGAGGAAATGCTTGGCGAAGGTGGCATGGGCCAGGTATACCGTGCGATAGATACTGTGATCAATAAAACCGTAGCTATGAAATGCATGACGGCTGGATTGCCAGAAGAAGAGAAAAAGCGCTTTGAGCAGGAAGCGCACAGCATGGCAAAGATAAAGCACGAGAACGTCGTAGATGTCACTGACTTCGGAAGGTTGGAAAATGACCTGCCTTTTTTTGTGATGGAGCTCCTGAAAGGGGAGGACCTTTTTAAAATGATTGAAAGAGAGGGAGCGCTTCCCTTGGAGAGAGTAATCAAAATAGCCTCTCAGGTATGCCGTGGCCTTGGTGCTGCGCATCAGGAAGGCATCGTGCACAGGGATGTGAAGCCACAAAATATACTCCTTGTAAAATGGTCAGGCAAGGAGGATTTCGTGAAGATAATCGACTTCGGAATCGCAAAAGTCCTGGGCGGCAAAGGAGTAACCGTCGCTGGCCTGATCGGCACCCCTTTTTACATGTCTCCTGAGCAGGCAACCGGAGACCCCGTCGACCACAGGACGGACATATACTCCATTGGAATAATGATGTACGAGATGCTTACGGGAAAAGTTCCTTTTATAGGTGAAAATAACCAGAAGACCCTTCATCTGCATTTGTATGTTCAGCCCATGCCGCCAAGCGAAGCCAGGCCTGACCTGAGATTCCCGCCAGAAGTCGACCTGGTGATACTCAAAGCTATTGAGAAGGATAGGAATAAACGTTTCCAGAGCGCAAGCGAACTTGAGGCTGCGGTAATGGCAATACCGCTACACTGGACCGAGCCGATCGAACCTTTGCTGGAAGAGAAAAGTGCACTGCCTAAGGATGTTCCCGCACCCGTGACAGAGCGGAACGAGGAAATGCCAGCGGTTCCGGCCCACAGTAAAAAAAGACTCATTGCTGGGATAGTCGGAGGTGCGGTCGTGGCGATTGCAGCAGGGCTGCTTGTTGGCAATATGACAAACAGGCACAAGCCACAAAAAACGGAAAGCGTACTGGTGATGCATGATGCGTCTGCCCGTGCTCCAACCTCTGCCCCGGCTCCAGATGCAATGGTTGCGGAAGAAAATAAAAAAACCTGCAGGATAAGGATTGTCACAGAACCAGCAGGTGCAGATGTTTTAGTATTCAATGACAAAATCGGCGTTACTCCCTTTGAAGCTGATTTCACGAAAGAGAACAGGAAGATTGAATTCACAATAAGGAAACAGGGTTACACAGACGAGAGGATGGGTGTCCTCCCTGATGGAGATAAGGAATTCAACAGGAAGCTGGTGCAGGAGAAGGCCAAAGGCAAAGAACATAAGAAACCAGGCAGGAAAGAAAAGGGCAAGAAAGACCTGGACAAGGTAATAAAAATACCTGAACATCTTAAGTGAGTTTGAGAGGGTAACCGCAAATAGATTTTTAAATCCAAACAGCAAATATTCCTACTCGTTAAGGTGATCTTATGGCAAAATATCTCATTGCGAGACAGCTCTCAGGAAGAAAGGTTGTGACGAACGAGGGAGAAGACTTCGGAAGGCTTGTGGATCTGAGCGTGAACGAGGTTTCCGGCAAGATTGAAACACTGCTGGTTGAACCAAATCCCGACAGCGCGCTTGCTGGCAAGATGTCGAAAGAGGACGGGATGGTCAAGGTGCAGTACGAGTCCGTTCTCGCAGTCGGCGACTACGTGATCGTCGAGAAGAGGAATATGAGCTACTAATTTATGTTTTCTTTTATTGCAGGTATTGACGAAGCGGGCCGCGGCGCGGTTGTAGGTCCGCTCGTCGTCTGCTCTGCTTATTGCAACCGCGATGACGAGAAAAAGCTCAAGCGATTTTGTAAGAAAGACAGCAAACAGCTCAGCGCAAAGCAGAGGGAAGAGGTATTCTCCCAGCTTAAGCCATTCTGCTCTTTCAGGTGGGTGGAGATAAGCGCAGCAGACCTCAACCGCCTGATGGGCGAGATGAACCTGAATGATATTGAAGCAAAGGCAATGGCAGATCTTGCAAAGCGCATTAAGGAAGGGGACCTGATGATAGACATGCCCGACCGATACGCATGGACATTCAGGAAACGGATGGAGAGGTTCGGGGTGAACAGGTTCGAGGCTGAGCACAAGGCTGATGAGACATACCCGATTGTGGCTGCTGCGTCAATATGCGCAAAGCTGGTCCGGGATGCGAAAATCGAGAAGATAAAGGAAGAGGTAGGCGACTTCGGATCAGGCTATCCTTCTGATGGCAAGACGATATCCGCGCTAAAGGATGCTGCCACGAGGAAAAAACTCGCACCTTTTGTAAGGGAGCGATGGAAGACGTTGGACAGGCTGAAGCAGAAAAAACTATTTGAGGACTAGTGATGAAATGGCCAAGGTGCGAGTAAGAAACGAAGGGACAGAGTTCGAAATGCCGGATGGAGAGAAGCTTATTGAGTATGCAAAGAAAAATTCCAGCCTTCTTTTCGGATGCGAAAAGGGTGAGTGCGGTGTCTGCATCTGCTCGGTTTCCAAAGGCGGAGAGAACGTATTTCCGAAGACGCAAAGAGAGGAGATCACGCTCGCGAAGATGAGTGCCTACCCAAGCCAGAGGCTGGCCTGCCAGATTAAAATAAAAAAAGGAGAGATTGAAATTGAATACTGACTAGTCTTTGAAAATAAAAAAAGAAGGGTGGAGACCGAGTACTAACCGCTGCTCTCCACTGAAATATTAGCCTTCATCATCCTGAACATGGTTGAATAATACTCGCACTCAAGGGTTTCAGTGAACGTGACGCTCGCGCTCTTGCCAGGGCCGATCACTCCAGTATCGAACTTCTGCTTGCCCTCCACAAAGCACGTGGCTGATTGAGGCTGCTTACCAGTGTTCATCCAGGTCACGCTGTCACCAACCTTAACTGATATCAAAGCCGGGGCGTAAGCCATGTCTCCAATAGTAACAGTATAATTCTGCGGCACATAGACCTGCGGCTCCTGTTTTTTCACTTCGAAGTTTACTGTCTTGACAATGGCAGGTGAGTATGGCGTGTTGTCATTGTTGACAATTTCCACTGCAATAGAATGTGTTCCAATTGCAACTGACTGGAATGTGTAAGTTTTTGATTCAACTTCCACATACGTTCCGTCGTCGACTTTCATCCTGAAATGCCCTTCTCCCGCCTTATTCGGGGATCCGGCGGTTTTGATGACGAAGTTGGATGAGGAAAGCGAGACAGTGATGTCAGCAGCATCGCCTTCTGTCAGGACAACGTCTCCAGAAACAGGTTCAAGTATCGAGAACGCTGGCTTTGGAGCAGGTGGCGGAGGCGGAGGAGTCACATTAGTGTCATTTTTCGGGGGTGTTCCACCAAGGTTTATGCAGCCGAAAAGCAGGATCGCGATCAAAAACGAAACAAACAACAGATTTTTCATAAGTTCACCAATCCGCTATATGACTGACAGCAATTAAAAAAGTTGGTGTGTGGTTTAGTAATGGTGAAGGCAGTCCTATTCGATTTTGACGGAGTGATTGTGGACAGCGAGCCGCTGCACTATAGGACATTTATGGAAATCCTGGGTCCTCTCGGCATATCCGTTGACTTGCAAAGATGGTATAAGGATTTTGCTGGCACAGGCTCGAGGAGGATAATAGAGGTCCTGATTCAGGAATACAAACTGAATGAGGATGTCAGCGCCCTGGTCCAAAAAAGGAAAACGCTCTATGAACAACTGGTGAGAAAAGGTGAGCTAAGGGAAACGGATGGCATCAGGGAATTTCTTGGCCTGCTTGAAAAAAAGGGAATAAAAAAAGCCATTGTATCCGGCAGCCACCGCACGAACGTAAATGCAGCATTGGAAGTGCTCCAACTCACCGGTTTTGACCTCATAGTGAGCGGGGATGAGATGAAGAAAATGAAACCAGACCCAGAGCCGTTCCTCCTTGCTGCGCAAAGGCTTGGGGTAGAACCATCAAGTTGCATTGTGTTCGAGGATTCGATTGCCGGCTCGATTGCTGCAAAAAAGGCGGGAATGAAGCTCGTTGTGGTTGAATCGCCGGCGCTCCCAAATATAAAAGAATACGACTTCGTGATAAGGGATTTCAGGCAGGATCTGGAAAAGATTATCCCTCTGCTCCTCTAATTCATTCAGTTTTTTCTATGGCTTCTCCCATTTCAGCCATGCTCTGGAAGCGGCTTGATGGCTCCTTTTCCATTGCCCTCAGCACTATAGCCTCGACTTTGGGATTTATTCCCAGATCCGGCCTGCGCTCCCGCAAAGGAGTTGCATAGTCGAACCTGTGCATCATGATTATTTCACCAGGAGTGTCAGCCTCGAAGGGAAGGGCTCCGCAGACCATCGCATACGTAAGAATGCCCATAGAATAGATATCAGCACGGTGGTCAAAATCCTCCCCATAGGACTGCTCCGGGGCCATGTAGGTAGAGGTGCCCAGGACGAATCCGTTTGGTGACCTGGTTCCATTGCTCTTTGCTCCCATGAACTTCACGAGCCCGAAATCGAATAGCTTCGCCCAATCAAATTTATCCGGCAAACCCGCAAGGAATATGTGATAGGCTTTCACATCGCTGTGCACCATACCCTTTTCATGTACAGCCGCAAGCGCACTGCATACCTGCAAGAGTATGGCCCTTGCCCTTTTCCATGGCATCGGATTCGCAAAAGTCACCATATTACCGATGCATGGTGCATCCAGATACTCTGTGACAATGTACCTCTTCCCATCCTGCAAGCCGCTGGCCAGGAGCTTTACTATGTGTGGATGATCGAGAAGGCCCAGGGCCCGTTCCTCGCGTTCGAGAAAGGATTCCGCCTGATGCAGATCCATCTTTCTCCCTGATGCTGTTTTGATCGCAACCAGCTGCCCAGACAGGGTGTCACGGGCCTGGTGGACTGTCCCGGTTCCGCCATCGCCGATCTCCCGCTCGATCAGAAACCGACCCAACCGTTTACCATAGAATTCGTGGAATTTTCCGATCTCGTTCTTCGTTGTTTTGTTGCCGCCATTTCCAAGGGTTTTTTGGAATGAATGCATTGCATATTCTATTTTCACGAAAAGGTTTATATGCCCATGATGTGATGTTTTATAACTCGGAGTTCCGTTCGAGCTGTGATTTGCATGATAAGGCTTGATCTGGACCGAAAAGCGCGAGCAATAACTGTGCGGGAGCCTTCTGACGTAAGCTCCCTGCAGAACGGCTTTTACGGTCAGATGAAAAAGGGGATAATTACGCTTTCTCCAGAGGAAGCGATGTACATCATGGACATCAGGAATGGGAGATGTTACGACGAAGCTGGAAACACCCACACGTTCAACGAACTCGCTGCTCTTTTTGTTAAGCAGAAGAAGCTGCTTGCCCGCTACCTCACTTACAAGGATTGGAGGGACAAGGGCCTCATTCTACGCAGTTCAAACGAGGCAGAGGGAAATTACGGCCGGATGAGCGCGAAGAAATACATTACTGGAAAATTTTCACTTGATGCCTACTCTTTTGAAGGGGTGTTTTTCCCGGACGACCTGCTCACCGTGCTCGATGATGAGGTAGTTGGCAGGGAGCTTTATGAACGCTACTGGATTGGGCAGTTCGGCACTTATAAGGCAGCCCACCGCGGAAGGATAACCAAGCTGGATATTTATGAGACAGTGTTCCTGATGAAACACGGCGGGCTAAGGCTGTTGAATGCAGACCTGAAAAAAGTCGTGTCGACTGCAGGAAAGAGGATAAAGTTCTTTGACGAGATGTACGACGTGTATGAGGACTGGAGGAAGCGGGGCTACGTGATAAAGACAGGCTTCAAGTTCGGAACTCATTTCAGGATTTATTTCCCCGGAGCATCACCTGTGCGCGCTGAGGAAGACTGGATGCACTCCAAGCACGTGGTGCATATATTCTCAAGAAAGGCAAAGATGATAATATCCGAATGGGCGCGTGCAATCAGGGTGGCGCACTCAGTTAAGAAAACCTTTATCTTAGCCATCCCAGGAAAGGGAAAACCGAGCAAGAAAAAGGGTAAGCCCATGCTTGACTGGCTCCTTTACCACAGGAAGGAAGGGGGCATAGAGAACCCGAAAACCGACAAGCCAAAATACCTGATGTACTCCCTGACAGAAGACGAATACATCGGAGGCCAGGAGCTTGCAAAGGCCCTTGATGAGTGCAGGCGGTTCGGCCTTGAAATGATGATGGCAATATCTGATAGGGAATCCAGCGTAACTTACTATATGATAAGGCGGATAGCCCTTCCAGGCAGTGAATACGAATACTTCGAGATTGAGTGGGTCCAGCCATAGGACCCACAACCCTCGAAAAAGGAATTTTCTCGGTTGAGTGGGTCCAGCCATAGGACCCACATCCCTCGGCAGAATTATAATCCCTATCCCACATCACCATATCTATGGCAAAATTAGCAGGGCTTTTCCTTGTACTTCTGGTCGCATCTATCGCGTTCGCTGATTATATCCAATCAGGAGATGGTGGCGCGGCTTTCGCAGCAGATCTTTCGATACAAAAATGCAAGGACCAGAACGTCTCAGCGGTGTTCATCTGCTCAGGCAGCGTTGTGAAAGTGATATCAAAAAACGCTGATGAGGGAATGACTTTTTACAAGCCGGATGGGAGCGTAGTGTATTGTCCCGACGTCTTGCCAACAGATATGGGTGCTGAATGCGTGCAGCTCCTAGGGCCAAATCTCTGCCCTTCGAAAAGCGTTTGCCCATCAACTAATGGGACGAACGTAGTACAGCAGCCTATCCCCCCTGGAATGAATGAAACCGCTCCTCTGCCAGCCCCAGTACGGGGAAATGAAACTCCTGCAAACCAGACAGCAAATGGGACTACTCAAGAGGAACCGAAAATAGAACCTTCGGGCACCAAAGCCAGCGATTTCTATATTTACGGGGTAATAGTGGTCGGGATGGTAGTCATCGCCTTCCTGAATTACGTGTATTTCAAGACAAGGGGAACAGGCACCAGTTAGCTGCGGCTTTTACCTTACAATTCCGTACTTGTTTTAATTGTTAACTGTAAAATCCAGTCAGTGATAGTATGGCTGAAAATACATCTCTTTTGATTGTGGGGATATTGATCGTGGTCTTGCTAACTGCTGGCTTGACTTATTATATTACCAAAGGAACTGTTACGCAACCTCCTCCAGGGACTAACCAGACTGGGGAAACACCGACAATAACCGTCCGCGGTGAGGCGACAAAGACATTCACACCTGATTTGCTCACAATTGGGATTTCCCTTGAGTCTTTTGGAAATGATACTGCCTCATCACAGGCCCAGAGCTCCAAGGACACTGCCGCTTTCAAATCAGCGCTTCTTGCTACCGGACTAAACAGCTCAGAGATCCAAACCTCATCGTATTACACTTATCCGGTATACAATAATTCCTGCTATGACTGCTACCCTTACAGAGGCGGGGTTTATCCGGCTGAGGCAGGGGGTAGGGCAACCGGTTACGCTACAGATGCGATCGCAGTACCAGTAATGCCGCCATGTAACTACGAAAGCAACTGCACCATAATAGGTTACAGTACCGTTCATTCGATAATGGTTAAGACAGGCAGGACTTCGGATGGCGGAAAGTTCGTGGAAGCTGCGGTTAACGCCACAAACGCAACAAAAATCGATTACGTGTATTTCTCGATTAAGGATGAGACAAGGGTGAAAGTCGAATCAGATCTTGAGGCAGATGCTGCAGCAAGCGCGAAAGCCAAGGCAGAGAACATCGCTTCAGGGATTGGAGCATCGCTTGGCAAGATCGTATCGATTAACCCGGATTACTACTACCCCTATCCGATATACGCCTATCAGAAAGGTGATACTAGCGGAGGAGGGAGCGTTGTTGCCACTCCGCCTACGGAGATATTCCCAACTGATACGACCATGAGCGCTTCGATAGTGGTGGTGTACGAGCTAAAGCAATAGATTACCATTTATTTTTTTAATTCTCCATCTGATTAATCCACGATGATTATGCAGGGTAAGAAATGCGGATCGGGCTTTTCTGTCTTTTGCTTTTTTCTGACAATACTCATTTTCTTTTTTTCTTCCTCCCTGGTTTTTGCAGCCAACATTTGCTCCTACGCCGGCCCGGATACTTCGCAGGATCTTATGCGGCTCAGCAACTTTGCCGTTATTTCGCCAATTGAACCGAAAGTCGGAGACATGGTGATTGTCTCATTTGACCTGCAGGCCTACGGCCAGTCAAATGCCCTGCTGGGGTCAAGTGGAATATTCGCAGGCGCAGAACTTTCACAAAAAAGCAAGTCATTCGGATATGCATATGCGAATGCTGTTCTCAAACCCGGAGAAAGCAAGACACTGGGCGCCTCGCGGACACTGGATGAGGCTGGCACATGGAGGATCTGGCCTTCCTACAATCTTATTGGCCAAAACCAGCAGGACCTATTTGGCCCCTATGCATGGCATGCGTGCCAGTTCACAGTTGCAGCCCAGGCTCCTGCAGACAAGGACCAGGACGGGATTCCTGACTCCCAGGACAATTGCCCAACAACCTACAATCCAAAGCAGGAGGACATCGACGAAGATGGAGTGGGCGATGCGTGCGATAATTGCGATGACCGCGATGGGGATAATGATGGGATAAAGAATTGCCTGGACAAGTGCCCTTCTGAACCCGAGACGATAAACAATTACCAGGACGCGGACGGGTGCCCGGATTCTGTCACGACGTCATCAAATTTAAAATTCTCCTTTACGAAGAAATACGGAACAGGCAAGAAGAACGATTCTGTTGAGGTGAATGTAAGCAATCCTAACGGTGTCTCGTTCATCGAGGTATTCGTTGATGATGTATCAAGAGCACGATGTTTCGATACAACAACGTGCGAGGCGAGAGGAATTGATCTTGGGGATGATAGCGGGATCGGTGCGCGTGCCTTTGGCCCTGCCGGCGATTTCGGGACCAGCGGCGCGATTCCATCCGGCGCAGGGATTTTCGATCCATCCTGGGTGGAAGATGACGACCATGACGGGATAATCAATATGAACGACAATTGCTGGAACGTCTCGAACACTGGCCAGGATGACAGCGACCGGGATGGGGTTGGAGATGCCTGCGACCAGTGCGATGCAGGAAGGGCATGCAGCAGGAGCGGATTCGGAAGGCTTTCGGACATGTCGTACGCAGAGTGCTTTGGAGGAGAGCACTTCCGCTTCTCGACACGCGAACCGTATTATTTCGAGATCCTTTATGACCTGGTTGACGTGACTGGCTGCGGATGCCTTGATACAGATGGGATGGACTATTTCACAAAAGGACACATTTATGGAGAGACGTTCGAAACCTCACCAGATATGTCCTTTGAAGGAGGGATGGAAAGGAGGTGCAGGGCGATCAGTTCCTGCACAGAGGGCATCAGGGACAGATGCATCAACTCTGTCCAGCTAGCTGAAAGATATTGCGACTCTAATGGGCCCCAGACCAAGGCAGTCATATGCCCTGCTGGCTGCAATGAAGGCGCCTGCACCTGCCCGGACACTGATGGAGGCTACAACATCTATGAGCAGGGCCAGCTCCTGGGAACGAGCGAATTCTGTGCATACCCTGATGGTCATCTGCGTGAAGCTGACTGCGCCATTGCCCGTAACGGGTCTCTGGTGATAAGCTGGACGAATGTCACCTGCAGGTTCGGCTGCGGGAACGGCCATTGCATATGCGATGACAGTGATCACGGTATAAACTACAGCGTCCGCGGGACAATAGGCGAAGGCACCGGAGCGCTGGAGAGCTATGAAGAGTATTGCCTTGATTCGCGCACCATGGTGGAATACGACCTTTTCTTCTCAAACTACACGCAGGACTGCCACCTCTTTAATTCCACGCACCGCTGCGAAGGTAGGTGCTCATATGGCAGGTGCAACCCGGCAACATGCACTGACGGCATCAGGGACCAGAACGAGACTGACATCGATTGCGGCGGGCCATGCACTGCATGCGGCTTTGTCAAGATAAACGGCACACTCATTTACGAAGAGGCTGATCCTGACGTCAACGAGACCTATTATTTCACTGGGATGCGGCCGATCCGCTATATCAACCTGGCGCTGTACCCGGTCGATTCAGCCGGCAATCCTGATATTTCGCTTTTCACGCTCGGTGACATCCATTCAACTCTCACGGACAGCAATGGCTATTTCGAGTTCCTGATACCCCGGGAGGCGAACAGGACATATAAGATAAGCGTAAAGCCGACAAACTACGCTGCCAGGGTGGAGAAGGATTATGACGGCTGCAATGAGTATGTCACGTTTCACCTTATCCGGATAATAACCATCAATGAGCGCAATGACACGGATCTGCGGAGGCTGGAGATCCAGCGCGACTGGAATGCGGATTTCAGGGGTTATTGGAGCGAAAGGGACGAATGGTTCTGCGGGGATGAGTCCGGGACTATACAAGGCGGCTCTGCATATTTCAATATCGCGGAGAGCGTGATGGTCGCAAGGATATTCGCAGACGGGAACAGGGACGACAGCGATACTATCGATCAGGTAGATGTCGCATACCCTGATCCAACCAGCAGCGGGAACGCCTATGAGAATCCGACTTGGGATGAGATATACATCCCGCCCCCGAATTCATACACCGATTACAGGGACTACGGTTTCACTGACGAGGTGATTGTGCACGAGTACGGCCATCACCTGGAGGATGAGATAAGCGAGATGGACCTGGAATTCGGGCAGGACCATGATTTCTGCACTGAGATTGACGAGGAGTTCGCGTGGAGCGAAGGGTTCCCGACTTATTTCAGCGCTATGCTCGCCAACAAATACCGCAATGACCCTGACCACAACCTCTCTTTTGCCCGGCAGAATATCCCGGGCATGGAGACTCCTGGCTGCAGGATCAGCCATGACATCGAAGGAGGAATAGAGGCAGTGCTCTGGGACCTGACTGATGATTTTAATTCAAGCTTCCCGGATGCAGTAAACGAATCTTTTGATACAATAAGCGGGCAAGAAGGCGCGATCATGAAGATATTCGACACTGAGATGGACAATGATGTGGATGCGCCTGACATCTGCCAGTTCGTGTGGGGAGATTATGGCTGGAAGCACAGGTTCGGCGGCTTGCCATATGCGACTGCCATTGACGCGATACTGTCAGCGAACAACATAACGAGCGGTTGCTGAGGTGATGGGAATGAACAAGACCTTGATAATTTCGGTTTCAATTTTGGCTGTCATTGTGGCAGTTTATTTCGTCATTTTCCAGCAACAGCATGTGACGAAAATTTCCACAACGAACGAATCCGTATCCAACCAGACCATACCTGTTTTTGAGAACAAAACTGTGCTCGATCGGGTGAATGGCTATCATTTAGCGATGGATCCCAATGACTTGGGCGAGCTGGAGGCACTTATCAAAGGGAACGAGCCAACCAGCACGCGCGAGCGGGCGATTTTCGTTTATTCGGATATCGCTGCAAGGACCAACAACAACGAGAGGGCCCTGGATTTCCTTAAGGAAATGGCGTACAATGAAAGCGATGATGATTTGCGCACTGCTGCTTATGCGAATTATTATTTTGTCAAGGAACAGATGGACATCCCACCTTCAGCAGAAATGAACGTCACCCTGAATGGTACTGTCAGAAAAGGGAGCAACATCACGGTGAACCTTGAGATCTATCCGAATGTTGACATACCTGAGGCATATGCTATGATAAAGCGGGAATCCTATGCAAATTACTCGGAGATGGCCAATGATTCCAAACAGCTGTCCCTGAATGCGAGCCAGCCGATCACCGTGTCATTCCCGGTGGAGCTGACTGAAGACGGAAAGCACATCATCAAGGCCAGGCTCAAGCTCACTTTCGACAGGCTCGATTACGAGGTCATCGAGAAGAATATTTTCCTTGATGTAACTGAAGGTAAGTACGAGATAGGATAAAGGGAAAGGGGACCCGACGCGTTCCCGATCGAAGAATCGGAAGCGAGAAGAGTATTTTCGGACCATAATCGATCGTTTTTTTAGGATGAATCTGATTTTTCTTTAGCGGCTTTCCTTACAGATTCGAAGGGGCTCTTTTCTGCTATTTGTTCCAGTTCATTCCTGGATTCGCTTACCAAATCTGGATCAAAGACAGGGATCGCTTTCAAGATCTGTTGTTCGGTAGGTGCTAATTTGATTTTATTTTCTTTCCCGAAAACCAATGCGCAGCCATTGATATCCATGAGATGATGCTTGATGGTTGTTTCAGGAGAAGCAGTATACAGATCTCTTACAAAACATTCGATATCTTCAGAGCTCGGGTTGTCATATAGTCTAGGGTCTTTTTTAGCGAATCCAACTGCTGTTAGAAAGCTTGCAAGAGATATCGTATCTTTGCCAACTTTCAACATTTCCAAACCGGGATTTTTGCATAGGTCATGCAATACGCATTCTATGAGTTTAGAAAATAATTTGTGATTTTGTTTTTTAGTATCTGCTCGTCCAGCCCTTTCAAAAACCTTAGACGCTTTCTGGCGAGTCGTGTCTGGCTGTTTATTTTTATCATTTTTTCCTTTTTTAAAATGTCCTGCCAAATCATCACCTTGTTTATAACACCATTCTGTACCATTATATATTTAAATATACCATATTTTGCGAATATTTACACAGCGAAAAATACGGCAAAAATAAGAAATCGGACCCGATGCGTTCCCGATCGAAGCGATCGTGTGCATCAGGTCCTAATGCTTTTCTAATGTTTTCACGGACCCGATGAGATTTGAACTCATGACCTTCGTCTTAGGAGGACGTCGCTCTATCCAAGCTGAGCTACGGGCCCATTAATGAAATAAGAATGATGAATTTAGTTTTTATTGGTTTCACTAGCCGCCATCTTTCTGCTCCATCTCCTTTGCGGTTATATTGACAGCGGCGATCTTAACCGCAAGCCTTACCTTGCCCTCACCCGACATGCCTATGTCGAATTTATCCCTGATTTTCAATCGCGACAGTTCCCTGCCAAGAATTTCGATGAATTTCCTGGCTTTGCTTCCTAAGGGGAAAAAGAACACATCCGGCGTCTTGTTCAGGGCATTGATATGGTCTGCATAGGTTTTCACAAACGCATCCACTGTGCTCAGGTCGAGCTTGACTCCAGATTTCAGCATCGCGATTTCAACTGCTCTCCTCAGCTCAGCCACCTGTGGCGCCTCCTTGCGCTGCACTCCCGGTTTCTCCTGGGGCTCAACCTGGAGCTCCCTTGCTGCAAACACCAGGCTCTTTCCCTTAACAGCGATTGCAATGGGCAATTCATCTGGTTTCAACCCTTCTTGCTTAATTATATTTTTATAAGCTTTCAAAAAATCCTTATATGCTTCTTGAGGAGCGCCCGGCCATTTCCAGTTGCCGGATCGCTCTTGCCCAAGAGCTATGGACCTGATAAGCGCGGAAAGCCCAGGGTTTCCTTCAAATGTGGCTGCACTCAGGCCTTTTGAGAATGCTTCCATGACTATTCGGACTTTTCTCTCCTGGACTGTCTCGACCTTCGGCTTTGGCGCTTCAAGGGATGCCGGACCATGAAGAACCGCTCTGAGAGAACTCGGCTCCTCTTTCTTTAATGATCCTGCCGCCGGCCCGATGGCCTTAAGGATGTTGTCCGCATCCTCCTTGCTGAGCGGCCTTTTTTCAGCATCGAGTACGGCACGGATCCCGAGCATTATGCCATCAATAGCCTCTTGTTTGAAACCCGCATTTTTCAAGCCGCTGATAAGCGCTTCTTCCGGTTTTTGCACCGGCTTTTCGACCATCTCATTTGCCATGAACAACACCTGATTTTTGCCTATCGAGGCACGCTTCCATGCCCCTTAAAAGCGGAACTATCTCCCCTTTTCCTTTTTTAAGCCATTGCCCAACTGCATGAGCCATCTTCGGAAGGCCGAGCGATTCGATCCCTTTCACATAAGACCCGACTGCTTTCTTATCACTGTTCCTTGCCAGGAACAGCTGCCTGGAATTCATGAATATCGATGCGATTGCCACATCCAGCCTGCTCTCGCGGTCGAACTCCAGCGCTTCTCCCAATATCCTGGATTCCCTTGCAAGATTGCTGGCCGCGTTCCTTATCATCTCGCGGTCCGTTGGCCGGTTGAGCGAATTGTGGAGCCTTGCGAGCCTCTTGTAATTTTTTTTCGATAGCATTGCCTTGATCATCGAGCCAGTCCCGCCTCTTAATGATGCGACAATAGAAAGATCATCTTCCCCCAGTTTCGGTTCTTTCAGCTTCATGGAGGAAGGGAAAGAGGCAGGAACGGTCTGCGGTGGTTTTCTCGGAAGCGCATTCACGATGCCAGAGAACGGGATAATTAAGGAGAATGCGAGTGTGGTTGCCACTCTTTTTACAAAATTGTTCTTCACCCTCATCATTCCGCCCATAACAACACTTTTGTTTCGAATCATTTATAAACCATAGCCGATAACAGAAACTTATGATCCTTGAACTCGCAAAACTCCTACAAGCTGCCATCGCCGAATCTCTGGAGGATCGGGCAGCAATCGCGTTTTCAGGAGGCCTGGATTCGACTCTTATTGCTGCGGTCGCCAGGAAACACGCTGACATCGAGCTCTTCGCATGCGGAACTGAAAAATCAGATGATATGAAAGTTGCGCAAGAGGCTGCAGCAATGATGAGAATGCCCTTGAAAAAAGTGCTCCTTACTGAAGATTCGATAATCGAGACATACAAAAGATGCTACGAAATAGTCCCGGCTGAGCTTCTCAAGGTCGAGCTGCTCGTCCCTGTTTACAAGTGCGCTGAGGCAGCGAAATCTTCCGAACACGAGGTCCTTCTTTTCGGCTCAGCAGCAGAAGAGCTATTTGTCGGCTATGAGCGTTATTTCAATTATTTTGCTGAGGGAAAGGACCTTGATTCCATTCTCAGGGACGAGTTCAAAAATTTGCGCAACAGGGAGATAGCCTGGATATCAAAGATATGCAGGAAGTTCGGGATTGAGGCAAGGTTCCCGCTGTATAAAAGGAAGCTCGAGCAGTTCTGCCGTTCCATCCCGCTTGAATTGCTTATGGAAGACAGGGAAAAGAAGAAAGGAGTGCTAAGGGAAGCGGGAAAGCTCCTCGGAGTTCCTGAAATCGCTTTGTACAGGAGAAAAAAAGCAATGCAATACGGCTCAGGGATCCATAAAATAATTATTAAGCACTCTGAAATGCTTCCTCAACCGAGCAGCTCTCCGAGCATATAGATCGAGCCGCACACTACTATAAGGTCATTTTTTCCTGCAACGCTTTTCGCATATTTTAAGGATTCCTTTACATCTTCGACTTTCTTAGATTCACAATAGCGCTGCGCTTCTTTTACGATCTCATCGGGATTCGCTGCGTTTTCGTGCTTCTGCTTATTCACGATAATTACATCTGCGTGCAGGCCAAGGATATTGACCATCTGCTTCCAGTCCTTGTTTGCGAGCGCACCGAAAACCACAATGAGCTTATCGAAATCGAAAAGCGATAAAGAAGTAACTAAAGACCCGATACCTGCTGGATTGTGCGCAGCATCGATTACGATAAGCGGGCTTTTGGAAATGACCTGCAATCTTCCCGGATTCTCTGCTTTTTTTATCCCTTTTCTTATTGCCTCTTCTGGGATTTCTTCCAGCTGCTCCAAAGCTGCTATTGCGATCCCTGCATTGTCAGCCTGATGAGCGCCAAGGAGGGAAGTTTCGAGTCTCGCGTAATGCGTCTCGCACTTGTTCGCTAAAAGCGAACAAGGCGCACATTGTCGGCTTTTTTGTGCCGACAATGTCGTGCCTAAATAATTGAACACTGTCCGCTTGCTGCTGATCTCTTCAGGATGAATGAAAAAATCCCTTCCAAGCGCGAATATTGGAACATCGTTCGCTTTCGCGATTTGTTCGATTTCATTGAGCACAAGGCCTGAAGCGCCAGTAACACCAATCGACCCTTTTCTTAGGATACTGGCCTTGGTCCTCGCAATCTTTTCGATCGTATCCCCAAGGTATTCGGTATGCTCAAGCGCTATGTTTGTTATCACTCCGATTTCCGGGTCTGCTACTGCGGTTGCATCGAATTCTCCGCCCATCCCCGCTTCCATTATTGCGAAATCGACTTTTTCGTCTTTGAAATATTTGTAGCAGATTGCGGTCAAAGCCTCAAAAGCAGTCATCTCAAACCCGCGATCGAAGAGCGATTCCATCTCTTTCTCGTACTTTTCGAGCTTTATTTTGGTTATTTTTTTCCCATTGATTTTGAATCGCTCGTTGTAATCAACAAGGTGGGGCGAATAATAAGAGCCGGTTTTGTATCCTGCTGCGCTAAGCACTGATGACATGAATGCTGTGACTGAGCCTTTCCCGTTCGTGCCAGCGACTATTACCACGCGCATCTCTTTCTGAGGGTTGCCAAGCTCTTGCATTATTTTTATTATCCTTTCCAGCCCTGGCTTTGAGCCGAACTGCGCGAGCTTTCCATCAATGAAGCGCATATCGCACCTTTTTATTGCCCAGCAGCCCTTACGACATTATTCAGAAGAAGCGCCCTTGTCATTGGGCCGACTCCACCTGGAACAGGTGAGCAATTCGCTTTTTTTATCACGTTCTCGAAATCCACATCACCTACGAACTTATCTCCTGATTTGGTTGTCCCAACGTCGATTATGTACGCGCCTTCTTTCACCATGTCCGCTGTTATCAACCCTGGCTTTCCAACTGCTGCGATAAGTATGTCGGCGCTTAGGGTGTGCTTTGCCAGATCCTTTGTCTTTGAATGGCATATGGTTACAGTGGCATTCCTGTTCAGGAGCATTAATGCGATCGGCTTTCCGACAATATTCGACCTGCCAACTATGACAGCATGCTTTCCTTCTAAGGGAACCTTGTAGAAATCAAGCATTTTCATTATCCCTGAAGGGGTTGCTGGGAGTAAACCAGCAGCCATACCGAGGAAAAGCTTCCCCATATTCTGCGAAGTGAAACCATCAGCATCCTTTTCAGGGTTGATGGCATCAATGATCTTTGTTACGTTTATGTGGCCTGGAAGCGGGACCTGGACAATGAACCCGTTAACTGAACTGTCTTCGTTCAGCTTTTTTACCAATTCAAGCAACTCAGCTTCTTTTACTGTTCCTGAAAGCTTGATCACTTCTGCGTTCATTCCAACGGACTCGGCGGATTTGACCTTATTCCGGACATAGATAGTGGATGCAGGGTCCTCGCCAGCCTGGACAATTACCAGCTTCGGATACCTGGGGAGCTTCGCAATCCTTTTCCTGACGTCTTCAAGAACAGCTTCCGCAGGCTCTTTGCCAGAGAGAGTTTTGTACATGAGAGGATTAATGGCTGAAGCAAATTAAAATCGTTACTATAAGGAAAAAAGGGATGAAAGGCAAAAAAAGATTAAATCAGGGGTTCACAGAGCCCTAATTAACTACTCTGTAATCAGGCACCGGCTTTTCCGTAGAAACACCCTTATGATCAGTGTGTATAGCCACAGGTCTTGTGACAACTACGATCGGTTCAGGCTCAGCCTTGTGCATCCTTGTTGCCTTGTGGGCGCTTGAAATCACTACTCCGTTTGGAGTGATCTCAGCTACCTCCAGTACGTGCTCAAGGGGCTTTGATCCCGTAAAAGCTTTGACCGCCTCGCTTAGCGTGAATTGCCTTCCTGGCACCTTTGCAGCTGGCACTACTTCGCCTCTGTCCTTAAGCATATTCGGTTTTTCGAGAGTTGTGACTCTGTCTGTTGGTTTTTTTGTCATAGTTTTATTACTGCACAACTTATATTTAAAGCTTTGCATTTACCCTCTTTTTGACACTTTATTACACTTATAAGCAGAAGGGAGCCTGTTTTCTTTTTAAAACCTATCCAAGAGATATCCCCTGTTGGGCCTGTAGCTCAGCTCGGTTAGAGCGACGGTCTTATATGACACGTTCTAATACAAAAATATTAGGACGAGTATGAGAGCCTACGAGGAAAGCCGTAGGTCCGGAGTTCAAAGGCTTTTTGACTAGCGTTAAACTCATGGCAAAAACCCTGGGAACGCTCATGTTCGGCGATCCGAACATGGCGCCCATTGTTCGAAGCATCGAACAATCGGGAAGCCCTGAGGGCGTAAGAAGCCAAAAAGCAAAGAACATATCTCCGCAGGCCCAATCTTCTATTTTTCGTATCGGATATCGGTTAAGCCCAAGGCTTTTAAAATACAAAACCGATTATGGATCAATCCTGAAAATCGGTGATACCATGCGCACGAAAATAATCATGGCTCTTTTGGCACTATTGGCTGTTAGCTTCTCTGTCGCACCGTCCTGGGTAAAATCAGGGGTAAGCCTCAATTACTCGGTTGGAAGCGATCTTGTCTCATTCTCAGTGCTGAACCGGACCGACTCGAATGTCCAGATAAAGGTGTTCACCAAGTCCACTTCACACTCGACCTACCCGAACGAGAATGCTTCTGCTCAATCCGGCCAATTCTGGTTTGATAACTCATCGCTATCCAGCGCGTATTCAGGCCAGAATATCGGGGATTACGAAGTGACTGATGTCAACACGCAGAGTTTCTCCGGAAAGCAGTGGGACACCGTCACATTGGAGAGCACGCTCAGCGGCGCCATTACCACGAAAGTGCTTGATAAAAAAACAGGATTGCTGCTGAAACAGACTGTCAATGCTGTGGGCGCACCTTCGGTCATCCTTCAGCAGTTCTATGTCCCGGACTGGGTGCAGGTGCCCGTGCCTCCTGTGAATAACACTCCTCCGCCACCGCCGCCAGTAAACAATACGGGAAATGTGACCGCGCCACCACCGCTGAACAATACTGTGGTCAACTCATCCCAGAATAATACTCCTCCTGCCCAAACCAACACCACTGTTGAACAGAATACGACTTCCCCGGGCCAGGCTCCATGGCCTTCCCCACCGAGCCCTGCTGATAAGCCGTTCCCGTGCTGCCCTGCGGCGTTCATCCTGCTGGTCCTGATGTTCGCTGTTGTCAGCAGAAAGGAATAGTTTTTTGCGGCCCTTGGATATAATGAGCAGTATCGGACCTGAATAAATTATGTACTCTCGGCCTGATTAGAAGAGTAGGAAAAATCCGGGGCACCTGCTATATTATTATCAAATAATATTAACAATATTTAACAATACTTAATGATAACTGCCGCTTCGCTCAAACCCGCCCTCGTATGCCCGTCCTTGTCCCAGATTTCAACACAGCAACAGGAACATCCATAACGGAATGAACATGATGCCGTCTTTCAATTCCAGGGAGTTCTCCGTTACGACGATGCCCATCTTTCCCTTTGTTATCTCAAGGAATTCATACATGCCTTTCAGATTCCCGACGTTCTCCCTGAACTTGATCTCAATTGGCAACTTGAGGGAGTGCCTTGGCAGCCCGAGCACAAAATCCACCTCGCCCCTCTTGCTCTGGAAACAGCTCACATGCCCCGGGCTTGCCGCGTTGAGCTTATACGCAAGCCTCATGATGTGGTCATAGGCAACGGTTTCCGCGATATGCCCCTTCTCAGTGTCAGGGATGGAGGCATCAAGCGTGCCGAGTATCGCATTCCTGAGCCCGACGTCGAAAAAATAAATCTTCGGGTGCTTGGCGCTCCCCATCTTCGAACCGCTGTATACCGGAGCCCTTCCAAGAAGATTGAGGCTCTCGAAATAGGAAATGTACTTATTGACCGTCTGGAGGTTCGAGCCGGGCATCCTTTTGAGAAGCTCGTTCACATTCAGCTGCTCCCCTGAAACCGAGGCGAGCAAAAACAGCAGTTTCTCCGCAGTGGAAAAATCCCTGATCTTGAACCAGGGCATCAGGTCCTTCACTATCACGTCATTGGCATAGCTCCTGAGAAGTTTCTGGCAGGCGGAAGCGTCCTTTGTGATGACTATCTCCGGATAGCCCCCTTTCGCAAAATACCTGCCGAGAGCCGCGTTTATCCCGGATTCGTTGGGGGCGGTCTCCATGTATATCCCCTTGCAGAATTCGAAGAATCCGGAAAAAGATTTTTTCGAAACGGCCTCCTCGAATCCCGCCCTGAGTTCGTATCCCGTTGCGTCGAGCCTGGCGCACCTTTCTTTGCCAAAAGTCTCCATCACCACAGAATCGTACAAACAAAGCGCGTCGATGAACTTGAGCGGGTACATCGTGAAGAGCTCCTGCCTTCCGGGAAGCGTCTCCTTGCTTTTCTGGGAGATGCTGAAGCCCGCAGAGCCAGTAGCGAGTATGCGGAGCCTGCTGTTGGCGCTGTGCAACGCCTTGACCTGCTCGGCCCAGTCCGGCACCCTTTGTACCTCGTCGAAGAAGAGATAGACGTCGCTTTTAGCCAGGTTGAGGTCTTCCATCAGAACATATTTCTGGTACACTTCCAGCACGCCAAGGAGAAGGTTGTCAGGGCTGAGCAGCCTCAGCTCGACATCATCGAACTGAGCATACAATATCCGTTTGGGATTGACATTCCTTTTCTCTATAAGCTCCCTTATTATCTGCATGACTACTGTGGTCTTTCCAATCTGCCTTGGCCCGATAAGGGTGACGGCTTTCGGCTCATCCAGTTTTTTTATAAGATACCTGAAATCCCTTCTTTTGAAGTCCGGGGTGCTTATCCTCTGGTTGTTCCACCATCTGTTGAACCTGTTGGTAAGCAGAGTGACCATCTTCTTTTCAGCTTCGGCGTCCATATCATCACATGTTATATTATAACACTATGAATTTATATAGTTTTGCTATATTATAATAATATATAATTGTATGAAAATGATATATTATAAAAACATATGATTGAGGAAGTAAATTACACCCCGAACTTCTGCGTATCGACCCAATCTGCGCTGATCAATGCCCACTAGGCGATTGCGCTGAGGGATAAGATACGGAGATTAAGAAAGTAGTCGGTTCACTTCCCGTCAATCGCATCTAATTCTTTCTTGGTCAGTTTTTCTCCTATCCTCTCTTCCAGTTCCGCTATAATCTGCTCCCGGTTCAGTCCTTTCTTGCGCCGTAATTCAACAGCCTCTTTGAATACCGCTTCTTCGTACATGCGCTCGACATCGCAGGTTATCGGGGCGTATATCTTATGCCTTTCATTCAGTTCTTCCAGTTTGTTGAGCAGAAGCCCGTACCAGAACCTTTCTTCGCTTTGTTTCTTGCATTCGTCCAGTATTACGTTCCAGTCAATATTGGCGCTTCGTACAACCGCAGCTATGTCATTGGTGTCATCCGGCCTTTCGGTGACGCTTTTGAACAGTATCATATCCTCGTTAGAAACAATCCTGACCTCCAACTTGCCAAACGTTCCTAGTTTTTCTGCCCGTTTCCGCATGCCCTCCGACAAGGCAAGCGCGCCGCAAACCTTTCCCACAAACATGTCTATCCTGATTTCCTCAGTTCCCCTCCCCCAAATGCCGGATGCCCTCATCTTGATATAAGCCTTCTCGAGGTCCTTTCTTTCACTGAATCCGAGCCTTTCAAGAGATTCCGCGAAACGCGCCTCGCTCCCATGGTCCAGGAACAAGAGATCCACATCCTTTGTGGCGTTCTTTTGGTTCCGGAAGCACATCGCTCCCCCTCCAAGAAGGTAAGTCTCAGTGGGAGCGGATAGCGCCGAGCCGCATTCAATAAAAAACGCTTCGGGATTTTCTTTTCCAAATTTATTCATAGCGACCTGCCCATTCTCTCGTAGTATGTTACTGAAGTTATCAGCTCTTCCAATTTTGCCTCGACATTATACGTCTTTGCCAACTGCTTCAACCAGCGTAACCTGATTTTTCCCAAGTTTTCGAATAAAAATGCCGCTAATAACGGCATATCCTGCTGTTGCTGGCTTAATGTGAGCGACAAGGCGTGTATGAAAGCGATTTCCACATCAAGCACCCGGCCAACCCCGTCAAGTTCGAAGTAGTAGTCCCTGTAGGCTGTCGGATTGGCTTTCAATCCCTTCGAAATCAGGTATGTCATCCCGGTCGCTGCGAATTGCGGGGGAACGTTTTCTGAAGTCGTCCTGATTATCACATGTTTTCTTATTCTCGCTATCGCTGCTATCCCGGAAATGCCTTCGCAGAGTTTAAGCCGGATGTTTCCTGCATACTCATTTGCGAAGATCCTGACTATTGAATCCGCCACTATCAGGCCTTTCTGGCTTTTGTTCAC
>Ga0315273_10001468_pt1 | contig 26876 bp, 38 predicted proteins | sample YL17G02_0_MG_FD_205753 | JGI IMG/M metagenome (GOLD analysis project Ga0315273, IMG submission 205753) | Sediment microbial communities from Yellowstone Lake, YNP, Wyoming, USA - YL17G02_0 | ecosystem: Environmental > Aquatic > Freshwater > Lake > Sediment | place: USA: Wyoming | collected... | reverse complement strand
GGTGCGGTTCACATCGAGTAGCAGGAGGAACCCATGTGGAGAGTCGAGCTGCTCAAGGCCGGTCCTGGACACGACTTCCCTGCGGGCTACTTCCCTGCGGGCTACTTCCCGCGGAAAGCCTACTACAAGAAAGACGCCCTACGGTTGAAGGCAATCGTCGAGAGCAAGGGGGGCGAAGCCTCCATTTGGAAGGAGAAGAGATGAACGGGTTCCCAGCAGACGACCCACGGAGCTACGATCGGATTTCTCAGTACGTCAAGAACGCCCTGGACGAATGGGGCAAGACCGGCCACCCCGTCGGCGGCTTTCTCTCCGCCGTGCTAAGCAACAACCTGTCCGAAGCCGTCGGCCGGGCGGATCTCGAGAATCTGTGGGCCATCCCGGCCATCGTGGCTTACCTCTACAACGAAGTGCCCGGCGCGTGCTGGGGCTCACCAGCAAAGGTGAAGGCGTGGCCAAAGCTGGTGAAGAACGGAACAGGAGGATGACGTGATACCGCGTGAGAAAAAGGACTGGCTCAAGGCCAGAGGGTTCGACAAGTGCTCCGGCACTGACGTCGGTTGCTCACAGTGCGATGTGATTGTGGTCAACGGCATGGCGCTCCACGAGATCGGATGCCCCAACGCCACGCATCAGTGCAACGGCTGCTGGGCACAGATTCCCAGGAACCAGAGGTACTGCGCAGATTGTGGGTAAACCCAGAAGCAGGCTTCGCGCAGGTGCGACGATCGCAGGTTAGGCCGACCGGTAGGTTGGCGGGTTTTGGAAAAGCACCACAAGCGATTTCCACAGGTTCCACAGGGATTTCCACAGGTTACGAAGAAAGCACTAAGGGCGGATGCCTCATCGTTGTGTTCCGATACGAATTGTGGTAATATGTAGGTGGGAGGATCAGATGAGCAACATGAGCTACTGCAGATTCCAGAACACCTTGTCCGACCTGCGAGACTGCTACCGAGCCATGTGCGAGGACGGCATTCAGGAGCAGACGGACCACGGTGCGGATGCTCTGAGCCACGACGAAATGACGGCCCGCAAGGATCTCCTCGATCTGTGCGCTCGGATCACAAACGAATTTGGAGAGGCGGAAGACGATGGGTAGCATCGCTCAGGTCATTCTCGCGCAGCTTGGCGGCAGTCGGTTCCTGGCCATGACGGGGGCGTCTAAGCTCTTGGCCCTGGACAACGGGTTGCAGTTCGCTCTGCCACTTCCCAGTGCTCCGAACAAGATTCGGATCACGCTGGATCCGACAGACACCTACACAGTGGAGGCCTTCCGCGTGTCCAAGTTCGAGGTCAAGAACCGCGGCACGGTCGAGGACGTCTACGCAGAAGACTTGCGGTGGGTGTTCACGCAGCTTACCGGCCTAGAAACGAGCCTGTGATGTGGGTGCCCTTTCGCGTCTGGCCAACCGACTACGTGGCGCTCTGTGGGTCGCCGGTCGGCTGGTATCTACGCCGGGGGACTGAGCTCGACATGCGGAAAACATTCAAGACGCACCGGCAGGCGTGGGCGGTGTGCCGTCGGCTTAACCAGCAGGAGGTTGAATCGTGACACCAGAACTGAAGGCGCTTTTGATCCGTGCGGCGGACAAGCTTGACTCACTTCCCGGAGGGCACCAGGACATCAGTGATGACCTGCGATTCGAGGCAGAGCAGGTAGCCGACGTGTTACGTGATGAGTTCGCCAAGGCAGCGCTCATCGGACTGCTTGCGAATCCGGAACTACTTCAAGCCGTCACACGCAGGGAGATCAAGGACGGAACGGCAGATGTCACTGTCGCCCTTTACTCGTATCGATACGTCGATGCGATGCTGGCTGCGAGGAACAAGTGACCACCCTCGAACACCTCGAAGCCTGGCTCGAGCACGAGTTCCCGGACCCCGAGGACCGGGACAACGTGAGGACGCGGATGCTCGCGGCTTACGACGACGATCCGGAATACTGGGCCGGGGTTGGGTGGCGGAGACTCTTTGATCAGGTAGTGGACAGATGATGTGCGAGACCTGTAACGACGCAGGCGTCATCGTATTCTGCCCAAGCACGCCGGACAAATGCGGAGGGTGCGAGAATGAGCCGTGTCCCGGCTGTAAGAAGGAGCAAGAGGTGAATCCCAGATACTGCAGTTGCACATTCCCTTACCCGATGCAGATGTCCGAGCGCGGCCAGCTCATCTGCTCTGAGTGTTGCTACCCGAAACTACTGACACCAGAGCAAGCCGCGGTCGAGATTATCAAGACCGTGGCCGAGGCCCTCCGCGAGCTCGGCAGCGTGCCGAGCGGTCACCTGTATGCCCGCGTGATGAACTTTCTGAACCTCGACGCCTATACACGCGTCATCGACAGTCTGAAGCGTACCGGGCTCGTCACCGAGAAGAACCACCTGTTGACGTGGACCGGACCAACCGAAGTGTCGAAGGTTAAATCGCTGGACTTCCGATGCGGATCGTGGTAAAGTGTAATTGGGAGGGTCAGATGAACATCACAGTTCGCTTCCGCACAATCGATCACTTCTCCGAGACGCGGAAGTTCAAAACACTCAAGGGCGCTCAGGCTTATGCCAAACGGCGCATTGGAAGCCCGTTCGACATCGGCGAGACCTTCGGTTACGCGGTGGACGCCTACGGGATCGGCAAGGTCACCGTGGAGGGCACCAGCATCCACGAGCTGATGGGGCAGGAGAAGCCGGCACCGGCAGGAAGATGGGAGCCATGACGTCTGAACCCCTGATCTGCGAACGCTGTGGGGCAAACTCTCACGGGTCCGACATGGCGGAAGAAGGCCTGTGTCAGAAATGCACCAACGAGTTCATCGAAGACTGTGGGAAAGAGGAACAGCATGGACCGCAACGAGACCATCGCCAGCATCAAGGCCAGCCTCAAAAACCGTAGCAAGAAAACGTGGAGTGTCACTGGCGGACAGGGCACGGCTTGGGGCTGGATCCGCATCACCGCCCCGCCTTCCCGCCGCACCTGGGAGTATCGGGAGGTCTACGGTTCCCGCTCTCCGACGTCGCAGGCCGTCTACGAGTCCTTCGACACTGGTAAACCGGGCAGCGGTATGGGCCCATCCGACCGTGAAGAGCTGGGCACGTTACTCGGTCTGGGCAAGCCGGCGGACAGCAGTGGAGAGAGCGTGCCGGCATCGGATGCCTACTACCAGGAATACGTCGATCGCGCAGCCGGGCGCACACCCACGAAACTCGGAACGCAGTACTGGGATTGATATGGCGCAACGCACCTTCCCTGAGAAGCACTGGCAGGGCGCTGTCGGCATCGAGAACCTCGCGCTCATCCAGGAGATGGACCTGCAGTGCGCCGACTTCGGCGTGCACATCGCTAGCAACGGCCAGGTGTGGTGCTGTGTCAACGGCATCGCCTTCGTGCGATTTCGGCCCTTGTCTCCTGAGATGCAAAAAGCCTTAGGCATCAAGAAAGAAATATAGTATACTGTGGTCGGGAGGGTTCCAATGCGCGTGCTCGTCTGTGGCGATCGCAACTGGTTCAACCGGGCGGCCATCCGCCGCGAACTGGCCAAACTGCCCGCCGGCACCATTATCATCGAAGGCGAAGCCCGCGGTGCCGACACCATAGCGCGTGAAGAAGCACTGGCCCTCGGGCTGTCCGTCGAGCGGTTTCCTGCCGACTGGGCACACTTCGGTCGCGCTGCCGGCCCATTGCGTAACCTGGCCATGCTGAACGCCAAGCCCGACCGTGTGCTGGCGTTCCACACCAACATCGCCGCGTCCAAAGGCACGGCTAACATGGTGAAAATAGCCACCAAAGCTGGCAAGCCTGTTGAGGTATTTACATCATGAACACCTGGCAAACCAAACACACCGTCGAAGAGCAGGAGCTAAGCGTCGGCTTCAGCCTCTGGCTCATTTCCGGCACGCTAACGATCGGATGGTTCCACGATGCCAACGCTGACTGCGACGCGGACGGCAATCGTGGCCACGACGTTACCGCGGAGGACGAACGGCGCTGGGAAATCAAGAGCGCCGCCATCGATATCGATGGAGAGTGGGGGACGCCGCTAGTCGGTGAAAATATCCCTGCGTCTGTCGTGGCCGCAGCCGAAACGTGGGCGGAGACCTACGAGCCAAACGATTACGGGGAAGGGCCGGAGGAAGACGACGAGCCGGACTACGACCCAGTAGAAGAAGAAGAGCGCCGAGAGCGGAGGATGGATTTTCCCTAGCCTTCCGCATCGGATTGTGGTAATATGTAGGTGGGAGGACAGCAATGGTTCACAAATCGCTCACCCTCAACCGAGTGCTCCGGGCAGCAAAGTCCGGCGAGTACGTTGGCTTCTGTAAGGCTTGCGGCAAGAAGGCTTACGGCGTGGAACCCAATGCCAGGGGCTATAAGTGCGAACACTGCGACCTGCCGATGGTCTACGGCGCGGAGGAGCTGCTGATCGAGATGGCATAAGATCGCTGGACTTCCGATACCTTTTGTGGTAATATGTAGGTGGGAGGATCAGATGGCACTTCAGAAAGCGAATCTTATGGCCGAGCAGGAGAAGCTGCGCCGGCAGTACCGCGAGGAGCTGCGGCAGATCGCCGAGCAGGCCACCGCTGAACTAGCCGCCGACAAGGTGTCCAACCACTTCGGATTCAACCTCGGCGGCAAGGCCAGCGAACTCCAGGGCCTCGCCTACAGAATCGAGCAGCTCCGAGATCTCATTTCGTGGTCGTAAAGTCGTGGACTTCCGATGCCCTTTGTGGTAATATGTAGGTGGGAGGTAAGACAGATGGCCACGAACCGAAGCGACATTCACCGGCCGGGAGCCATTATCCCAGCAAACTACAGCTACGTTCGCTCCTATAACCTGAGCACCTCGCAGGACGGTTGGCCGATTCCCTCCTGGGGGGTCAACTGCGAACTGGACTACCGCCACGAAGTGGACGGCAAGATCGTCAACGGTAAGCACCAGGACTCCGGAATGTGCTGCGTCCTTCGGATGCGCCAGACCCAGAAGTTCGTCGAGACCGGCAGCACCGGCCGCTGCTCCATCTGCTCCACGCACTACATCTACGGGGACATCTGGCGGCACACACCCACGGGCCTCCTGCTCCACGTCGGTCACGACTGCGCCGACAAGTATCAGATGCTGGCCGACCGAAGCGAGTGGGATCTGACCATCATGCGGTTGAGACGGAGCGCGGCCACCGAGCAGCTCAAGGCACTCAAAGCCAGCGAGCGTGCGAAGTTCCTGGCGGAGCACCCTGGCCTCGAGGAGGCGCTCAAACTGGACCACCCGATCCTCAAGGACATGGCTGGGCGGTTCACCCAGTGGTGCGATCTCTCCGAGAAGCAGATCGAGTTCGCCTTCAAGCTGGCGGATGAGGTGCGCAACCCGCCGGCCGCCGAGAAGAAGGCGCCGGCCCCGGAGGGCGACGGGCTCACGGTAAAGGGCAAGGTGATCAGCCTCAAGACGCAGGACGGCTTCTACGGCACGACCCTGCGGATGACGGTCAAGGTGGATACCCCGGACGGGATCTGGTTGGCGTGGGGCACCTGCCCCGCGCAGCTCGACGGGGACGTAAAGGGACGGGAAATCGAGTTCACAGCCAACTTCAGACATGGGGCCGACCCGTCGTTCGCGTTCTTCAGCAGGCCGCGGAAGGCAAAAGTCCTGGACGAAGTGACCGCCTAATGGTATACTGGTAGTGGGAGGTTAGCAATGAGAATCTGTCGTGTGGGCACGAAAGCTCACTATTGGGACGAAGTCACCGGACGCACTCTTTCAATGCCCACGAAGGGCATCTGTTCCACCATCGACGAGGTGCCAAAGGGGGACTACACGCCCGAGAAGCAGTGCTCCAAGCACGCCCCGAAGCGCCACAACAGCACAGGCGGTGGGCAGCACCCAGATGGCAAGAGATATCGCGACGAGGAGAGGTGATGACCAAAGCACAGGAGATGGTACTCTTCGACGAGTTCGCCGCGAAGTTCCCACGGGACAGTTACCTGGGACCGTGGCTCCGAGGCATCCGTGAGCAGGTGGCCTCGGACATCCGCAACGACTTCTCACCGATGGCCAAGATGCCCGCCGAGGCCTACAGGGAAGCCAAGCTGATCCTCGCCGACGCCAAGAACGACGCTGCCGAGCGCAAACAGGCCATGGACGAGCACGTGGCCAAGCGCGTCAAGGATGCCAACGATGCTTATGCCGCCATTCGGTTGCGCTGCATTGGATTTCTGAACAAGGCCATCGCGGAGCTGTGATGAAAATCGTCTCCATCTTTATCCTACACCGGTCCGGCCACGCCGACATCGTGAGCTTACATACAGACTTACCGGCGGCTCTCTGGCCGTTCACGGATACCCTAGATGTGTCGTTCACGTGCGTAGTCGGAGGCGCGGAACGCTACGTGGAAAAACACTGGCCGGGAGTTCCAATTGAGGTGGTGACAACATGATTCGGACACCAGAAAAGCTGTGCCCCGTCTGTCATCGTCCATATCCGTGGGGTGATCTAAGCGTTTGGACCGGAAGAATGTGCCTCGACTGCCAGGAGAAGGCCATGCGCGAGCACTCCCCGGCCTTGGAGAAGCTGTTTCAGAACGAAGGGCAGTATCCGATAAAGAAGTTGTAATTCCCTCCCGAGTATGGTAATATGTAGGTGGGAGGATCAGATGATCAAGATCGACAAATCGCTCGTTCACCTCAACGAGGACAAGGTCGGGCTGACCGGTGAGGCCAGCACAATGGGCCTCGCGCCCGGTGAGTGGCCGGACTGGATCGCGGTCACCGACAGCGGGAACGACGGGTTCCTCTTTGGACACCCAAAAGAGATGACCCACCGCGGCGAGTTCGCGGGCAAGGTCTACAACACCAACGACGGCGCGTTCACCCTCACGGTCTTCAACGACTAGCCTTTCTGCCCCTTCTGTGGTATACTGTTACTGGGGAAGAAAGCCCCGGCCGCTTAACGCCACTGCCGGAAGCGACCGTGATAGGTGTCAACGAGGTTCTGGTGGGAGGATCAGATGAGGGACCTCGACGGAGACTGGGACGATAGAAGCGAGTTCGCTAACCCCGGTGGGAACAGTGCGCTCCGGGCCTCGAGCAAAAGTAACCCGCGCAACCGCCCCTGCCCCACCTGCAAGGCCAAGAACCGGCTGACGCCGAAGGATGTCGCGCTTGGCTATCAGTGCGACGCTTGCGCCGACCGGGCGGAAGGCGGAGGTTACTGAGGTGATCACCAGCAATCCAAGGGCTTACGAAGTCTGGTTGCGAGACGGACGGGCCGTCTTCGGGTCCACTCGTAACCCGGAAGAAAGTTCCACACACCTGGCATGGTTCGCGCGGGTCGCACAGGCCCGGTCCTTCGTTCGAGCCTACAACCGCAAGCTAAGGGAGGCATCTAGTGGTTCTTAAGGACTCCGCCGGCAACAAAATCCGCTGCAGCAAAAGCATCCTGGACGATTGGACCTTTCGTCAATGCGCCTCCTACGCCACGGTTCGTTTCGACGGCAAGGACTACTGCACACAACACGACCCTGATCGGGTGTTCCGCAAGGTAGAGCAGGTAAAGATCGCCAACGCCCAGCGCGCTGCCTCACAAACCGCCATCAAGGACCGCGCCAAGACGCTGGCCACGGAGCTTGGAGCCGGCGGCACGGTGTGGCGGCCCGGCAGAGGAAGCGAACCGGGCCGTCTCATGCCTGGTCTGTTTCTCACGTTCGAAGAGGCGGAAGGCCTGCTGAAGAGGTTGACATGAACGAAACTGCCCAGCTCTTCTCCGGCACGCCCGGTCCACTCGGTGGGTTATCGAATGAACTGGAGCTGGTGAAGCACATCCCAAAGGCCTTTCGGCCTTACGAGAACCCGTGGTCCACGTACGCGATGAGTGTCTTCTACGGTGGTGGGTCCACGGCCAACTGGAAATGGCGCTCCGACGACCCCCAAATTCGCCGTCAGCAACTGCTCTGCTGGAAGGCCGCTCTCAACAGCTTCGAGACCCAGCACGAGGACAAGGCGTCCCTGACCGGGTGGATGCTGTCGGAGATGCTGACAGAGGTGCCCAAGTGACTATCGTCGTAACCATCAATGGCGGGCCCGTCAACGTATTTGAACACTACGGCCTCCCGCACAACCCCTTCCCTGCTACCCCGTTTCCGGGGGCCAACCGCATCCTGGCCCTACTCGATAGTGACCCGCTACACTCGGAGGATGAGATTCGGACCATCCTCGCCGGCTGTTCCCAGGAGTTCGTAAACCTGTGTTGCGCGCGGTTCGTGCCCGGAAAGCGTATCTCATTTAACATTGAGTTTCCCCTATGAACGCCATTACCGCCATCCGCCCGCCCTGGCCCATCGCACAGTCCCGTCCAGGGAGTTGACTTCCAACACAATTTGTGGTATACTGTTCCTGTTTGGTAGTGTTGCTTCGCCGCTCTCCCGAGCACGGCGTTAAACCTGCAGCGTTGTCCGTATAGCGCGAACTGTGGGCGTATACCCTTCTTGTACCGCCCGTAGCCAGACCACCTCCCTATAAGAAGGGGCTTTCCCCGCGTGACACAATTCGCTGTCTTTTTGTTGACGCAAACCAAGCGTCGCGGTCCTGTCGGGGATCTCGCCAGATTTGCTTCTAAATCCCCCACATTTCCGCGCCATTACGCGAGGCTCTACCGGCTCTTGGAGTGGGTAGGGGACGACGTTCTTCTACGAAGCGCCATGAAACAGGCGCACAGCGAGTGGCGGGCCACAAAAAGGCAGGTGGAGATCCCGTGAGCACCGCCACCGCTACTCGCTGGTTCCTCGAACACTCCATCGGCGTGTTCCCCATCATCTCCGGCGGTAAGACGCCAGCATGTAAGTCGTGGACGGACTACCGCGCTACCGAAAAAGAAGCGGCTACCTGGAAGAACTACGGGGTGATCCTCGGCGTCCTAGCCGTAGTAGATACCGATACCCCAGAAGACGAAGCCTGGGCCCAGCAGTATCTCCTCGACACGCCCTTCATGGTGCACACAACCCGCGGCCTGCACCGGTATTACAGGCAGCTCGCCCCGAGCCCCAAATACATCCATCGCGACGGCCTCACAATCGAACACAGAAACGTCGGCCAATACGTCGTTGGCCCCGGCTCCACGCATCCGAGTGGGCTCATCTACAGAGCAGCCGATTGGAGTTGGAAGTGGAGCGACATCCCGTACTTCCCTGAATTCTTCTGCTATGACGATCGCCCTCCCGGCGAACGCGGCTCAGAAGACGGGATGCCCTACCGCCTCCCTCCTCGTATCTGCGCAGGTGAACGCCACGACAAGATGTTTGCCCTGCTCCGTTCTTTGCTAGCAAGAGGTGTCCCGTTCGATCCGGCCCTCGAGGCTTGCTATGCCGTGGACCAAACGCACTGCTTCCCGCCACTCGGCAAGGACACGCTCAAGCCATATTTGAAACGTGTAGGAAAACACCAACATCGTGGTGATTTCGCGCCCTCCCCGCAAGTCGGTTGGGACCTGGCCAGCGGGTTACTAGACGCCGGCATCCCCGTCGGACAAGCGATTGTTATTGTGCGCTCCGTCACACCAGATTTTGATCCGGGGCGCAGCGATGACTGAGCAAGAAAAGGCTGCAGCCGACGCCCTTAGAATACACGAAAAGGCACAAGAGTCCTTTGACTCAAACATCAAACGTTTGGAGGCGGCGAGACGCAAGGCAAAGAAAGCCCTCGATGCTGAAGAGCAGCCGCCGCAGCCACCGCTGCAGGCCCTCACCATTCAAGAACTCTTCGCCCGTCCGCAACCGCAGTATGTGGTAGACCAGTGGTTCCCGGATACTGGGCTTATTCAAATCGTTGGCCATCCTGGCGCACTTAAGACGTTCTTCGCTCTCGATGCCTCTTTGTCTATCGCGTGCGGCCTTACCCACTTCTTCGGTTACACTATTACACGCTACGGCCCCGTTCTCTACATAGCAGCGGAAGGTGGCGGGGCGTTCCAGTATCGCATCCGCGCGTGGTGCCAGGAGCACGAGTTCGACCCGCTTACCATTCCCTTCCGTATTATCCCCTTACCCGTGAACCTGCGCGACGAGAACCTACAAAAAGAGTTGCTGGCCGTCGTGGAACAGATGCAACCGATTTTTATTGTGGTGGACACGCTCGCCAGGTGCTCCCCCGGTGCGGAAGAGAACAGCGCGAAGGACATGGGGGAGGTCATTAACTTCTGCACGCTCCTCCAACGCCCCGCGCGTTCTACGGTGGCCTTCATTCACCATCCGGCCAAGTCCTCTACAAATGGTGGAGGGCGCGGATCCGGGGCCGTGTTTGGCGCGATAGATACGGAGATTCAATTAGACATGGACGAGAAGGAAGACGCGCTGATTTTGGACAGTCGTAACGTGAAGGTGGTCTGCACGAAGCAGAAGGACGACCAGAGACCCGTGCCCCTGGAGCTGATGGGGTGCGTCATACCGATTTACAACGGCCACGGCCTGCAGATGGTCCACGAGAGCGGAAGACCCGTCACATCACTGGTAATGCGATTAGGCAGTTCGAAGGAGATGCGAGAGCAGCGGCAGCGGAGGGAGGAAGAGAAGGATCAAGAGACAAGACTGTCCGTGCTGAGGGCCATACAGAAATACCCAGATGCCACTAACATTACGAAGCTGCGAAACCGAATGGGGATTAGCCAAGACCTTGTCCTGGCGGCTATAAGGCAACTGCTGCGAGAAGGGTGGATCGTAGAGGGGAAACGTGGCGAACCGTTTGAGATTAAAGAGTCTGGTTTGAAGGCGCTGGAGACAGAACTGTGATGGAGCAAAATCGGAAACGTAGCGGGTCCGTAAACACCTGTAGACAGAACAGGTTACAGTTCCAAATCGAGGCGTCTGGCTACGTATCTGAGGTGGCCTGCGCCCGAATGCCTGCGCGGTTTTTAGGAACGTAGCCGGGAACCCCCGCTATGTCCAAAGTGTTGCGAAAGAAGGAGTTAGATGATAATAGACGTAGCGTTACCGAGCATAGCCCAGTATAGCCCCGCTACGTTGCCAATGAACGTAGCGGTGTTCTCCCCCTTTAGGGGGAACCCGTTACGTAGGCCGACGGTGGGACAAGGGCAGTCTGAGAAGAACTGTCTTAAAAATACCACACAGATTTCTCTTGACACGGAACACGAAGTCGTATATGCTTGTCACGACTGAGGTGTAGGTTCTCGGTCACGTTGTGTTTTACGAAGTCGAACTCCAATGGCCCTAGAAGATCTCAGGGATGTCACGCGGGTTTCTGGCCCAGTCGAAAAGATGGGAACCAAGCAGTGCACGGCGATTGCCGCCGGGACAGGCGAGCGCTGCTTAGGGGCCCCGATGATTGGCTCGGACGTCTGTAATGTTCATGGCGGTTCTGCCCCGACAGCCCGCGCAGCGGCTTCTCGACGTCTTCTCGAGCTGGTAGAACCTGCGCTCAAGACCCTATTCAAAGCCCTCGGATTGCACTGCGAGTATTACTTCCTCGATAACCCGGAGGAAGAGGTTCCTCTCACGCCTGCTGGCAAGCCAACACGTAAGGTCAAGTTTGATCGCGTCGTGCTTTGCCGTGAGCACGGGAACGCCTGCCCGGACTGGCCGGTGCGTGTAAACGCGGCTCGTGCCTTGATGGATAGGGCAGGGTTTGGCCCGCACTCGGTTGTGTCCGTGGAAGACAAGCGAGAAGGCCTGGCGGATAAGACGACAGAAGAGCTTGCGAGCGAACTGGAAGTGCTGGCCCTGCGTGCTCGCGACGAGGCAGGTCGAGCGCGTGCTGTTAAAGGCCTTACACCGCAAACACGAATGAATGAGGTTCCCGTGGCCCATAAACCTGTCATCGATACCCCAGACCCAAGCGTCGTCAATTAGCGAAATTGACGCTATTGTTGACAGAAGCAACGCTATTGCGGCGGAGCTGGCTCGACGTCGATTAACCTCTCATTCGGATATCCCTCCCGTCTTTCTTCCCTTCCTTAAACGAAGCAGATACAAGGGCGCATGGGGCGGCCGCGGTAGCGGCAAGTCTCACGTCTTTGCGGAACTGCTGTTGGACAAGTGCCGCGGACGGAAAATACGGGCCGTGTGCGTCCGTGAGTTTCAGGCCAGCCTCGAGCAGTCGGTAAAGCGTCTGCTCGAGGACAAGATTGACGTCTTTGGCCTGCGAGACGACTTTCGGATCCTCGATACCCACATTGAAACGCCGCGTGGTGGCATCATCATCTTCAAGGGGATGGCCACCTACACCGCGGACAGCATCAAGTCCCTAGAGGGTTACGACGTAGCGTGGGTGGAGGAAGCGCAGACGTTCTCCGAGCGGTCTTTGACACTGCTGCGGCCGACTATTCGGAAAGAGTATTCGGAGTTGTGGTTCTCCTGGAACCCGCGCAGGGCCACGGACCCTGTGGATCAGCTTTTACGCGGAGCGGCAACGCCGCCTAACGCCATCATTATCGGATCTACCTACAGGGACAACCCGCACTTTCCAGGCGTGCTCCAGGACGAGATGGAGTGGGACCGTAGTCGGGATCCGGAGAAGTACGCGCACGTCTGGATGGGGGAGTATGAGCGCAACAGCGAGTCTCGCGTCTTTAAGAACTGGACGATTGAGGCTGTCGATGCTCCTGGGGACACGGTGTTCTACTTGGGCGGGGACTGGGGTTTCTCGGTGGACCCGTCTGTGCTGGTGCGCTGCTGGGTAAATGGTAGAGATCTCTACATCGATCACGAGGTGTACAGAATTGGCGTCGAGATAGACCATCTGCCGGCCTTGTTTGATGGGGTGCCCGGCTCTCGAGACTGGCCCATCATTGCGGATTCTGCGCGACCGGAAACAATTTCGTATCTGCAGCGGCACGGGTTTCCGCGCATCGAGCCTTCGATAAAGGGTAAGGACAGCGTCAAGGAAGGTGTGATCTTTCTGCAGAACTACAACATCCACGTTCATCCGCGCTGCATTCACACCATCGACGAGTTGACCCTCTATTCTTTCAAAGTGGACAGGCTAACGGGGATAACCACGCCAATTTTGCAGGACAAGAAAAATCACGTGATCGACTCGCTACGCTATGCCGTTGAAAGGCTTCGGCATGTCGTAGTTGAGCAGGAAGCGACGTGGGGGAGATAGGTAATGCCTGAGAATCCAGCGGAAATTCGTTCCTTAACGTCCGTGCTGTTGGCCCGTTACCAGTTTCTCCGGCAGGCCGGGCTAACTTTTGGCGGCGCACGGGATATGTACGAGACGCTCGGCTATTCTCGTATCCTTACCAATACGATGTACCGGGATACATATCTGCGTGGGGGCATTGCAAAGCGTATCGTGGAGGCCTACCCGAAGGCTACCTGGCGTGGAGGGGTGGATCTCCAGGAAGACGAGGACCCGGACGTCTCGACACCGTTTGAGATGGCGTGGGAAGAGCTACAGCAGAAGTTTCAGTTGTGGTCCAAGTTGCAGCGGGTGGACATCCTGGCTGGTTTGGGTTCGTTTTCCGTGCTGCTCATAGGCGCGCCTGGGGAGTTGAATGAGGAGCTGCCGAAGGGTAGTCCGGACAGGCTGCTGTACTTTACACCGTTCGCCGGAGGGGGCGGCCCTGCTATGTCGCAGGGTGGAGGGCAAACTGCTGCCGGGCCAACAAGTGCCGGGTATGTGGATGCCACCATTATGGAGTTCGTGTCGGACACGAAGGATCCGCGCTTTGGCTTGCCGCTCACGTATCAGTTGCGGCGATTGGACGTCACGTCCGCGGACTTTCTGAAGCCGGTGCACTGGAGTCGGGTCCTTCACGTTGCCGAAGGGCTGCTCGACAACGAGGTCTACGGACAACCCACGCTCGAGAACGTCTACAACCTGCTGGAAGATTTGGAGAAGGTCACAGGTGGCGGGGCGGAGGCTTTCTGGCTTCGGGCGAATCAGGGTATGAATCTCAACCTGGACAAGGACATGACGTTGGGCACCGAAGCGGCTGCGAAGCTGGTGGACGAGGTCGAAGAGTACAGGAACAATATCAGTCGCATTCTTAAGACAAAGGGCATGGATGTGAACATGCTCGGCAGCGACGTTGCAAACTTCAGTAACCCTGCGGACGCCATTCTTACGCAGATCGCCGGCTCGAAGGGCATTCCCAAGCGCATTCTCATGGGTAGCGAGATGGGCCAGCTTGCCAGCGGCCAGGATCAGGACAACTGGTCGTCTCAGGTGCAGGACAGGCGCACAGCTTACGCCGGTCCGAACATCGTGCGACCGTTCGTGGATCGGCTCATCAAATACGGGTATTTGCCTAAGCCTTCTAAATACGACGTAGTGTGGCCTACGGTAGAGGAGTTGACGGAGATTGAGAAGGCTCAGGGCGTAACGGCATGGTCTGGGGCTAAGACGGCGGACGGTAAGGGCGTGTTCACAACGTCCGAGATTCGGCAGAAATGGTACCGGATGGAACCCCTGACGCCGGAACAGGTAGCAGAAATGACGCCGCCAGCGCCACCTGCGCCTGAAATGCCGGCAGGTGCCCCGCAGGCCGACGCAGGTGCGAAGATCGATCCCAAGACGGGTAAGCCTGCGGAACCCAAGACGGCCGAAGCAGGCGATCTCCTGTTGGCTCTCGAGCAAGCTATTGTCACAGGGGACACGGATACGATCGACGAGATTTGTGGTGTGCGGCACGCGGCGAATCCCGAGGGAATCAATCAGTACACAGATGTGGCCGAGGGCTACCACGTGATCGAGCACAAGGCAGATGGTTCTGTCCAGCAGTATGGGGTGTTCAAGACGAAGAAAGAATCTCACGCCGCTGGCATGAAGCTGCGTCGGGATGGTCATGGCAGTACTTACGTGCACCATAGCGACGACATCAAGAAGTTCGGCATCCGCGTGGCCTATGCCGTGCCGCAAGAGCAGGTAGATGCTTAAGCTCCCGCTCGAACCGGGCGTCGCTGCGAAGTTCTTGCTGCTCGCGTCGATGCGAGCGAATGCCAAGGTTCCCGCCAAGAAACAGTTCCCCGTCCACGGCGTTGCGGATGCCGCTGTTGCCACTCTGAAGAAGACGTTTCTGGCCTCGCTGCCGACGGAGTGGGACAACGCACACGTAGAGCAGTGGGCGGCACGTCTGCGGGAGTCGTTGATTCCGGTGCTTCATAGGGTCGTCCTGGCCTCGGGGCATGTGCATGCGATGAAGTTTAAGGCGCCGAGGGCACTTGGGGAGGGGGATGGGCATGCGTTCCATGGCAATCAATACACCGAAGGCGACACAACGGCCTACCACGGTACAGCGACGGCGCGGCTCAATCAGATCTTAAAAGAAGGGCTAAAGGCTTCCCACGCTGGCGAAACCTCTTTGTTCTCCTCACAAGGAACTGTCTACGCCACAACAAGCCGGGAGGAAGCGGAACAGTGGGGCATTGATCATACGCCTTGGCGCGAGTCTGTCGCGGTGCTTGAGATTGTGATTCCGGACGCCGCGAAAAGCCAGATGAACATCAGTCACACGGATATGGTTGATCGCAATCTTGTGACGTTCGCGGGGGACATCAAACCGGAGTGGATTAAAGCTGCCTGGATGGTGGCCACCGGGCCAGGTGGTGCGCGAAGTCGCGTAAAGGTGCTCGAGTCCGGTGGCTCTATTTTTGTGGCGGTTGTGCTAAGCAGACTGAAGGCCCTCCAACACGACTACTCCAGCACACAAGTCAATCTCCCCGAAGCCCTGGCCGATAAGGTGCTGGCCTACGGACAGACCATTCCGGACGCGGATCTTGCGGTCGACGGCAGGGAAGACGAAATTCACGCCACCGTCAAATACGGCTTGCACACAACGTCTGCGGACAAGGTACGTCCGGTCCTGGAAGGCTTCGGTGCTGTGTCCCTGGCGCTCGGTAAGACGGCCTGTTTCGAGGGTGAGGAATACGATGTGCTGTACGTGTCGGTAGACAGCCCGGACCTTGTGGAGTTGAACAAACGGATCTCCGAGGCCCTGCCCGTCACGGACACACACCCGACGTACACCCCGCATATCTGTGTGGCCTACCTCAAGCCAGGCCTCGGGGCAAACTACACCGGGGACAAGCGCTTCGTTGGAGAATCCACGACGATTGAGAAGGTGCTGTTCAGTCCGTCGAAGGGTAGGGATTCGCAGATTCGGATGGCCGGCGGCGTGTACGGCCATCCCTTCTATGGCAACCAGTGGGATGAAGGTCTGGACACTACTGGAAGTTCCTTTTCTTCTCACGAGGCGGATCGCACGTCGCGCGCTATTCTTGGCGGGAAGAAGGTGGATGCCGCTATACTGCTTCGGTTGTCAGACTGGCATCTACAGAAACTTGTGGGGGTATTCCGCTATAAGCTCCAGCACCACATGGCCAACCAGGAGTCTAATGGGCATCAACTCGCACTTGTGGAGAGGGAGCTGCGGAACAGGTCGATCTCTGTGCGGGCGGCGGGGGATGTTGAGGGGCACCCGTTCTACGGGAACCAGTGGACAGACGCCGCGGCTCACGTCGAGGAGCTGGTGACAGGTTGGTCGGAGGGCGAGTACGACTGGTCCGAGATGCAGCATGCAGCGCGGGCTGTGATTGAAGGGCAGCCCCAGAAAGACTATGCCTGTGCGGATTGTAAGGGCAGCGACAAGGAGCGATACGAGAACGCCAAGCTGCTACTTGAGACTATCGAGAAAACAGAACCGTTGGACATGCCACTGTACAGGGGGTTGAAGGTAGACCCGACGGCCTTCGTAGCAGGGGCAGAGTTTAGCGAGAGCCTGACGTCGTGGACAGCGCGAGAAGACCTGGCCACGCAGTTTGCTAAAGGGGAGTACGGGGGAAAGCTCGGGCATGCCGGCAGCTCCGTCGTGCTGGTGTTCGAAGCATCTCAGGCCAAGGGGCTCCCGGTACACTCGGGGAAGCCTCTGATCAAGGACGCCAAAGAATACCTGACGACGGGCAAGTACCGCGTTACGTCTGTTGAGACGCGGGACGGTGTCACGTATGCGAAGGTGACGCGCACAGGGCCGGCGGAGTCCGTGCAGAAGAAATGGGATTGGACAAACGCATACGGAAAAGTAGTTCCACAGAGTAGGCGTATTCAACCGGTGGTCTAATGTCCCTGCAAGAGCGATTGACGGCGCCTGTGGATTACGTGCTGGTGACGGCTGGCGGCCCCGGAAGTGGGTGGACGGCGGAGAATGGGCATGTGCCGGGGAGTCAGGGAGGCAGCGACGCGCCGGATACCATTGAGATTGCGAAAGTATTATTTGGAGATCAGACGCGCGATGAGTATCGCTCTACTCACGGTATCACAATGGTCCGTAAGGAAGAGCATGCCGATGCAATTCTTCGAGATGGGTTCAAGCCTGGTCCAGGAATGGGCCAGTATGTTTCTTATACGGCGTTAGGCGCACAGCCTCTGACGGATCGTAAGTTTGGATTGATCATTGAGTTCGATTCGAGGTATGGGCCACGGGAGCAAGACGAGGGCGGGATTGAGTTTTTTCGGATCAAAAGCGTTCGGAAAGCTGAGCCCGAGGAGATAAAAGCGTGGCGCACCCTCGGCGGCCCCGGTAGTGGGTGGACCGCGGAGAACGGGCACGTGCCGGGGAGTCAGGGAGGTGTGATTTCCGAAGAGGCGAAGAACAGCGCGCTGGACTGGGTCAAGAACCAAAAGGAAGTCGGCCAATCTCTTACCCCGCGGATCACTAATCCGATTTCGGGCTCGTCCAATATCGAGGCGGGCGGGAACCCTGGCTGGTGGTTCGAACTGAATGGCGCCAATAAGCGGGAGTTAATCGGTAGGGCTACAGTCGAGAAAATAGATTCGAAGCAGCTCGTTTCGAGTCAGAAGACGCTTGAACGCCACATCCTGAACGATTACATTCGGAACCCCGAGAAGATTGGCGAGATCGTCGTAACGAAGACCTCTGGTATCACACAGATTCTTGATGGGAATCATCGGGCGGCTGCGGCCAGACTGCTCGGTATTTCGATCAAGGCCCGAGTGATAGATTCGAGTGCAGTGCGCACCCTCGGTGGCCCCGGCTCCGGCAACTTTGGCCACGCAGGACGCCCCGGACAGGTGGGGGGATCGGGAGAGGGTGGCGAAGTTGGAGCACAACTTCGTTTTCACTCGATTCCATTTGTAGGCAATCCGGCTCTTGGTTTGAAGTCTGTCGAACTTGCCTTGCTGCCGGGGGCAGAGACAAATAAATGGAAGTTTATAGAGTCGCGTGTGAAGGTGGATTGGTCTAAGTTGCCTGCAGGAGTATCGAAAGAAAACGTAGTAGGTAGCGTTTTCATCTTTCAACAGAAAAAGAAATCGGTTGGTTCGGATTTGCACGTAGATAGTCGGTATCGCCGGCAAGGCATAGCGTCCACGTTGTACAAGCACGTTGAAGGTGCTACAGGGCAGAAGTTGACGCCAGAACAACGCCAGACTTCTGAGGGCGAAGCATTCTGGAGCGGGCGGCATCTCGCATCAAAGTCCAAATTCCCCATCCACACCCTCGGCGGTCCCGGCTCCGGCAACTTCGGACATGCGGGGAGGCCGGGGCAGGTGGGCGGGTCCGGAGATGCGACTGCCACGGCCGAAGGCGTTGCGCGGAAGGCCCATGCCACGCAGGTTGATAGACAGGGTGTTTTCTACATTGAGCATGTCTCTCGCGTTGTTGACAGTGTATCGGATGCCGCGAAGCCGGTGGCCTGGCTGCATGACGCGATTGAGGACACGCCGCACACGCGGGAAACGCTACTGGCGGAAGGGGTGCCTGCGAAGGTTATCGACTCCGTTGAAATTCTTACGCGGCAGCGCGGCGAGGTGTACAGGGATTTCATCTCTCGCATCGAGCAGAGCGGGGACCAGCTAGCTATTGAAGTGAAGTTGGCCGACCTTCGCGATAACCTACGTCCGGGGGGACCGGCAGGCCTGCGCGGAAGGTATGAGCGGGCTATTCAGAAGTTGGAGAAGGTGCGAGCGCTCGGTGGGCAGGCCCGTTGGGAAAAGGAAGTACTGCTAGGACGGGGGCACACGTTCCAGGTGGTAGAGACTAAGAACGGGCGCCCGACGATTTTGCGCGTGGTAAAGTCCAGAACTGCCGGCGACGTCGAAGGCCACCCCTTCTATGGGAACCAGTGGACCTCTGAGCCAGGCGGATCGGAGCAGGAACGAGCGGCGCTAGAGAAGGGCTTCCTGGCCTACGCGAATGCCCACGCCGTCTTGCCGGAATACGAAGTTAACGAGCTGAGAGCGACTAACGATTATGTGCGAGGGCAAGTCAAGCTCGGTATTATTCGTGATTTGAGTGAGGGTCTGAATGCTGAGACGCGGCTTCCATGGGAAAAGGAAGTTCAACGTCAACTCAACATGTGGGCTACCACGTCGGGGGACCATCTGCCGCGTGCAGTAGCCTCGCAACTTGCTGTCAAAGAGGAGTTTGGTCTAGCGGATGCCGGCATCTCACACATGGTGACGCCGGATCAACCGATCCCGGATGTGAGTATTGTGGATAAGTTCTATGCTCGTCGGGAGTACGAGCATACGCAGGAATGGTTCAAAGAGCAGGGCATTACGCACGTCACGCTGTTTAGAGGGCAGGAGCCACACGAGGGTAAGTACCCGGTTCCGAAGACCGGCGACGTGGAAGTGCGTATGCAGCCCATCTCGTCGTGGACGACAAGCCCGCAGGTGGCACGCGACTTCGGTAAGGGTGGGGTTGTCATGTCGGTGCGGGTGCCGGTGAGCCGCATCCTAAGCACGTGCGTAACCGGACGGGGGTGTTTGACGGAGGCCGAGGTACTGGTGCTAGGCGGCACCATGAAGGTCCACGCGCAGAATACGAACGATAAGGGTTGGCTTGCAAATGTTCTGTCAAAGTTGCGCGGTTCGGAAGTGGCCGTCTACGACATCGATGCTGATCTAAAGAATGCGGACTGGGCTAAACGGACGCCGGACACAATGGAGGCTCTACGGGCCGCAGGGGACGTTGAGGGGCATCCGTTCTATGGAAACCAGTACGATGCTGGTTCTACGGGGCGCCCTCTGGACGTTGTTTCTGCTGAGCAGGGCAAGAAGCTGTTCGGCATAGTGCCTAGTGCTGGCTATTTGAAGCAGCGCTCTTTTCAGGAATCTGCTAGGGCCACGGTTATTCTTACTCCGCGGCTCGAGAAGCTCGGGCTATCCAAGGAAGAGATTCGTATAGCAGAGAAGGTGATTGAGAAGTGGCAAATTGGTTCGCCATATTACATGGACCGTTTCAAGGTGGCGGCTTCTAACGTGTTCGGCGGTCCACGGGTAGAGATTGGCGGTGGTAAACAGGACACGCGGGGGATGCTGGGGCCTTTGGCTAGCGTTTCTATTCACGAAAACGACCCGGTGCCGTGGCCTGCAGGTAAGAACATTCCAGATCGCGTGTTCGAGAGTGTGCTACGGGCGAGCCACGAAGAAGCCCAGGAGTATCTGACCAAGAAGGGTATCACCGAACTGATCGTGTGGCAGGGTGCGAAGTCCTCCGGCGAGCAGACTCGAGCGGCTAGCAGTTGGACGTTATCTCCGAAAGTGGCCGGTACGTTTGCCAATCGAGTTGGCGAGCGCGTGGTTGTGGCTCGTGTGCCGGCTAAAGACGTCCTATCTATTGGTGGGCGCGGTATTGGAGCAAAGCATCAATGGGAAGTGGTGCTTACCGGCACACATAATTGGCAGAAAACGTATGGCGGACAGCCGGAAGGCAGTATAGACCCGAGCAAGAGGAAGGGGCCGCTAGGGCCACTAACAGATCTTGAAGGTATTCGAGACGCCGGCGAAGCTGAAGGCCACCCGTTCCACGGGAATCAGTGGACGGACGTTGGCACACCGCGGCCTATCGTCGCCTCTCTCGGTCAGGTAGGCAACGATGGCTCTATAGAAGCGATGCACCTGCCGTCTGCGGCGGACATCTGGAAGCGTAACCACGCGGAAACGTTCAAACAGCAGCCGGATCTTCATCAACGCTTCCGTATGGCCCATAAAGAGGTTTTGTGGGATGCCGTGCCGTCGGTGGATGACTACTTTGCTGTTGGGGATTACTACGCAAAGCACGGGATTGAGCTTACTGGACAGCATGCCGGGGATGTGAACGGCCCGCTGACGCCGCAGAGTATCGCTTACTATTGGCAGGGCCGTGAGCACCAGCAGCGGCAGAGAGCGGCAGGAGAAGCGGTTGGCCATCCGTTTCATGGGAATCAGTGGACGGAAGGTGGGTCTTCTTCGCAGCCCGAAGCGCCTGGGGGCGTCTTTGTAGCGCGAGCATTTGATTTCAATTCTCTAGGCACGCGTCGATTCATGTTTGACCCGTCGTCTTCGAAGTTCATTTTTGGCAATTATCTTACGAATCCTGATGCTGCTAGAGACACGCATGCCGAGACATACGCAGTGGCCCGCCAAAAAGGCGATGAGCAACTGGCCCCTTACGACGAGCAGGTGCGTGGTCTATTTTACGGAGTCCAGGATAACGGAACGCCTCCGATGATTGTGTTTGATACGAAGTCTGGCGCGTATCTTCGCGGTGGACTTCCCGACCGAACGTATGAAGACACTGAGAAAATGCAGCATAACAATGCGCTTTTGTTTGATGCTGTGTATAAAGCCGTGGAGAGTTTCGTGGCTCACGGGGCTCCATCGGATACAGAAGTGTTCGGGCTGCACCACGAGTTTTTCGGGAAGGGCAGTCTTGTTGGCAGGGGCGGCGCACTGGGTGAGTTGTTCCCAGAATTATTCAAGCGGCAGAGAGCAGCAGCTCTCCGCTCCGCCAAGCGCCCCTCCACCGGTATGCGGTTCGACCAGTCCAATCCGGCTGCTATTGCGTGGGCCCGCAATCATGCGGCGGAGCTGGTGCAGGATATTCTCGATGACGCCAAGGAGGGTATTCGTTACCTAACGGCTCGCGTAATGACCGGCGACTTCCAGGTGCGCGACATGAAGAAGATGCTGCGCAGCTTCATCGGCCTGACCGGTAAGCAGACCGAGACACTCCTGTTGCTGCGTGAGAGCCTGGATGAGCAAGGTGTTGAGGGGGCCGACCTGGAAGATGAGATTGATGCCCGGCGTGAGGAGATGCTGAACTACCGGGCGGAGACGATAGCTTCGACGGAAACGATGCGCGCTGCCAACGAGGGCCAACAGGAACTCTGGGAGCAGGCCGTTGATGACGGACAGCTTACGGGTAACGAGATGAAGGAGTGGATTACTACGCCTGATGACCGGTTGGCCGTAGCAAATCGCACACCTGTTATGACGACAAAGGGTTGGGTCCATGTCAACCATATCAAAGTCGGCGATTATGTGTTGACACATAAGGACCGGTTTTGCCGCGTGGCAGCAATATTTGCAAAACGGTACGATGGTCCGATGGTGTCGTTCAAGATAGGTGGTAGAGCCGGTATCAAAGTATCCGTAACTCCAAATCATCCAATCCTAATTGGGGAAGATTGGATAGACGCTGAAAACGTGAAGCTCACAGATGTTTTAACCGTGTTTGCAAAACCTTGCGCGGGAGGCTGTGGGCAGCTTCTCAAGAGTGGGCCGGGGCAGGATGTGAGCTTTTGTTCTGTGTGTGCCCCACAGGAATCAAACAAGGTTCGATGGAACGATCCGGCACAGCATGATTTGCTCTCTTGGCGAAACAGAGAACGCTGGGCCGAGCCGGGGCGAAAAGAGGAAATGAGTGAAGCCATAAAGGTTTTGTGGAAAGACCCGGCTTATTTAGCACATATGGATGCTTCCGAACGAGGGCGTAGAGATAAGTTATTGAAATTTGCTCAAGAAGGCGTTATAGGTTTTGGTGCTCAGTCCTATGAAGATCTCATACAAATCATAAGAGACAGCATTAAATCAAAGAGGCTTCCTACGCTTTCTGGGGATGTGAAGAATGAACAGATACTGAAAGGGTTACTGGAAGCGCAGCGGCTTGAATATCTGCAGCAGTGGGAATACGAGTATGCCGATCAGAGTAACGAACACCGAAAGGGCTTTGCGGATTTCTATCTTCCGGGGCCGAAGTTGGTCATCGAGTGTGTAAGCACAAAAATACCCTCGGAGGTGCTGGGACGCCGGCCGCGGGTAGATGCTCTAAAAAAACAAGGTGTGCGTTATTTGGAGTTTACGCTTCGAGAGCTGCAAGACGGTATTCACAACGTGGCTTCTGAGATACGTAAACACTGCTGCTTTGTCCGGCTGGGGCCTAAACAGATTACTTATAAAACCGTGGCACGGCAAACTGTTTACGATTTGCGGGTGGAAGAGGACGAGAGTTTCGTAGCGGGCGGAATTGTTGTACATAACTGCCCTATTTGTGAAGCGATGGACGGTGTTACCGTCAGGCTCGATGAGGACTTTGACTTTGACGGAGAGCCGGTCACAACGCCGCCAGGTCACCCGCGGTGCCGGTGCACTGTAGGGTTGAGCTTACCGCGCGCAGCAGAGGAAGCGGATCTCCGCTCCGCCACCGTGCGCAAGGTTGGACGATCGTGGGTGCTGTATACCAAGGACGGAAGCAAGGTTTTGGGCCGCCACACGTCGCGGGAGGGTGCGCTGGCTCAGGAACGTGCGATCTATGCTTCCAAGGCGCGGGCGGCGGGGGAAGGAGCTGGGCACGAGTTTCATGGGAACCAGTGGACGGGGGATACTACCGCTTTTCACGGGAGTGCCGAGGAAAATCTTAAGAGCATCCTTAGGTACGGTATTCGGCCGAAGTACAGCAAGGTGTACGCTACATCTTCCTTAGAGGAAGCTCTAGGTTATGCCCGTGGGGCTGGGACTGAGCGCCGACGCAGTGTCGTGTTCGAGGTCAGCATCCCCAAGTCGGCAATAGGACGTTTCGAACCAAGGACAAAAGGACGTCTGTATCCCGAAAAAAGCGGAGACCACATAGTCTACAGGGGACAGGAGACTATACCCCCTGCGTGGATTAAGGCTGTGCATGAGCCGAATAAGTCAGGTAAGATGGTGCGGCGGGAGCTTTCTGATGGAGGAGCTTCTATTGTCTATGTTGCTGTGATATTGGAGGACACAGAGGCTCGGGCGGCTGGAGAAGCCGAGGGGCACCCGTTTCACGGCAATCAGTTTACCGATGGTGGTGTTGGGGCTACCTGGACATCCGAAGAGATTCAGGGCAAGCTGATCTCTATCGAGGCAGCGAAAGAAGCCATCGACGAGACTTCGTCGTTTGAGGACAAAGCAAACCCGAATAAGCTCAGGGAATACTCGGCGTTCGATGCTATTTCAACTGTCTTGGAAAGCCAAGAAAAGGCCAACCGTAACCCAGAGCTAGCGGCGACGGCGAAGTTTGCCTACAAGCTGGACGCCAGTAAGCCGGGCGGTATCGCTGCTGCTGCGCTCGGTGTGATACGGCCGGATGGTGATTTGGAGTTGAAGTGGGCCGGAAGCGTAGCCCCTGGCGCCGGCATGAAACTCATTCGTCAGGTGATGGACTGGGGTCGAGAACAGGGCGCGACAGAGATGCACGGTACGGCGAAATGGAATTCGTTTCCATACTACCACATAGCCTTCGGTGCTCGGGCTGTGGGGCAAGCCAATCCGTTTAACGACGGGCAGGACTTTGTGTTGCCGTTGGTTGTTCGCAGAAGTCTTGGCGATGTGGAAGGCCATCCATTTTACGGAAACCAGTGGACCAGTGAAGGTGGCGGGTCCGCGGAAGAGATTTCGGCCGTAGACAAGGCCTTTGCGGATGTAGCGAGTAAGCATGGTGGCTTTCACGTTTCGGCCAAAGACGCTGGTGAAACGATACGGGCCAGAACGAAAGAGGCTATCGTCGAGCAATTCAAGTCCCAGGTTGAACCAGACGTGCGAGAGGCCTGGGGTAAAGAAGTACAGCGGAACTTGGACCAGTGGGCTGTGACGTCTGGAGATTCTTCTCCGGTGGCTGTAGCCCGACAGGTGGCGGTCGCTGCGGAGTTCGATATCAAGGATGCCGCTATAGACCATCTGCGCACGACCAGTTCACATGTGCCCGAGATAGATCAGTTGTATGCCCGGGCGGAGTACGAGAACACGCAACGCTGGTTCAAAGAGCAGGGTATTACGCATGTGACGGTGTACCGTGGTGAAGTGAACGCGGGACAAACACATGACGGGCATACGGAAGTGCGTATGCAGCCAGCCTCTTCTTGGACGACGGACTTGGAGACTGCTAAGACATTCGCTATGGATACCGGGTACGTGATGGCCACTCGCGTGCCGGTTGCCCGTGTGCTCAGTACGGCAGTAACAGGGCGCGGATGTCTTACGGAGTCCGAGATCCTCCTGCTTGGCGGACGGCTTAAGGTCTACATGGCCCAGCCGAGTGAAGGGTGGCAGAAGCGTCTGAAGGGCAGCCTTCGTGGAGCGGAGTTTGTTAAGCAGATCCCCGTGGAAGTGCTCTACAACATCGACGCTATTCTGTCGAATGCCGACTGGCCCAAGCGCACGGACGATCGGTTGGAGGTGTTCGGGATGAGGGTGGCTGGCGAAGCTACGGGCCACGAGTTCCACGGGAATCAGTGGACAGACGCTGGTAGCGGTACTAGGCCTGATTTCGCAAAGGAAGAGGCTGAAGATAGAGCCATTCGGGTTAGAGAAGAAGAAGAATTGCGCATGGCTTGGGGGGAGCAGATAGATACGTTTTCGGCTGCTTTCACTAAACCGGGGGAATCCTGCTACTGGGAATTGGATGACGAAGGCGCCGCTCACGTAACACTCGATGTTCCAGATGCCAAAATAGTAAGGACTATTTCCTACAGTGAATCGGGAAACCTCCGCGTCGTTCACGAGGGCTTCGAGGTGGAAGACGACAAGCAGGGGGCTGGCATTGCCAAGGATGTGCTCGAACGCAGCTTCCAGGCCTACGACAAGATGGGTGTGCTGCAGGTGAAGCTTCAGGCTAACGTGGATGTTGGCAAATACGCGTGGGCCAAGTTTGGATTTAAGCCGGAGCACCCGGATAATTTCGTGAAGGTTGCTGAATCGGCTATCGAAAAGATAAGAATGAATGGGAGCATAAGCAGGGCCGACGAGGTGGTTCTGGCGAGACTTTTGAATAACGGCCCGGCGGATGAGTCCGCATGGCGTTTGGCAGATCACCCGCTTGGCAGAACGCTTATGACGGATCCTTATTTCAATTCGTGGCCAGCCGTTATGACTGTGAGCGATAAGTCTGCACGGGCACGCCTTGCGGCATACGTGAAGACGAAAAGTACACCACATCCTGCGGTGACGGAGTAGGAAAGGTTCGGTGGCTAATGCCTGAGTTGTATCGCATGGTAGACGGCGTGCCGCAGGATAGGGGGATCTGGGAGATTCTTCTGGGGGAGGACTTGAGGTCTGCTGGTGGTAAGCCTGGCCACGAGTTTTATGGAAATCAGTGGACAAACCGTGGCACCTCTCCAGGCGTAGCCGCGGAAGCCGCACATCAGGAGGCGTTAGCCGCTGCCCAAACGAATCTGCTGGCACACCCGGATTTCGTACTGGGCGTGGATAACAACACGCGAGGGGACAAGAACTACATAGCGGCCTACGGTGAAGAGTTCAAAGCCCAACAGCTCCCGGCGGACGTGGAGAAAGGTAAGCCGAAGGAGTGCTACAAGAATGCTTCTCTGCTCGTCATGCAGCGGTCAGACCTCACATACGCGGAAGGGTATGCTACATCGCACGGGTTGACATTCATGCACGCATGGGCCGTGGATAAGGCGGGGAACGTGGTGGACCCGACGTGGGAGCATCCAGAGAAGTCTCAGTACTTTGGCGTGCGCTATGAGCGTGGGGCCTATTTGAAGTATCTCTATACGGCCAAGATCTACGGGGTGCTTGGGAGTACGCCGAAGAACGCGCAGAGGGCCGTGGACACGGGTGGAAAGGCTTTGCGCCCGCAGGTGAGGGGCGCCGAAGAAGCTGGCCACC
>Ga0315273_10001466_pt1 | contig 26909 bp, 38 predicted proteins | sample YL17G02_0_MG_FD_205753 | JGI IMG/M metagenome (GOLD analysis project Ga0315273, IMG submission 205753) | Sediment microbial communities from Yellowstone Lake, YNP, Wyoming, USA - YL17G02_0 | ecosystem: Environmental > Aquatic > Freshwater > Lake > Sediment | place: USA: Wyoming | collected... | reverse complement strand
CGTGAAGATTGCTGCTCCAAGATCCGAACGGATGCAATCCTCCCTGTTCGCCTATCGTGACGAAACCGTCGTAGATCACATTCTCTCGTTGGAGCGCTCTATTCAGGTTGCGTTCGTCGAGGAGATCGGAGGCGAGGTCTTGCGCGGTAAAGTGGTGCTTCGATAAATCCTCTTCGTCGTCGGTCCGCCACGCGAAGAGAGACGGAAGAGTCTCAGGGTGTTGACGGGCTATTGCGATGGCCTTCTCGTCCGTCACACGTTGCGTCATGGCTTCCCTCCCGGCCCAGCGAGGACTATGAGGGCCACGCGCTCTGCCTGGTAGCGGTTCATTTCGGTACGAGTGAGTGCCGAGATCAACGCCCCCTCCGTCCACGGCTGCGGCGCGGGAGCGGCGGGGAGGGCGCGGATGCGGTCGATACAGCGAGTCAGAGGTGCATCGTTTTCGTAGTCGTCTCCGTCTATCTCGTTGACGAGCACCGCCACCGCCGCCTCCCTCGAAATGGTGTCGCTCATCACCCCGTCCCGCAGCGCACCGACCCGCAACTCATCCCGGTCAATCGGTATCGTCATCTCGCCTCCACGCGGTTGGGGCGACCCTTGCGAGCCGCCCCGATAGTTCAAAACGGAACGCCGTCGTCAACCACCACGCCGAGCGGATCAACGCCATCCGGCCCATCTTCGATCCCGTCCACAGCGATACACGTCGGCTCGAGATGGCACGAATCAGGAAGCGAAACGGTCGCCACCGCCGCCTTCGTCGGCATCGACACAAGCTGGGGCGAGCTAGGGGAGACGCAGGTGCAGATTACCGTGCGGATACAGGAACCGTCCGGTTGCCAATCAAACTGCACGTCACACGTCAAGGAGAGCTTCTTCACCGCCCCGCATGCGCTTCCGCACTTGTCCCACTGCCTCTGATTACATTCGCTATCCATGTCCGGCAACACGATGACCTGCTCGCCCCGGAGCCATGGACTTTTCGCGCTTGGAGCCTCGGGGTTGATTCGCAGGTCAGCGGATGCCGCGACAGCGGGCAAACACAACAAGAAGGTAACAGCGAACATCAGGAAACGAGGCGGTGGCAGGGGCTGCGCCATCCCAGTGAGGTCAGGCCCGGTCTGTAGTCCTTTATTCATACGTTCTCCTCGCAAACAGATGTTGATCACACGTTGAGGCTTCTGTTTCCTATTTTCAACTAGGACCCTCCTTCTCGCTCCAAATCGCGCCGAACCAGCGCCATGACTGAGTTGAGCGTAGGCCGGCAGACGTGGATCGTCTCGGTGCCTCGATCGAAGTACCACACCGATCCAAAGTGCTTCGACGTGTCGATAGGCCAACCGCACTTGAAGCATCGTGCTATGGGGGGCTCGGCTGCGCGATGATGGTCCGCGTCGAAGAGGGACTGCTCTTCCCCGAGACGTTCCTCGCGTGATAGGACGTAGCTGTCCGTCAAGAGCATCACAGCGGGACTTCTTCAGTCGATACGTCGCGGAACTCTTCGATGCTCTTGTTGCCTCGGTCTGTTGTCGAGAATACGATTTCGACAAAGTGCCCTTCTAACGCCATGAGACCCGTGAGGATGCTCTCGGAGAACGTCCCGAACTCAGTCCCGTCGTTCCCTATCAGCGTGTACAGCGTCCATGGCTTGCCCTTCGTCGTCCCGTTTTTCGTTTTCACGTCGATTATCTTCCCTCGCCACACCGGAGCGTTCGCAGGGGGGGCGTCCGTAGGGGGCGGAACACCGCGAGCGGGCCACTGGCGGGATGTGGTCTCGGTCGCTCGCGGCGCGGGTCCCGACGTTGCCTCCTGGGGTTGACCGCCAACGTGATCCATCTCTTCTGCGGGGGTCGTCTCATAACGACCTGCGAGGGATAGCACCCACGCGAACGCGATGCGGCAAGCCTTCCCTGTCGCGCGGGTGATAGCCATGCTGCGTCGAGCGTTGGCCGGACGGCCCCTCCAGATGTTGTCGCCGTCGCCGCCGCACTCAGCGGACGCTCGCGTGAGGACCATCCCATCGGAGATACGGACGAGCTCCACCGTGGCGATGTACCGGCCTTCCGGCATCTCGACCACCGAGACCTCGCGGGGAAGGCACCCGCGCAACGTGGCGAGCGTCGTCCAGCCCTCGACTCGGACGTACCTCTTGCCCTGGATGTTCGTATAGAGTTTCTGGCCGTCGATCACCTCGGCCAGGACGTTGGCCTCTTCGGTGGCCTGCCGGATGACTTCGCGGGGGTGGGGGCGTTCGAGCGCCAGGTCGGCGGCAGGGATCGTGGCGAGTGCTTCGCTCACGGCTTGGCCACCTTCTTGGGCATGGGGAGGACGCGGTAGTTCGTGACCTCAACCGATGCCACCATCTCGATGTCTGCGTCAGCTACGGACCCGCAGAGCACCGCGGGGTCCATCGGACCGTTCGTCACCACCTTCAGCGTGTATTCCATCTGCTTTCCCATCGTGCTATCCTCCGGGCGCTTGCCCTTTCTGTTTTGCGTGCGCCGCCTGACCGGGCGGCGTTCGCGTTTGTTGCTGCTAGATGAATGCGATGAACGCAAACGTGACGGCGGCCGCCATTGCGACTATGAAGATGACAGCGACCAGTGTAGGGATCGCGTAGTAGAACTCGGACAGCCTTTCCACCAAGGACCCGGGTTCGATCCCCTCCAGAAGCTTCTTGAGATCGTCGCCGTAGTACGGCCCCTCATGTCGTTTCAGTTGAGGGGCGCGGTCGATAGGGCGTGGCTGCGATAGGAAGTCTTTTCGTTTCATCGGCAGCACGCGACGTCGTAACCGGAACAGTTGTTCGGGCCAGATACGCAGACTTCAGATATCGACCCGCAGTTCTGCCAGAACTCCCACCCGTAGGTGCCGCAGAACTCGATCTTGTTGTCGTGGCAGCGCCACGCTCCGGTGGTACATCCCAGCAGTCCGTCTTCGCCGGCGCAACCGAATGCGAGAAGAGAGAAAACCGCCAAAGCCGTGTATACCAACCGTCTCATCGTTTGGCCTCCTTCCCTCTGGTCTCCATGATTGCGAGCGCCGCGTCGATGGCTCGCTCGGTGAGCCTGTTAGGCTTGCTTCGGTTCGTCTCGATGCGGTGGAGCGTCGATATGTTGATTGATGAAAGCGCCGCCACCTGTTCTAGCGTCCAGCCTCCTCTAACCCGACGGTCTCGGAACGTGCCGACCTTTCGCGTCACCGTGCACCGGCCTTTCTCTCGCGAGGCGAGACGGGACAATCGAAGGAGTGAAAGGCGATACCGTCGCAGCAACGATACGCGACGGTAGTGCGCTCGGTGATTGCCGCGCTCGCTTTTTTGTCGAGGCGGGCGTAGACGATTGACGCGACCTCATCGTAGGAGTTAGCAGCGGTTCCGTTTGCGTCCTCCGTGTAGAGGATCGAACGATGTCCGTCTCGAATAGTTGAGCCTTCACCTAGTCCGGCGACGAGTACGGCAGCTTCACTCGCGTCCTTGAACGACGCGCGGTAGTCGTTCGCCGCGTTGTAAACCTTGAAACGTGGTGAGCCTGCCATCACGCACCACCCTTTCCGTTGACCGCGCGCTTATGCCAGTACGAATCCGGGTTAGAAAACTCCCGCTTCCACGACTCAGAAATAAGGACCCTGTTCGCTTCGATGATCGCATCGACGTCCTGAATGTCGTCGGTCTTGCGGTGCGGCTTGGGGAGGTACTCGGCGTTGATTCTGTAGGTGGCCATCGGGGTCTCCTCTCGCCCATAAACATACGCTCACGCCTACGCGTTGTCCAGTCGGGAGGAGTTGGGGCCGCGCACTCGGGTCAGAGCGGCGGCCCCGGCACGTTGGAGGTTGAGGCGAACTATTTGCTAGAGGTTACGCGCTTTTCAGCGTGGATACAGGACGGATCGTGTCCGGTGCACCACTTACATTCTTGGCAGCAGGACATCGTCTGTTCGTGGCACGTCGGGCATATGCCGGTTTTGTTATCCGGCATGGCTATTTCGGGACTACGGTTCCGCCAGTACCAGGGAGGCTGTGCGTGACGGAGTTGATCAGTGTCGAGAGCGTCGTAGCTATGGCGGCATACTTCGGCGGCAACAGGCCCCCGACCATAGCCACCAGACTTCCCAAGGCGCCGAGATTCGAGAGCCATGCGAGCCATTTCGGAAGAGGTTTCATACTCCGTCCTTTCGTGATCGCCGCAACAATGCGGCGTCGGATGTACCACAAAGCCAGCCGCTCTTTTACGTTCAACGTCCAACCATTGCCCGGTCTAGTTCGCTCCGAGTGACAAACTGTTTCGAGTCGTCGTATTGCTCAACATGCTGCTGAATGATGGTGTGCAGGTGGTCGTTGTCTTCGCTCTGGATGGTCTTGATCTCTTGCACTTCGAGTCTCAGAGACAACCATGCCGCGAATGCCGCAACAACGAATCCAGCGACGGGGGCGATGACGTCCATCCCGAAGTACATCTCCCGCACGTCGCCCTTCCCGTTCGGCTGCGTGATCGTTCGGACCCTCATGGCGTGACCACCTTTCATCCCCCAAGGAACGCCGCGAGCTTCGCGTCGAAGTCGGAAGGGCCGGGAACGGTAGCGACCATTCCCTCAGCCTCCCAGTCGTTGTCCACGTCGTAGAAGTTGAGGTTGTCGATCTTGCCGCAGAGCCGTGCGCCTTTCGTCCACTTGGGCGGCGGGATGCTGTCGTCGTAGTAGCTGTCGGCACCCGGCATCGGGTTCGGCTCCTCCGAGTGGATCACGTCGTAGGCCACCCCGAGCGACCCGAGCCAGGAGGAATCAGACAAGGTGGGCCACAGGATCAGTTGCGGATCACCCGGAGCGGCAAGGGAACTGTACTGCCATTTCTTCGTCGCCACGCTCGAGACGTCTTTCCCCCACCATCCGGGCCTCTTGACCCGATTCATTAGGGAATGAGCCACAGCAACCTGAGCCGCATGGGAAGCCCCCCTGGCTTCTCGCCACACGACGAGAGCGAGGTAGAACACGTCGCAGACCATCCGAGCAGCCGAAGGGGTCATGGGGCCGCTCATCGCGTCACCACCGGGTCTCCGATGTAGCAGGAGACCTCACGGTCATTTGAGAAGCAAGCGTAGGGGCTACCAACGTAGGTGACTCCGTTACTGGGAGTCGGACTGCACCCGTTGATATTGCACGCGACAACGGTGTATCGGTACGACGTCCCCTCGTGCGGGAACGGGACGTCCTTCGCCACGCACCACAGTTCGGGGAGGTCGATCGTTCCGTCCTCGTCGGTCACGCGCTCGCCCACGATGCCCACCTGAACTTCATTCCCGGTAGAAAGCGTCGTCCGCATGATGCGGTACTCCGTCGCCCCCGCTGTCGCTTCCCACGCCAGACACTCCGAGCACCGGCACTCCTCGGTCTCAATGAGACAGGACGGCCCGTCCATGTCGAACATCGGTGGCAACAGACACACGCCGGCTAGAAGCACCGATCCGATCATCACGTCTAAGCCGGAGTATCGGGGAACTTCGCGTTGAGGTACGCCGTGAACTTTTGAATCGCTTCAGTCCTTGTCGAGCACATCCGATTGCGAACGAAGTCCGGCGGTAGGACCCCACCCGTGAGCAGAGGAGCCAAGGGGCCTCGCGGAGGGTGCATCGTGCCCTCGGGAACGTCTGTCCAGTGGAAGAGTTCCAACTGTATTCCGTCTTCATTCTCTTGAATGATGACAACCGACTGGCTGAAGGGTGGAGCTGTCGCCATGTGACGTTTCCTTTCTGGTGTCGGGGCTTAGATTAGACCGGGACTTCCTCCCACATGAGGCGAGCCGAAACGGTGTGCGTTATTGAGGAAATCGTGTTGAACAGGCCGAGCACTCCACCAGGAGGAACGAGGAGCGATCCGTCGAACACCTGGACGCCCGCCACGGAAGGCGTTGGAGTTGCGGCGGCGACGGTCGTCGTCAAGAGGCCGCTGGCCGTGTTGAATTCTGCCGCCTCGAAGAATGTCAAATTGTTGGTCAGGCCCGTGAGGAGACTCGCGGTCGAGAGCGAAAACGCTCGGGCGAGGGAGCCTGAAGACGCCATCGACCTTCGATTGAACGGGTTGAGGCCCGCAGTCAGAGCGCCGTTGTTGACCGAGGAGGCCCAGATGAACCCGCCAAGGGCAACACTCGTCGCGGTGTTGATGAAGTCGGTGAGAGCCGCCTGGAGAATTACTAGATTGACTCCGGACGATAGCGGGTTCCAGACGCCGACGATAGGCTGGCCGCTCGATGTCAGGGCGATCGTCGCCGCTGACAAGGCGGTGGGGGCGCACCCTATCGAGAACAGCAAGCCGCGAAACGCTTGCTCGAAGTACCGACCGTGTAGCTGCTGGACGATCGCCTCTCCACTCCGTCCCCCTCGCAGCGTCGGATTTGATCCGTCCCCAACGATCTGCGGCCCTACGTCAACTTGCAATTCCATCTCAGTCTCCTTTGGTCGTCCGATTGTGATCGGGGTTGAAGTCCTTGGGTTTGTAATGCCCACCGTCGCAAGCAAGGGCAACGGTAGCCAATCGAATCGAATGAAGCTCCAAGAGCATCTCGATGAGAAGTTCTTGCGTGGTGAACCCAGTTAATTTGATGTGATCGAGGTTGCCCCCTCTTTCCACGGAACCCTTCAGTATCGCTGTGCCCTGCGCCACTACGACACCTCCACGCCAAATGCGTTGAACGCCACCAGGCCGTTCCCCGAGGAACAGCGAAGGACGTTTGTGTTTCCAATCGTGATTCCTATTGTCGCGATGAATGTATCGTTGGCTGCGATGGGGAGATCGTAGTAAATGAACTCTTTGGCCAGGTCGGCTCCGGTAGCCGAGACAGCAAGGCGAACAGTAGTTGCGCTGCCGCCAGTATTGCAGAAGACGACGGAGCTAATCGTAATCTGGAATGTGCTCCCACAGAGCGTCGTCGTGACCCCGGCGGCGGGCATCACTTGACCAAGAATCTTTAACGTGGCTGGCATTATGCCCCCATCATACAGAATACGAGTGGAACCGTTGAGCCTCCGGTTGAAAGAGAATCGTCCCCGGTATTGACGCCGGAAACACTCGCCCCTGCGGCGAAGTTAGACGCCCGAAGGCGGTTCTTGAATATGCTCTCAGCCAGTGCGTCATTGCTCGGCATGTCGTAGCTGATGTCCCCGTGCCCTGTGGTGTTGTTGGGGTAGATGCTGATGGAGGGATTGCCGATCTTGAGTCCCCAGCCGTCTACGAACTTATGCACGGAGAATTGCGTTAGACCTGCACTATCCAGCGTGCGGAATAGGGACCACCCCGTCACCGCAGCCTCAGTCGTTATCACTGTCAGAACAGCCGTATCTATGGCTGCAGTCTGACTGGAATTCAGGGTCATGCTGCCTTCTGGACTCAAAACGAAATCCATATGCAGCCCTGATGAGCTTCTCAGAAACCTCAAGTAAGGCGCAGCATGAGCGTAGATGTCTGTATCGAAGTCGATGATCAACGCTTCGTGATGCGTTACCGGCCACTCGAAATTGTGAACTCCCTGCCAGATCGGATTGTCGAATAGGCGAACGTACTGGGGATGGTCGTTGTTGGCGAGGCCCGTCAGGTTGCCGTGGTCTGTGACTATTCCAGCCGGGATGTACGCCAGCGATGCGTAGCCTACGAGCAGTTCGTGCCCTACGATCCCCAGATCCGGATGATGCACTCTCAGTTTCGCAGCACCGGCGCTAACGTAGTTCGCGGGCGTCGTTAGCGTGAACTGATATGACGTGTAGGAATACTGGATCGCCTCTCCTGGGGCCGTGCCTAGAGTGTCCCACGCCGAGGTGTTGTAGTTCCACGCCTGGAGGGAGATCGTGTGGGCCGCATCCGTCGCGATGTAGTACGTCACGTCGAAGATGGCGGTGGTGATCGCCCCAACACCGCTGAAGATGATCTCCATCGAGAGTCCAGGCGTTGTCGCGGTGTCGTCTAGGACAATCTCTCCGGCAAGGAACGGAGCGCCGCGCTGGTGCAGATCATCATGGACACCGAACCCAACGGGGGTCCCAGCCGTTACGTTGACCGAAGCACAGAAGTAATAAACCTGGGTGACAAGATCGTCGACGTATGACTTGAAGACAGCAGCGCCGGTTCCTACTTCGTCGCTCAGGGTGTTCTTCAACTGCAACGACGTTTGCGGTGCGAACTGACCGAAGCCGTTTGCGACGAGAGCGTCACCTCCGGCTGCGATCGTTTGCCAGGTCGAGTCATCGCGAAGGAACTTACCGGCGCCAGTCGTCGCCAGGGTCTTGATGTCATCCCCACCGGCGCCGAGGATGACCAGGTTGGAAGTCAGAGGCCCAGACGTATGAGTCACCGACCCAGACCCGCCGCCTCCCCCGGTGCCACCAGGAGGAAAGTCCAACCGCGTAACTGAGCCGATGGCAATCGGGTCTGGCGTATTGGTAACTGACCACTTCTCGGTCCACCGCATCGGGGTAGGCGTCTGGACATCGAAGGCCACGTTGTACCAGGTTCCGGCCGGCGTTATTTGATCGTTGGGTACGAGTAAGATGGTGACGAACCCGGCCACGTCTATGGGCGACGTAATACGGCCGGCGATGACAGCCGTCGTCGCGCCGTCCGCTGCCTGACCTCGGAATGATAGGGACGCTGTGACGGTCCCCTTCGTCACCGGCGTGGCGCCTCCAGGAAGGTAGACTGTCCCTTGAACCGTCGTTGTGTTGACAGCCACTACAGCCTCGTCACGGCCCCTAAAGCGATCGGGTCCGGGGTAGTGACCACACTCCACTTCTCCATCCACGACATCGGCGTCGGACCGACGAGCGAGAAATAGACCATGTAGTATGTCGCCGCCGGGGAGATGACGTCGTTCGGCACGAGGACGATTGAGACGTCACCGTTGGCCGCGATGGTTCCTAATATACGACCCGCGACAACCGAAGTAGAAGCGCCGTCCGTTGCACGACCGGGCTTCGATAGCGAGGCCACAAGAGAACCCTGCGCGGTGGTGTAGGCAGCCCCGGACGGCTGGTAAATCTTCCCGGCAATAGTCGTAGTCTCAACCGCCATAGTTCACCACGTCGCATACCCGGTCCTTAGAACGGGACCGTAAAGGGAGAGCGAATCGTAATAGATGAAGTGATTCTGAACCTGGATCCCGTGTATCCGGTAGTTATAGATGTCCGACGATTTGAATACGAACCCCGTCTTCACGTTAGGGCGTCTGAAAAACACGTCGATGGAAACAAAGTTTCCGGCGAATACATCCTGCTGGACGGTTTGTCCTGTACTCCAGTTGTTTATCGACGAGCCGACGACGGCACGCTGCTGCGATAGTGCGAGTGGAGAAGGTCCAGTCGACCCATCCGCGCTCGTATTCCATAGTTGTATCGAAAACCCTGACGGTGAGACGTCCGTTTGCCCACCCTGCGCCACGCCTCGCATCCGATACCAGGCCCCAGCGTTCAGGGTGATGGCGTTATTCTGCGAGAAAGCAAAATAGGTTGCATCGATAGCCGTCTTGGTCACCTTTGCCGAGAATGCCCCGTCGTCGACGATGGTCGCTTCCTGTACGTTGGTCCCGGAACCGTTGTTCTGCCATCCCCTAGGAGTGCTCGCGTCGGCCCAGTCTTCTAAGCCGCCATTCGCGAGCTTCTCTACACCGTTTCCAGGGTCGGTCATCATGACGGGTTTGCGTTGGATTAGGTCGACGCACCGAACAGATAGCCTGAACGTCGCACCGATGACTGTCTTCCCGGAGAGCGGTTCCGCGTTAGACACGTTCGAGAGAACGACCTCGCGCTCCACGACACCACCGTCCAGCGACAGGAATACGTTGTAGGTCATAGGGTCGAGGAGTGCGCTTTCGATCTCGGCCAGGAACGACTGATCGGCCATCGATAGGATGACGCATTCGATCTCCACTTCCGGTCGCAGCCCGAACATGACCGGACGCAACGACCGATTGATGTCCTCGCGCGTCTTCATAGCCTCGACGTACCGGAGAACGATCTTCGTATGGCTCCCAATATCGGTGAGCCGATCCGTGAGCCAATAGATAGTCTCCGGCCCGTTCTTGGGAACGACACGGAAGACGGGGTCCCACTTGTACCCACTCATGGGACTAGCTCCAGTAGCACGAGATCGTGCGTCCGCTGCTCAAGGTCGGTCGACAGCTTGTAGATAAACCACGTCTTCCCGTCCATAGTCACGCGGTCGAATGCAGCGATCGGAGTTCCGTCGTCGACAACCGTGACCGTGCGTTGCTCCCTAATCTGTTCAACGAACTCCAGAGTTGTCAGCGCGCACGCGAGCGCCATGCCGGAAGTCGTGATCAGTTTCGAGGACACGTCCAGGCGCCGCGCAGAATCCCCGGAGGCCCCCTGGATCTCCTGGATCTTCACTCCGCTCGAGTTTTCACCGGTCACAGAGACCGAACCACGATAGAGGTCTGAGATTGGCTGGCGCATACTGGACAGCGGAACCCCGAGGTCGGCCGCGACAGGCCCTGAACCTAACGCGCGGCGATTGCGCACGGTCATGACCTTCACATAGTCGATATCAACGATTGAGTTGAGGATCACTGCGATGTCACGAGCGGCCTTCCCACATGAGTTGTCCGAGAAGTTAGAGTAGGGGATCACCCCGGCGTAAAACGTGCTCAGAACAAACCATTGTCCTCCGGCGTAGCCCACAGCGAGTTCCTCACCCCCTGCAAGTGTGATAATGGTTTGGAATGAGGATACGCCGTCGTTGTCCGAGGGAACCCGGTTAGATACTACGGAAGAGATCCGGTACTCCGCGACAAAGCTCCAGCTAGTATATGCACCTCGAGCGTCGTATACGGCGAGCCATGTTTCGTTGAAGCGTTCGAAGAGGAACGTGAACCAGAGTCTGCTGAGAAATCCGCCGACCGTCCCACCCGCGCCCCATGTCTTCATCGTCCACGTTAGAATGTTGTCCGTCCGATTCGGCCACGGGAACGTTCTTATCTTTGTGGGCCCGCTCGCATCCCAGAACTCAATTTCATTGGCGTGCTTGTAAGCACTCTCGGGTTCCGCGTCAGTTGCGTTGTTCACTAGGACAAGAATGCCTCCTGAGCCGTACCGTATCCACCGCAAGTCGCCACTGTGATTGAGGTCGATGTCTGCGAACGCAACGCCACCGACATCGTAGTACCTAAACTTTCTCGTGGCGTCGAGAACGATGTTGTAGTAGGACAGGAATACGCGATTATTGGGCGGGGCAAATTCAACGCGAGCGTTGACGAGAGTGGGAGGGCGGCCAGAGAGGAACCCTGACCACGGACCGAGGTTGATATCCGCTCCGCTGTTCTGGCGACGGTGAAGTTCGAACTGCCCAACCCCCAAGAAATTGTAATAGACCCAACCCGTTGTGTGGTCCGGGGCCTTCGATCCGCTATCGTTGCCAGCACCAACGAGAGCCTGGATCGTCCCTGGCTCCGTTGTCATGTAGGGCGTCCAATCAAGCTGAGGAGTATTCGAAGCGACACCATCAACCCAACCGGAGGTGGGACTGGTAGCGATCTTGCGGTTGGTCCCATGAGTCGACGGGAAGGTCGCGCACTCAGCCCCGGACACGATCGTTAGGCTTAGGGGTACACCGGAGAGATTAAGACCGAAGATGCTTTGGGGAGTAGAAATCGGGAAGCTCGCCATGGCGGTCCCCGTGACAAGATCGTTGAATCCGAAAGCAGACTCGTCTGCTATTTTCTGCAGCATAACCTTCGGTGTCTTGTCGTGGAAGCCCTTTGTCCGCACCGTGACGAATGCGTCGACATACGTCTTCGACGCCGACTCTAAAGTAGCAACCTGCGTCGTGGAGATGATGCGGTCGATAGTGAACGTTTCGATCCTCGTTGCATCATTCAGCTCAACGATGTCTCCCACTTCTAGGTCCGCGGTCTCGCCGGCTATGAACACGAGCGTCGACGTCCCTGATGTGATACTCGCTGTCTTGTTCTTAAGCTGCCGTATAAGACCAGACGATGCCTTCGCCGTGCCGTCCGCGGGTGTGCGCTCAAGACCTTTTGTATAGCTGTAGGCAAGAACGTGAACGGTCTTGTTCATATCGTCGTAGGTCAGCGAGGTTGTGTGGTCGATAACCCCGCCGAACATACGATCCCAAACCCCAGGCTTCCCGATATGCTCACGGTCAAGCGTTACATCGTAGAGGTCGCTTGGCTTGGCTCCCTGGAAGAAACTCTCCACAGTCCCGTCGGAGTTGTCAAGCGACAAGGCTAGGTCGCTGTGCGTCAGAATGGCGAGATCCGATTCCGGAGACGAGTTCACAGATCCTAGGCCGTCGAAGTCGAGGTAAGACGAAGCATCGAAGACGACCCCGGCGGGGGATGTGAGCACGAGACGGAACGCGGTGAAGCTCATTCGGCTTCCCGTCTGAGCTCAGCCGCTCGCTCGAGCAACGCAATCTCAGCCTGACGAGCAAACGGCTTATACACCGCAGCCACCGTGCTCGAGGTGTCTGGGTCGTAGGGCATCGAAGCGACAGCACTATTGACCGCCAAGGCGATTGCGATGAACGATAGTTCGGTCATCTCTCCACGAGATGCGGATACCATGGCATCTTGCAGCACCGCGACTGCCGCAGCCCTACCTTTGCGCCCGTTCACCGGAGATTCCCCTGGTTGTTGTTTGTAACGCGCTCGATCTCGCGAGAGAGTTTAACCATCGACTGCCGATCCCCGAACGCGGTACCGATATTGATGACCGTTGCTGGTTGCTGAACCGTAGACGACTGGAATCCTGACGCTGTCTGGGATGACACTCGAGACTGTTGTCCGGGGTTTACCGCGGACTGCGTTGGGGCCGTGGCTATTCCGCCACCGCTAGGAGCACCACCGCCCCCTCCAAGAGTAGCCGCGCGGATTGCCGAGATCTGCGCCAATCCAGAGGCCGCGACGACAATAGTGCCCGCTATTTTTTCGTAAAGAGAGAGAGTGGCATCCGTCCATACCGACGTGATACCTAATGCGGTGTTCACTATAGCCATAGCAATCGCGAAGCCCTTGTGTTTAGCGAACAACCCACCCAGCGCGCCTGCTATAGCCGCAGACGACTGAAGAGCTGACTGAGTCTTTTTCTTTTCAGTATCCGCGTCCCATCTTAGCGAGTCCGAGGCGATCTCATTGCGCAGTTCTGCGGCTTCCCTAGTTGTCTGGGTAAGGACGTCCTGGTGCTCCTTAGTGAACTTCTCTACTTCTTCGAACCCAGCCCTAGGATCGAACTCGGCTGCTGTCTCGCGTGCGTCCTTAGCCGTTGCTGTCTCGCCCTTGGATGCAACGATCTTACCGCGCTCGCGTGCGAAGAACTCCGCGATGGCTAGTGTATCCGCTCCGATCTTCTTGGCGCTCTCTATGGATGCTGCTTCGACACGAGCAAGGAGTTGCAACTCGAGGGCTACCCGCTCGTCCGAGCCTTCCTCGTAGAACTCGGCGCGAGATTTTAGAAGATCCTGCTGAGACTTCTCGTTGAGTTCCGAAACCTTGGCTGCCTTATCCTCTTCGGCTTTGGCGGCTGTCTTCACGGATTCTGCGTTTTTCTGCTTGTCGATATTCGCCTGACGGTCTGCCGCCTGCTTATCCAGCTCTGTTCTAGCAACGTTCTTGTTCCGGTACGCTTCGATAGCGTCACGCATGACCTGATCTAAAGCGTCCTTCTCCCCAGACGCGATCTTCTCCTGGTCTTTCTTGCTGAAGAAAAGGAAACTCCCACCGAGTTCAGTTCCAGCGAGTTGGATCGTACTCACAATCTTATCCAACCCTGAACCGATCGAATCCTTGAATGAATCCCACGCTATGCGCGCAGCGTTGATACTGGATTGAGCGTCGTCAAACGATGCTGGAAGAAGGGCAAGCTGGCCGCGGAGAAGCTTCAATCCCTCCGAAAGGCTGAGTGTTGCTTCATCCCCTCCCTTGATGTCGATGCCGAACTGAACGAGACCCCTTGCCTGTCCCGACTGGAAAAATCTCGAGATCGCTTCGACGTTTGATCCGACGTCTCCGATACCGGCCGCCGCGAACTTCGCGGCCATTCCTACCACCTCTTGGGCCGCGCTGTAGTCCTTGAAGGCCAGGAGAGCACGTTGCATCGCCGGAACGAGGTCATCGTCGAGGATGCCTGATGTGTTCGAGAGCTGCGAAATGAAATCTCGGAACCCAGCACCTTGGGCGGCCTGCCCCAGAAGTCGGATCTGGTTCTCCGTGGCGAGTGCCTGACGTTCCGTGCGAGCAAAACCTAGATACGAGTCTTTCAGGAAGTTGACGACTACGCCTGCCGCGAAGTACCCGGCAACGGTCTTCCCCAAGCTGATGAACGAAGACTCTAAGGTCCCGATGCCCTTCGCTGCTTGCGTTGCTCCGGTGCCTAGGTTCCCGGTCGCCTTCTCTACTTCCTTGGCCTGTGCGATGATCTTCGTCATCGAGGCGACGGCCTGCTGCCCGCCTTCGCCCTTCAGGTGAAGCTCTATGAGCCCTTGGATGAGAATCGAACGGTCAGCCATTTGTCCCGCCAAACGGCAACCCTGGAATGTGCGTCGGCGGGATCGACCCTACAAGGTCGATACCTGAAGACCTCCTTGACGGTGGCCTGGAGAATGCGTTGACCACGTCAAGGAACAACCCGAGAGGCCAATCCATTACGACCATCGGGTCAATATGGAACCGCTCCGCGCAGCCCAAGACGAGAAGAACCCCGGATTCTATATCTTCAGTGTCTTCGCCACCCTCACCCGGAACCCCAAGTAACCCGTCGATGCGAGCAGCTAAAGGAGCCACGAAGAGTGCCACTGCATGAACCGCGTCGGCGTTTTCCCAGCCGGGACGATCCAGAACGTACTTCAGCCTTCCGTCATCGGGAGACACGAGGAACGGCGCGACAGCCACCTCCAGCAATAAACCGCCTGGGATCTGCCGCGCAGCCTCGCGGATGATACCGATCTCCGTGCCGAAGACCTCGAGCGCTCGAAAGAACTGGCGGACGGTCGGCGCCCCCACATCGACGCCGGAGACCGTCCGTGTTTTCTTTCCGAGTAAATCCGAGAGAGGCACGTCAGACCCCTTACGCTACGGCACGGAATCCGTAGAATCCGCTCGTCGTGAACGTCGTGACCGAGTCGTCTCGTGTGATCTTGAACGTCAGCCCGAGAGCCTGGACGCCCTTCTTGGCGTAACTCACAGGCTCCACTGTCCCCACCTGGCACCTCCAGAACCTGTAGGTGTCGATCTTGGTCGTGCCGTAACCTGGACCGACAAGCTTCAACTGGTAGTAGATCTCCTGCGGGTCGACGATGGCGAGATTCGCTGTCGCGGTCCCGGTCTCGACGAGGTACGCCGCGGGCTCACGAAGTGCGATAAGCATCGCCTGTGTGTCGTTCTGTGCGAGGCTGCACTTGATCGTGTAATTGGCAAGTACAGGAACGCTCTTGACTCGTCCGATCGACTGCTCAGTCTCCACGTCGAAGTCCTCGAACGACACCCCGAACTCCGTCGGGGTCAGCGTGTGACCGAACGAGGTCCCCGTAAACGTCCCTGCGGCTGCGGCATATGGAGCGATAGACAACGTCGCGCCGCCCGCGAGGATCTGAAACGTTTGAAGGCCATTGATAGGCATCGTTATCCCCTTCTACGGCTGACGCCGCGTTGTGATGCGGCTCCCGCCGCTTGTTCGTGACAGTTGAACATCTACACAGCCCCCAAATCCGACGGGCCAGCCACCTGAGTGAACTCCAAAGTGAAAACGACCTCCGAGATGCCGTCGTCGATGACTCCTGCTGAAGTCTGCACGCGGATGATGGAACAATCGAGCACCTCGCGGCCGAGGTGCTGATCCACCGTGAATGCTCGGATCAGATCGTCCCTGAAACGCCCCGCTTGCCGGCCGCCGTCACAGAAAAGCGGGTCGCTCTCCGGGTTGTCTTGAAAAAACGCGGAGCCGACGAGGCGCCAAGACCCCGTAAAGCACAGACCCTCGTATCCGATCTCTTCGCCCTCGTCCTCCAGTGGTAGACAAACGAACGGCATCTTGACTTCCGGCTTCTGGAGTGGGGTAAACAACCTGTCATACACTCGATTCTCGAGATCAGTGTTGTAGTTCCCGGACGAACCATTGATCCCCCGTAGAACGGCCATAGCAGCGTCGACGGCCGCCAACTTCTTCCCAGGCATCTCAGGCTCCCAACTGGCTGGTAGACGGGGTCCTGCCTGTTTTTACGGCTATCTGTAATGCGCGCAGGATGCGATCTTCCGTTGGTACCTTCGACTCGATGACCGTGTCCCGAATGAAATGCTTGGCAACGATATTCACTTGCCGGCCGTGAGCTCGAACGTTCGATGTCAACACGTGCCCGGCGCGTGCCGCGGCCTTGTAAGCTCGAGCCGATGATTTGCTGACACGACCCGTCTTGGTATTCCTCTCAAGAGCGACGTTCCGCCTCGCGTGGGCCCGAACGTGTTGCGTACCTTGGAATCCCAACTCATGTGCCGCGACGTAGTCAATCGGGGATCCGATGAGCGAAAATACGTGGTCCGCGTCGAACCCTGCCTGGTCGACCATCGATCTGCGTGCCGTCCCGGTGTCCACCCCGAGATTGGTGGCGGTGCTACCTCTCCTGCCGTTGCTCATACGCTTTGATACGACGTCGCTCAGCATCTTCTTCGCCGAGACGAGCATCGCGGTGTAAACCGTCGGCGCGAGCAGCGGACCCAACGACCGGAAACGATCCAGCATCCCGGTCAGGTCGAGTGTTACCGTTTCCGTCTGCGCCATTAGACACCCCGCAAACTGTCGAGGGTCGACCTTGATCCGGGGGATAGATCGTTCTCAATGGATATGGAGCTACCACCCTTCGAGATGCTCTGCTTCCCAACCCACGCGTGGGAGTTGAACATCAACCAGGCGACCTCCATAATAAGGCGTCTAATTTCTGGTGTGGCGACGAGGACCCCAGTATCGAGATGCCAACCTACCTTGCACGTCACGGAAACGTTCTGGGGCCCAGAAGTCAGCCATCCTCCCCTCTTATGAAGGCAGACGCGCCTCGATGTGTTTACATTACTGAGGACAACATCGGCCGTAATGGAATACCCGACGGATAGTGTTAGTGTTGTCCCTTCCGCTGCCACGACCATCAAATCAGAACCGGAGTGCCACACGGGCCGGAGGTCGGCCGGCAACCAGAGTGCAGTCGACCCACCCCCAGCATCCGATCCGTCGAGATAGGTGGTGACCGCAGACGATTCTTTTTCTAAACTGCGCAGCCCCGCGTCCTGTGCGATCCACGCCTGTGCAAAGGCAATGGTCGCTGTCAGTTCGGCTTGCTTAGACGGGTCGATGTCCTTACCGATCCACGAGCCGATGTCCGAAGGCCCCGCGAGCGCCATGGCTACTTGGCTACCAACGACGCCGACAGCGTGATCGTCGGAGTCGTTCCCGAGATGACCCAGTTGAGTCTGACCGTGTCGCTGGGGATCTGGCGATAGAGGGCGTAATGCTTTTGCGCCACCGATATCACCAGTGTGTCAATGATGTTGCGGCGGGCTGTTGCAGACATCGTTCCGGTCGCCGCCGTGGTTGCGGAGATAAGCGCGAGATCGTTTGGCACGTCGTACCAGGTGGTACCACCATCGTCGCTTGCCTGTAGCCATGCGGTGAACGTCGGCGTTGTTCCAGAGAATGCCGTGATGTCGACCCCGATCATCGCCATGGACAAGGTCGGGACCGAGAACGCTGCACTATTCCCTGTTGCCGATTGCGTAGCCGACGCCAACATCTCGATGCGTGTTGCACTCATGATGCCTTCTCCTCAGCAACGGTCTCGTGACCCCTCGCGGATTGGTAATGCAACGGGTCGATGATCGGCTCTCCAAGAGAGGGGATGAGTTCACCGAGCCCGTACTTCGTCTGATATTGGACCTGTGGAGCGTCACAGATCATCTTGTTCCTACACGTGGAACATGTAGGATTCGAACGCCCCTTCATCCACGTCAACGCGGAATTGCGCTCTGCGGCTTCCCACCCGCCCTGGTGGTTGATCTGCTCCATCGGAGTTCTACCTGTCACATTCAATCGCCATTCCCAGGGATCGTAAGGGACCTGGTGATAGCCGCTGACGTTTGCCGCGAATCCGTGCTTCTCAGCGATGCACATCGGAAAGTACCGGACGTTCACTTCCCAACCTACAGTCTCGAGTTCCTCCACGGCCCTGGCAACGTAGGGAGCCGAGTCAGTGTACTTAGACTGGAAGTCGATCTCCGTCAATCCGGTCTTCTCGTGCCATGCGTGGAACGGGTTGAACGCGATCATGTTGTAGACCGTGGGAGGACGGTCCTTCAGGATATTGACGGGGAGGTCGCGGTAGTTCGTATCCACGATGGTCGAGTTGAATCGAACTGGCTTCTTGACGAGATCGAGGCCGGCGATGAGGCGATGGAACGACCCTTCGCTGCCGAGGATCTTGTCGTGGGATTCGGGAGACCCCCCGTGGAGCGAGATGAGCCAATCCTCGAGGCCCGCCTCCTCGATCTCCTGGTACAGCGGGCGCTTGTAGCCGAGCTTCCAATCTTCGCGGTTGTTCTGCCCGTGCGAGATGATCGTGGGCTTGAGGCCGATACTGGCGCAATGCCGGACTAGATCAACGATGGTGCCCTTCGGCGTCTTGTAGATCGTCGCCTCTCCCCCGGTGATGTCGCAGGCGTCGAGGTCGTAGTAGTGGCGGAAGAGATTCGCGTGCTGTAGCAGCGTCTCGAACGAGAAGAAAACAAGATTCTTTGAATAGGCGTAATAACAGAACTCACACGCCTTGTCGCACGGCCCGCCATCTTCACCGAGGAACAGCCAACCCCGAGAGATGATCCCGCCTCGTGGTTTGTAGAGCGGCTTCATGCTTTCACCATACAGAACGTGAGAAGGCCCACGGTCGGATACTCAATTCGGTCTTTCCAGTCGAAACTGTCGACTGCGGCCCTAACGTCGGATTGACACATATCGTGGAAGGCGACCTGCCCCTCCGGACTCAGCATCAGGAGAGCCGATTCGATGTCCTTGCAAACGCTTGCAAAATCGTGGAGACCATCGATGAAGATCCTGCCGAACGTCCCAGGAACGTCTTCGACCGATGCCCACTGTCTTACGTTCTGCGGCATCGTCAGCGCAGACCGAACCCACTCGGACGGGTCGATCGTGTGGACGAAATCCGCATGGTGTGCCAAGGCCACAGTGGAAACCCCGAGCCCTGTACCGATCTCCATAACACGGTGCCCACTAGCCCACTCAGACAATAGGACACCCTCCTGGAGAGTCACGGACGACCTGTCCTGCCTGCCGGGGTCATCCGGCGATTGGTACTGACAATCCTGTTCGTTGGAAGGATGAGGCTGGATTGTCACGCCTAGCCCGAGGATGGCATCGACCAACTGCTGCGCGGTCATGCTTTCACCGCCACTAGGAACCCGCGTTCCTTGTGAAGTCCTAGGCACAGCCAGCCGTCTGCGGCCATGACTTCGCGCAGTTCGTTTACGGCGAGAGGATCATAGTCAAGATCGTGTGCGACCAAGACCGACCCGCTCCCCATGAGATGTTTGATCTTCTCGAACGCCGGGATGTATAGTGACTTCGGATCGATGTCGAGGAATGCGAAGTCGATTGGGTCTTCCTTGACTTCTGAAAAGAAATCGCCGTTGACAACCGACCACGATCCTTCAGGCCAAACTGCTTTCAGTTTCGATGTTGTCTCGAAAGCTCGAATGACGTCGAGTTCAAACGCGATGAACGAACCAACCCCGTTTTCACTCATGGCGTTTCCGATATAGGCCGACGTAAATCCGTTGCACGATCCGATTTCGATTGCTCGAGTTGGACGAAATAGGTTGACGAGCCCTCCGACGAAGGCGGCACCGTTCCAAGTTGTATCGACGATCATGCACCCAGCCGGGGCGGCTCGACGGATGCTAGAGAATACGGCCTCGCTCATTGCCGCCCCTCCCGGAACTTCACAGCCTGAACTAGCGACTTGGTCGGGAGTAACCCTAGATCCCACAGGTGGCCTGGTCCCCACTTCTGCATGAACTTCAGCCCGTTGGACTGGAGTAGGTTCGCCAGGTTGGCCGCGAAAGTGGAGTGGCCTCGGTGGTGGATATACACCGATCTAGCGACGCGGACCTCCCAGCCGGCTAGACGAAGTTGCACCGAATAGTCGGTGTCCTCGAAGTTCCCTGGGTTGTACTGTTCATCCCAGAATCCGACGCGCGCGACAGCGTCTCGGCGCAGCAGCACAGCGAATGAAACAAAGTCAGCGACCTCCGGGTTGGACCTTTGCCCTCCGGACTTAGTCTTGTCGTCGGACCAGTCGGCCGTGTACGTCTGAGGAACGGCGAGAGCGTGCTGCGGACCCTTCGAGAAGTTTGTGGTGGCTCCAACCGCGCCAGTCTTAGGGTTCTCCTCGAGCTCAGCAACGAACCGTTCCAGCCACTCCGAATCCCCAGATGGAACCTCAGTGTCGTTGTCCATGACGAGGATGTAGGGAGCGTCGGCCTGTTGGAGAGCAATCCCTAGACCGAGGTTCGTCGCAGTGACCGCTCCTCTGCTCACCTCAGAGCGCACCGCGTAATCGCACGGGAACGAGTACCGGGGCTCACTGCCGTCGTCCACAACGATCAACCGGTAGGTTCCGATCTCGGTATTCTCCAAGATCGACGCGATGCACCTCGCCGTCAACTCGTGCCCGTTCTTTCCGCGGATGATTATCGAGACCATCATTTGCACACCGCGTTCTCTGCATGAACCATCTTGTCAACGGGTGGCCTCTTCGAAGACTTGATCGACGAAGCTAGGTCCACCTGGATCGTTCGCCCGTCCTCGAGCGTGATCCCAGCCACCGCACGCTTGAGTGTTTCCTGCGCGAGGAATCCAGCTTGGTCGATGTCTATCGACTTCCAATGCCCACATACCGCATTCATGTCGACGGATATCTTGTAACCGAGAGCCTTCGCTCGCTCGCAGAAGTCAATGTCCTCACCCATGATCCCCATCCCATTCGGTGCCCTCGGGTATTGGAAAATGTTGGGAGCGAACTCTCGGCCACTGACCATTTCATTGCCATCCACGGTATTGCCGTCAGCCGTCACGTACACGTTGTCAGACCACATGCGCCTGTCCTCGATGACGCGACGAGAGATCACCGTGCAGGCCGTCCCTACGGCGTCGCACTCCTGCACAGCATGATCTCCAATCTCAGGTGCCAACGGACGATAGAACCCGGTTTCGAGGCGCCTCATTGCGCATAGTCCTAACCCTACTGTCGTGCGCTTCTCTGGATTGGGGTGATCGAATTTGTACATCCGCGCGGAGATGATGTCCGAGTCCGAATAAATCAACCTCACCACGGACGACTCTGGCAGCATGTCCTCGTCGATGAACAACAACTTATCGCAGTCTGATTTCAGGAATGCACCGCACAGGATGTTCCTCGCGAACTCCACAGGAGAACGTCCAACCTCTATACAGAACTCCATGCCGAAGGCGGCATCGTCGTCGAACGACGTCACACGCATAGCGTCGAGGAGCGCAACGATCTGGACAGTGATTCGATTGGTCATCGTCGGAATGGCGACCATGACCCTCATCGGAGTTTTCATTCGGACACGTTCTCCTATGTGGGGCCGGAGCTTTCGCCCCGGCCCCGAGTTGTTACGCTGTGGCTATTCCGAGATTCCGAACCCATGCCGTCGGAACTCCGACGACATAACCGAACCTGCCGACCATGCGGGCATCCGCCTGGTACTTCGCCCAGTTAACCTGGTCGGTGACGTCCCACCGCATGCCCTGCCGGGTGCCGAACAGAAGCGACGACATCGGACCGTAGTACAGCCCGCCGACGCTGTTGGTCCCAGCACCGAGTGTCACCTTGGGGAGCCGCGCACTAACGATGATCGGCCGCCCGAAGAGAGTCTGATTCGGCTGACCCTCAACAGTCCCGAGACGAACCACCGGCTGACCGTTGGTGTCGATCAGGCCGATGATCTTGGCGTAGACCGCAGGCCCGCAAACGAACGTCCCGCCGCCGATCGACGACTGCTCGGAAGCCGACGTGTAGATACGAACGAGAGATGCGGCCGTTGCGACAACGCTCGCATAGGTGAGCGTCTGACCTAACGTTCCGTTTGTGGTAACGACGGCGTCATTCACACTCGTCGCTCCGGAGACGCCAGTAAATGGAGCGCCGCTTCCTTCCATCGCCTGAAGGTCTAGCTCGCCGCCCATCTTCTCAGCGAAGCAGCTCTGCAAGAAGGGAACGATGGCAACGTTGGCGTCATCCAGAAGCTCTAGCGAGAACGTCGCACGTCCGATCAGCTTGCGGGCGTTCAGCGTCTTGACGCCAAATACCGGCTCTCCGGCCGTGAGGACGGTTCCGTCCGTGTTCGACCAGTTGATCGTAACCGCCGTCGCTTCATCAGGGAACGACAGAGTGTCCGATGTCATCGTGATCTGTCGGGCCTTGTTGTAGACGAGAGAAGCATCTCGGATGATTTTGAGGACCTCGTTGCCTACGATGTTCGGGACGGCGTATCCGCCGCTCGTGTCGACCAAACCGCCCATGTCGGCCTTCTCGATGGCCTCCAGCCGGTCATTCAGTTTCGTGAACTCGGCCATGTTCTTCTCACGGTCCTTGTCGAACGCTCGAGTCTGGAGGCGGGTCGAAAGCTGGAACCATGCATGGGACGCCGCGAGACCTCGGGCGTCCGAGAAGAACCCCTTGGTGCCCACGGTTTCGCGCTCGTACCTGCTGACGCGATCCGAAAACCGAGCAGGAAGAGCCTCCTTCACCGCCGAGAACGTGTCCTGATCGACGTTCACCCTCCCGAAGACGCTGGTGCGCTTGGAGAGCGTGTCGATGCGGTCGATCATGTCCCCGATACCACGCTCGATCTGTTCCTTGACCGCCCCGATGCTCGCGGCTGTCTCGGTCTTGATCTCGGTGATTGCAGCCTTTGTGCTAACTTCCGTTTCCGTCGCGCGCTTGGCGACCTTTTTCAGACCCTCGAGCAGTGGTGCGATGACTAGAGAGTCATCCACGTCACTGTCGATCTCTTTTTCGATTTCTTTGCTCATCAGTTACCCCCGGAGCTCACGCTCCAAGTCGTTCATGCCTTCGTGAATGGCGAATATGGTCTCAGCGCGCAAAAGTGCGCGCCGGATTTGTAGGCTGCTCGCCGGGTTGAGTGGACGCGCTTCGGCCTTCGGTTGTGCCTGATCCCCGCAGGGACGCTCGATGGCGGGCTGCCCCGAATCCTCGACGCGGAAAAAGGTTTTGACGTTTTCAGCGGCCACTAGGCCGCGCGTGACCGCCTGCTGTACGGCGTCGGCGTTCATCGGAATGGCCACCTGGGAGTATTCCAGCATCTCCCACTTCGTGAAATGGAATCCCTTGGTGAAACCCTTCTCGTCCTTCATGGCCTTAAACGAGATCGGCCGGAAGCCGATAGACCACGCGCCGAGTCCTTCGGCGGCGAGGTTGAATGCATCGCGACCGAGCGGCGTGTCCCGGTACTTCGTCCGGGCGAAGATGCCCTTCTCGTCCACCGTGAGGTTGACGGCCCGCCCAATGATCCTGTCGATGCTGTACGAGTGATCCGCCATGACCACGGGGTGCCGAAGGTAGTTCGCCAGATCGGCTCCGCTGGCCTCGACGACGTCGCCAACTCGATCCGGGTTCGTCGTCGTGATCAGGTGCGCGACCTCGCGCGTGTCCTTGTTTACGGCCTTGATGGTCGTCGCGCATAGAGCGCGGGCGTAGCTCGGGACAAGATCGCACTCGGGATCTTGGTCGATGATTTCAGGCTGCATCGGGTTCTCCCACCACCGGCACGACGGTGCAACGGCAGTTGATGATCTCTTCTGGCAATCCCTCTGGGTCGTTGGGATATCTGCATCCGTTCTTGAACGTCCCATCGATCGACTCGATGTCCCCATCCTGATTTGCGTGGGATTCTCGAACGTGCTCGTCGTGCGCCGTGAGCCACTGCTGCTTCGAGATCCCTGCCTGCCGCATCCCCTCGACTCGACCCGACGAGAATGCGCTGCCAGTTTCGGTGCGCGCAATCGTAGCAGCCCTGGTCCTCGACGCTTCCATGACCTGACTCACGCGTTTCGCCAACTGGGGGATGCCCTCACCGGCCTTGAGCCCCTCGACGAGCGACTCCCGCAACTGTCGTTCGATCGTGTCGTCGATGCGCGTAATCTTCCTCGTGAGCTGAGCGAGCCTCGCGCTGACGTTCGGAGCCAAACGGTCGAACGCCGCATCGGACCCGATCTCGGAGAGCACCGCCGACCCGCCACGGTCCATCGCCGCCGTATAGAGCGGGAGCGACAGGCGAATCAACTTCCCTTTGGCGAACTGCATATCGAACAGCGAAGACGTCTCGGCCTTCTCGACGCCTTGCGTGAGGTTCCACCCCTTCAGGCTGTTCATATTCGCGAGTACTTCGGCCTCTATCTCGCGGAAGTGCTTCCGCAGTCGGCTCTCGAACCTGGATTCGATGTCTCGCGTTAACGCGATGATCGCGCGCCAGACGTTCGCGCGGCGGCTTTTGAAGGCGAACTGGCTACCGACCCATGACTTTGCTGGAGGCATGGGCATCGGGTCGCCGTTCTCGTCTATCTGATCCTGCCCCTGCCCTCGATCCGCGGAGGGCGCAGCAGGCGCAACGGGCGTGTGGGCTTCTTCAACCATCGTCACCGGGAGGAATGAGATAGGCAGATAACCCACGTCGGGGTCCTCAAGATCGTCGACCGAGATCCCTAACTCGAGGCGCTCATTGAGTTGGCGCTTCGTGAACCCAAGAGAAAATAGAGCCGTCGCAATCGTCGCCTTCTGGGATAAGTCTTCAATCAGAGCCTTCACGCTCTCGAAGTCAGGCCACACTTCAAGTCCAGTGATACCGATCTTCGGAAAGAAGTCATACGTGATGACCCCTTGGAAGTAGCGGAGCATCCTAGTGATGGTCCCATTCCAGTAGGTAGCCCGTTGCTCACGGGCGTTCGCATAGTTCGCCTTGTCGAGCACGCCGGCTATGAACGGGGGGACACCGAACACCGCGAGGATCTGCTCACGAGAGAACTCCCGCTGATTGCTGAACTCCATATCCTTCGGTGATCCGCCCGCCTCGATCCAATCCCATCCAGGCGGCATGATCCCTACCCCTCGCTTCCTGGAGTGGCGGGAGTTCCACTGTTTCAAATAGTCGTCCCTGTCGGCGGACGGGATGATGGCGCCCAGCGCGGGCTTTAAGAGGCCCGTGGGGATTCCGTTCTGCTCCCCGAAGAATGCCTTGTTCCATGAAGCAGCATTCCAATCAAGGTTCAGCTCGAGTGACAATGATTCGAGTTGCGATAAGCCACGAAGCGAGTTGTACGGGTTGAAGCGTTTGAAGTGGGTGAGGAACCGAGCGTCTAGTAGCACGTCCTCTCCATTGACTCGCTGCTTGTACGCCGCGGCCCCGTTCACCCACTCGACGATTATGGTCTGAGGATCAAGCACGAACAGTTGGCCCGTGGTCCTGCGGTTCGCTCGCATGCCATTCGTAACGCCGACGCGCAGCCCTGGGTAGTACCAGATGCACTCACCATCACGCTTGAAAAACGTGTACGACGCCGTCCAGAGATCGGTCCCGGACATTTCTTGATTGGGTTTGTGCCAGAGATCGTATAGCGGGTGGTCCTCGATCTTGTCGTCTTCAGGATCCCCATCGGCCGTGTAAAGCTCCCAACAGACCGATGCGGCGTCCTCGGCTATCGTGCTGATACAGATCGAAACCGTTGGATGCTGCGCGTAGGGGCGCTCGATTCCACTAGCGTCGGTGACGGGGAGCCCCATCGCCCAGTCTCTAGCTGTTTGGAAGGTCCCTGCGCCTGGCGTCCCGAAGGACACGCCGAATAGACCCTTCATGCGGTCGAGGAAGCTCATGCCAGCCACCCGTAATCCTTGAGATCGACGCTGCGGCTCATGCCCCAACGCGCCAGCGCCGCGGCCATCACCGTGTCGTCGTGCTCGCCATCGGGTGCGCTGTAGCGATACAGCCCCGTGGGCCCGCGCGTGTAGCGGTACATCGCCAGCTCGTGCGGCAACGGCGAATGGTCGGCCACCACGCACCGGCTCGGCCCGCCCTGGATGTCCGCCGCGAGGTTGAGGATAAGCTCCTGCTTACTCTGCGCCGTCGTCGTGAAGGGATGCACGGGCACGTCAAGGCGGGCGAGTTCTTGGATGAGCGCGATCCCTGGCCCGTTCTCTTCGACGACGAGGGGCGCGTCGAGCTCGGCGCTGATCTGCTTCAACGCGAGCGCGGCCTGCGCGTAGGGGATGCCACGCGCACGGTATCGAAGCTCGAGGCGGCGGCTGTTGATGCCGTATGAAACCGCGGCGAGGTAGTCGACGCTTTGCGCGACGTCGACGCCGATGACAAAGCGGTCCGTGCCTGGACTGAGAAGGGCAGAGCTGGTGCGGTCGATGCAGGCATCCAGTCCGCGAAAAACTGCTGCCTCATCCTCCGTCCATTCCGCCTCATAGAGTCTCCTGAACTCGAAGTCCGGGATGCTGCGCCTCTCCTGCTCGACGAACGCGAAGTACGCCGCGGCCTTGGCAGGGTCGGACACGACTAGCGCCTGGTGCTTGTCCACCCAAGTCCAGCGGTGGAGAGAGAACGTGCCGGCCCATTCGTTTCCGGTGGTCTTCGCTTGTTCCCCGAGCGCACACAATCGCCTGAACGGGCCGGCGACGACGCCGGGATTGCCGATGTATCGCAAGGGACCGAGCGTGGCCGAACGGCGCGTGGAGATGATCCCTTGCGCTTCGTTCGTTAGGAGTCCTGCTTCATCGACAACCCCGCCGCCGATGGTTGTACCC
>Ga0315273_10001465_pt1 | contig 26910 bp, 20 predicted proteins | sample YL17G02_0_MG_FD_205753 | JGI IMG/M metagenome (GOLD analysis project Ga0315273, IMG submission 205753) | Sediment microbial communities from Yellowstone Lake, YNP, Wyoming, USA - YL17G02_0 | ecosystem: Environmental > Aquatic > Freshwater > Lake > Sediment | place: USA: Wyoming | collected... | reverse complement strand
GATAAGAAGATCCTGCTGGATTATGGGGTTAAGATTTTCGACCCTACAGGGAAGCCTCAGTTCCCAACAACTGAAATTGAGCCTGACATGGCGATCATATCCCATGCCCACCTTGACCACAGCGGCTTTGTTCCGGCTCTGTACAAGCAAAACAGGGTAAGATGGTATGCGACTCCGCCAACGGTTGAGCTGTGCGAAATCCTCTGGCAGGATTCCATGAAGATCATGGGACCGAACCTGCCTTATCGGGACAATCATTTCAAGAGCGCGCTTAAGAACTGGAATCCGCTTCTTTACAATCAGGCCATACAAACGGGAGATACCAAGATCACGCTTTCTGATGCCGGACACATTTCCGGTGCGGCAATGGTGAATATAGAAACAAAAGGGAAAAAGATCTGCTACACCGGGGATTTCAAGCTTGAGGATACCCAAATGCATAAGGGCGCGAAGGCAGTGGAGGACGTTGACGTGCTCATTATAGAGAGCACATATGCCTCCAGGGAGCACCCTCCCAGAAAGGAAGTCGAGCGGCAGATAGCGGACGAGGTCCGCGAAACCGTGGACAATGGCGGCACCGTGCTTTTCCCCGCGTTTTCCCTGGGAAGGACGCAGGAGCTTCTGTCGCTTGTCAGGGCGTATGTCAAGGATGTCCCGGTTTTCATTGACGGCATGGGAAGAAAAATAACCAATGTTTATCTGCGGCATCCGAAATACATAAGGGATCATGCCGCGTTCAACAGGGCAGCGCGCTCAGTAACCATGGTGCAGGGGCCGGATGACAGGAGGGAGGCGACTGAAGAGGCGGGCGTGATCATCTCTTCAGCAGGAATGATGTCAGGCGGTCCGGTACTGAACTATCTTTTCCATGTAAACCCAGGGTCAAAGATCATATTCACAGGATACTGTATAGAGGGCACAAACGGCTGGAAGCTCCAGAAGGATGGCTACATAACCCTGGACGAGCGGGATTTGGAGGTGGACCTTCCAGTGGAATATCTGGACCTGTCTGCCCACGCAGGAAGATCAGACCTTCTCAATTTCATAAAATGGGCTAACCCGGAAAAGATCGTGCTTGTTCATGGTGATGCTCCGGATAAGTTTGCGCAGGAGCTCAATGAAGATTTCGGTTATAATGCAGTTGCACCGAAAATAGGGGAGAGAATCACGCTTTAGTTATTTCTTCATTTGTTTTGAGAGCCCTGATTTTAATGCGATCTCTTTCTCCTTGAACGCAAGGTGGGAATCCGTTAACCTGAATTTTTTAAAAAAATCAAGGATCGCATCTTCTGCGCAAAGGATATCCCGGTTTACATATGCATAGATCCTCTTTTTCTTGATAATAATTCGCGCTCCTTTGTGACTTTTCCGGAAGCTGCGGACATGCTTTTCCATGCTTAGGGGGGGCCCGGCTAGCAATTCTTTGTCTCCAAGCCGATCCTTTTCCAGGATAATTGCGAGCGTGATCGCATTGGAAGAATCATCCGCGATGATGTTTTTTGGACTGAAAACAGATAAGTGTTCCTGCAACTGTTTGACCATCTTGTGCAGCTGTCCCCAAAGCACGTCGTCAACAACATCCGGCCTCGGCATTGTTATTGTAAATAATTTGAGGCCTCGCGACGCCCTAAAAACCCTGTTCCTGAAGCTTTCAGGTTCCCTGAGGAAAAAATCAGGTTTTGGTTTTGCAATAAATCTTCTGCAAAGCCGGATGAATCTGGCGAGACTCTCCTGAGAAACCGCAGCAGCAACATTGCGGTTCTTGTCAGTCGGGTCTATAACAACAAAATCCCCGAACCGCTCAATGAGAACTGTTACGTCCATCTTTGGATGGAATTTTTTTATGTCAATAAAAACCGGGGTTTTCCAGCCTGAAACTGCTTTTGCCATTTTTTCGAAACTGTTGTACCGTATGATCATGAGCTCGCAAAGATAGCCTGAGAACCCACGGACCTTTATCTCTGCTCCGTAAAGCGAATTGGATTTTAAAAACGCCTTTAGCAGAAGAACATCGCCCACCCGCTTTTTGGGCAGGTTCTTTAAAACGAAATTCGTGTGCAGGACTGAACGATCTACAGCACTTAACCTCTCCTCTGCTTTCTTTATGCTGTACGCTGGCACCAGGTCAATTCGCCTGCCCATAAAGTGGAACTTGGCATAGGGGTGCTCGGCATAGCTCAGCCTGTAACCAATACCTGGAAAGGCGCGCTTTACGATTCGCTCGATTGCTGCCTCCATTTTCTCTTTTTGCATTGTTTTTGGGAAAAGCACGAATATGTCAACATCCTTTGAGTCCCTAAGGAAAGTACCCTTTGCCACTGATCCGGTGAGCACAGTGCGACAGCCCCGGGGCGCATGCCCATTCACATGGAGCACGAGATTTGTTGCAAACTTTTTTTCCAATTCTCGCTCCGATGGAGTGGGACTGATCCTTTCAACAACCTCTCTAAGTAAACGGGAAACCATAAGAAAAGGATTTAAACGTACTCTAATAAATGTTTGCCATGCGCACGGCATTGGCCATACCCCTCATCTTAATTTCTGTTCTGATTGTTACTGGCTGCATTACACAGCAGTCATTTCCCCCTACAAAAGCAGAAACCCTGGCTGGCACGCAGCAGTTTGACCTTGACAAGGATGGGGTACCGGAATTCACGGTTTACGACTTTGCCCCGATAAGACAGGACAATGTCACGATAACCAGGCAGGTGGTAGCTGTTGCAAGGCCATCTGCCACTTACTCATCCTTCAAAAACGTCACTGACCTTGCGCTGCTGGAGATGAGGGCAAAGCTTGACGCATTCTCTTCTAACGAGAGAACTGCCCTTGAAGTATGTGCAGCCAACGCCGGGCTCAAGAAGGACTGCACCGACACTGTGACTTGCTCTGTCCTATGCAGCGGATCCTTCAAATGCAACAGGGTTTTAGGCAGTTATCAGACCGTGGTTGCAGCTTCAATGGTGGATTTTGTTAATGACAGGAATGTACTGGATGGGTTGCTAGTGGAAGAGCAGAACAACATGCTGACCCTCAAGGTTGCCAGCCCAGACCAGAAAAACGCCTACCTCCAAAAGCTGCTCGAAATGAAAACTGCCTTGGCTAAGGTATATGCAAACCCATTATACACCAGGCAGGAGATCATACTATGCACATACCCAGACATTGATTTATCAGGATTTTCTGAAGTGGCAAAGGGCATTGGAACGTTTGCACCAGAAATTAGCCAGTATGATTACCTGGTTACCCTTGGAGTCTCCGGAGGCCAAGAAGGCGAACAGATAAGCGGCGTTGAAATGGCTGACTGGATTCCTGCAGAGTTTGTACAAAAAGAAGAGGACATAAGATCCAATCACAGAATAGGGGTGACCAAGAACGCATCAAACTACGTAGTAAGCTGGAACTCAGAAAGATCATCTCAATCTGGCTACATCTTTTATTACAGATTCTATTCCGCAGAAAATCCTGAAAGAGTGGTGCAGTCGCTGTACTCGCCAAGGCTGATTGTAAACAGGGTAAACTTAGGAGCACTGACCTCAATGGATTGGCTGTTTGGCTCTGTTCTTTCCCTATCAAAGAACTTTTTCATAGCACTAGGAGCATCGCTAGCCATAACAATTATCATGGCGCTCGTGCTGTATAATCTTCTTGTCATATTATTCTACATCGTGAAATCCCGGATCGGTAAGGGAACCGCCCTGGCTGGTGTGAGGCAAGCGCTAGGAAAGACGGAATTACATTGGAAAACTGACGCGATAGTTGGTTTGATACTTTTCGGTGCTGGATATTACATTTCTCTATTCGTGGCAACCACTGAAGGAACACCGATCTCACTGTTTGCTGCTCTTGACTATTTCGCAAACCTCGCCCCAAGCATGGGCGCTGCTGCAGGCCTTGCTGGATCGAGCTGCATCTTCTTAGGTGTCATTCTTTTCTACACGGCCATCGAGAACGGAATAAAAATCAGAGTACTGGAAAGGGCCTATGGGGTTGTAATAAAGGAAGAGAAGGACTTTTTCCTGACAAAAGTCGCGCGGCTGAAGGGTAAGATTAATGATCTCCAGAAGCTGGTTGATGAGTGCACTGCTGAGGAATTCGACGTGAGCGACGAGTACGATGCCCTTTCATCCATTTCAGCCCAGAGGATAGATGATATTTCAAAGGAAACGACCCGGGAGTCCAAAAATGCAATTGAAAAGAACCTCATGAACATTGAAAATGCAATAGAGCGGTTGAATGAAAGGAAGAAGATGGCTGCCGAGAACTGGCCAAAATGGGAGGAAACAGTGGAGAAGCTCCTTACTGAGGGAAACGAAGTGTACCTGACTGCCCTAATAACAATCCCGGCATCCATGCGGCCATGGGTGCTGAATAAGTATGCTAAGGAACGCGGTGGCGAGGGTGTTATCTTCGAGCGTGACTCCCTTAAGAGGAAGACAACAACTCCCGATATTCTTATCAAGACAATGATAAAGGATGGGCTAATTATGGGTGCTGTTGTAATACAGAAGGACGCGCTGAGTTCTGCGCACATGGCCCAGGGTTCTGCAACTGTGCCTTCGGTTCTTACACTCAAGCTCAGGAATTACCTTAGGTCACTTGCCAAATCATTAGGCCAGTCCGAACCAACGAGCTTTGCAGTAGTTGGAGAAGAAACAGTCCAGGTGCTCCTAAAGGAGCAAAACTTAGAGAGCATGCTCCTTATGAAAAGGGAGAAGTTCAAAGAAGCAATAGACGAATGGAAAAAGAAGTCCAAGCTTTTCACAGGTAGTTAGAATCCTCTGACGGCTTCGCGAGCATTTGTATGCATAAGACGAAGCGATGATAAGAGAACAGGAGAAAAGAAACGAATTGCAGAAAGAAGTTCAGCTTGAATAATCTATAGCTATTCTTTTATTTTGTAGATCTTCACCATTCCATCCTTGGTCTCAAATACCTTTGTAAACCCAGGCAAATCATCCATGAACAGTGCCCTATAGATGGCAGAAGAGTAGAACTTTGTTCTCCTGTCCTCAAAGCCAGAGGTTATCTGGCCATTCTCAAGCCAGGCCGGATCATTGGAATAGAAAAGTGTGAAACCAGTGACATTACCAAGGTGGAGGGTACTGCTTATGCTTTGCGGCAGTTCCATGAACGCCCGGTTAAGTTTGAGGTCTCCATTCAGATAGGTCTCATTAAGCAGATAAGTGCCATAAGTTGTTTCACCATTTGCCAGCAGAACCTGGCCCACGCAGTAGGCTGGCCGGACTGTGACAAGGTTCCTGCACACAGATAGCGTGTTAGGATCATTAAGGTAGTCGCCTGCACAATAATACCCGGGTATGTAGGGGTAGCCAGGCGTATAGATAAAGGGCTTCTGCTGATCATAAGTCCAATACCCCTTGTAAGCAATGATTCCTGTCTTATTTCCTGCTTTTGAAATTATGCATCCATGCCCTTCTGCATCATTAGGAATGAATATTGTTTCCCATAGATGGTCTGCTTCGCACTGAGACAGGGAAGGAGAAAGCGACACATTTGTAAGATTGTCCCTTGCACACTGGAGATAATTAAGCGCACCGTACTTACCGCCAAGCGAACCGCCGCCCCCAATAAGTTCCTTATCAAAAAGGGCGTAGGAGCTGTTCCTGCTTTTCATGAATTGGATAAGGTCTTCTGACGTGCCATCAACGTAATCATGAGCGACTTCTCCTATCATGAATGAGGATGCGTGCTCATTCCTCAGCACAGTATTCTTCTGGCCAAAGAAATTGATCCAGTGGCCGTAGTCCCACCAGGACGTCGTCCTGCTTGTTGCCTCAGTGTTATTCCTGATCCACTCCATGGATTCTATCCAGTACTCGGAAAGCCTCTCACACCTGAACTGGGCTGCCAGGAGCTCTTGCCTTGTCGGGTTTGAAATATCTGATATAAGTGAGTAAAAGCACAGCTTGCGGTTGTACTGCTGGTTTGTTCCCTGATTTGCATAACCAGCCGGATCAGCTGCAACAGTGCATATTGGAGAATCGTATACTGTGCAGAAACCAACTCCACTATTACCGTACATGGAGCATAAGGAATTTTCGCTCAAGTTACCAGAACTAACCTGGGAGCAGATGGACTGGAATTTGGATGCTAATGCAGATGGGTTGTCCTGGAACCGCGCCTGCGAAAGCACAGATGTAAGGAGAGCTGAGGACAGACCGGATGCGCTGGCAAAAAATTCCAGAAGTATCAGGAGGCCGGCAAGGGCGATTAGAACATTGAATGCATAAGTGGAATATCTTTTTGAAACCTCTTCGTCTTTTGCGATAGCGGAGAAAATCTTTTTCAGGACACTTTCCATTTCGCCGAAAACAAAAGCAATCGCTACTGCAAGAAGGAATCCCGCGTATATTGTGTACTTTGCCTTTAGCAGGCCGATCAAAAGCGGTGGCAAAACAATGACTGCAATAAGAAGAACTGGAGTGGATTCGCCCTTAATCATCCTTGCCAGGGAATAGATCAGCGCCAAACCGAAAAGGAAGATCCATAGCATGAGAAGGCTGTTGGTTTTAGCATTATACTCTATATTTGCATCCAAAACAGCGTTTAGAAACCAGACCATTGCTGCCAGGCCGGCGTTCACAAGGTCAGAAATCCAGCCCAAAAGGGTATCCACCACTGATGGATAGCCGGTTGCAATAAAACCGAACTGTCCTGAGAAATCACTCCCAGCAGGATTCTGCTCTGCAATTGTCCGGTCAAGCGGCACATTGAAACGCGCGACCCCTATTCCAGCCTCACCGACCTTTTTTATTGCGTCACCTAGCGGACTGAAAAAGAAGAGCACCAGACCGACTAGGATAAGCCCTCCGAAAATGTAGTTACCTGTTTCTGCAGGAAGGAATTTCTTTATGCTGTATAAACCAGCTGAAAAATTCTTTATGCTGTATAAGGCAGCTGAAAAAAGAAGGACAAGGACCAGTGGGATAGAATCGGATATGCTCGGCGTACCTGAAGTAAATAGTCCTTTTATTATTCCGCCAAACAAAAGAACCCCAAGCACTAGTATAATGGCATTACTAATCAATATTTTCTTCAGGTTGGATTCGTCCTTATCCTTCAGGAAGAAGAAAATTGACTGCAGTGGGATAAATATCAGCATAACACTGATAGCAAGGATTCCCGAGGCACTTCCAAGAGCTACTGCAATGAAACCAAGGGCTGCAAGCAAGGTGTATCTGAGCTCGTATCCTACGATCATCCGTGCATACATGGAAAAGAAAAAGGCTAAAGAAAAAAACGCAAATGGCTGGATTTCCATCTCCCCTGCAAGGGTTTTCATAAGAAATACTGGTATGAATGCGGCTATTCCTGCTGCAAGCAGGCCCCATTCTCTTCTGTAGAACGAGGATATCAGCATATAGAGGAAAAATACTGCAAGACCAGCTGCTATTGGGGGGTAGACAGATGCGATAACCGCAAGCAGCATGTTATCGTACGCGCCTCCGCCGGTGTAAAACGAATACCAGAGCGCTTCAAGATAGGCAAGATCTGGTACCGTCCTGTGAGAAACGACTACGTCAGGAAACCACGAGGTCTTGTCGTTAATCGGGTTTTCGCCGAAAACTAGGATCTGTTGTGGTATGTAAGTATAGTAATACGGATCAAGCTCCATGAATACTGGTGAATAAGTGGAGAGCCTCACCAGGAAAACGACAACGACGATTATGCCTATAAGAAGGGACAGTGCCATTTCCCGTGACGGAACGAATTTGGATGGCATTTGAAAAACGAAATCACTGTAAGCCTTGCTCCTGATAAAAAATGCTGTTGTGATTGCGTAGAAAAGCACCACAGAAACCTCAGCAACCAAATAGGAATATTTGATTCCCAGGAGGATGTACATAAGAAACGGTATAAGCGGAAGGATGACGATGCCAAGGCCGAAGCCGATTAGGACCTTTTCAATAGCAAGCAGGTCTGATTTCCTGAAAATTGAAAAAGAGAGCAAAACTCCAGGGACAAAACAGATCAGAAATATCCAGAGTAAAAGCAATAGTGGATTAAACGCAAGGAACATTTTTTCTCACCAAAATTCTCAGATGTACTCCATCCCCTCGCCGGGAAGGTCTTCCTGGGCGTGATCAGCTTTCAGAATGTAGGGCGATCTTACCCCGGTTATGATTGCTGTGGCCCTGATTTTTTCTATGCAGGATGGGTTTACTCTTGCACCCATCTTTACATTAGCGACACTGTCAAATGATTCAGTAAGTTTCTCACCTGTTTTTATAGCATCGCCAAGTGTAAGCTCAGGCCCGCCCTCAAGGTGGACAAGGCATCCTTTTGCGCCCTCATAATTAACGTCAAGCAGCGGGTGGGAGAGGGTGTCCTTCACAACATCGTCAACCTTGTTCATTCCTGTCCCTTCACCAAGTGAGATCATGGAAAGCCCTCCGCCTTCCATAACTGCTTTCACATCAGCGAAATCGACGTTTATGAGGCTCGGGAACATGATGGTGTCCGAAATGCCCATTACTGCCCTTGAAGTTATGCTGTCAGCCAGCTCGAATGCCTTGTTTATCGGAAGGTTTGGAACGTACGATGCCAGGCGGTTATTGTCGATTACGACGACGGAGTCGCATTTGTTTACCAGCGCCGCAAGGGATTCCTGCGCTTTCCTAAGCCTCACACGCTCGAGCGCGAATGGATAGGTTACCATGGCAACCACAATTGCTCCCTGCTCCTTCGCTATCTCAGCGATTATTGGCGCTGCTCCGCCTCCAGTTCCACCGCCCATGCCCGCGGTCAGGAATACGAGCTCGTTTTCTCCGATCTCCCGCTTGAGCATTTCCCTGTCGATCTCAGCGCACTTCCTGGCTATGTCCATGTGGCCGCCGGCTCCGAGTCCCTTTGTAATGGTCCTCCCGATAAGTATTTTTTTTGCTGAGCTGATCATGTTGAGATGCTTGCCGTCTGTGTTTATGGCAATTGTTCTTGCGCTTTTTATCCCAAAGGTCGCGAGACGGTTTACGCAGTTGCAGCCAGCTCCGCCTACACCTATGACTGATATCCTTATGGCTGAAGAATCCTCATCGGGTTTGGATTGTTTTTTTTCAGTTATGCCAACGTCAGATTTTGCCGCCTTTATGATGTCATCGAACATCCGATCACCGCTCGTGTCATATATCCAAGAAAAGGAATATAAGGAGAAGGGTTTTAGCTTTTCAAGTCTTCCAGTATCCAGTTTAATAATCTGCGCTCTTTCCTGCCTTTAGCTTTGCGCAGTGATTTTTCAAACATTTTAATTAGCTTGTTTAAACCTCTGTCTTCCTTTTTGCTCTCTCTTAACTTTATTTCTACTCCACAATACCGCTCTGCGATATCCTTTGCCGGATTATCCTTACTGAGCTCGACTTTCCTGCTGAAGAAAGCGCGGGCGAAATTTTCATTGAACTCATCAGTGTATTTCGGGAATGTAGTTTCACCAGCATCAAGTACCCTGCGAAGAGCAAGATATCTGAAATCCGGATTCTCTGTCCTTCTTAGCCCTTCCCACGATCCGCCGTTGGTTGGCTCGAAATCCGCGAGCTCCCCCTCCGTGGTTATGTTATTGATCTCCATAGAACCATGGTATATGCCTAGATCGAAAAGCTTCCGGACGTTCCTGCCAAGGATTGAAGAAATCGAATGACAGTATTCCCTTTCTGTCTCTCCTCTTACTTCCAGGTATTTTTTGAAAAATCTCGGCTCGAAGTGAAAATCCGAAAGCCTGAGCGGAGAGGTGAATGTCCTGATAACGACCGCCAGGTCTTTTCCATATAATTTTCCGTAGTCATAAACCGCTATCGGCTTCTGACAGAAAACTCCGTTGTCAAATGCGATCTTGGAAAACCTGTGCTCCGCAAGCGCGCGCTTTCTATAGACGCCGCCCCAGGCAGTTCTTGCGAATCGCCTGACTCTCCTTCCATTCTCTCCAATTCCCTTATACTCGAATCCAAGATACCAACTATTGCCGTCTTTCCATGGAGCGTAAACCCATGCCGAGCGACCGGAGTGGCTCTGATAGACCTTAATTGGTCCTTTGGAAAAATGAAGGGTTGGATAATTAGTATTGGTTCTCTCCTTTCGCAGGAATTCTGCGGGGATTTCACTAAAGCGGTAAACTCCTATGCGCCTTTTCCTGAATAGTTCCCAGAGTTGGTCGATGTACTGCTTGTCCATGCATACCTAATGAGATGTAATTAAAAAGATTAAAAAATTTGAGTATGAATCCTTGCGATTCCCGATTTCATTTTTGTGCTTTTTTCAGCAATGCTGCTAGCTTGCCCTCTACAGTTATACCGGAACAGGTCGGGGGGAAAGTATAGTTACCTCCTTTCGACTGACACAATTCCGCTGCCAGTGTTTCATAATTCTTTGGTATTCTTTTTATTGGTGCCATCATATCACCTCATCAAAGCATCGGAGCGAATGCTTAAATCCTTTGCGAAACACGACAACCATAAAAATCTATGAGTAGAATCCTGTGCATGGACCACCCCATAGAGATCGAAGGCCTGAAAAAGATTTTTTATGTCGAGTCTTCGGGCGAGCGGGGAATCCTCCAAAGGGCGGCTGAATACCTGACCATGAAGAAGGAGAAGGTTGTGGTTTTCGACTCCCTTAACCTCAAAATAAAGAAGGGCGAGATATACGGGCTACTGGGCACGAACGGAGCAGGAAAAACGACGCTTATCAGGATCCTTTCGACAACGATCCTGCCTGACGGAGGGAAGGCGCTGGTGAACGGGCTGGATGTGACAGATCCGAAAAACAAGGACAGGATTTCCGGGACAATAGGCGTGATGCTCGGAGACCGCTCGAGATCATTCTACTGGAGGCTGACTGCAAAGCAGAACATGGATTTTGTCGCTGCTCTCTATAATATAGATAAAAACGAGAAGAAGGAGAGAATAGATTACCTATTGGATTTCGTTGGCCTGGAGGACAGGAGAGACGACTACATCTACAACTTTTCAACCGGCATGCTAAACAGGCTGGCGATAGCAAGGGCGTTCATACACTCGCCCCAGGTGCTTCTCCTGGATGAGTTTATGGGGAACCTCGACCCAATGGCGTCTTTTGAGATAAGCGCAATCATAAAGAAGCTGGCGAAAATAGAGGGGAAGACAGTTCTTTTTACGACGCATAATTCCTACGAGGCCGAGCATCTCAGCGACAGGATTGGCGTTCTCCACAACGGCAGGATAGTCGCTGAAGGGCACCCTAGAGAATTGAAGAGAAAGTTCGGAAGCGAAGAGGCAAGGGTAAACGTGATCCTCGAGAAAATGCCCAAGAGCGCGAGGAGGATGCTTGGTGATCTGAAAAAACTGAAAGGCGCGAAAGCGGTCGATATGGAGGAGAATCAGGTAACCCTAAGCATGCACAGGCCAGGGAAAGATCTTGAGAGCATAATAGAGATAATCAAGAAGAACGATGCCAGGATATACGATCTTGACATTCATCCCCCGTCGCTCCAGAATGCTTTCATAAACATAATCAAGGGCGAGAAAAATGATTGACACGCTCCGCAAGGTCTGGGCTTTTATAAAAAAAGAGTTCCTAACCGAGCTCTCCTACAAATACTCGTTTTTTTCAGGCATACTTTTCACTTTTGTGGCGCTGCTGATCTATTTCGCCATGGCTGATGTATTCAAGGTCGCTATTATCAAGGACCTGATACCTTATGGCGGGGATTACGTGGCTTTTGTAATCACCGGCGGTATACTCTGGCAGATAGTGTCCCTTGGTCTGTACTCCATATCAACCGATTTCACTGTGGAGATGTTCACCGGAACGCTCGAGACCATCTATCTCTCGAGAACGAATATACTTCTCGTGCTTGTAGGGGTGAGCCTTTTTTCGCTTTTCACGAACATCGTGGTGATTTCCCTTACACTCCTGCTTGCTGTAGTAATATTCGGCATAAAAATACATTTCGGCAATATCATGCTCGCATTCCTGATCCTGATCCTCACTTACCTTTCCATGTTAGGCCTTGGGATGATTTTTGCTGGGATAACGATAATCACGAAATCGCTCGGCCAGATTATCTCAATATTCACCCTGCTCATATCTTTCCTCTCAGGAGTGATCTTACCGGTGAGCCTTCTTCCAGGATTCATGCAGACGATTTCACGGTTCATTCCCCTGACCTACGCTTTGGACGCGCTTAGGAGCGTCTTGCTTATGGGTGCGGGATTGGAACAGATCCAGGGCTCGCTGCTTCCGCTTCTGCTGATATCCATAATTCTGATACCAATCGGCTACAAGACGTTCTTCTTCTGCCTGGGCATCGCAAAAAAACAGGGAAGCCTGGGGCAGTTCTGAAAAAAGAGAAAATAAGAAAGAAAAAAGATCTAACCTGGAGGGGGCATCTGTGCCTGGTAGCCGCTGATGAGTTCCTCCATTGTGCAGACTCCTCCTGATGGCTGGAACTTCTCATCACCGAAAAGTGCTGCGTTGCAGGTCCATTGAACATTCGGATCTGAGTAAGAACTCCTGTCCGGTGGCTGGTATATCCCGCCTTGGGCCTCGCCTTCCTGTTTGAAACTCATCCAGTCACAGGTCTTCCCGATCTCCTGGAAAGACTGTTTGGCTTCTGCTGTGAGCTTAACGTAGGACACGTTGTCCTTGAAGATGGCTTCCACAGGTTGCCCTCCAGAAGTACCCACGATATACATATTTTGGCCCTTCATGTAAACAGTCTGGCTCATGCCTTCTGCGGTGTAAGTGCATGTCAAAGGTGCGCCTGCAGCCAAGGCTGCTGAGTACGAGTTTATTGAGCCCGTAGGAGTGCCACCGCCCGGAGTTGTTCCTCCGCCGCTAGGTGGTGTAGCCGGCCCTAGGCAGCCGAAAATCATTAATCCCAATATCAGCAATACGATTATTTTTTTCATAGAATTACCGGAATGACAATACAGCGTGATATTTATAATTATTCATGAGAAGATTGGACTGATGACTGATTTATCCACAAGCTTGTTCGGGAAAAAAATCAAAAACCCTTTCGTGCTCGCATCCGGAGTTCTTGGGGTCACAAAGGCAAGCCTTGAAACAGTTGCTGAGAATGGAGCAGGCGCAGTCACAACCAAATCCCTTTCGCTAGAACCCAGGAAAGGGCATGAGAATCCAATAATCGTTGAAACAGAATGTGGCATGCTGAACGCAGTCGGATATTCGAATCCCGGGATAGAGGATGGGATCGCTGAATTTTCTGATTGGGAAAGAACCGAGCCCCTTATCATGAGCATAGTTGGGAAGGATGAGAAAGAATTCACCTTGCTCGCATCGAAAATCGAGGAAAATAAGGAGCAGCTGAACTGCACTGCTATCGAGATCGCACTCTCCTGCCCGCACACCCCTGGATTCGGCGTGATGGCTGGCCAGGCAGATCCCAAAGCAGCAGAGAGGATTACCACTGCAGTGCGAAAAGAGACTAGTCTTCCAATAATCGTAAAACTTTCCCCAAGCGTTCCTGGTGAAGTCGAGGCAGCAAAGCTGGCGCAGAAGGCTGGGGCAAGCGCCATCAACATGGGGAATTCGCTCGGTCCGGGAATGAAGATCGACATAAACCGTGGCAAGCCAGTGCTTGGGTTTAAGATGGGGGGCATGAGCGGGCCTGCACTCAAACCAATCGCAATACGGTGCGTGTATGATATCTATGAAGCAGTCAAGATTCCGATCATCGGGACTGGTGGAGTGAACGACGGCCAGGATGCCATAGAGATGATGATGGCTGGAGCGAGCTTTGTTGGTGTTGGCACTGCATTATACTTCAGGGGCCCAGATGCATTCAAAAAAATCGAGAGCGAGATGCGCGCGTGGCTTAAGGAGCGAAGCTACAAAAAAGCTAGTGAAATAATAGGTGTTGCCCATGAATAACGAAACGCGAGACTCTAGACACGAGACGCAATTTGGTGTTGCGCATGAGTGAGACGTTTTCCCCGAATATCCCGATACAGACTGCAAGAGTCGCGAAAGTAAGTACTGAGAGCGAGAAAGTAAAAACCCTCGAACTAAACACAAGACTCGTTTGCCAGCCTGGCCAGTTCCTTATGGTGTGGGTCCCGGGAGTTGGTGAGAGGCCGATATCCATTGCAAACAATGATCCACTAACGATTTCGATCGCGAACGTAGGAAAAATGAGTGGAGAACTGCACAAACTAAAGCCCGGCTCGCTACTCTCATTCAGGGGCCCGCTAGGGAACGGATTTAAGGTACATGAAGGCTGGAAGCGGATCCTTGTTGTCGGCGGCGGGTATGGAGTCGCTCCTCTTTATTTCCTTGCAAAAATGGCAACCTCAAATAAAATCAAGACATTCGCTGTTGTTGGCGCGAAAACAGCGAAAGAGATTGTTTACGAAGATAAGCTTTATCTTGTGACAAAAGAAACGTTTGTCACTACTGATGATGGTTCCAAAGGCGCAAAGGGAACTGTGATGCTTGAGGTGGAGCGGCTGATGACTACTGCAGGCCATAAACCAGATGCGGTTTTCGCTTGCGGGCCTGAACGCATGATGCTCGCTATTGCAAGGGAGTGCCTTAAGCATGAGATTCCGTGCCAGCTTTCGCTCGAGAGATATATGAAGTGCGGGCTGGGAGTGTGCGGCTCCTGTGATCTTGGCGGGAAAACCGTTTGCAGGGATGGGCCGGTGTTTGATGCACTCGAAGCCCTGGGTCTTGGGGATTTTGGCACGTTCAAGAGGGATGCAAGCGGGAAGAAAGTGCCAATTTAAATTTTCCCTTCTTATAAACAAACCATGCAACTCGTTTTCGAAAATGAGTATAGGATGTATAAACTGACTGAAGAGAAGATGCCTGAAAACACTTTTATCGTCTGCTCTGAGTATGCGAGCAGTATCCTCTACAGGCCGCACATAGCAGGAAAAGAGCTCCAGGACAGGATGGAGGATGTCGCTGAGATCTTCATTGACGCAGTAGGAAGGACCGTGCTCAAAGGCAAGAAGACAAGCCAGACTACTGAGCTGATTTTCCTTGCTGGCGGTCTTTACTACCAGCTGAACCACGGGTTTAAGGAGAAATACAATAAGGCGATCCCCCAGTGCTTCCTCGGCATAAAAAGGCAGAGGATCGAAGGGACTGAAGGGGGATTCACTGCGGTTGCGACATATGAGAATTTTGAGTCTCTTCCTGACAACGCTACAGTTATTATTGGCGATACGATCGCTACTGGTGCGACTCTTCAGAAAGGAATATACCACCTTCTCGACTCGTTCCAAGAGCGAAACTACAAGCTCGAAAATCTGGTCGTCTGCTCCCTCGCGTGCTCTGTTCATGGCGCGCATCTGATGAAGGAAATCGAAAAGCGTGTGAAGCGCGATTTCCCTGATGCGAATGTGTATTTGTTTGTTGCAGAAGAATTGTTCCACCTCATGCCAGATGGCACTGACCTGAGATTCCTCTATCCCGACGCAGTGATGCCTGACGAGACAAGGTACAGGATACTCAAGAACTACGGCGAATACCTGGGTAAGGAGATGAAGTGCGCGGTTTTTGACTGGGGAACAAGGTGCAAGAACCCGATAAAGCATTATCATGAGTTTTTGGAGTTCGCGGAAGAGATGCTAAAGCGCGATCTCGATGCGAAGAGCAAAGAGGTAATAACGAAAATGGAGAAAGAGACGAAGCAGGCTCTGACTGAGCTGGATAAGCCGCTGTGAAAAGAACTACTTGTTTTGGCCCGCTGCCTTATCTATCCGGAGGGGCCGCCATGGATCGTAGGTCAGCTTCCACAAAGCGAGCATGGCTGCCTCAAGCATCTTCTGGATATTCGCGTTCGCCAGCTTCTCTTCCTCGCTTCCAGGAAGTGCGAAGGAGCCGCCCGGGACCGTGCCGACCACAGTGGATATCAGTGCGTGCTGGACCGGGATTCCGGACTTGTTCAGCAGATGCGCAATATAGGCAAGGCCGAAATGCTCCATCTCGCTGGAAAACACCAGATAAAGGGAGCGCAGCATTTTCAGGCGATGCTCGTCACCCTCCATGTAAAGGGATTCTTTTGAAGAATTAGTTCCAAAATGCGCTCTGAGCACGAGCTTTGCGCAAGACCATGCGAGGGCATGGACAACTCGCCTTGAAGAATGCAGAAGGGGCCATTTCCCGTCCCCTGTGAAACCCAGGCCTTCCTTTTTCCAGAGCTCCTTGAAAAGCCTGACCTCTGATTCGTCGCAGGAAGTCCAGCAGCCCATGCGTTGCCTTGCGACCGCACCATCCGCGATGCTTGCGTTTGCCACGATCATGTCCCCAATATCGATGAATGGCGCCTCCACCTGGCCTTTCCCTTCCTCGCTCATGATTATGCCGCCGCAGGTGCCTGCGCGTATGACATTGATGGAGTTGGCCGGGATCCTCTCGCCATAAAACGTGTAGCCGTTCTCATCGGAATTGACAAGGGCCTCCCATGCAATGATATCCTGGGCAGACATGCCCATCTGGGTTTCAAGGACTACTAGCGGGAGGGGTTTCCTTTCATGGACGTATATCCCAATCGCCACATCGACCCTACCTGCACCCTGCAGAAGCTCCTTTGTGAGAAGCCGGAGATGGGGGCCTATCACAGGATCTTGAAGGCCGTATTCGAACCTGTGCAAAAGGCGGCCTGAAAGGACGAAGGGATCATCCAGCTTGCCTTGTGAAACTGCCCTGTTCTGCTCCTGAAGGAATGCAAGCATTTTTTGGAAGACCAAAACCTCTGGCTCTGTATCTTCGAAAAGTGTTTTTGATATCTCTATGTTAAGCCTGAGCCGTTTAATGGAGTTGTCGAGATGAAACAAGAGCATCTGTCGGCCTGCCTCCCCTCCGACCGCGGCTTCGACCTGCAGGAGTATCGGGTTGTAGAGCAGGCTCGTTGATGCCATCACCCTCCGCTTGTCACCCACGACAATGAGGTTCGGCGGCAGCATGCCGCCTTTTTCCGCATTTTCCATTGCAAACGGGATGTCCTTCCATTTGCCGCTCTCTTTGGCGATCGATACCGCAGTGTGCTGACCGAGCACATCCGGCCTTTCCTTCTTCTTGCCGTTCAGCTGTTCCATTAAGCCACCATCAGAATCAGAATATAGATTGGTGTCTTAAAGTATTTAAACCTGACGCTACCATTTATGTGGTAGATACTTATTTATTTGTAAGATAATGAATCAGGATCATGACAGTTGAAGCTGCAGTTGCACAATTGAAGAAAGGCGGGATGATAGCGATCTATGATGGTGACGAGCGGGAAGGGGAGGCGGACCTCATCTTCCATGCAAGTTTCGCGAGGCCTGATTCCATCGAGACCCTGCGCAGGGATGCAGGAGGGCTCATCTGCCTGGCGCTCGATGGGGATGTAGCGAAAAAGCTTGACCTTCCCTTTTACACAGATATTCTCGCTGCCTCGAACCATCCTGTTTCCAGGATGGAGTGCAAAAAAACCGCATATGGGGACAAACCCGCGTTCGCGATCCCGATCAACTACAAGGGCGTCTACACAGGCATAACGGACAATGACCGCGCACTGACCATCAGGATCATGGCCGAACTGATAGAATCTGATTCAAAGGATATGCAAGAGAGGTTCGTGAACGATTTCTATTCGCCAGGGCACATCTTTCTGCTGATCGGGAGAGGGATCGAAAACCGGAAAGGCCATACTGAACTTACGCTCGAGCTGGCCAGAAAGGCCAAGATGAAAGGCGTCATGGTGCTTTGCGAGATGCTCGGTTCGGGCAAAGCATTAAGCAGGAAGGATGTCAAGGAGTACGTTAAAAGAAACAAGCTGGTGTTTTTGGAGGGGAAGGACTTATGGCAAAAATAGGGATTGTGGATACCATGTTCGCACGCGTGGACATGGGCGCGATGGCGATTGACGAGATAAAGAAAAATTATCCCGATGTTGAGATTGTTAGGCGGACTGTGCCAGGTGTAAAGGACCTGCCTGTTGAATGTAAGAGGTTACTGGAAACCGGAAACTCGAAACAGGAAACTGCATGTGACAGCTGCATGGCAATAGGGATGGTTGGTGGAGCACCTGTTGACCAGGTCTGTGCGCATGAGGGGAGCTTGGGGATACAGCAGGTGAAACTGCTCACAAACAAGCACATTATCGAGGTATTTGTTCACGAGAACGAAGCATGGACTGGAAAGGAATTTTATGAAATATGCGAGAACAGGGTGAGGAAGCATGCGCACAATGCAGTTCTGCTTGTCACGGATCCTGCGAAACTGACAGAATACGCAGGAAAGGGAATGCGGCAAGGGAAAGAAGATGAGGGGCCTGTAGAAGTGGATGAACGGACAATGCGCATCGCCGTTGTTGTGTCTGATTTTAACTCAAATATAACCGAAGTTATGGAAGATAAAGCAATAGAAACAATCAAGACACTTGATGCTGAACCAGTCAAGATCATCCATGTGGCCGGCGCTTTTGATATGCCCCTTGCAGTGAAAAAACTGCTCATGGACAAATCAGTGGATGCAGTTGTTGCACTTGGCGCAGTGGTGAAGGGAGAGACTGCGCATGATGAAGTGATAGTGAAAAATACTGCAAGAGCGCTGGGCGATCTGTCCCTGGAATTCAGGAAACCGATTGGGTTCGGAATCATTGGTCATGACGCGGATTATGACCTTGCAGAGGAACGGGCAGAGGAATATGCGGAGCGCGCGGTCAAAGCCGCAATCAGCCTTGCAATGGTGCTGCAAAAATGACTGTGAAGAAAATCGCCGAAGCTTCTTTTCCTACAACGTTCGGTAGATTCAGAATTTTCGCGTTCAAGGATAATGAGAAGCGGGATCACCTTGCACTTGTGAGATGCACGAATGGGAGCTCGCTGAACGGGCCGGTTCCTGTGCGCATTCACTCCAGATGCCTCACCGGAGATACGCTCGGTTCTCTTAGATGCGACTGCAGGGACCAGCTGCATGCAGCGCTATGGTATCTTGGAAAACAGGAGTGTGGGGTACTTATTTATCTTGATCAGGAAGGAAGGGGCATAGGCCTTGCGAACAAGATAAGGGCATATGCACTTCAGGATAAGGGCATGGACACAGTGGAGGCGAACAAGGCGCTCGGGTTCCCTGACGATTTGAGGCATTATAAAGTAGCTGCTGACATTCTGAAAAAACTCGGGGTAAAACAGATCAAACTAATTACGAACAATCCGGACAAGATAAGGCAGATGAAGAAGTATGGGATAAAGGTGGATTGCAGAATCGGCCTTATTACTAAACCGACGAAGTACAATCGCAAATACCTCATAACAAAGAAGATTAAGATGAAGCACATGCTGGAATGATCTAATTTTCCATCGTTATCTACACAGCAGCAATGGTTTTAAAACTATGGTAATAATAATAACGATGTGTTAATATGAAAACAGCGGCACAAACCGTCCGGGGGGATGGTAAAGCGAGTGGCACCGATGGAGAGAACGGCAAGCCCACCACTTCCATAGAGAAGATAAAAGAGCTTGATACTGCATTGATAGAAGTGACCAAGCATCTTCCCATAACCATCGGCAGCGTGTTCAAGGTTGACAGCCTGAGTTATCCGAACTGGGGCTTCGCTGCCACGCGCGACAATGCAGCTGACATAAAGCAGGAAGTTGATTTCTATTACAGGAAGGACTATGCTGAGCGGAGGCGAAGCAGCGGGGTGGAATACCTTCTGAAAACAGATTTCAAGGTGGCACAGGAAAAGAGAATGACGGAGTTCATCGCCGTAATGGTCCGTGAGATATTACGCTCCATGGACGACGGAAAACGCGAATTCCACATATGCGATATCCCTGCCCGCGATGGTTACCTGAGTGCGGCCATAGCCCACGCCCTCCGCAGGGACAGCGACATGGAAGAGATTCTTTCACGAACCGTATTCCATCTGGTAGATATTTCGGGGCAGAAGCTTGACAAGGCTGAAGAGACACTGGGGCAATTCAGGGCGAGATCAGAGAAATGCATAACCGAGGATGAGTTGCTCTTCAGGCAGCTTGACCCTGCTACTTTCGACATCGTGGTCACACTTGGCCATCTCCACCATAAGCCTTTTCTGGTAAACTACCTGAAGGAGCTTAACAGGGTCCTTTCAAAGGATGGCGCTCTTGTCATCGCAGACTGGCACTCGCCACTCTGCTCCCACCCTGCTTACATCCTGGCGCTTCTCCAGACCCTTGGTCTTGAGCCGTACAGGCTTGACATGCTCCGCGGGATTGTGGATAAACAGCTGGCCATCCCACCAAAACAACTGGAACAGGATGAGAAGGACTCCCTCGGGAATCACATGACGCATTGGAAAAGCATCATGCGCAGGCTTTTGGATAATCCGCCAAGCATTATGCCAAGGCTTTACATAAACGCGGCATATGACACGAGCAGGCAAAGGGAGAAGAAGCTCGCAAAAGCGGATTTCACCGTGGATCTGGCGGATGTGAGGAAGGCGTTCCCTAGGGCGAGGCTTCCGTTGTTCTCTGGTTCTGCGTCCAATATCGCAGCCAAAAGGCTGGTCGCCGGTTCGGATTCAGCTACAGTGATGGCTGCAGTGAAAAAAAGGTAGGGTGCGTGGGATGAAGCTCATTAGCGAGATCAATGACCTGAAAAAACTCGACGACTTCCTTTCAGCTCTCTCCGATAAACTTGTTATTAAAATAGGAAGCTGGTCCAGGATAGCGCATCAGTATCTTGCCAACTGGGGCGTGCAGGTGACTGAAAAGAACCGGGACTGGATAAAGAAGCACGCAGCAAGGAGCTTTTTGGAAGAATGGCGGGCAAGCACCGAGAAATCGAATGAGGCGATAGAGAAGGCGATCGCAGAAGCAAAACTAGAGATAGGCAATGAGCGTCTCAACGCCCAGCTCGGCGAGATGGTCGCTAGCATACTCAAGAACATGCACGATGGGAAGAGAACGTTCACGATATACGACCTCGGCGCTGGGCCCGGCGATACGACCATCGCGGTGCTCGATGCCCTTGACCTCTATGAAGACACGCAGAGAATCGCCCCATACTGTAACTTCCGGCTCGTGGAACCTGGAAGCACGCGGCTGAAGATCGCGGAGGCTGAGATAGCCAAACACAGCCTGTACAAGTCCCTGGCCAACCCTCCGGTCTACGTGTGCGGTTCCTACGATTATTTCGAATCAGATATCAGGAGAGGAGCGGTGGATGTATTCATATCAAATGCAGTGCTCCATCACTTCCCCTTCCCTGACCATTTCCACCAGATATATGAGAAGCTGGCGGAAGACGGGGTAATGGTGACGGGCGACTGGCACAATACGATCTTCACCCATCCGGCATTCATGGCACCCCTTCTGGAAGCTGTTGGAGGGGACACAAACGTAGTAAACGAATTCAAGAACCGCTTCTGCATAAAAGACGGCGACCGGGAGCGGCTTGAGGCGCAGCTGACCCCAAGGCAGAAGGAATGCCACCGGGCCTTCATCGATTTCCAGAGGGCTCTTAGCATCAGACTCAGGGATGTCAAGGAAATGCTATGCATGGTCGAGTGCCTCGAGACAATCGAGGACAGGGTTAAGAATATGGAAGACGCAGGATTCGAGACCAGGAGCAATGTTTTAAGGCAGGAACACCCGGGCTTCCGCGAAACAACAGAGAACAAGAAACTCGTCTTTCCGGATAATGACCTTGCCGGGGTCGTGGCTGTCGGGAAGCTAAAGCAGCGGAAAAATGAACCTCCCCAAAGATCCAGGAATCAAACAAAGAAAGAGATAAGGCCGAGGATTACATATTGAATGTGAGCACGAAATTGAAGTTAGGTAAAGGAATAAAATAACAAACGTGAAAAGTTTTTTTATGGAAACTGATGAGAGGTTCATGTCTCTCGCTCTCGAGCTCGCAAAAAAAGGGAGGACCAGCCCTAACCCTAAAGTCGGCTGCGTTATCGTCAAGGCAGGGAAGGTAATCGGCAGGGGATACCATAAGAAAGCAGGGTTTCCGCATGCAGAGATTGAGGCGATCAGGGACTCGAAACGCGAAACACAAAACCTCTCCGGAGCAACCATGTACATCACGCTCGAGCCATGTTCGCATGAGGGTGAAGGGAAAAGAACTCCACCGTGCGCGCCCATGATTGCCAGTTCTGGAATATCACGGCTGGTTGTTGCGATGAAGGACCCGAATCCCAGGGTTAGTGGGAGAGGGATAATATTTTTACGGAAGCGCGGAATGAATGTGGAGACAGGAATTCTTGAAGAGCAAGCGAGGGAGCTAAATGCCCATTATGCGAAATGGATCACAAAGGGCCTTCCATACGTTGCAATAAAAATGGCAATGAGCGCAGATGGGAAAATTGCGACAAGATCTGGAGAATCAGAGTGGATATCTTGTAAAAAGTCCAATACACTTGTCCATAAAATGAGGAGCAGATTCGATGCAGTGATGGTTGGGGCTGGCACAGTCAAGGCAGACGACCCGAGGCTCACTTCCCGCATTAAAGGTGGGCGCAACCCCATTCGCATCATAGTCGACTCAGATCTTTGCCTGAATCCGCATTCAAGATTCATGAGACATGGAGCCAGGATCATAATCGCAACCAGCGCGAGCGCAAAAAAACAAAAAATAAAATCCCGTGACCTGCGGTCACGAGCTCTCAATGAATTCCATTCATCGAGAAAGTTCGAATCGCTCGGAGCGAGAGTTTTGGTTTGCGGGAAGCGCGAGGTTGATCTGAAGAAGCTAATGCGAGAGCTCGGGAGGCTTGGCATTCAATCAATAATGATGGAAGGCGGGAGCGAGCTGAATGGTTCGGCGATAAAGTCTGGGATAGTTGATAAGATTTACTTCTTCATCGCGCCGATAATTATTGGTGGAAGGGAAGCCAAGGGGCCGATAGGAGGAAATGGGATCGAAAAGCTAAGCCAAAAGCTAAAGCTGAAGAACGTAAAAATGGAAAAAATAGGGGTGGATTTCCTCCTAAGTGCTGAGCTCTGAATGTAATTGTTTATGGCACCAGACTGGTGGCAGGTGTTTTATCCATAAAACAAAAGATATAAATATTGTTTTGTGCATAAAACAATCATGGATAAGGATCTTATCAAGCGTATGCTGGTCGAATTTCAGAAAGGCAGGCCTTTGAAAACAGTCGAAAGAGAATTGAAACTGCCTCTGGAGCTTTTCAGCGGGAACATACGAAAGGCAGTTATCATTACCGGGCCCAGACGTGCAGGTAAAACATATTATCTTTATCAGCTCGCTGCTTCCCTGACTGGAAAGAATGTCCTCTATTTTGATTTCGAAGACGAGCGGATAATAAAACCGAAACCCGAGGACCTCACGCTTATTCTCGAATGCTATTTCGAGCTGTACCCTGAAACAAAAATCGACGGCCTTTTCGTTTTCCTTGATGAAGTTGAAAACGTCGAAGGGTGGGAGAAGTTTGTCCACAGAATCCTGGAGCGCGGGGCAAGGGTCTTTATAACCGGTTCAAGCTCGAAACTGCTCGCAAAGGAAATTTCAACTGCCATGAGGGGCAGGTCGGTGTCGTTCAGGCTCGACCCTCTTTCATTCAGGGAATTTCTTAGAATTAAAGGGGTAAGCACAGAACCGAATGCAGTGATTTATGGGGAAGCGCGCTTTAAGGCATTGAAAATGCTTGAGGAATATATGATGTGGGGCGGTTTTCCCGAAATCGCACTTGTTGAGGAAGAGAGGCTGAAAAAGTTCATCCTTCAGGAATATCTTCTCACAATGATGCACAGGGATGTCGAAGAGCGGTACAAGGTGGAAAACCGGGGAGCGCTTGAAAACCTGATAAAATTTCTCGTGACAAACATCTCAACAACAGTCAGCTTCAACCAGATCGAGCAATGGATGAATTCGATTGGAATAAGGGTTTCAAGAAGCACTCTTATTGAATATTCGGGCTATCTGGAAAGCGCATTCTCGTTTTCGTTTGCTGATAAATTCAACTATTCGGTAAAGAAACAGCTGAGGAGCCTTCCGAAGGTTTATGCGAGCGACGTTGGTTTGCACACCGCGAATGCATTCAAATACTCAAAAGATCTCGGCAGGATTGCTGAAAATATAGTCTACAATCATCTCGTAAACAGCGGGAAGGATGTGTACTACGACGCAAACGGATATGAATGTGACTTTGTCGTCAAACAGGGAGAAAGAATTGTTGATGCAATCCAGGTCTGCTGGAAACTGGATGAGGAGAATAAAGCACGGGAAATCAAAGGACTGGTTTCCTCGATGAAAAAGTTCAGGTTGAAAGAAGGCATTGTAGTAAATTCCGACCAGAAAAAAGAGGAGGAAGTCGAAGGGATGAAGATAAAATACGTTCCGATGATCGAATTTTTACTTGGTTGAGTTTGTTTTACCCATAAAACAAAAAGTCATTAATTTGTCCTATGGATAAAACATAATAGAAGAAAGAAAATGAGAAAAAGGAACGCTGGACTTCTTCGCCAGCCCGAACATTAGTAGAAGACGCTCGAAGAGTCACATAGACGGAAAAGGAATCGAAAAGCTGAGCCTAAAGCTGAAGAATGTAAAAATGAAAAAAATGGGGAGGATTTCCTCCTGAAGGCCGAGCTCTGATTATTTAGAGAATAGTTCGTATATTTGTCTAGCTTGAGCATGATAAATCCTAAATGAGCTCAGAACCCCATAATCCGGAACGATTTCCACGTAATCACCATTCTCATTATTACCAAAGGATATCTTTCTTATTTTTGTATTGACCCCAGGAAAAGTCATGATTGGTTTTTCAGATACATCCTGAATCTTAGGATGCCAGAGATTCACAAGGCCACCATACATTATCCGCTGGTTCGTCACAGTGATCGTCTGCACATGGGGATTAGATTGAAATAATCTGGGCCGTTCGATGTAGCACCCAGTAGTCGAGATTATAATTTTCTCCCCGGAAATAAGGTCGGACTGTTCTATTGTTCTGAAATATTTCTTGTCTTTTTCCCATTCTGCAAGCAAGATCTCGGCCTTGGTCCTGCCTCCCCTTAAAAAGTTGAAAGTGATTAATCTATGGGCTATAGCGAGGCAAAAAAGTGAAAATGGGATGAAGAAAAGGTAGGCAAGAATTATCCCATTTCCTGTGGATATACCGTAGACAACTGCGCAAGGTAGAAATATCATAGATAATAGAAGGCTCAAAATCGCAATCTGTACCATTAGAGGACGGGTCCTGAATATCCAATATTGCAGCGATGGATCGAATAATTTCATAAAGAACTTCCTCTAACCTCTATTTTTTCGCCAGCACGAACTGCGAATAGACCAGCTCGCCCGCGATGTCGAATGTCACGGTTGTATCTGTGATCTGCGTGAAGACTGAGCCGCGCTCGGTGATGAAACCCTCCTCCATCAAGCATGAATTCGGCCATGTATTACATTCCATGACCGGCCCCGCTGAGGGAAAAACAGTTACGTGATTCATCTTGTAATAATAACCAATTCCCCCATTTCCTGGCGCATCATAGTTGAAGGTCGAAAAGCTTCCCGCGAGCTTCAGCCCGACTTGTAAAGCAGCAAATGAGTGTTTTGAAACCCCTGTTCCGGTTTCTTCGCCTATAGTAAAGTCAAAATCGCCAATTTGAGGCATAAAATCCTTGACATACTGGTATGCGATGATGCCTAAGTATGTATCCGAAACACCATCCCCCGTGAGGGGATATTTTATCCGAACGGCGTCTGTGTTGTAGAACGGCGCATAGTCCAGGTAGGCCCAGTATTCCGAAGAAGGCGATGTTTTCATGAAAAGCGAGCCTTTCATGAGAGCTCCGACCATGCCGCCGCAATTCGCCCCGTTCGTCGCAACAATGAACTCACCGTCCGAAGCGGATGTGGTGCCTGTCGGCGTAACGCCTTGCACACCGTCCACTGTGAAAACCGAGCCGGAAGCGCTGGACGTGACACTGACAAAAGGGGCGTTTATCGTGCAGCTCACTCGCTGGCCGTTCGAACCCAGCGGTCCGTATGCAGCTGAGACCATAAAGATCGAATTCTTTTCAAGTTCGAACTGCAAGGTGCTGTACGTTGCAGGAGTTGCTGAAAGTCCCTTATAGGTGAGTGTGAGGTTCACCGGGTCCTGGACAATCGGGATGTAGTCTCCGGGAAGCAATTCCTGGCTCCCTCCGCTCGAAAGACTCGATATGAGATCGGAATAAAGAATTACTGTCCTGAGATGATCCGGTGCAGTGTCAGTAACTGACGCTCCCTTGTTCTTCCATCCCAAGTTGACTTTCCAGTATCTGTTGGTATCAAAGTCAGGGTCGAGCTTCTGGCCGTGCATGAGTTTAAGCTCTTTGGAGAATATCGCGGCGTCTATCCAATCGGCATTTGGCGGGGAGCCTATGGCGATTTCGTATATATGGAATCGGTATGACTCCCCGTTTATTATAATCTCCTTCGTGGACCCGGAGGTTATCTTGTCTTTCTTCAATAGATTGCCGTTAGCATCCAGAACAGAGATTATTGCTGAAACTGTGGCTCCGTTCACTTCATAATTATCGTAGCGGAAGTTCAGGTTGTCCACCTGGAATCCCTCGCCAGCGTTTAATATACCAGAAACCGCTTCCTTGGCCAGCCTTATGACCCCGCCGCCGACGAGTTGCGATTCGTTCGTTAGGCTCACCCCAGCAGGTGCTGACATCTCGCTGATTATCCAGTCCTCTCCGAGGAAACTGAGGGTCAACCTATGGGTCTCTGTTGCTTGGTCCAAGTTCCCGCCAGTATTTTTGCATCCTGTATAATCCATCATAGTGGGGGTGGTGCATACAGGGATTCCGAAAAAATCATTATAACCCTGGAATTTCAAGGTATATGCTGCAAAATCGATGTTTCCGACTACGTCTTGCGCTACATCAGAATAATGGCTGTCACCACCTACCCAGAAATCCTGCTGCTCAGAATAGGATTTTGCTGCTGTTGCATCAG
>Ga0315273_10001463_pt1 | contig 26921 bp, 19 predicted proteins | sample YL17G02_0_MG_FD_205753 | JGI IMG/M metagenome (GOLD analysis project Ga0315273, IMG submission 205753) | Sediment microbial communities from Yellowstone Lake, YNP, Wyoming, USA - YL17G02_0 | ecosystem: Environmental > Aquatic > Freshwater > Lake > Sediment | place: USA: Wyoming | collected... | reverse complement strand
CAACGCGATCAACAAGACAGTAGCCTACCAAGATCCCTGCTACCTCGGCCGCTACCACAGCATCTACGAGGCCCCCAGGAAGATCCTGGCGGCGATCCCCGGCGTCAAGGTGGTGGAAATGGAAGGCTGTCGCGGCAGCAGCCTGTGCTGCGGCGCCGGCGGTGGCCGGATGTGGATCGAGGAGGAGCCTGAGCAGCGGGTCAACCGGCTGCGCGCCAAGGACGCCATCGCGACCGGGGCCGACATGGTCATCACGGCCTGCCCCTTCTGTCTCCAGATGTTCAAGGACGCCTTGGGCGGCTTTGGACTGGAGGAGCCGCCGCAGACGCTCGACCTGGTGGAGCTGTTGCAGATCGCCGTGGCGGCGCCGGTAGCTGTGGCCGAGGAGGCGAAGGAGACAGCGGGAGCCCCGCAGATTCTGACCGGCGTAAGCGGTAGCTAGTCTGACTTGGGGTGCCGCGCCTGCGTCTCCCGGCGTGGCGCGGAAAGAAACAGAGTATGAAGGCGGTCAGCGCGGATATGCGCTGGCCGCCTTCTTTGTAGCCATCTGAACGATGCGCCTGCTGTAGCCGCCCCCGAACCTCAACCTTGCACCCTCGAGCCGTCAGCCTGTATCATCGAATAGGAGCAAGAATCGTCAAGGGCTACAGCGGGAATCCGCTCCTGAGGCGAAGTAGGGAAGAGATCTGATGCCCTTGTTATCGTTCACGGGGCCGCTTGCCAGGGTCTGCGCCCGCAGGCCCTGGTTTGTCGTTGGCGCCTGGTTGCTGCTCCTCCTTGGCGGCGGCTTCTTCGCTCGTGGTATAGGCGACGTGGTGAACTCAAACTATGGGTTCTACTTCAACCCGGAGTCGGTCAAGGCGCGCCACCTCCTTGAAGACCGCCTGCGGGGCCCTGCGCTCGCCACCGAGATAGTGATGGTCCAGTCGCCGGACATCACGGTTGACGATCCGGCCTACGAGTCATTCATCGGCGGGCTCCAGACCAGCATCCGAGACTTGAAGAACAAAGACGGCAGCCCCGCTGTGGCCTCCGTGACCAGTTACTATGACGCAAGGTACGCGGCGCTCGTCGCGCCCGACCGCCGCATAACAATCCTGCCGGTTTCCATGAACGCCCCCGCCTCAGAGTCCGCCTCCAGCGTTGTCCCTCTCATCAAGCTTCTGCGAGGCTACAACGGGCGCGACGGCTTCACTGTACTGACCAGCGGCGAGGGCAGCCTCAACAACGAGTGGATAGCCGTGGCGGAGAGCGACCTCCGGCAGGCGGAGGTGATCGGCTTGCCCGTGGCGCTGCTCGTCCTCATCGTTGTTTTTGGGGCGGCTGTCGCTGCCGGCCTGCCCCTTATCCTCGCCCTGTTTGCGATCGTCGTTGCGCTTGGTGGGACGGCGCTCATCGGTCACTTGTTTGTGATGGACACCATAGTAGAGAACATGATCACGATGGTCGGGCTGGCCGTCGGCATCGACTACTCGCTCCTTGTCGTTGAACGCTTCCGCGAGGAGCGCCGCCACGGCCGGGAGAAGATCGATGCTATCGCAACGGCGGGCGCGACCGCGAGCAGGGCGGTGCTCTTCTCGGGGGGGACGGTTATCGTCTCCCTACTCGGCCTCCTGATCGTGCCGGAGAAGACGTTCCGGAGCATCTCAGTGGGGGCGATCGTCGTTGTCGTCTGCGCTGTGACGGCGGCGCTGACCCTGCTGCCTGCGGTGCTGAGTCTCATCGGTGATCGCGTGAACGCGCTCGCTCTGCGTCTGCCGGGCCGCCGCTGGCCGACGGCGGAGGAGAGCGTTTTTTGGGTACGCGCCGCCGGTCTGGTTATGGCTCGTCCTCTGGTGAGCGCGGTCATCGTCGTTGCTGCTCTCGTTGCGGCGGCAGCGCCGCTTTTGACCATGCACCGGGGCTTTGCCGGAGTCGGCATGGTACCTCACGACACGGACGTATACCGCGCCTTCCAGATCCTCGACCGCGAATTCTCCGCCGGCCTGGTCGCTCCCCTGGAGATAGTTGTAGACGCGCCGGACGTCCAGTCGCTGGCAGTGCAGCAAGACATCAATAGCCTGGTCTCCCGGTTGCGGGCGGACGGGGCGTTCGGGCCGGTCACCGTCCAGGTCAACCAGACGGGGGACCTCGCGCTGGTCTCGGCGCCGGTCAACGGCGACTTCGCAGCCAAGGCAGCGACGGACGCTGTGAAACGGGTCAGGAGTGAGTATGTCCCCGGTGCCTTTGCCGGATCTGACGCTCGTGTTCTGACCGGAGGCGAGAGCGCTCTCATACTGGACATACTGAACGTAGTCTCGAACTCGACCGCGCTCGTGTTCGTGTTTGTCCTCGGTCTGAGCTTCTTGCTGCTGCTCCTCCTCTTCCGCTCGGTCGTTATACCTGTGAGCGCAATCATCATGAACCTGCTCTCTGTTGGCGCTGCCTACGGGCTGCTGGTGCTTGTCTTCCAGCACGGCTTCCTGAACGAGCTGCTTGGCTTCCAGCGGGTGGAGACGATAGAGTTCTGGGTCCCTCTCCTCCTCTTCGCCATCCTGTTCGGCCTCTCGATGGACTATCACGTTTTCCTCCTGAGCCGGATACGGGAGCGCTTCAATGAGAAAGGCGACAATAGGGAGGCGGTCGCCTTCGGCGTGCACCACACGGGGCGGATCATCACCGGCGCTGCCCTGATCATGGTGGTTGTGTTCGTCGCCTTTGCGATGGGGCGGATGAGCCAGCTCCAGCAGATGGGCTTCGGGCTCTCGGTAGCTGTGATCATCGACGCGACGATTGTGCGGACCGTGCTTGTGCCGGCGACGATGACGCTGCTGGGACGGTGGAATTGGTATCTGCCGAAGTGGCTGGAATGGCTGCCCGACATCCGAGTGGAGTCGAGCAAGCCCCATCCCTAGCCGCTGACGAGAGCCGGTTTGGATGATATAGGCGACCTCGACGCCGAGCGTTCGCCTGGTCTGCGGCGGACGGGCTATCGAGGGAAGATGTGTCTAAGCGGGGTCGCGCTTCAGCTAGGACGGGTTTATTCGCGGCCCGAGCAAGCCCGCCACCGCGGTCACAATCCCGCCGGCGATGGTCATGTACAGCCCTATCCCGATGTACTTCATCGAGTCGGCAGCGTCGACTATCTTCCACAGGTTGTAGCCGGCGACGCCTGCTATCGCCACACCCAGCGCTATGAGCGCCAAGTTGGCGAGGTTGTATCGCCCCTTGAAGGAGAGGCCGCCCAGCACGGCTGCCGCGGCCGCGATGGGGAGGACCAGCAGCCCGTCCATGCCGTCAATGCCGTTTGAATCTGTCACGTAGCCCCAATCGAGCGCGTTTATCGTGGTTCCTGGGGCGTCAACCCAAGCGAGGAAGCAGCCGATGGCGGCGAGAGCGGCGCCGGCGATGGCTATGATGCCGATCATGGGCAGCGGCGACGTCGCCTGAGGGACGCCGGTCGGTCGGGGCGCGGGCCTGGCGGCTGCGGGCACCGGCGGCGGTGCTACGGGCGCCGCATAGGCTTGTCCGGTTTCCGCTGCCCTTCTTCGCTTCTCCCTCTCTATGCCGGCGATCGGGGCGCCGCAGTTCTCGCAGAACTCGCTGTCATCTGGTATCTGGCTGCCGCAGCGGGCGCAAAACATGCTGTAGAGTCCTCCCTAGTTCAGAGTCATACCCCCAAAGAGCACGATTAGGGCCGGCCGCCGGTCAGGGTGGCCGAGCCGTCGCTGATCTCCAGCTTGGTGAGCGGCACCTTGATGTCCAAGATGTCGGCGTCGCTCTTCTTGATCACGTTGTCGAGTATCCAGGTTGTGCCGAGCCCGGGGAAGTTGCCCGCCTTTATCGTCTGCACGTCAATCCGAGGCTTGTCGCCGGAGAGATCGAGCGTGCCTCGCAGCAAGACTTTGATGTCCGGCCCCGGCGTCTTGATCGTGCCCGTCGCTTCGCCCAGGCCGTCGGGGCAGAAGCGCACCTGCAGGTCTTTCAGCGGGATGTCCTTCTCATCGATGTACTCGACGCCCCGCGAGGTAACGCCGGTTTCGGTGAACGTGATCTGAGCGCTGCCGCTGGCTGCCTGATCCTCGAAGGCTGCCCAGTCCGCCCGCAGTTGCTGACTCGCCGCAGACGACACTTCGACGACCCTGTCCGAGCAGGGACTGGGGCTGCCGGTGAAGATCAGGACTCCGCCGACGATTGCTGCGCCCAAGCCCAGGCCGACCAACCCTATCAAGCTTATGAATATCACCTTGATGATCGCTCCGAGCACGCTCATTCCTCCTGCTACTCCGCCCGCCGCCGCTCCAGCAGCACCGGCTGCTCCGGTAGCGGCGCCTGTAGCGCCACCATGAGCCCCGTGGGGAGTTCTGTGGAAGGGGCCGGTGGTGCGCACTGTCGGCGTCCCGCCCGGTGGTGTTCCCACGCCTGTCGGCGCTCCGCCCGGTGGTGTTCCCACGCCTGTCGGCGCTCCGCCCGGTGGTGTTCCCACGCCTGTCGGTGTCCCACCCGGCGGTGTTCCTACGCCTGTCGGCGCTCCGCCCGGTGGTGTTCCCACGCCTGTCGGCGCTCCGCCCGGAGGCGTTCCCACGCCTGTCGGCGTCCCACCCGGGGGCGTTCCCACTCCTGTCGGCGTTCCACCCGGAGGCGTTCCTACGCCGGTGGGCGCTCCACCCGGAGGCGTTCCTACGCCGGTGGGCGCTCCACCTGGAGGTGTTCCAGTTGGCGATGTTCCCCAGGGCGGTGTTCCGCCGGTAGGCGCTCCGCCCGGAGGCGTTCCAGTCGGCGACGTTCCCCAGGGCGGTGTTCCGCCGGTGGGCGTTCCACCCGGTGGCGTTCCCGTTGGTGACGTTCCCCAGGGAGGCGTTCCGCCGGTGGGTGCTCCGCCCGGTGGCGTTCCCGTTGGTGACGTTCCCCAGGGAGGCGTTCCGCCGGTGGGTGCTCCGCCCGGCGGATGCGCCAGCGGTGGTTTGATAGGGGTTCCTTCTAGCCCTGTTGGAGGCGCTCCCCCTGACGGCGGTGCTGTTCCCCAGGGTGGAGTGCCCGCGGCGGGTGCGCCGGCAGCTCCTGCGGCTCCGCCTGCCGCCTCAGCCGCTCCTGTCGCGGCTTCAGTGGCTCCCGCAGCGGCCTCGGCTGCTCCTGCGGCTCCGCCTGCCGCCTCGGCTGCTCCTGCCGCTCCGCCCGCCGCCTCCGCCGCGCCGCCACCGCCGAGCACTGACGCGATGCCTAGGCCAGCTCCACCGGCAACGACGCCACCGGCTCCGGCCATGGCGGCTTTTCCGAGGAAACCCGGTTTTCGTCCACCTTTGGCGGCGCCGGGTGGTATCTGGCCGCCGCACTCTTCACAGAAGGCGGCGTCGGGTGGGTTAGCCGCCCCGCAATTCGGACAAGCGACGGTAGGTACGGCGTCGGCAGCCGGGCTTTCCAGTTTCATGCCGCATTCTTCGCAGAAGATGGCGTCGTCGGGCGCCCCGGCCCCGCAGGAGTTGCAGGTGACCGCCATGGTGGATTCCCCTTTCCGTCTGATCGGTGCTACTGCTGGCTTGTATCGGCGAGCGGTTTGCCGCAGTTGCGACAGAACTTGTAGTTCGCAATTGCGATAGTACCACAGTTAGGACAGCGAACCTGTCGGGCAGTTTCCGGTGGCGCCGGGGTCGGCGGGCGCGGCTCTATCGTCTTCGGGGTCGATGACGCTGCTGCCGGAGGAGGTGAGCCGCCCGCGGCTGGACCCGTGCTGGCCATTCGCTCCCGGAACTGCTGCCAGGGAGAGCCTTCTGTACCCTCCCGCCAGTTGAAGGCGCGGAGGGGAGCGAAGATCTCGGTGAGAGTGGTCCTTTTCAGCGACGCGGCACGAAGGAGTAGCATGATGTTGCTGGCGGCCGCTGTGGCGGTGCCGAAATAGAATGCGGCGAGGCCGCCGTGGAACATACCGCGGTTGAGCGCGGACTGACGTATGAGCAGTTGAGAGATGCCAATGGTGGCGGCGAGCACGGCCAGGTACCACATCGTGCGCACCGTACGGAGCGAGCCGTCGGGGCGCAACTCCAGGGTCGTGCTCCAGGAGCCGTAGACACCCAACGCTATGCCGGCGCCCAACGATGGCACCCAGAGTGCGGGCGAGGTGTTGACCTTCATCAGCCCGACGTAGGTGCCCATTGTGGCGACTGTCACCGCCGTCTGGATTATGGGAGCGACGGCGTCGAAGCACCCCTCCTTGGGGCCACGCGTGAATAGATAGGCGGAGCCGGCGAAGGCGATGATACTGGCAAGATAAGGGACGAGGCTGTAGAGGCCGTCCATTATGCCTTGCCCTCCGTCAGGTTGTAACCACAAGCGCGGCAGAATCGCTGCCCCGGCTGGACATCAGCGTTGCAGTTGGGGCAGACCGACCTTGCCTCCGCTGCCGGCGGCGGTGTGGGAGCCGGTGTCGTTGTTTCCGCTGCCCCCGCTGCCGCTAACTCTCTCTCGTCCATGAGAGTCGCTGCGACCAGCGCCCGCAACTGGGCCCGGCTGACCTCGGACCACTCCAGGAGCGGCTGCCCCTCATCGCCACGCAATTTCCTGAATACGATGCTCCGCTCCCCACTGCGCGCCACTTCCAGAGTGTGCGACGCCGGGCCGTCAGGACCCACGAGGGTGCGGCTCACGGCGAATCCGGCTGCCGGCGGAGCGCTGAGCGCTTCCAGCGCCGCCCTAGACGGTGTCAGCCACCCGCCCTCGTTGCGCACGTGGCCACTCGTCGTCAGCCGTCCTACCACCGCCGCGACGGCGTCGCCCGAGTAGGCAAGGGCGAGCAGTGGCTGCGCTCCCGCGATCAGGACGAACGGCAGAGTGAGAGAGGGATTCTCGACTGCTTTGGCGACGGTTTCGGCGATTTGGGTGGCGGGAAGCCCCACCGGGTTGGCGCGTGCCTCGTTGAGCAGGAGGCTGAGGACGAAGGCGTCGTCGGCGCGTCCCTGGAACCGAAACCCCGTGGGTGGGGGCTCCGGCCGGTCACTGGAGAGGGCGCTGGTCAGCATCAATATGATTGCGGAACGCGTGAGAGGGAAGGAAGTCTTCGTCAAATCGGGTCCGCCTACCGTACACTCGCTGAGCAGCGGCCCGCGGCGGCAGACAGAGAAGCCTGTTCGCTCCGGTCCCATGACACGGAACGCCAGCACCTCCTCCGGCTTGGCGCAGGCCAAGAGTACTGCCTTGACCAGCGTGTTCACCCGCCAGCTTCCGTCCTGGGCCTCCAGCAAATGGCCGTCCGCCATCTTTTGGAAGGCGGCATCCGCTGGCTGGAGGATGCGCGACGCCTCCGGCAGGGCGGCCAGCGGTGAGCCCGCTCCTACCCCGATGCCGGTCATGCCGAGGACTGTATGTATCTGCTCGTGCGTCAGCAAGTAGGCGGGCAAATTACTCTCCTAGAACCAGCTCCGGACGTAGTCGTAGGCGGAGCCAGCCGCGTTGCTTACGGCTGTGGCGCCGGCGTCGATCGCTTCCCCGCCCAGCGCGTAGGCCCCCTCTGCCATCTCGGTGGCGAAGTTGCCGAGGCCCTGATCGGCGATGCCGCTGAATACCTGGTGATAGCCGTCGTAGACCTGGTCGGCGATGGGCGTGTTCTTGATCACGTTCACGGTGTGGTCCAGTGATTCGTTCCAGAAGTTGTCGCCGGGCCCGTAGTTATAGATGTTCTTCACATCGTCGACAAACTGGCCGATCGTCGTTGACGGATCGGCGACCACTTCCGCAGCCGCCTGCGTCAGGTAGTTGATCCCCTGGAGCGGCGCCTTGTATGTCCCCGCTTCGACTTGCTGCTGGAAGCTGCTCAGCGCCTCATTCGCCACGTCGACACCGGCGCCGGTGTCGCGCATCAGCGCTAGGTCGCTGAGCAAGTTGCCGCCGTCTGTCCGCGCCGTTTCCTCACCGACGAGTTGGGCCGTCTGGGCCCAGCCGGAGAACGGATCGGCGCCCGGCCGTGTGGCGACGTTCTCGGCAAAACGGTCGAAGGCGCTTGTGTCCAGCTCGCCCCCGGCCGCGCTAGTGCCAATGGTCTCGCCCAGGGCGTTGAGCGCACCGTAGCCGGTTCCCACCCAGCTTTGGATCGCCTGGTCCGGCATGACGTTGCTCATCGCGCCGGGCAGGAGTGAGCTCAGCGCGGCGCCAGAAAGGGGGTTTGTCACGCCGGGTATGGGGGCAAGGTCGCTGGCGATGTTGCCGGCGCCCGTTTGGGCCACGGCGAGACTGAACGCTTCTGCCGGAGACATGCCGGCGGCGATGTGCTCTTCGTAGCGTTGCTGGATATTCTGGATGTCCATGTACCGGTTGAAGGCGCTGCTGGCAAGTCCTCCGCCGCCTTCTTGGACTGAGCGTGTCGCGCCCTCTCCGTCTGCGGCTGTGGCACGCGTCGCGTCAGTTCCGTCGGCAGCACGCGCATCGCCTTCGGGAGCGGCAGCGGGCCGTGGAGCGTCGCCGGTCTCGGCGCGTGTTGGTTCTGCCGAGGGTCGCGCGGCGGGAGTGCTTTCCTGTGTGCTGGCTGGGCGCGCTCCCTCCTGCTCGGCAGTGGCGCCGCTCGTCCGTTGTGTCTCGGCTCCGGTCGTTGTCTTGGTGCCAGAGGACTCATCTCCTCCTTCGGCTCCCTTGGATCCCTCCTCACCCGCCGGCTCCCCGGTCCCTTTTTCGCCTTCGCTATCGGTGCCGGGTATACGCTCACTATCGGCTTCTGCTCCGCTCTCAAGCTGGGGCTTTGGGCCGCCGATTGATGTCTTGGATCCGCTGGTTTCCTCTCCCCCCTCGACGCCTGCGGGGCCTTCGGCGCCTCTTACGCTCTCAGACCCTCTCTCGCCTTCAGCTCCCGGTATCCCCTCGGCCCCCGGCGGTGTCTGCCCTGGTTGCATCCGCGTGTTCGCGCGCAAAGCATCCCCCAGTTCGGAGGAGATGTGTCTGGCCCCTTCCCCTCCGTCAACCTGCGTTCCCGGCTTGACCTCGCCGGGAGGTAGAGGATGGTCGGCCTCAGCAATCGTGGGGGCCCGCTGCTTGTCGATGCGGTTCCATTCGGCCTCGGATAGAGGACGGAAGGGCGTGCCGTCCGGCGTTTGCATCGAGCGGAAGGTACCGGATTCGGCGTCCCAAGCCCAGTGCTGGCCGTCCGCGGTGTTGAACCAGCTTAGGCGCCCTGCTTCGTGAAACGAGGTGCCGATGACGGCCTTACCGTCAAAGGTCCTGATGTTTCCGTTGGCGTCGACGCTGCCGATGATGCTGCCGTCAGGGGCGCGAATCTCGCCGTTCGCGCCGGCGCCGACGGCATTCCAGACCGCCCGAGCTTCGTCGCTCAACGGTTGGGGCGGTCCCTTCGGTTCGGGCAGGTCGGTTTGCTGGTAGTGCTTGCGGCCTTCCTCATCTACATCGATGCGCTGGAGTCCGCCTCCGAACGAGCTTCTGATCACGTTTCCATCGGAATCAATGTAGCTATTGAAGACGTGGGCACCAGGGGTGTCTTCAAGGTTGATCCCTGATACTGGTCTGCCGCGAAGGTCTGTGACGTTCCCGTCGGCGTCTATGTTGAGGACGTGATTGCGGTTGGCGTCGTACACGTGGCCGTTGGCGTCGGCGCCGAGCAACTGCCAGCGATTGCGGGCCTCGTCGGTTGCAGGCGCTTGGGGTGACTCGCCGCCTTCGGGCATCTGTCCCCGGAAGGTCTCGCCCTCGGCCCTTGCCGGTTCAGTCCCTTCTCCGCCTTCGCCCAACGCTCTCGGCCCTTCGCCCTCGGCGATGGCAGGCCCTCTGCCCTCCGCCCCGGGCTCACCGTCTTCGCTGCCGCCGGTCTGCGTGCCGAAGCCGCCGAGGTAGGGTCCCTTGGATGGTCCGCCGCTTTCCTCCTGCTGGTCTTTGAGATACTGATCATAGAGAGATGACACCGAGTTGGCGTCGACCGGCGTGCCGTCAGAATTGGTGAAGCCGAGACTGCTGAGGAAGTTTGCGAGGTTGCCGGGCTCGGGGAGGGTGTATGCCGCGTCGCGCCGCCCGCCGTCGCCCGGCATGCCGCCGGCGCCTCCCTGTTCGAGGCCGTGACAGAGGTTGCCAAGAGCCACCGTCCCACCGAGCCCGCCTAGTACGAGCAGCGACCCGGCGGCGACGTTCCCGGGGCTATGCTCGACCTGCTCGCAGGCCATGCAGGCGCTGTCATCGCCTGATGAGCAGACGCTTCGACAGGCCTGGGCATGGGCTGGAGAGGGTGAGGCAGCGATGAGGAGTGCCCCCGACAGGCTCATGAGCAGGCAGAACGCTTGGCCCACTCGGCAAAGCCTGATCAGTGTCTGGGTCGACAGCCGCAAGGATCCCTCCTTGTAGGCGGGGGGGGTACTCTTCTCTTGTGGATGGCTGCCTAGACAAGCGCTAGGCGGCGCGGCCCTTTAGGGGGATTCTGCGACAAGCAAAGAACAATGTCAATCGGGTCGGCCTATTTGGGAACAAGATTATTTCCCTTGGCTGGCGCGTCCGTTCCCGGAGGGCCTGCTCGGACCGTTCTGCTTGGCCTAGCTCACATCTACCCGCGTGGCGACGACCTCAGAGCGCCGGAGCCGCCGAGTCTCACCGCTGATCTCGAAGCCGCCGGTCAGCCGGATGTCCTCGGAAGAGCTTCCCACCATCACTTCGACGTTCCCTGGCTCCACCACGTACTCCATCCGCCGGTCGTAGAAGGCGAGTTGGCTCATGTCGAGGTGGAAGGTAACACGCCGTGTCTCATTGGGCGACAGCGCAATCCGCTTGAACCCGACGAGTTGCTTGACCGGCCGGGTGACGCTGGCGATGGGATCGTGCACGTAGAGCTGCACGACCTCCTCTCCGGCGCAAGAGCCGCTGTTCTTCACGTCAACGCTGATGTCAATCGCCCCTGATGGTGATACCTGGGCGGCGTTCAGCTTGAGGTTTGCGTACTCGAAGCTGGTGTAGCTGAGCCCGTGCCCAAAGGGGAAGAGGGGCTTAGCCGACAGGTCGGAGTAATCACCCCACCAATTGGTGCGCCCGCCCGAAGGCTTGTGCCCGTAGTAGACTGGCACCTGGCCCACCGAGCGTGGCAATGAAATCGGTAGCTTGCCCCCCGGCGAGACATCGCCGAAGAGCACATCGGCCACAGCGTTTCCGCCCTCTTCTCCGGGTATCCAGGCCTCCAGGATGGCCGGCACGTGCTCCGCGATCCAGGGGAGCGCGGAGGGGCGGCCGCTGACGTGGACGACGATGGTGGGTGTGCCCGTGGCAACGACCGCCTCGACGAGGGCTTGCTGGACGCCGGGCAGACCGAGGTCGGCGCGGTCAATCGATTCGCCGCTGGTGCAGTCCTGGGTGAGGCCGGACTTGTCGCCGACCACGACGATTGCCACCTCAGCCCTCTTTGCCGTTTCCACGGCCTCAGCGAAGCCCGCCATCGAATCTCCGATGATGTCGCAGCCCTGTGCGGTCAACACTTCGGCTGAAGTCAGGTGGTTGCGGATACCCTCGAGCACGCTGACCATGGGCACGGAGTGCTCCACTGCTTCGATCAAGGCATCCTCGTCGCGTGGCGACAGGTCATCGGCGCCGCGCCGGGCGAGCATTATCTCGATGTGGGCAGCGTAGTGATAGTCCCCCAGCAGCAGCCGCGTATTGTCGGCGCTGGGCCCGATCACGGCGATCTTCTTCAGCGATCGCGAGAGGGGAAGGATGTCACCGTCGTTCTTGAGGAGCACGATGGATTTCTGGGCGATGCGCCGCGCCAGTTGCCGCTGCTCCGGCGTGTCGAAGACGCTGGGTGCTGTTTCTGAGTTGACATAAGGGCTGTCGAAGAGCCCCATCTCGAACTTCATCCGCAGCACCCGTGCCACCGACCGGTCGATGAGGGCCATGTCGACACTGCCGTCGGCAATCGCCTGACGGAGCGGCTCTCCGTAGTAACTGAGCGCAGGCAACTCGACATCCATGCCCGCTTCCAGGGCCAGGCGCGCTGTCTCCGCCTCCGTGTCGGCCAGGTGATGGTATGCTTTGAGGCAGGGTATCGTGAAGTAGTCGGTCACCACCACGCCGTCGAAGCCGAGCTCGCGGCGCAGCAGTCCCTCGAAGAGTTCCGGCGATGCTCCGCAGGGAATGCCGTCGATCTCATGGTAGGCGTTCATGATCGAGCCGATCTTCGCCTCGCGGATGACGGCTTCGAATGGAGTCACGAAGACCTCAAGGAGTTCTCGCTGCGGGATATGGGCGGGCGCCCAGTTCATCCCTCCCTCAGAGGCGCTGTAGCCGACGAAGTGCTTCCCCGTGGCGACGATGCCGGTTCGCCTGTCCTCCCCCTGGAGACCCCGCACATAGGCGACGCCTATCCGCGAGATCAGGTACGGGTCCTCGCCGTAAGTCTCCTCGGTGCGGCCCCAGCGCGGATCGCGGGCCACGTCGAGGACGGGCGCCAGCGACTGGTGGGCGCCGACGGCGCGTATCTGCGTCCTGATGACGCTGGTCATCGCCTCGACAAGCTCCGGCTCCCAGGTGGCGGCGAGGCCGATCGCTTGCGGGAAGCAGGTGGCCCCACGGGCGGTATAGCCGGCGCAACTCTCCTCGTGGATGATGGCGGGAATGCCCAGCCGTGTGTTCTCCACCAGGAACTTCTGGATCGTGTTTGCCAGTTGGGCGCTCTCTTGCGGGTTCAACGTGGTCGCGCCGCCGATACGGGTGAGGTGGCCGGCGCCGTTACCGAGCAGATCCTCCGCCTTATCCTCTGAGAAGCCCTCATTCTCGAGGAGCCTAGTCGACCAGACGCCGCCGAGCTGGGCGATCTTCTCTTCGACAGACATGCGGGCCAGCAGGTCGGCGACCCGTTCCTGCACGGGCAGGCCGGCGTTGCGATAGGGGGCGTGTTCCTGGTTCTGATTCATGGGGGAGTTCTCCTTGGCTAGGGGGTTATACTGCAAGACTAATGCTAGTCTGGGGTTTCCCGCAAGGCTGGCTAGTCTCAGTGCGCCGCGGTACGTCATTCCTTATAATGAGCGCCAAGGTCGCGACAGCGGCGGGCGAACGCGGGCGGTATGTCATCTAAAGGATGGAGGGTTTCATGGCATCGACCTTGCTCGGCATAGACGTGGGCACGACCAGTGTGCGCGCTCTGTTGGTGGACACCGAGGGCGTCGTTCGGGGCCAGGCCTCGGCACCCTATCCAACGTTGCGGCCTCAACCGGGCTGGACGGAGCAGGAGCCCGAAGCCTGGTGGCAGGCCTGCCGCATTGCTGTCCGCGAGCTGAAGGCGCAGGGTTTGCTGAAGGATGTCAAGGGCATCGGCCTTACGGGCCAGATGCACGGCTCCGTCTTCCTCGATAGTCGATGCAAGGTGCTACGACCAGCCATTCTGTGGAACGATCAGCGCACCGCCGCCGAGGTGGCCGAGATCGAGGAGCACGTCGGACTGCGGCGTCTTATCGCTCTGACCGGCAACCGCGCCCTGACCGGCTTCACCGCGCCGAAAGTCCTCTGGCTCCGCCACCATGAGCCCGCCGCCTTCCGCCGCCTGTGCCATCTAATCCTGCCCAAGGACTATCTGCGTCTCAGGTTGACAGGCGAACTCGCTATCGACGTTGCCGACGCCTCCGGTACCCTGCTCTTCGACGTGCGCGCCCGTCACTGGTCCGCCGAGATAATGCGCATTCTGGAGTTGGACGAGACGATTCTGCCCACTGCTTTGGAGTCCCCGGCGGTCAGTGGACGGGTGACTGCTGATGTCGCCGCCGACTTGGGCCTGCCTAAGAGCATCCCTGTCGTCGCCGGCGCCGGCGATCAGGCGGCGGGGGCGGTAGGTGTGGGCGCCGTTTCGGCGGGGCTGGTCATGGTCAGTCTCGGCACCTCCGGAGTCGTCTTCACCTCAGTCACGAGCCCCGCTATCGAGCGGCAGGCGCGCTTGCACGCGTTTTGCCACGCCGTGCCTGGTCTCTGGCATGTTATGGGCGTCACGCTGGCGGCCGGCGGTTCGTTTGCCTGGCTGGCGTCGACCCTGGGCAAGAAGGAGAAGCAACTCTCCGATCTCGCCGGTAGCTCTCCGCCGGGGTCAAATGGGCTCCTCTTCCTACCCTACCTGAGCGGCGAGCGAACGCCTCATGCCGACCCGCTGGCGCGGGGCGCCTTCGTCGGCCTTGTCGATAACCACGGCCCCGCCGACATGGCGCGGGCGGTGATGGAGGGTGTGGCCTTCAGCCTGCGCGATTGTCTGGAGCTGATACGAGGGCTCCGCCTCCCCGTCGAGGAGATGCGTCTCATCGGCGGCGGCGCCCGCAGCCCGCTGTGGCGGCAGATCGTCGCCGATGGTTTCGGCATGCCCATCCTGGGAGTAGAGACGGAGGAAGGCCCGGCCTATGGAGCGGCCTTGCTCGCTGGCGTCGGCGTTGGTGTTTGGCGTGATGTGCCGGAGGCCTGCCGGGCGACTGTCCGCACTGCCGGTCGCGTCGAGCCGCAAACGTCGGTCATGCGTTTGTACGAGGATCTGTATGGCCGCTACCGCGATCTCTACCCGAAGCTGGAAAGCACCTTCTCGGCCCTGCACGACCTGGCGGCTAGCGCGCCCCCAGCAGAAGCTCAATGACCAACTGGTCAAGCTTCTCGTAACGCAGGCCGGGTCGCGCTATCGCCTCGATGTCGAAGGTCAGGGTCTTGAGCCGCGCCGCCCGCTCGGACGAATAGGAGCCCAGTAGTTCTTTCGCGGGGCCGCTGTCCTGCCGTATCTCAGCCAGCAGACCCTGAATCTCCTTGTCCTCTTGGAAGCGCTTCACCTTGGCCTTCAGGATGTTGTACGTTCGCATGCAGCCGAGGGCGAAGTCCCACACCCCGTCCTCATCCTCGGTGCGGTAGGCGTGAGCGTCGAAGTGGCGCGGCCCCTGGTAACCGCCTTCCTCCAGCAGCTTTACCAGGAAGAACATCCCCTTGATGCTCTCGGAGGCGAAGCGCAGGTCCTGGTCGTAGCGGCCGGGCTTCTGGTCATTTAGGTCGATGTGGAAGAGCTTGCCTGCCTCCAGCGCCTGCGCGACGCCGTGATGGAAGTTGAGGCCGGCCATGTGCTCGTGAGCCACCTCCGGGTTCACGCCCACCATCTCTGATCTGTCCAGCGTCTCGATGAAGTGGAGCAGGTGGCCGGTAGTGGGGAAGAAGATGTCGCCGCGGGGCTCGTTGGGTTTGGCTTCAAGGGCGAACACCAGCTTATGTCCCTGGTCGACGACGTACTCGCTGAGATAGTTGATCGCCTCGCGGAAGCGCCGGATAGCCTCCTGGGGATCCTTGGAAGCGTCAACCTCTGCGCCTTCGCGACCTCCCCAGAAGACGAAGATGCCGGCGTCTAGCTCCACCGCCAGGTCGATGGCGCGCATGGTCTTCTGGAGGGCAAAGGCGCGCACCTGCGGGTCGTTGGACGTAAAAGCGCCGTCCTTGAACACGGGGTGGGAGAAGAGGTTCGTTGTGGCCATCGGCACCTTCATGTCGTGCTCGGCGAGCGCGCGCTTGAAATCGCGCACGATCTGGTCGCGCTGAGCGGGCGTGGCGTCGATGGGGATCAGGTCGTTGTCGTGTAGGTTGACGCCGTAAGCGCCCAGATCGCTGAGCTTTTGGACGATGCGCTCCGGCGTGATCGGGCCGCGCACCTCCGACCCAAACGGGTCGCGGCCCTGGTTGCCCACGGTCCAAAGTCCGAAGGTGAACTTGTCGGCCTTGGTCGGTGTGAACTCGTCTTTTGCTGTCATAAGTCGCCTCCCGGTAATGTCGCCGGCTGTCTCATCCTAATGTGATAGCCGGATGCGGGTCTAGTACCTGGCGGCCGATTGGGATGCGCTCGCTAGGATCGGGGTGCTTGCTACCGCTCTGCTTTGCCTCTGAGGCGCCCCCAATACTTGACACCCCCCGGACGGTTGGCTATCCTCTGGGCGGCAGGACCTTCAGGTTGACGTACCAGCTTTCGGGCTTGATCACTACTTGTCCCGTATTCGGCTGGTGTTACTCAGCCTGGACACCAGGTCCTGCTTCCTTAACTTTGTGTGTTCCTACACTGCTTGACGTGCGTATTATTGCGCTTGTTTCGTCCAAGATCGCGGGATCGGGCTTTCTTGATCGTTTCGCAGAGGCGGCAGCACGGCGAAGTGGAGATGCTTTCAGACCGTTCCGGAGGTGACCGCTATTGGATTGTCAGGAAGCTCTGAGTAGGTGTGCTGCTCAGGCATCCTGTCAGCGCTCTTTCTGAACTAGGGGAGGCGAATAAGTGGAGTGCGACCTAGGGTGGTCGGAGCCCCTTTTTCTCGCTGTGTGGCTGTATAATGCCCTTTGACATCCGATTCGAGAGCAATCCAGAGAACCGAATCAGACAGTTTGGGGCCGTGCCTGCAAGAGACATGTGATGAGACGATTGAGTTGGCAGCTACTACTGGGACTATCTCTCGCCCTCGCGTCGCTGGCTCTGTACATGCTGCACTACGCCGTCTTCAGGGATACCCGCAACATCTTCATCAACCTGCTCAGTGATCTCGCTTTTCTTCCCATCCAGGTCCTGTTCGTCACTCTGATTGTCAGCGAGCTGCTGACGCAGAGAGAAAGACGCGCCCGCGTTGAGAAGCTGAACATGACTATCGGCGCCTTCTTCAGCGAGGTCGGGACGGCGCTGCTCGCCTGCCTCTCTGATCTGGACCCCAAGCTGGATCAGATAAGAAAGGCACTGGTCGTGGCCGGTGATTGGTCGCCGCAAGACTTCGACGCCGTCAGCCTGAAACTGAAGAGCTACGATTATGCGGTGGATATCCATGAGGCCGAGCTGGGAGACCTAAAGCTATTGCTGGCAGGGAGGCGGGGCTTCTTGCTCCAGCTTGTTCAGAACCCTAACCTGCTGGAGCACGAGTCGTTCACGGAACTCCTCCGCGCCGTCTTCCACCTGACTGAGGAGCTCGTCATCAGGGAGGAGTTGGCTGATCTCCCGCTCACGGACTATCGGCACATCTCCGGCGATGTCAGCCGGGCCTATGTGCTGCTGGTGCACCAGTGGTTGGGGTACATGCGCCACCTGCGTGACGAATACCCCTATCTATTCTCCCTCGCTATGAGGACGAACCCGTTTGACCGCGAGGCGTCTCCCGTAGTGACCTGACGTTGCGGGTGGCTAGCGGAATAGCACCTTCCAGATATCGGGGCACCTCTGGCCGGTGAGGTAGAAGACCTTCTCTTCCTCATCCCAGGCGATGCCGTTCGGCGTGCCCCCCGGGCAGACGTCCGGCGGCAGCTCGAAGCGCGTGACCTGCGACGGGTTGCTCTCCTTGATGCGGTACACGTAGCGGGCTTGCCACTGGTTCGCCCAGATGTACTTCCCGTCGAACTCCAACTCGTTGAGGCGTTCCACCGGCTCCCCCGCATACTGGATGGGCACCTCGCGCACTATCTCGAACGTCTCCGGGTCGCGGTAGTACAGGTTCGCGCTGCCGTTCGAGTTGATGAGGTACTCGTCCGTCGCCGTCAAGCCCCAGCCTTCGCCCTCGTAGCGGGCAAACGGCTCGTAGGGCTGCGCGGCGTCGCGGTCGAAGAGGTAGGCTTGGCCCTCCTGGTAGCTCAATAGGTACGTCTTGTCGAAGGCGCGCACCAGCCCCTCGCCGAAGAAGCCCTGCGGGTTGGGGACGGCCCACAGCACGTCGCCGGTCGCCTTGTCGAGGCCCCGCACCTCCGACTCTCCTACTAGCCCCGTGCTTTCCCAGAGAATGCCCTCGCTTACCAGCAGTCCCTCGGCCCAGGCGTTGCCCTCGTGGGGCAGCGAATCGATGAGCTCGACGCTGCCTGTGGCTGGCGATCCGGAATCGGAGCAGGCGGCGATGGCGGTGGTGAGGAGCAGGGCAGCGGTCAGGAGAAGGGCGGTTCTCATTCTGATGGCATTATAGAGGGTCGGGCGCTTGAGCGCTCGCGGCGGGGGATGACAATCCTATGGATAGACCAGCAGCGTGCTGCCGTAGGACGGGTCCGGCCCCAACTCGCCGGCTGTCTGCGCTACCGCCTCTTGCGCGTCGAGGCCGTCCACCACCAGCCGCCGCACCAGCGACTCCGTCGCCGCGTCCGTGTGGGCGGCGGAGACCGGCCCGCTCCAACTGACGACGGCGCTCGCCCCCTTCTCCACGAAGGCCGCCGCCGCCGTGTCCGAGCTGAGGCCGTCGCAGCCCATCATTATCACCGTCGTGCCCGGGAAGCGGCCCTTCATGCTGTCGCGGATGAAGTCGGGCCCGATGCCGAAGACCAACGTCTCCTCGCCCTGGGCGTTGTGATAGCGGGCCACGTCGAGGCGGTACGACCACTGCTCCTGCTGGTACTTGTTCTCGTCGTAGGGCTCGCCGCTGAAGAGCGCCACCTCCTCGGTGAGCGCCCCCTCGCGCGACTCCTTGACCCGCGCCGAGTGCACCCGGAGGATGAGCAGGTCGTAGCCGCGCTCGGGCAGGATGCGGAAGAGGTCGACGGTGGCGTACTCGCCGGAGAAGTAGTCGACGGTGTAGCCGGCGTCCTGGAGCGTGCCGGTGACGGCCTGGACGAACTCCGGGTTGGGCTCGTTGAGGCTTAGCTGGTCGACGATGGCGGCTTTGGGTGAGGACGGCCCGCCGTCGCTGCGCAGGAGGAGGAACGCCCCGACCACAGCCGCAGCGAACACGATGACAACGGCGAAGATGATAGCGAGCGCAGCCTTCCATCTCCGTCTTGAGGAGGGCTGGGCCGCGCCTTTCCGGGGAAGTCTTGTGTAGCGGCTCATGCTTTACGGCCCGTTAGGCCGCCCGCCTCCTCCTCAGGCCCCAGGCGCCCGCCGCCAACAGCAGCGTGCCAACGGCTAGGATCCCGCCGATGGCGATGGCCGTCGACGCTCCGCCCTCGCTGGTCGCCGCATCGGGCTCGATTTGCGGATGCTCCGCTATCCCCCCGACGGGCGGCGGGTCGGCGACGTGCACGTAGAGGAAGTTCGCCATCCAGACGATGATGTCTTCCTTGTACACCGTCCATACGACGTGGCCGATATCCTCCAGGGAGTGGAACTCCGCCGGTATCCCCACCTCGGCGGCGCGGGCGACGATCGCCAGGGCGCTGCTGTAGGAGACGCGCGTGTCCTCCACCCCGTGCACAACCAGGACCGGTGGCTCTCCCGCATCCATCAGCCCGACGGCCACTGCTCCCGAGATGTCGACGCAGGCGCTGGTGTCGGATGGGTAGCCCGGATTGCCGCTGTCGCCGGGGTCGCCGGAGTTGTAGGTGACGAACAGGGCCGTGATGGCACCGGCGGAGGTCCCGCCCACAACGATGCGGTCGGGATCGATGTCGTAGGCGTCGGCGTTGGCGCGCAGCCAGCGGATGGCGGCCTGGGCGTCGTGCTGGGCGTCGAAGATGGCCTGCGGCAGGTCTGGGTCGCCGGGCTCGAAGTATTCGCCCTCGCGCAGGCGGTAGTTGATCGACGTGGTGACGTAGCCGCGCTTGGCGAAGCGGGTCGCAATCTCGACATCGAGGGCACTCGCCTTGTCGCCGCCGGTGAAGCCGCCGCCGTGGATCCAGACGAAGGCCGGGCGCAGCGGCTCCGTATCGCCGTCAGGCTGGTAGAGGTCGAGATAGAGCGTCTCCGGCTGCCCGTACTCGTCGATTGCCTGACCGTAGTCGATGTCGTGGGCGACCGTGGGGGGAGGGAAGATCTCGTCGCGATAGCGGATGCCGTCGGCAGCGGCCGGCTGCCCCGTCAGCGCGACCGCGAGGGCCAGAACAAAGAACAGGATGCCGTGCTTCAGGTGCGATGCCAAGTCACGTCTCCTGAGATCAGGATCGGCGGGGGACTGCTGTTATTGTAGCGCCGCTGTCAACAAACGCGCGAAGGAGGTCTTGCCTGAAGGGCGCTGGTCTGCGTAGGTCGGATGTCTCGCCCGACCTGGCCTGCGGGCATGAGGATATGGTGGGCAAGATGCCTGCCCCGAGCGTATTGTAAGAGCTTTGTCAAGCTCTGCCTGTTTCTATGCCCCGACCTTTAGGTCGGGGTACTGCAACTACCCCTATCTGGGACTGTAGGTCGGCTTGCTGCACCCCAGCCTGAAGGCTGGGGCATCTCTAGTACTTCTGCCGATGAACGCACGGCGATCTCCGGAGGACGGGCTTGTCTGCCGGTCGTGTGGGCGTCTCGCCCGACCTGGTCTGTGGGCGCTGTGGATTGGGCGGGCAGGATGCCCGCCCTACGGCTATTGCTCCAGCAGCAGCGCCGCCTGCTTGAGATCGTCATCTGAGTTTACGTTGAAGAAGGACAGTCCTTCGCTGTCAAAGGAGGCCCATTCGTCCTCGCCCACGTAGCGCACGCGGACGGCGTCTAGGAAACTGATCACCTTCAGGCGGCCTGCCCGCAGCTCTTTCTCGATCGCCTCGACGCAATTCTGCCGGTAGACCGCGTGCAACGGCTGGGGGCGGCTTTTGCGTGTCGGCATCACCACGTCGTAGCCTTCGGCCAGACGGCAAAGCTCGCGCAGCAGGGGGACGCACAGCAGCGGCATGTCGCAGCCGGCAGCGATGGACAGGTCGTGGGAGGCGCTTTGAAGGCCGCTGTGGATGCCCGCCAGGGGGCCGCGCCCGGGCAGGAGGTCTTCCGCCACCGTCAGCGGCCCGCGCGTGTCGAGGGGCGGGAGTTGCTGGCCATTCGCCTTCACGACGACGATCTCGGCCGCGACTTCCTCCAGCCGGTCCGTCACCCACTGGAGCAGCGGCTTCTCGTTCACGATTTCTGATGCCTTATCGCGGCCCAAGCGGCTACTCTTGCCGCCGGCCAGGATTATGCCCGTGACGTTCAATCCCTGTTCCTCAAGGCTTGCTAGGGGTGTTCGCTGCCTACTCCGGAGGCCTGGGGCAGCGGGAGGGCGATGCGCTCCTCGGTCGAATAGACGTGCATCCTGTGTCCGCGCACGTAGCCGGCGATCGTGATCCGCCACTCCCGGGCCAGGTTCACCGCCATCGCTGTGGGAGAGTTGCGCGAGATAACGATCGGCACGCCCATGCGCGCCGCTTTCGCCAGCATCTCGGTCGAGATGCGGCCGGTGGTGACGAGAAGGTGGTCTCGCATGGCGATGCCGCGAGAGAGGGCGGCGCCGGCGATCTTGTCGACCGTGTTGTGGCGTCCGACGTCGTGGGCGACGATCAGCAGCTCCTGCCCGTCACTCAGGGCGGCGCTGTGGAATCCGCCCACGTCGTGGTGGAGGGCCGCGTTTGCCGTCAGAAGTTGGTGCATCGCGTCGTAGACCTGCGCCGGTGTGATCTTAAGATCTGAGTCGAGGGGCGAGCGCTTGGCGGCGACGTCGTAGAAGGTGAGTCCGCCGCCGCAGCCGCTGGTCAGCGTCGAGCGAGAGGGGAGGTCGACGTCTTTGCGGCGCAGGGTTACTTCGACGAGAGCCTCGAGGCTCTGCCGTCCGCTGGTGACGCGCACGTTCTCTGCCTCGTCGGCGCCTTCAATAACGCCGGCATCGAAGAGAAAGCCGATCGCCAGATATTCGAGGTCGCTGGGCGTGCAGAAGAATGTGACCCATTCCTGCCCGTTCACGATGAGGTTGCAGACAGCCTCGCCGATCACCTTCTTGCGGCAGTCTTCCCCATCATCGACGTGGTAGGCGCGAACCGCGAACTCGGCGCTCGATGGCTCTACCATTACGTTCCCCGGTAGCCGGCCTTCTCGGCGGCGATGTCCATGCCCGCGGTGAGGATGCGTTCCGCGGCGAGGGGATGCTCTCCCGCGACCTCGCGCAGGTCAATCGTCTTGAGGTAGCGCCGGCAGTCTTCACAGACGCTGAGGCGATAGACGTTGTCTTCACTGGGGTAGTGGGTCTGTTTCCCCGGCTCCTCGTTCTCACAGAAGGGGCAGCCGAGGCGACGGAACGTCCATTCACTGTCGCAGCGCGAACAGAGGAGCCGTCGGCGGCCGCTGCCCTTCTCCAGGGCGGCCATATCAGGCTCGCCGCCGCAGACCGGACAGTAGCCACGGTACCAGCCAGCATCGTCGACGAGCGGGGTTAGGGCTTCCGCCTGCGCTCGTAGGAAGGGGCGGAGGCCCATGTTGCAGACGAAGGCGAGCAGGCCGGCGTTGACCCCGGCGCGGCCGTTGATAGGTACGTGGCCGCTTCGCAGGTACTCAACCGCGAGCGTCCGCATCTGCTCGCGCCTTTCGTAAAGCCAGGCGTGTATCTGGGCCAAGGGCTTGACCTGCTCCCGTCGGTGCTCAGCGATCGTGAAGGCGATCCGGGTGCAGAGATCGGTCAGACTGGCGGCGTTGACGTCCAGTTCCTCGCTGGCCATGAGAGGCTGTCCCTCCTCGAGTCGGGCGCGGGCCTCGGCGGCGGTCAGCGTGGGCTGATAGGGAGGCACTTTGGCCCCTTCCTGGATATCCAGAAGGGCGCAGTACAGGTTGACGGTGTCAGCCAACTCGGGGGTCTTCTCGGCCCCCTGCTTTAGTGCTGTCGCGATATCTTGGTAGTCAATCATCGTTCACTATCTAGTGTAAATGCTTTTGCCACTAGGAAAAAAGGCGGCCCAGGAGGGCCGCCTTGCCGTTGTTCCAACGTCGATCACATTACTCGGAGTCTGGTCCGTGACCGTGATCACCGAAAACAGGGAAGTAGAGCGCCGCCAGGTAAAAGACGATCGCGAGACTGGCCCAGAGCCCGACCGTGTAGCCGAACTCCAGCGGGTGCGGCCAGTAGGAGACGGCGTCGCTGGGCCTTGCCCAGGCGATTATGCTTACGTCCACCCGGTTGAGCATCAGGCCGAGAACTACCAGCAGCGCCGCAAAGAAGCGCCAGCCCGTGTTCTCTCTAATCGACCGGAAGGAGAGCATCACCATCGGGATGATGAGGCCGACCGTGTTCTCCAACAGGAATATCGCGCTGTCACGGCTACCATCGAACATCAGGCCGAACTCCCGCGCGATGCCCAACTCCAGGATCTTGGCGAACAGGTAGATGCCCAAGAGGAAGGGGATCGCCTTCGACAGGCTGCTGAGGATGTCCGGCGCCAGTCCCCGCCCCAATGCCTTCGAGGCCAGAGTTGAGACCACTACGACCACCGCCGGCCCGACGTACACCGCCGACATGAAGAAGAACAGCGGTAGTACCGGCGAGTACCACAGCCTGTTAAGCTGGTCCGGCACGTTCAGGAAAAGCGATCCTAGCGATGACTGATGGAGGGTCGAGAGCACCGTCCCGCCGATGACCAGGGGCATCACTGCGCCGTGGACGAGGCCTGCTGACCGCTTGAGGCCGAACCGCTCGAAGAACGCTGGGCTGAACTCGAATACCATCACGGTCAGATAGAGCATCACACACCAGGCGACCTCAAATAGAGGCGACTCTGGGTTCCAGTACACGATGGGAAGGATTATCCGCTCCGGGTGCCCCAGGTCGATAAGCAGGGACATTACGGAAGAGAAATAGCCTAGTATTCCGACGAGAACGGCCGCCCGGGCGACCGGCCGGTACTTCTCCTGACCGAGCATATATACGGCGAAGGCGGTGGTGAAGCCGCTGGCGCCAAGGGCGATGCCGACCAGCGTGTTGAACCCCTTCCAGAGCCCCCACCCGTAGTTATCGTTGAGATTGGTCACCAGCCCCCAGCCGGTGAACATGCGAACCATGAATATCGTCGCGCCCATCACAGTGAGGAGCAGCAGGGCGATCAGGGCCGGCGAGATGGGTGGCAGTTCGGTCAGGTTAAGCCAAGGACGCTCCTGACGGGGCCCTTCGGCGGATGCGGCTCGATTAGTGCTCGCGTGGCTCATGAAAACGCCTCCTTAACCCCTTACTCCTTGGGTGCCGTTCCGCTCTTCTGCGCCATCTTCTGCCGCCGTTTCATGATCCAGTAGAAGCCGGTCAGGCCGGCGGCTAGTCCGGCCGCGGCGATGGGCGTGGCGAACATGGCGTCCTCTGCCAGCCGCGGGATCGGCTTGTCTCCCAGGTTCGTGGGCAATCCCAGGTCCTCAAATGGCACGTGAGAGATGTAGAGCAGGGATGTTCCTCCCGCCTCGGTCTTACCGTACACGTGGGGGATGTATGTGTCGGGGTAGCGCTGGATCCGCTCCTCGGCATAGGCGAGCAAGTCCTCGCGTTGCCCGAACTTGAGAGCGCCTGTCGTGCAGGTCTGGACGCAGGCCGGTTCTCTCCCCGCCGACAAGCGGTCGAAGCAGAAGGTGCATTTCTGAATCCACGGCCCCTGGAACTCGTTCTGATCCCACTCAAAGGTCGGGATTTCGAAGGGGCAGGCCAGCATACAGTAGCGACAGCCGAAGCAGCGGTCGGCGCGGTAGATGACCGGCCCTTCCTTGGTCTTGTACAGCGCCTGCAGGGGACAGGCCGAAGCGCACGCCGGGTGCGCGCAGTGCATACAGGCGTGCCTGCCGAAGGCCCACTTTACCTTGTCGCCCTCCTCGATCTCCTTGAACTTCATTACCAGGTAGGTCTTGGAGGAGAGCCGGGGTGGGTTCTGATAGCTGCCGGTGTTTGTGGTCTCCTCCGCCTCCAGGTCGTTCCATTGCTTGCAGGCGGCCTGGCAGCCCCGGCAGCCCGTACATAGATGAGCATCGAACAGTATTGAGTGGGTCATTTACCGTTCGCCTTTCTAATATCCACCAGGAACGCCTTGTACTCAGGGATGGTGGTGTTAGCGTCGCCTACGTGAGGTGTCAGGTCGTTGGCGATGGCCCCGGTAGCTATCCCCTGCCACCCGTAGTGCCAGGGCATCCCGACCTCGTGGATTATCTGACCATTGATGCGGAAGGGCTTCCAGCGGGCGGTCACTAGAGCCACCATCTGGATCTCGCCCCGCGCCGACGAGACAATCACCTGATCGCCGTTCTTGATCTCCTTCTCCGCGGCCAGCTCCTTGCCGACCTCGACGAACATATTCGGCTGCATTTCGGCCAGCCAGGGCAAGGTGCGGGACATCGTGCCCGTCTGCCACATCTCCGTCACGCGGTAGGTGGTGCAGACGATTGGGAACTTGTCTGCTGTTCCCGTCGCGTCGCCGACGTCCTGGTCGGCGTCGGTGTTCCAGATCTTGATCGTAGGGTTGTTCTGAACGCTGGACATCATGTTCTTGACAGGCGATTCGACCGGCTCGTAATGCTCGGGGAAGGGGCCCTCATTCACGGGGCCGAAGAGCCAGCCCTTGCCGTCGGAGTTCATGATGAAGGGATCGGTGCCTGCTTGGGCGCCGAGGGCGGTCTTCGCCGGGTCGGCCTTGGCGGTCGGCGCCTTAGTGGCGGAGAAGTCGGGCACATCATAGCCTACCCACTTGCCGAGGATGGGGTTGCCGGCAGCGTCCTTGGTCCCTGAGTCGGCGGTGGCGTCCCACCAGATGACCTTCTTGTTTTCTGCCCAGGGCGTGCCGTCCGGCTTGGCCGAGGCGCGGTTGTAGAGGATGCGGCGGTTGGCGGGCCATGTCCAGCCCCAGTTGGGGTAGAAGCCCATCTCGCCGGGGTCGCTCTGGCCGCGGCGCTTCACGGACGGCATTTCGGTGCCCGACCCGTCGTCTCTGGGGTAGAAGTAGCCGGAATATATCCAGCAGCCGCAGGCGATCTTCGTTGGGTCGGCGGCGCTGGCGATCTTGGCAAAGGCGTCCAAGAGGTCGCCTTTTGCCACTATTACTTTGCCTGTGGAGTCCTTTACGTCGTCCACCGCATAGCCGTTGATCTCACGGGCGACCAGCTCCACGTCCGGCACGTCGCCGTAGTCCCAAACCAGATCGAGGATGGGGCGGTCCTTCGCCTCGCTGGAGCCCTTGTATGTCTCCTTCAGGCTCTTGATCAGCTTATCTATAACCCATATGTCTTGTTGGGTGTCGCCGTGAGTCGGCGCCACTTGAGGCCGCCACTGCATACGGCGGCCGCTAGTGACGATGCTGCCCGCCTTCTCCATGGCATCGGCTACCGGCAGCATGAACACCTCCGTCTGGATGTCCTCGGGGTTGACGCCGGGGGCTTTCCAGAAGCTGGCCGTTTCCGTTTCGAATAAGTCCATGGCCACCAGCCATTCGAGGTTGCCGAGCGCCTTGCGTTCGAAGCGGGAGTTGGGACCGCCGACGGCTGGGTTCTGCCCCATGCATATCAAGCCCTTGATAGTCCCTGCGTACATCGCCTCGAACAGGTTAATCCAGGAGTAGTTGCCGCTGCTCTTCGGCAGATACTGGTAAGCGTATTCGTTCTCGGCGCTGGCCGCGTCGCCGTACCAAGCCCGCAGGAGGCACTTGAGGAACGCCGGGCCATTGGCCCAGTAGCTCGTCTTGCTGTACTTGCTCTTGTTGGCATAAGTCTGGAAGTCGGGCTCTGATTGGCTCGGCGCGTCTAGGTAGCCGGTCAGGGTGTTGTACAAGAGCCCCATGTCCGTTGAGCCCTGAACGTTCGACTCGCCGCGCAAGGCGTTGACGCCGCCGCCGGGGACGCCGATGTTGCCCAACAGGAGCTGAAGCATCCCGATTGACCGCACGTTCTGCGTGCCGACCGTGTGCTGGGTCTGGCCCATAGCGTAGAAGATGGTGCCCGACTTGTCGGGTGTGCCGGTGGTGCAGTACATTTCCGCCACCTTGAGGAAGTCCGCCTGCGGGGTCCCGCAGATCTTCTCCACCATCTCCGGTGTGTAGCGGGCATAGTGCTTCTTGAGCAGCGCGAAGACGCAGTTGGGGTCGTCGAGGCTCGTCGCCTGCTTGGGTACCGAGACCTCCTTCTGAACGTCGCGCTGCTGGCCTGTCTGAGGGTCGGTCTCCTTGACTGTGACCGTCTTCTTCTCGGTCTGGTATCCCCAGCTCTTCCGGTCATATGATCTCTTCTCAGTATCATAGCCGGAGAACATGCCGTCCAGGTCGACTGGACCCTTGAAGTCGGCACTGATCAGGGTCAGGGCGTTGGTGTAGTACTTGACGTAATCCTCGTTGTAGAGCTTGTTCTGGAGTGTGTAGTTCATCAGCCCGCC
>Ga0315273_10001462_pt1 | contig 26925 bp, 23 predicted proteins | sample YL17G02_0_MG_FD_205753 | JGI IMG/M metagenome (GOLD analysis project Ga0315273, IMG submission 205753) | Sediment microbial communities from Yellowstone Lake, YNP, Wyoming, USA - YL17G02_0 | ecosystem: Environmental > Aquatic > Freshwater > Lake > Sediment | place: USA: Wyoming | collected... | reverse complement strand
CGCCGTTCTTCAACCTCTCGTACTACTCGGACCCGTGGATGGACAAGACGATGCAGGAGGCGCAGGTGGTGTCGGCCTCCGACCGCGAGGCGGCGATCGGCCTCTACGGGCAGATGCAGGATCAGGTGATCCAGGACATGCCGTCGCTGTCGGTCTACACGCAGCAGTATCAGCGCGTGATGCTGTCCTCGGTCCAGGGCTACGTGGACAACCCCGCATACCCGAACGTGGTGTTCGCCTACGAGCTGACCCCAGGGTCCTGACCGGAGGTGACCCGGTTCCTGATCCGCCGGCTCGCCCTGGCCGTCCTCGTGGTGGTCGGCGTGGTGATCCTCACCTTCGCGATCGCCCGGCTCGTGCCGGGCGATCCGGCGGCATCGTGGGCCGGACCCCGTGCCTCGCGTGAGGAGATAGCCCAGGTCCGCGAGGACCTGGGCTTGAACCTCCCGTTGCCGGCGCAGATCTGGCGCTACTTCACGGGCGTGCTGCAGGGGGACTGGGGAACCTCGATCCACACCCATCGCCCCGTCCTGAGCGACATCGTGAACCGCGTCCCGCCGACGATCGAGCTGGTCGTGGCGGCGATCGCGATCGGGCTCGCGTTCGGGATCCCACTCGGGCTCGTCTCGGCTCGGTGGGCGGGCGGGATACCCGACGGGCTCGTGCGGATCGTGGCGGTCTTCGCGGTGTCGATGCCGGCGTTCTGGCTGGCGCTGATCCTGCAGATCGTCTTCTTCCAGAAGCTCCACCTGCTCCCGGTGGCGGGTCAGTACGACCCGAACCTCGATTACACGAACCCGCTGATGCAGTACACGCGGATGCCGGTGGTCGACTCGCTGATCACGGGGAACTGGGCCGTGTTCCGATCGGCGGCCTCGCACCTGGTCCTACCCGCGCTCGTGATCGCCGCCTACCCCTTCGGGGTGGTCGCGCGCATGGTGCGCGGATCCGAGCTCGACACCCTGAGCGAGGATCACGTGAAGGCCGTCCGTGCCCTGGGGTTCCCCGAACGCGCGGTGTTCGGCCGGTTCGCCCTGAAGCCCGCGTTGGTACCTGTGATCTCGGTGATCGCGCTCGTGTTCGCCTACTCCTTGGTGAACACGTTCCTGGTCGAGGCGATCTTCGACTGGCCGGGACTCGGCAGCTACGCGGCCGCGTCGATCGGCTCTCTCGACACGCCCGCGATCATCGGCGTGACGCTGTTCGTGGCGATCGTCTACGTCCTCGCGAACCTCGTGGTCGACATCGTCCAGGCCTGGGTCGACCCGAGGATCCGGCTCACGTGAACGTGCAGCCACTTCCCGAGACCGTCGAGGCCACCCGGTCCGACCTCGTCGGGCGGCTCCGCACGAATCGGTTGGTGGTGTTCGGGCTGAGCGTCTCCCTCGTCATCGTGCTCGCAGGGATCTTCGCGCCGCTGATCGTGCCGTACCCCGAGGACGCCGGGGGCGCCGCCCACCCACGGGAGACGTTGCTCGTGCCCTCGTCCCAGCACTGGTTCGGGACCGATCAGCTGGGACGCGACGTGTTCTCGCGGGTGGTCTACGGCGCGCGCGTCTCGCCGATGATCGCGTTCCTCGTACTGCTGATCGCCTGCCTGGTCGGCGTGCCGCTCGGGCTGGCGGCCGGGTACTTCGGCGGCCCGATCGACGAGGTGATCATGCGCGTCACCGATGTCTTCCTCGCGTTCCCGGCGTTGCTGCTCGCGCTCGCGTTGGCGTCGGTGCTCCCACCGACCATCGGGTCGACCACGATCGCGATCGCGGTGACGTGGTGGCCGTGGTACACGCGGCTGATCAGGGGCCAGGCGGCGTCGGTCACGGGCCGCCCGTTCGTGGAGGGTGCCCGGGCCTCGGGCGTCTCCCACGCGCGCATCCTGTTCCGCCACGTGCTGCCGAACTCGCTCACGCCCCTGATCGTCCAGGTGTCGCTCGATGTGAGCGCGGTGATCCTCACGGTGTCGGCGCTCTCCTTCCTGGGCCTGGGCGCGCAGGATCCGACGCCCGAATGGGGCCTCATGGTGAACCAGGGGCAGCAGTACTTCCCGGGGCAGTGGTGGCTCGTCACGTTCCCGGGGCTCGCGATCTTGATCACGGCGGTGGCGTTCAACCTTATGGGCGACGGTCTGCGCGACGTCTTCGACCCCAAGATGGTGCGGCGGCGGGGGGCGCTGGGCGGATGAGCGCAGAGCCGAGGCTCGCGATCGAGGGACTCCAGATCCGCATCGGCGGCCGGCAGGTCGTCGATCTGGCGTATCTGCGTCTCGGGCCGGGCGAGATCGTCGGGCTCGCCGGCGAGAGCGGCTCGGGCAAGTCGATGACGGCGCAGGCCGTGCTCGGGCTGACGAAGACGATCGGCGCCGCGGTCGCCGGTAGCGTGGTCTTCGAGGGCATCGAACTGGTGGGGCTCGACGACGCGGCGATGCGGGACATCCGGGGCCGGCGCATCGCGATGATCTTCCAGAGCCCGATCTCCTCGCTGAACCCCGTCTTCAGGGTGGGCGACGTGTTCGTACGGGCCCTCCGGATGCACGGTGCGCCATCGAAGTCGGAGGCGGTGGAACGCGCCAAGGCGGCGCTCCGCGAGGTGCTGCTCTCGCCCGAGCTGCTGGAGCGCTACCCGAGCCAGCTGTCCGGGGGCCAGGCGCAGCGGGTGTCGATCGCGATGGCGCTCGCCCTGCGCTCCGAGGTGCTCCTTGCCGACGAGCCGACGAGCGCGCTCGACGTCACCGTGCAGGCCGAGATCCTCGATCTGCTCCGGGGCCTGCGCGACGAGACCGGCATGAGCGTGCTGTTCATCAGTCACGACCTGGCGGTGATCGCCGAGCTCTGCGAGCGCGTCGCGGTGATGCAGCGAGGCCAGATCGTCGAGGAGGGCATCGCTCGCGACGTGCTTACCACGCCGACGGAGGACTACACGAAGGAGCTGGTCGCGTCGGTGCCGCGCATCGGCGGAGGTGCAGTCGCATGAGCTCCTTGCTCGAGGTGCGGGGCCTGGAGGTGCGCTTCGGCGACGTCCGGGCCGTCGACCAGGTCGACCTGGACATCCCCCAGGGGCCGTTCGGCTTCGGGCTGGTCGGCGAGAGCGGTTCGGGCAAGACCACGATCGGACGTGCCGTAGTCCGGCTGGCGCAGATCGCGGCCGGGTCGATCGCGCTCGAGGGACGCGACGTCACGGAGGCACGCGGCGCCGCCCTGAAGTCGTACCGGCGCGCCGTGCAGATCGTGTTCCAGGATCCCGACGGCACCCTGGATCCGCGGATGCGGGTGGGGACGGTGCTCACCGAGGGGCTCCTCGCGAATCGCATCGTGCCCAAGGCGGCGGCGCCCGACCGGGTCGCGCAGCTCCTGACCGACGTGGGGCTCGAGCCCGAGCACGCCGACCGACTCCCTCATCAGCTCTCCGGAGGCCAGCGCCAGCGGGTGGCGATCGCGCGCGCCCTCGCGGTGGAGCCGCGCCTGCTCGTGCTCGACGAGCCCACGAGCGCGCTGGACGTCACGGTCCAGGCGAAGGTGCTGCGGCTCATCGCGCAGCTGCGGGAGGACCGTCAGCTCGCCTACCTGTTGATCTCTCACAACCTCGCCGTCGTGGAGGCGCTCTGCGAACGCACGGCGGTGTTGTACCTGGGACGGGTGGTCGAATCGGGACCGACCCGCGAGCTGCTGTCGCGACCGGCACACCCGTACACGGTGGCCCTACGCGCCGCGGTGCCGGAGATCGGCTCGTGGGAACCGCGTCGCGCCGTAACGGTGCCCGGCGAACCCCCGGACGCCACGTCCCCGCCCCCCGGCTGTCCGTTCCATCCGCGATGCCCGCTGGCGGTCGACCGGTGCCGGATCGAGCGGCCGGAGATCACCGCTCTGGAGGGCGGACGGGAAGTGGCCTGCCATCGCGCCGACGAGGTCCTCGGCGGGGCGATGGCTTAGCCGGTCGGCGTGCAACGACGACAGGGTGGAGGACTCGGTCTACAGGTGGCGTTCGATCAGTCCCTCGATGAACGGGTTGAGGATGTCCTGCGTGTGCCCGTAGATCGAGCAGTGGCCCATCCCCTCGAACAGATGGAACTCGGCGCCGGGCACGAGCTCGGCCACCTCCTCGCCGTCCTGTGGCACCGCCTGCACGTCCTGGTCGAACGCGATCACGTGCATCGGGACCCGGCAGCCGGGGAGCGCCTCGGTCTGGTCGAACAGCACGCACGGCTCCCACTGCGCGATCAGTGAGTCCTCGGCGGTGTCCGTCTCGTAGTAGGCGAGCAGTTCGTCACGCAGCTTCGGCCACAGCTCGCGATCGCCGAGCACCCGCGCGGGGTAGTACATCGCCGCGTAGTGCGTGACGGCCATCATCCCGTCCAGGCGGTTGCCGGCCCTTCGCCATTCGATCTCGGCCATCTGGTAGTCCCAGGTCCAGCCGACGCTCTTGGCCCCCGTCCCCATCGTGATGACGCAGTTGAGGAGGTCCGGGTAGTCCAGCGCCACCTGCTGCACGATGCCGCCGCCGAAGGAGAGGCCCACGATCGCGACCGGCGGTTCGCAGACGGCCTCGATCAGCTCGGCCGTGTCGCGCGCGAAGTCCTCCACCGTCCACGGCAGAGGGACGTCGGAGGTCGTGCCGCCGACGCCGCGGCAGTCGAACGTCGAGTTGCGGAACCGGTCCCGGAAGTACGGCACCTGGTAGCCCCACGAGCCGGCCGTGCCGCCGGCGCCCGAGACCCAGACGATGTCGGGTCCCTCGCCGTCCTGCTCGTAGTGGATCGTGGCCTGCGAACCCTTGACCGTTGGCACGACGTCCTCCCTCGGATCGGCCTTCCCCGGCTGACGAGCGTCCGATGATAGTGGGCGCCCCGTGGCGCCGGTGACGAGATCACGCCGGGGGTGAACTTGACCGCTGGTCAGGGTGCGTTCCCTCGCAGGCCGCGCCGATCCGGTGTAGCGTCCGCCGCATCTTGGTCTTCGCGTAGAAGGGGGCGATGTGTCGAGGCACTCGGAGTTTGGTCGTAGCGGGTTGAGCCGGAGGGAGTTCTTACGCAGAGCCGGCATCACCGGCGTCGCGCTGCCCTCCCTGGCCGCGATCCTCGCCGCCTGCAAGGACAGCTCGTCGAGCACGACCGTCGCGACCGCCAGCGGCCAGTCGAACCCGTACGGCTCGGGCGGCGTCTCGGGGGCGCCGTATCCTCTCGCGCGCACCGATGCCCCCGTGACGTGGAACATCTCCGACGACAACCAGCCCATCGCGAGCGACCTGGCGCCCGAGGCCGGTGCGACGCTGAAGATCTTCAACTGGGGCTACTACCTCAAGCCGAAGATCATGAGGGACTTCGAGGACACGTACGACTGCAAGGTCGAGTTGACCGACTACTCGGACGTGCCCTCGGCGTTCCAGAAACTCCGCTCGGGCCAGGTCGACTTCGACGTGATGTTCGGGCACACGCCCGATTACATGGGCAAGATGGTCGCGGCGAAGTTCCTGATGCCGCTGAACCGCGACTACCTCCCGAACTTCACCGCGAACGTCTGGGACCAGTTCAAGAGCCCCTTCTACGACGTCGAGGCGCGGTACTCGGTCCCGTACACGGTCTCGACCACCGGGATCTTCTGGCGGAACGACCTCGTCGATGCGGACATCGCCGGCATGGAGAACCCGTACGACGTCTTCTGGCAGGACCCACCGAAGGGCAAGACGCACCTGCTCAGGAACCGCGATCCCCTCGCGATGGCGATGATGAGGAAGGGCCTCACCGACATCAACACAGGTGACCCGGCCGTCATCCAGCAGGCGCACGACGACCTCTTGGAGGTCGTGAACGCCGTCAACCCCAAGTGGGACAACGACGACTACACCGAGCTCCCGCAAGGCCAGGCGTGGCTGCACCAATCGTGGTCGGGGAACGCCCTGGATGCCTACGTCTTCTATCTACAGCCGGGGCAGGGCCCCGAGATCTTCTCCTACGTGTGGCCGCCCGCCGTCGATCCCTCGGTCCCCGGCCTGGTGGGCAACGACCTGATCGGCGTCCTCACGACCGGCAAGAACCCCGTCCTGGCCCACATGTTCGTGGACCAGATGTACGACGTGGCGACGGCGCAGGACAACTTCGCCACCTACACCGGCTTCCAACCTCCGCTGACGGCGATCAACCCGGATGGGCTCGTCGCCGACGGGATCGTCCCGCCGAACCTCGCGTCGACGATCGTGAAGGAGGAGGACTTCGCGAAGGGGCTGCAGCTGGTCGAGCTCGCGCCCGAGGTGCAGGCGCTCTGGGATGACGCGTATCAGCAGCTCCAGGCCGGTGTCTAGCGGCGCCGTAGGAGAGCCGGCAACGCGTCGGACGCGACGGTCGTCGCGCGACGAAGGGGTCTGGTACCCGAGGTGGTTCTGGCCGTCGTTCTCGGCGCCCTCCACGATCGTCCTGCTGCTCCTGTTCGTCTTCCCCTTCTACGTCATCGTGGGCGTCGCCTTCGGGAAGCTGGATCCGATCTTCGGCGACCCGATCCCGGTCTGGAACCCGGCGCAGTGGGACCGGGCCGCCCTGTCGTTCACGCTGTCGAACATCGTGAGCTCGGACGGGCTGTACCACGCGGCCCTGATCCGGACCTTGTGGTTCGTGACGGGCGCGACGGCGCTCTGCCTGCTGGTGGGGTATCCGTTCGCGTACTTCTTGGCGCGGCACAGCGGCAGGTTCAAGCCCGTATTCCTGGCCGCCTTCTTCGCGCCGTTCCTGATCAGCTACATGATGCGCATGACCGCCTGGGTGAACCTCCTCCAGGACAACGGGTACGTGAACCAGGTCCTGCGGTGGCTCGGCATCATGGACACCCCGTACTCCTGGCTCTCGGGGAAGTCCCTCACGGTGATCCTCGGTCTGGTCTACGGGTACGTCCCGCTGATGGTCCTGCCGCTGTACGCCGCGCTCGACCGTATCCCGCAATCGAACCTGGAGGCGTCGCGTGACCTCGGGGCCAGCCCCACGTCGACCTTCTTCCGCGTGACCCTGCCGGCGTCCGGGCAGGCGATCCTCGCGGGGGTCATCCTCTGCGGGCTGGCGATGTTCGGCGACTACTTCACGAACCAGCTCCTGGCCGGGACGACGGGCACGCGCATGATCGGCAACTGGGTCGTCGACTCGTTGGCGTCGCCGCTCCAGGTTCCGAGGGGGGCGACGTTGGCCCTCCTGCTCACGCTGCTCCTGATCCCCCCGATCCTCTACTACCTGCGCAGCAGCCGGCGCGCCTCCCGGGGAGTGGTGGCATGACCGCCGCCGTGGCCCCGGACCCCGGTGTGGCCGCGCATGGGCGGCGGCGGATCCGCGACCTCGTGGCCAACCCGTGGGGCAAGCCCCGGTTCCTGTGGGCGTACGCGCTACTCTTCGTCGCCTGGACCTTGATCCCGATCGTGCTCGCCATCCTGTTCTCGTTCAATCCGGGTCGGGCGCTCAGTGCCTTCCAGGGGTTCTCCCTCCGGTGGTACATCGGGGATCCGAACGAGTCGGTCTTGCACGACCCCGCGCTCCGCCGGGCGGTCGTGCAGAGCCTGAAGCTCGCGGTCGGGACCGCCCTGATCACGGTGCCGCTCGGCGTCTCGTTCGCGGTCGGGATGGACCGTTGGAAGGGCCGCGGCTCGGGCACGACGGATTTCATCATGATGTTCTCGTTCGTGGTGCCCGAGCTGATCGTCGCCGTCGCGCTGTTCCTCGTCTTCACCAAGAGCTTCACGTTCGTCGGCCTCGGAACGAGCGGGCAGCTGCTCGGCATGATCGTGCTCTCGATCGCGTTCGTGGTCGTGATCGTCCGCGCGAGGCTCCTCTCGCTCGGTAGGGAGTACGAGGAGGTTGCGATGGATCTGGGTGCCTCTCCCTTCCAGGCCCTGCGCAGGGTGCTGCTCCCGCTGTTGTTCCCGGCGACCCTCGCGTGCACGGCCATGCTCTTCGTGTTCACCCTGGATGACTTCGTGATCGCGAACACGCTGTCGCGCGACGTCGCCACGGAGACCATCTCGGTGAAGATATGGGCGGCGAGGGGGACCCCGACGCCCGTGGTCAACGCCCTGGGCAGCACGATGTTGTTCGCGGCCACGATCGTGGTCGTGCTGGCCTATCTCCTGTTCCGCCGGCTGACGCGAGGGGAGAGCGGCGAGAGGAGCGTAGGACTGCCGATCGCCTAGCGAGACGTGGACACGGGGGTATGAAGGGCGTGGCATCTGATCGGGTTCGCCTGATCCCCAACGAGTGGATCACGATGCCCGACGGCGTTCGCCTTGCGGCCCGCATCTGGCTGCCCGAGGCCTCGGACTCCGAACCCGTGCCGGCCCTCCTCGAGTACATCCCCTACCGCAAGGGGGACCTCATGGCGCCGACCGACGCACGCATAGGATCGTGGTTCGCGGCCCACGGCTACGCGTACCTCAGGGTCGACCTCCGGGGTGCGGGCGACTCCGACGGAGTCCTCCTGGACGAGTACCTGCCCCAGGAACAGGAGGATGGGCTCGAGGTGCTCGCGTGGATCGCCGAGCAGCCGTGGTGCACCGGATCCCTCGGGATGATCGGGTTCTCCTGGGGCGGGTTCAACGGCCTGCAGATCGCGGCCCGGCGCCCGCCGCAGCTGAAGGCCGTCATCAGCATGTACTCGACCGATGACCGCTACGCGGACGACGTGCACTACATGGGCGGCTGTCTCTTGGGGGTCCGGCAGCTCTCGTGGTCGAGCGTGATGATGGCGAATAACGCCCTGCCGCCGGATCCCGAGACGGTGGGGGACCGATGGCGGGAGCTGTGGCTCGAACGGCTCGACCGGACGCCGCCGAACATCGACACGTGGGTCGCGCACCAGCGGCGCGACGCGTACTGGAAACAGGGGTCGGTGTGCGAGGACTACGACGCGATCGAGTGTCCCGTGTACATGGTGGGCGGGTGGTCCGATGGGTACGTGAACGCGGTCCTGCGCTTCGTCGAAAGACACCGGGGGGTGCGCAAGGCCCTGATCGGTCCGTGGGCGCATTGGTGGCCGCAGGACGTGACGCCCGGCCCCACGATCGGGTTCCTGCAGGAGTGTCTCCGGTGGTGGGATCGCTGGCTCAAGGGTAAGGAGAACGGGATCGAGGAAGAGCCCACGGTGCGGGTGTTCATGCAGGAGCCCTGGCGACCCGAGGCCGCCAACGACCCGCGAGAGGGGCGCTGGGTCGCCGAGGATACGTGGCCGTCGCCCCGCATCGAGCACAGGACGTTGCAGCTCGGTGACGGCGTGCTCGGCGAGGGACCGCACGGGGAGGTCGAGCTCCGGCACCGCGGCGAGCTTCGCCACGGTGCCCTCGCCGGTGTGTGGTGCGCGCACGGCTCGCCGACCGACTACCCGCCCGACCAACGCGAGGAGGATGCGCTCTGTCTGACGTTCACGACCGAGCCGCTGGACGAGCGCCTCGAGCTGTTGGGGCGCCCGCGGCTCCGGCTGGCGTTCGCGGTCGACCGGCCCCTCGCGCTCGTCGCGGCCCGGCTCTGTGACGTCGCGCCGGACGGGACGTCGACGGTCATGTCCCGTGGGGCGTTGAACCTCACGCACCTCGAAGGGCACGAAGAGCCGCGGGCGTTGGTGCCCGGGGATCGCTACACCGCGGACCTCGAGATGAACGTCGTGGGCCAGGCGATCGCCCCGGGGCACCGGCTCCGGCTGGCGCTCTCGACCACGTACTGGCCCTGGTACTGGCCATCGCCCGAGCCGGTGGAGCTGACGGTCTTCACCGGCGAGGGGTCCGTGCTGGAGCTCCCGATCCGTCCTCCCTCACCTTCCGACGCCGACCTCGCTCCGTTCGAACCCGCGGAGCAAGGGCCGGGGCTCGAGCGAGTGATCCTGGAGTCGGTCGCTCCATACCGACGGATCCGGCGCGACCCGGTGGCCGGCACGATCGAGCTCGAACACAACGAGGACGGTTACCAGCGCCACCGGCTGGTCGAGGACGGGATCGAGGTGGGGTGGGCATCCGTCGATCGCCTCAAAGTCCACGAGGACGATCCCCTGTCGGCGAAGGTGGAGTGCGAGCGCCGGGTGGATCTCGGAAGAGGGTCATGGCAGGTGCGCATCGAGACCTTCAGCACGATGACGGCGGATGCCGACGCGTTCCATATCGACGACAGGCTCGAAGCGTTCGAAGGCCCCCGTCGCGTATTCGTGCGAACGTGGAGCCGGAGCGTCCCCCGAGACCACATGTAGCGCCGCCGAGGGATACTGGTCCGATCACCCGAGCAGAAGAGGAAGGGATCGACGATGAACCGCGAGGAACTGCTGGAGCGCGAGGCCACGGCGTGGCTCGACTTCGAGGCTGCGTTCGCGGCCGTACCCGCCGACCGGCGAGAGGTCGAAGGCGTGGTCCCTGGCTGGTCGACCCACGACCTCCTGTGGCACTGCGCCTACTGGGCCGCAGACGGCAGCGAGACGCTCGAGCGGCTGCGGCGCGGGGACCCGGAGCCCGAGGAGTCGAGCGACGAGGCTGCGCTCGACGCCGAGATCCTCGCCGAGGGTCGCGGGATGACGTGGGATGAGGTCATCGTGCAGGCCGAGCGGAACCGCGAGCGCGCCCGCGCGGCACTGTCGGCGTTCGACGATGTCCCCGAAGACGCCGTGACGCTCTTCAAGGACGAGACGTTCGAGCACTACGAGGAACACGCGGCCCAGATCCGCGCGTCCGGTGAGGGCGACGAGCGGGGCTAAGAGGAAGCGCGGGATGCTCAGCGAACTTCTGCGTGACTTCACGAAGGGCTACTACGACCGGGCGCCGATGCTGGCGGTGAACAGCGGTCTCCACGACTACGACGGACGACTCCCCGATTTCGGCCCCGATGGGATCCGCATGAGGGTCGCGTGGCTCGAGGAGATGCGCGCCCGCGCGACGGAGATCGACGTGGAGGGGCTCGGTCCGGGAGAGCGCCTGCATCGGGATTACCTCGTGATCGTGGTCGATACGGAGCTGTTCAACATCCGGACGCTGAGGGTGCTGGAGAACAACACCTGGTTCGACTACCTCGCGCTCGATCCCAATCTGTATCTCTCCCGCGACTACGCGCCGTTGAGCGAACGGATGGATGCCTACACGCGCCATGTGCGGGGCCTCCCCGAGACCCTGACCGCGATGCGGAAGACGATCACGCCGATGCCGACCGGCCACGCCGCCGGGTTCCAGGCGTACCTCGACGGGTTGGCGGAGTTCGTGTCGACCGCTCCGTACGACGTGTTCGCCGACGTGGACGATCCCACCCGGCAGGCGGCGATGAGGGGGGCCAACGATCGGGCGGCGGCCGCGCTGACCGACCTGGCGCGCTGGATCGAGGCGTCGCCGCGCAACGAAGCGTTCGCGCTGGGTCGCGAGAAGTACCGGGAGTTCCTCTGGGCCCTCGAGCGCATCGACACGCCGGCGGAGGAGCTCGAAGCGATGGCTCGGCGAGACCTCGAGCGGAACATGCAGGCGATGCGGCGTGCCTGCGAGTCCTTCGCACCCGGCTCGAGCGTGCAGGCGTGCCGCGACCTGGTGGCCTCCCGCAAGCCGGCGGATGGGCCCGTCGCGGCGGCGACCCGGCAACTGGATCGCCTCAAGCAGCTGATCCTGGACCGCGACATCGTCTCGCTCCCCGACATCGAGGTGATCGTGGCGGAATCCCCGCCCCACCAGCGCTCAGGGACCGCCTACATCTCCGTCGCGGGGCCCCACGAGGGGCGGCAGCCCTCCTATTACTACATCTCGCCGCCCGACCCGGGCTGGTCGGTCGCCGATCAGGAGCAGTACCGGCAGTCCGAGGCCGATCTCATGACGACCTCGACGCATTGCGTCTGGTCCGGTCACATCCTGGAGGCGGACCGCTGCCACCGCCCGGGCAATCCGCTCGCGGAGTTCACCTACAGCTACGCGTACTGCGAAGGATGGTGCGTCTACAGCGAGGAGATGATGCTGCACGAGGCGCTCGATGACGATCCCGAGATGGCGATCGGCCAGTTGCAGAACGCGCTGATGGGAGACGTGCGGATCATGGTCTCGATCGGTCTCCACACGGGCGGGATGACGATCGCGGAGGCCGAACGGATGTTCCGGGAGCAGGCGTTCTGCGATCCGGAGAACGCCCGGCAAGAAGCGATCCGGGGTTCGTTCGATCCGGGCTACCTCTTCTACATGGTCGGCAAATGGATGGTCGTGAAGCTCCGCGACGACTGGCTCGCTCTCCACCCGGGTGCCCCGCTCCGCGACTTCCACGAGGCGTTCTTCAGCCACGGGGACGCGCCGATCGCGCTGCTCCGAAAGGTCCTGTTGGGCGACGCGGACGACGGCAGGCTGTTCACTTAGCGTGGCGCCGAGCCCGTCTACTCGGTGTCGGCGTCCCGCCTGCCGCGCCGGATCGAGATCGCGGCGCCGATCCCGACTCCCGCGACCGCCAGCACGATCCAGACGTCGACGGGTATGCCCGCGCTGCTGCCGGTGGTGCCTCCATCGGCGGCGAGAACAGGCTCGATGTTGAGGTACGAGTAGGGGCCGTACGCGAAGTAGAGGTAGCCCTGCGGCTCCGGCTGCTTCACGAACCCGGTGAAGCGGTCGGTCCGGTAGGCCTCCAGGGTTGGCTCGTAGAACAGCACGACCTCCGGGTTCTTGTCGTACAGGTATTGCTGCATCTGCGTGACCAGTTCCTGGCGAGTTGCCTGGTCGGTTGCCGCCCTCTGCGCTTCGTACATCTTGTCGTAGACGGGGTCGGAGTAGCATCCGTCGCTCCACGACAGGCACTGCTTGTGGGTGAAGATCGAGAGTATGAAATCGGGGTCAGGGCTGGGGCCCCAGCTCCACACGTACATGTCGAAGTCCTGCGAGCCCCACAGGTCGTAGGCCTTGCCCTCGCTGACGCTCTTGATGGTCGCGTCGATGCCGATGTCCTTGAGCCAGCCGACGATGAGCTTGCCTGCGGGCACCGAGTAGACGTAGTCGGAGATGGTAAGAACCTCGAGGGACCACGGGTTCCCGCTCTTGTCCTCCCGGATGCCGTCACCGTTGACGTCCGTGTAGCCGGCACTGTCCAGGAGGTCCATGGCGGCCTGCGGATCGTAACCCTGCACTTCGCCGGTGCTGGGCCGCCAGCTCCATCTCGAGAATGACGGCAGGATGACCGAGTCTCCGAGGGAGGCGTATCCGAGCGTGACCCGATCGACCAACGCCTGACGGTCGACGGCGATGGCGATGGCGTCACGCACGTTCTGGTCGTGCAGCGAAGGATCCCCGGTGCCTTCGAAGTTGAAGGCGATGTTATCGAAGCGGCCGGCGCTCGATACGTTGGTCTCGATGTTCGGCTGGTCCTGGAGCGTGTTGAAGATGCTCGGTGGGAGCCCATCGACCGCATCGACCTCACCGGTGGTCAGGGCCAGTTTGAGAGCTTCTGGGTTCCCATAGGGGCGGAAGACGACGTCATCGATGTGCGGCGCCCCCATCCAGTAGTCGGGGTTGGCCTCCATCTTCCAGCCCTGACCCTCGTTCCACTCGGTCAGATGGAACGGACCAGAGCCGACGGCCGGCACGTTGCGGAACTCCTTGATGTCCCCCGACGTGTACTGGGGGTCCATGAACTTGCCCCAGATGTGCTCGGGAACGATGGGGACCCACGGCGGACTCAGCGGCGCGAGGGTCGGGGTCGCCATGTGCCAGATCAGGGTGGTGTCGTTCGGCGCTTCGAACGCGTTCTTCGCGATCGGGTCGCCGAGCTCACTCTGGAACGAGCCGAGCTGTTTCTCGTTGACGAGGTTGAAGGTGAAGGCGATGTCGTGGGCCGTGAGGGGTACACCATCTGACCAGGCGACCCCGGATCGGATCTCGAAGGTCCATGTCTTGCCGTCGGCGCTCTGTTCCGGTGGGTACTGCGCGAGCGCGGACTCCGGTTCCAGCGTGTCCTGGCTGAAGTTATAGAGCATGTCGTAGTTGAGGAAGAACATCTCGTACTCGTTGCCGCCGGCGGACTTGAATGGGTTGGCGGTGACCAGGTCGTCAGAGACGCCCATCGTGAACGTGACCTTCCCAGCGCTGGCGGGACTCTCCGCCCGGGCGGTGGCGGCAACGCTGACACCGATGATGCCCAGAAGCAGGACAGCCACCTGTCCGACCCCGATAACTCGCCGAGTTCTGGTCACGAGCTCCTCCTTGATGGACCATCGGGCGTATCTGCGTTGGCCGCGACGATAGCCCATTGGGCCGAAGACCTCAGGAGTCGGCCTCTCGTTGCGCGGCTTCCAGGAGGAGGCACGCGGCCCGATGGCCCTCACCCGCGGGATACAGCACGGGTTCCTCCGCGGAACAGGCCTCGAGGGCCACCGGACACCTCGGGTGGAAGGGGCAACCCCAGGGGATGTCCTGAGGGTGAGGCGGGTCGCCACCCAGGCCCGTGGGTGCCAGCCGGTATCGCAGGTCTCCGATCTCGGGGAACGCAGACCCGAGCGCCCTGGTGTAGGGGTGCCTCGGGAACTTGAACACCTGCGTGGCCGGTCCCTCCTCGACGATCTTGCCCGCGTACATGATGGCGATGCGGTCCGAGACGTCCACCAGGACGGACAGGTCGTGGGTGATGAAGATCATCGACAGGCCGAGATCGCGCTGCAGGTCCTTCATGAGGCTCAGCACCTGAGCCTGAACCATGACATCTAGGGCGGTCGTCGGCTCGTCGGCGATGACGATCATGGGGTCGCAGGCCAGGGCCATCGCGATCATCACGCGCTGCTTCTGGCCACCCGAGAGCTCGTGCGGGTAGTCGCGCAGCCGACGCCGCGGCAGGCCGACCTTCTCCAGCAGGTTGCCGACCCGCGCCATCGCTTCCTTCTCGCCCACCTGTTCGTGGATCAAGATCGCCTGGGCGATCTGGTCGCCGACGCGCTTGACGGGGTTGAGACCGTGCAATGCCCCCTGGAAGATGATCGAGGCCCCGGCCCAGCGAACCACGCGGAGTTGCCCCCAGTCCATCGTCAGCACGTCTTCCCCGTCGAGAAGGATCTGACCTTCCACGGTCGTTCCCTTGGGGAGCAGCCGCAGGATGGCGGCCGCGATCGTCGACTTGCCGCAGCCGGACTCTCCTGCCAGACCGAGGACTTCCCCTCGGTCGACGGTCAGGTCGACCCCCCGAACGGCCGGCACCGGCCCTCCCGACGTGAGGTAGCTGACGTGGAGCCCGCGCGCTTCGAGAACGCTCATCGACTTCGCAGCTTCGGGTTCGTGACCGCTTCGACGGCGAAGCCGCACATCGTGAAGGCCAGCACCACCAGGGTGATCGCCACGCCCGGGGGCAGGATCCACCACCACTGGCCTCCGGTGGTCGCTCCGTAGCCCTGAGCTTGTTCCAGGATCGTTCCCCAGGAAACCGAGAGCGGGTCGCCCAGACCGAGGAAGGAGAGCAGGCTCTCGGCCAGGATGGCGAGCGCCACGGTGAGGATCGTGTTCGCGAAGATGATCGGGAAGAGGTTGGGCAGCACGTGGCGGGTGATGATGTGCCAGTCGCTGGCTCCCAGCGCCCTGGCTCGTTCGACATACGGGCGATTGGACACCGTCAGCGTTTGGGCCCGGACCAGACGTGCGGTCACCGCCCAAGACGTGATCGCGATGACGAGGATGATGTTGAAGAGCGATTGACCGAGTATCGAAGCCAGGACGATGGCAAGCGCGATCCAGGGGATGACGAGGAACCAGTCGGTGAGGCGAGCGAGCATCGTGTCGATACGCCCCCGGAAGTATCCGCCGGTGATGCCGATCCCCGCACCGATGATCATCGTCATCACCGTGGCCACGAGACCTACCGTCAGAGAGATACGCGCACCCCACACGAGAAGGGCGAGAACCGAACGCCCGGCGCCGTCGGTTCCCAGCGGGTAGAAGTGCTCCTGGCCGGGGGTGCAGCGGTCGATCGCCGTTCGCTGACCGGTGGTGGGGTCGGAAACGTATTCCCCTGTAGGGCAATGGTATCCGGGTGCCGCGGCGATCGGCTGGTCGTTCTTGGCGGCGTAGACCTCGGTGGTTGCCGACTTGGGGGCGATCAGGGGAGCGCAGATGGCGATGAGGATGAACGCGGCGAGTACGAGCAGACCGACCATGCCGAGCTTGTCCCGCCGGTATTCCTTCCAGAAGCGCTTCGTCGCCCCGCGCCGGCGGGCTCTGGTGATCGAACGCGGGCTGCGCTGGGCGGCCGGCGGAGTTGAAGAGAGCGGCCTCTGGACCCCCTCCCGTTCTCCTCGACCGGCTGGGCGCCGATCTGGGCGAGGACCGCCGAGCCATCGAGGCCGCTGGTGACCTCGAGCCGCCCTCGACGCGTGCCGCCTGACGCGAGCACGGGAACGCCCCTCGGCCTGCGGAACGAGCACCCTCGGGTCGAGATAGACGTAGACGATGTCCGCCACGAGGTTCGCGAGGATGACGGCGAATGACAGGAGCAGGAACACGCCCTGTATCACGGGGAAGTCCTGCGATTGGATGGCGTTCACCGTCAGCGTTCCGATCCCCGGATACGAGAAGACGTACTCCACGCCCACCGCGCCGCCCACCACGTAACCGAAGTAGAGGATCGACACGGTCACGATCGGAAGCAGGGCGTTGGGAACGACTTCCTTGCGCCGAGTCTCCTTGTCACGCAGACCCTTGGCGCGCGCGACGGTGACGAAATCCTCGTGCATGACGTCGATGAGTGTGGACCGCATGATCAGGGAGTACTCCCCGAGGTAGCCGATGGTGAGCGTCACGAGCGGAAGGAACAGGTGTTGCGCGACGTCTCTCCAGTGCGCGAGACCCGTGTAGCCGGCTCCGTACGTCGCGTAGCCGCCCACCGGGAACCAACCGAGCGTGGCGGCGAACACGAGGAGGAGCATCATGCCGAGCCAGAAGTCGGGCATGGAATAGAAGGTCATCGTTCCGACAAGCGTGCGCACATCGAACCGGCTTCCCCGTCTCCAGCCGCTGGCTATGCCCAGCCACACGCCGAAGAGCATGGACAGCGTGGTCGCCAGCCCGACCAGTAGCACCGTGGGCCAGATCCGAGGTCCGATCGCGGTGGTCACCGGCTGTCCCGAGATGAACGAGATACCGAGCTTCCAGGGGTGGGTGATGTACACGATGAATTGCTGTCCGAGCGGCTTGTCCAGGCCGAAGTCTTCCATCAGCTGCTGCTGATCGGCAGCGGTCAGCTTGTCGTTGCGGACCATGTTGGTGACCGGGTCCGACGGCAGGATGCGGAAGAGGAAGAAGTTCGCGGTCAGGACGAAGAGCAGGGTGAACAACGCCGCCAGCACCTTGCTCAGCAGGTACCTGCGCATGCCCTCTCACGCCCCCCTCTCTCGCTACCGAGGGCCGAGTCTAGCGAGACGCACCGTGTCGATTCCCCGGATGCGATGCGAGCACGTATCCGGAGGCCGCGTCCGAAGTCGGAGTCGAACGTCTTCATCGAGTGGTTCATGGTGGCGATGAACGCCCTGCGGCCGGTGCCGTCCCTCGTCGTCCTCCACCAAGAGCCCTCGACCGTGCTGGACGACAGGTGGACCCGCATAGACTCGGGTGATGTCGTCCACGCCTCGAGTCGCCGCGGTGATCTTCGACATGGACGGCACGTTGCTCGACTCGGTCGCCGTTCAGCTCGAGAGCTATCGGCTCGCGATCGTCGAATCGGGCGGGCGCGACCACTCCCATGAGGAGATCCTCGAGTCGTTCACGATCGGCCCGGCGGCGATGATGCTCGAAGCGTTGATCGAGCGCCCGGTGGGCGCGCAGGCCGTGACGCGCTACGAGGCTCACCTGCGTGAGCGCGCGGTCCACGTGCAGCCCTACGGAGGGATCACCGCTGCATTGCTTGAGCTCTCGACGCGATTCCGCCTCGGAGTCTTCACCGCGGCCGACACCGGCGCCGCTGAGATGCTGCTCGCCGCGACCGAACTCCGCGCGTTCTTCGACGTCGTGATCGGAGGCGACCTCGCCGCGCGTTCGAAGCCGGCCCCCGACGGGCTGCTCCTCGCATGCGAGGCGCTCGATGCCCGCCCGCCCCACGCCGCCTATGTCGGTGACGGCCCGTCGGACATGGCCGTGGCGCGGGCGTGCGGGGCGCTCGGCGTCGCGGCGGGGTGGGGTCACCAGTTCGTGGCCGACCGCGAGGCCGACGTCATAGCCGCCACCCCCGATGAGCTCGTGCGCCTGCTCGTCGACGGAGCGGCGTAGGCTTCCGCCCACCATGACGTCTGAGGAGGGGTGATGAGCGAGGGATCGATCAGTGACGAGATGCGGGCCGGGTGCGAGGACATCTGGGCCGGACTGCACGCGCACCCGTTCCTACTCGAGCTCGCCGCAGGCACGCTCGAGCTCGATAGGTTCCGCTTCTTCCTGGAGCAGGACAACTTCTATCTCGTGGATTACGCGCGCTGTCTGGCGATGGGCGCCGCCAAGTCGCGTGACGAAGACGAGCTCCGGTACTTCACGGTCGATCTCAACCAGGTGATCGACGCGGAGCTGCCGAGCAACCGGGACCTCTTGGCGCGCGTCACCGCGATGGGCGCCCAGGACCGTGGCGGCGCGCTGACGATGGCGCCGGCCAATGTCGCCTACACCAGCTACCTACAGGCCCTGGCCTTGCGCGGTGGCCCGATGGAGATCATGGCGGCCCTCCTTCCCTGCGCCTGGAGCTACGTGGAGATCGCCGGCCGGCTCGCCTCGCAGGGTGGCGCCGACCACGAGGTCTACGCGGACTGGGTGGGGTACTTCACGCTCCCGTCCAACGTCGCGATGGTGGCCGCGATGCGTGCGGACTTCGACCGGCTGGCGGTCGAGGGCGAGCTGGGGGCTGCCAAGCGCGAGGAACTACGCCAGATCTTCGCGACCAGCTCCCGCCTCGAGCGTGGCTTCTGGGAGATGGCGTACACGTTGGAGCAGTGGCCGGATCTCGGGACGGGGCGAGCGGACGCCGATAGCCCGGCGTTGCCTTGACCGCGCCCGGGGGCCGTTGTTAGAGTCGCGCCTTCAGATTCGATGCCTGGAATATCAGATAATCCCGCTGGGGGGAGCGCTTGGGGCAGGGGGGAGTTCAGGGCTCGGCTGCTCCGAACCCAGCGGATGCGTCGGTCGGCATCTCGTTCCGATCGATCCGCAAGACCTTCGGTGAGGTCGTCGCGCTCGAGGGAGTCACGTTCGAGGTCGAGCGACACTCCCGGATCGGCATCGTCGGCCCGAGCGGTGGCGGCAAGTCGACCCTCCTGCAGCTGGTCGCCGGCCTGCTCGAGCCCGACAGCGGCGTCGTCAACGTGGAGGGCGCCACCGACCCGAAGGGGCGTCTCGCGCGCTGCGCCATGATGCCGCAGCGCGACCTCCTGCTCCCGTGGCGCACCGCGCTCGACAACGCCATCATCGCCATGGAGAACCGCGGGATCTCCCGGGACGAGGCCCGCGAGAAGACCCGTCCCTACTTCGAGCACTTCGGACTCGGCGAGTTCGAGGAGGTCCGGCCGGGCCAGCTATCCGGCGGGATGCGCCAGCGCGTCAGCTTCCTGCGCACGTTGATGGCCGACAAGGACGTCCTCCTGCTCGACGAGCCGTTCGGAGCGCTGGACTCGATCACTCGCGGGCAGATGCAGGAGTGGCTGCTGGGTGCCCTCGGCGACGTGCCTCGTACCGTGCTCCTGGTCACCCACGACGTGGAGGAGGCGCTCCTGCTGAGCAAGACCGTGGTCGTGATGTCGGCCCGCCCGGGCCGGGTGCTGAGGGTGCTCGAGACGAACCTCGAGACCGCGGGTGAGTCTCGGCGCGAGATCGTGACGAGCCCTGCGTTCGTGGCGCTGAAGGAGCAGGCGCTGGAGGCCATCGAGTGAGGACGAACGTGCCCTTGGAACCGGCTGCACAGGAGGCGCCTGCGCCGGAGGCGACGCAGGCCCGCTCGTCGGGCCGACTCAAGCGGTTCTGGCACCTCTACGGGCTGGCGGCGCTGTTCACGCTGGCCATGATCGCGCTGTGGGAGGCGATCATCCGCGGGTTCCACGTTCCCAAGTATCTGTTCCCGGCCCCGTCCCAGGTGGCCGTATCCATGCGCGATGACTGGTCCTCGATCCTGGCTCCCGCCATGTGGGTATCGCTGCGCGAGGTGCTGATCGGGTTCGTGATCGCGGCGGTGGCCGGCGTGGGCATCGCGATCATCCTGCACATGTTCGGGCCCCTGCGACGGGCCGTGTACCCGCTCCTGATCGGATCGCAGACGATCCCGATCGTGGTCCTCGCGCCGATCCTGGTCATCGTGCTCGGCTACGGGATCATGCCGAAGCTGGTGATCGTGGCGCTGATCTGCTTCTTCCCCATAGTGGTGAACGGCCTCGACGGCCTCCGCTCGGTCGACGACGACTTCATCCACATGATGAAGACGCTCGACGCGAACCGCTGGGCCATCTTCAAGCGGATCGAGTTCCCGGCCGCGCTCCCGTCGATCTTCTCGGGCATGCGGATCGCGGCGACGTTCGCGGCGATCGGCGCGGTGTTCGGGGAGTGGGCGGGCGCGAGCGCGGGACTCGGCTACGTGATGCTGCAGGCCACGCCGAACCTCCAGACCGCGCGCATCTTCGCCGCCATCGTGATCTTGACCCTGATCGCGCTCGCGCTGTTCGCCCTCGTGTCGCTGCTGGAACGCATCTTCGTCCCCTGGGCGCCGAGGGGGAATGCGATGTAGGGCGAGAGCGGGGGTGCCATGGGAGGGAGGCGCGTGGGTTCGCACGGGCCGGGCGGATGAAAGGACTGGTCGAGATGGACCGATCTGGTCGCAAGCGGATCTTCGCATCGTTCGCGGTGATCACGAGCCTCGCGCTCGTGGCCGCGGCCTGTAGCAGCAACGACAGCTCTTCAACGCCGGCGGACGGTTCGTCGACGAGTGATTCCGGCTCCACGGGTGCGCCCGCCGAGCTCGTGGTCGAGCTCGACTGGGTACCCAACCCCGACCACGTGGGCCTCTACTACGCAGAGGACAAGGGCTATTTCGCCGACGAGGGCCTCACCGTCGAGTTCCGCTCTCCGTCCAACGCCGCGGACCCGATCAAGCTGGTGGGCCTCGGCAAGGTCGACCTCGCGATCACGTATCAGCCCGAGATGTTCTACGGGCAGCAGAACGAGCTTCCCGTCGTGGCGGTCGGAACCGTCGTGCCGGTGCCGCTGAACTCGATGATCTTCAACCCGGATGAGAGCGTGACCGACCTATCCGAGATGGCGGGCAAGTCCATCGGCGTGACCGGTATCCCGAGTGACGATGCCTTCTACCTCACAGCCCTCAAGACCGCGGGGCTGAGTGAGAGCGACGTCACCAAGGTGAACGTCGGCTTCAACCTGGTGCCCTCATTGCTGTCGAACAAGGTCGACGCGATCATCGGCGGATACCGAAACGTCGAGGCGATCCAGATCGAGCAGGAGTCCGGGAAGACGCCCAAGGTGTTCCCGGCCAACGAGCTCGGCGTCCCGACCTACGCAGAGCTGGTCGTGGCAGCCAACTCCGACCGTCTGGCGAGCGACCCTGCGTACGCCGATGCCGTGACGCGCTTCGTCGCATCTGTCGTCAAGGGAACGGACGGGGCGATCGCCGATCCGAGCGGAGCCACAGAGCTCATGAAGAGCGTCACCCAATATGAGCCGAAGTTCCTGGACGAGAGCGTCCCGTACACCCTGACGCTCCTGACCCCGGCAACCGGTACGAAGACCGGCTGCATCGACGCCGCCGCGTGGCAGAGCTACGGGGACTGGATGTTCTCCAACGACCTCATCACCTCGGCGCCGGACGCGTCGGCGATCGCGACCGATCAGTACATGCCCTACAGCTGCTCGTAGCCGCCGGTTGGGGGGGAGGCCCTTCGGCCTCCCCCCCGGGGCGCGGCAGGATCGACACGTCCGCGCGAGCTGGCATATAGGATCTGATATCTCATCGAGGAGCGCGCCATGGATGTGGGCACCGGGACGACCGAGGTCACCGAACGGGTCCTGGCCTCGCTCGACCTCGATCGGGCCGTGAGCCTGGTCCAGGAGGTCTGCCGGATCCCGAGCATCCTGGGCGAGGAAGGCGCGCTCGCCGAGTACCTCGCTTCGGTCATGCGCGCCTCCGAGTTCGAAGATGTCGCGCTCCAGCCCGTCCTTCCCGATCGGCCGAACGCGATCGGCGAGGTGTCGTTCGGACCCGGTCGGCGGGTGGTCATGACCGGTCACATGGACACGAAGCCCGTCTCCCATGGGTGGAGCGTGACCGAGCCGTTCTCCGGAGCCCTGATCGAGGGGTCGGTGTACGGCCACGGCGTCATGGACATGAAGGCCGCCCTGGTCTGCCAGATCGTGGCGATCGAGGCGGTGCGTGCGAGCGGCCTCCCCGTGTCCGGGACCCTGGCGATGGCCGCCGTCTCCGATCACATGGGCGACCAGCTCGGCTCGATCGCGTACTTCGACGAGCACACGGCCGACCTCTGCGTGCTGGGTGAGCTCACCGACAACGAGGTCTGCCTCGGTCACCGGGGCCGGTACTACTTCGACGTCACCACCCTCGGGCGCTCGGCGCATACGTGTCACAAGCCGGCGGCGATCAATGCCAACGTGCTCGCGGCCCAGGCGGTACTGGCGCTCGACGCGTCGAAGTTCGAGCCCGAGCTCGAGCCGTGGGTCGTCGACCTGTTCGGGCCCGAGACCTACGTCGTGCCCGGTCGGATCTACGGTGGCTTGCCGCCGGGTGGCCCGTCGATGATCCCCGACGAGTGCGTGATCCGCGTCGACTGCCGCCCGCAACCGGGCGTGAGCGTCGAGCAGGCGCGCGCAGAGGTCGAACGGTGCCTCGAGCGGGCGAAGGACGCGGATCCTCGCTTCCGCGCCGAGGTCGTGCTCGCCGACGTGAAGAACGGGTACCTCGCCGACCCGGAGGATGAGGTCGTCCGGCTGATGCGGACGGCGGTGCGCGAGGTGCGGGGCGTCGAGCCCGCACTCCGCGTCGAGAACTGGCTGGGGGACACCGCCAGCTTCGGCGAGAAGGTTCCCACGGTGATCTTCGGGCCCGGCGGACCGCCGGTGTACTGCCCCGACGAGCACCTGACGGTGGACGAGATCCACGAGGCGACCAAGGTCTATGCGGCGTTCGCCGCCCTCGCCCTCTCTGCTGTCGCCGTGGAGTAGACGTGACCGCGCACGAGGCCGGCTTCGGGAACCTGCTGGACCGGTGCCTCGCGGTGCGCGACGGGGAGCGTGTGGTCCTCATCACGGACGAAGGCACCGATCCCGCGGTTGTCGCGGGCCTCGAGGAGGGGATCGCGCGGCGCGGCGCCACGCCCGTCGTCGCGCGCATGCCGCTCCCGCCGCTCCCGGGCTCGGAACCGCCCGACGCCGTGGCCGCGCAGATGCTCGATGCCGGTGCCGTGATCGAGCTCACGAGCCTGTTCATCGGATCCAGCACGGCGCGCCAGCGCGCCTCGAAGGCCGGCGTGCGCTACCTCGCGATGCCTGGCGTGCGGCTCGACACCTTCCGGGACGACGGGCCGCTCACGGTCGACTTCGACGCGATCCGTGTCGACGCCGAGCGGATCGGCGCGGCCTGGGACGGGGCGGATCGATTCCGGCTCAGCACGCCCGCCGGTACGGATCTCAGCGGATCGGTGGCGGGACGCCCCGGACGTGTGCTCCACGGCCTCGCGCGCGAGGACGGCGCGTACATGGCGCCCCCCGACATCGAGGCGGGTACCGCCCCGGTGGAGGGGACCACCTCCGGCGTCGTCGTCGTCGATGCGGACCTGTTGTTCATGGGCCAGGGGCCGCTGCCCGAACCCGTCGTGATCCACATCGTCGACGGAGAGATGGCCGGCCTCGAGGGGGCCGAGGCGGGGCGCCTCGAGGAGATGCTCGCGCGCTGTGCCGACGAACGGATGCGCAACATCGCCGAGGTATCGATGGCGTTCAACCCGTCGGGCCGGGTCTGCGGCGTCGCGATGGAGACCGAGTCGGCACTCGGCACCGCCCACATCGCCCTGGGGAACTCGATCGCGTACGGCGGGACGGTGGCGGCCGTCGCGCACTTGGACTGCGTGATGAAGGACGCCACGCTCGAGGTCGACGGCCGCCCGGTCATGGTGGCGGGGGAGCTGATGTGAGGCCGCCCCGCATCGTTCTCGCGAAGCCCGGCCTGGACGGCCACGACCGCGGCATCAAGGTGATCGCGATGGCGCTCCGCGATGCCGGCGCCGAGGTGATCTACCTGGGTCTGCGGCGCAGCGTCGCCGAGATCGTCCGAGCCGCCGACGACGACGATGCCGACGTGATCGGGATCTCGGTGCTTTCGGGCGCCCATCTCGAACTCGCCGCCGACCTCCTCCGAGAGCGCGACGCCCGAGGTCTCGCGGAGGTCCCCGTCGTGCTCGGCGGCACGATCCCGACGGCCGACGCCGAGGCGCTCCGGGCGCTGGGTGTGGCCGCCGTGTACCCGGTGGGCGCCGACCTGTTCGAGGTCGTCCAGGGCGTGCTCGCGATCGCGGCCCGCACCCACGAGGTCGCATGAGCGCCGAGGCGCCGGGCCCGGTCACCACCGACTCCGGCCTGCCGGTCGAGGCCGTCTACACGGCGGCCGACGTCGCCGACGACCTCGAGGGCCGGCTCGGCCTTCCCGGTGAACCGCCGTTCACCCGCGGCCCCTACCCGTCGATGTACCGCGGCCAGCCCTGGACGATGCGGCAGTTCGCGGGGTTCGGGTCGCCCGAGGAGACGAACGCGCGCTACCGGTTCTTGCTGGAGCGGGGCCAGACCGCGCTCTCGGTCGCCTTCGATCTGCCGACGCAGCTGGGGTACGACTCCGGCGCCGCGCAAGCGCACGCCGAGGTCGGGCGCGTGGGCGTGGCGATCGACACCGCCGACGACATGGCCGACCTGTTCGACGGGCTGGACCTGGGCGGCGTCTCGGTCAACTTCACGATCAACGCCACCGCGCCCATCATCCTCGCGACGTACCTGGTGGCCGCCGAGCGCCAGGGCGTCGGCTACGAGCGCCTCGCGGGCACGCTCCAGAACGACATCTTGAAGGAGTTCCTGGCGCGCAAGACCTACATCTTCCCGCCCGAGCCCTCGATGCGGCTGTCGTGCGACGTGATCGAGTTCGCGACCGAGCACCTGCCGCGGTTCAATCCGATCTCGATCACCGGGTACCACGCGCGGGAAGCGGGGTGCGACGCCGTGCAGGAGCTCGCCCTCACGATGGCCTCGGCGATCGCCTACTCGGACGCGCTGCTCGCGCGGGGGATGGACTTCGACGGCTTCGCGCCGCGGCTGTCCTTCCACTTCGCCACGACGCTGGATCTGTTCGAGGAGGTCGCGAAGCTCCGGGCGGCTCGGCGGATGTGGTTCCGGATCGCGACCGAGCGCTTCGGTGCGAAGGATCCGCGCTCGGGGCGGCTTCGGTTCTTCTCGGGGAACTCGGGGACGACGCTCACCGCGCAGCAGCCGCTGAACAACATCGTGCGCTCCACGCTGCAATGCCTGGGCGCCGTGCTCGGCGGGGCGCAGTCGATCCACGTGATGGGCTACGACGAGGCGTTCGAGATCCCGTCGGAGGAAGCGGTGACGCTGTCGCTGCGCACCCAGCAGATCATCGCGCTGGAATCGGGCGTCGCGCGCACCGTCGACCCGCTCGCGGGGTCCTACTTCGTGGAGCGGCTCACCGATGACATCGAGTCGGCGGCCGGGGCGACCCTCGCGGAGCTGGAGGCCGCGGGCGGTGCCGTGATCGCGATCGAACGGGGCGTCCCGCAGCGCTGGATCGCGGAGTCCGCGTACCGCACCGAACGCGAGATCGCGCAGGGCGTGCGCCCGAAGGTGGGCGTGAACGTCTATGTCGACGACGCCGGCGCCGAGGCTCTCACGCCGGAGCGGTTCCACCTCGACGCGGGCATCGTCGAACGGCAGATCGCGCGCACCGCCGGGCGCGTGGCTGCCCGGGATCCGCGGGCCCACGCCGAGGCCATCGCCGCACTGGACGCCGCGGTCCGCGAGGGCGCCAACGTGATGCCGCCGCTGATCGACGCGGCGCGCGCAGTAGCCACAGTGGGCGAGATGTCGGACGTCTTCCGCGCGACGTTCGGTGAGTTCCGGGAGCCGAACCCGTGGTGAGCGCGCCGCTCGCCGGGCTCCGCGTCATGGACCTCACCCGCTTCGTGGCGGGGTCCCAGGCCACCGCGACGCTCGCCGCGCTGGGCGCCGAGGTCGTCAAGATCGAGGTGCCGCCAGGCGGTGACCCCTATCGCGTGCAGGGGACCGAGCGGGTGGGCGACCAGTCGGTGCTGTTCATGTCGCTGAACTCGGGGAAGCGGAGCGTGGCCCTCGACATCCGCGCGCCCGAGACGGCAGACGCGATCGAACGCCTCTTGGCGAGCTCGGACTTCCTGGTGGAGAACGCGCGGCCCGGGAGCCTGGCGCGCCACGGCCTGGACTGGGGGTCCGTCCACGCCCGTCACCCGTCGATCGTCTATGGCTCGATCTCGGGCTACGGCGACGTGGGCCCCGACGCCTCTCGCGGTGGGTTCGATCTGATCCTGCAGGCTGAAAGCGGCGTCATGAGCATCACCGGCAGTCCGGAGTCGGGGCCGGTGAAGGTTGGCGCGCCGATCTTGGACGTGGGCGCGGGGCTGAGCTGCGCGCTCGGTCTCCTGGCCGCGCACATCGAGCGGTTGGCGACCGGCGAGGGGCGGCACGTGACGTCGTCCCTCCTCGAGTTCGCGCTGGCGGGGCTCGGCACGCTCGCCGCGAGCTACTTCGTCTCGGGCGAGGTTCCGGGGCTGCTCGGGACCCACTCGCCGACATTCGCGCCCTACGGAGGGTTCCGAACCGCGGACGGGTGGATCGTCCTGGCCGGGGCGGGTTCGGAGGATCTCTGGGTGCGCTGTTGTCACGTACTGGGCGTCGACGAGCTGGTCGTGGATCAGCGGTTCGCCGACA
>Ga0315273_10001461_pt1 | contig 26931 bp, 21 predicted proteins | sample YL17G02_0_MG_FD_205753 | JGI IMG/M metagenome (GOLD analysis project Ga0315273, IMG submission 205753) | Sediment microbial communities from Yellowstone Lake, YNP, Wyoming, USA - YL17G02_0 | ecosystem: Environmental > Aquatic > Freshwater > Lake > Sediment | place: USA: Wyoming | collected... | reverse complement strand
GCCCCCCCCCCGCAACTCCTGAATCCGGCTTCGTCATACGCCCGGGAGCCCCGGCAGGAGCCTGCCTGCACGGGGTCCACATCGAGCCGGACGGGAAATCAGGGAGGTCGCTTGACTCCGGCGCCGGACCGTGGGAGGGGGGGGGGGGGGGCGGGGTTGGGCCGGAAGAGGAAACCGGAACCCACCACACACTATCCGGTAGCCTGCTGCGTGACAGACGCGGCCGCTTCGTCGATTGCCTGGCGGAATTGCTCAACCGATTCACCGAAGACACGAACAGTGGAGCGTGTCTTCTTGTCATCCTGTTCCACCTTTGTCTCGGAAATCGCGATGAACTTGCTCCCGTTCTTCGCCTCCTTCACGTCAACAAAATATGTCGTCCTCCCCGCCCGAACCATAGTTGAATAGATCGCGTTGTTGCTCAAGGGACCCTCCGCTCGATGAATGAGACCTCGTCATGACCTCCATCATTTATACTCGCGCCCCCCCGGCATTTCCAAGCCACGGATCAAAATAGTCGGAGGCAGTGACGTCGGGACGGAATTCGGTTGGCGTGAGCGCAAGAAAAAACGTCATCAACGCGATCGGGCAGGCAGGATGGGCGGAACGCCGGCAAGATTAGGCAAAGGCAGGGTAGCTAGAGTCCTTCCTCGGAGAGAAGATAGCAGAGGAGGGCCTCTGCGATCGCCCCGAGTTCAAGTTCCCGGGGATTGACTTTGTCGATCGTGTCGTTGGCGGAGTGATGGTAGTCAAAATACCGCTGGTTCTCCGTGTCTAGCCCGAATCCGGGGATCCCTTTCGCCACGAGCGGAGAGACATCGGCCCCGCTGCTCCCTTTCACAAGTCGTCCCATCCCGATAAGATCGAAGAGGGGCTTCCAGCGGAGAACCCTCGGAACCACGGTCGTGTCGCCTTCGATGGTGAAGCCCAACGGCGCGAACCCCCCAAGGTCGGATTCGATCAGCGCGACATGCTTCTCCGCCTGCCGGCGCGGATCCACCGCGTACGCCTTTCCCCCGCGCAATCCGTTCTCTTCGTTCATGAACATGACCGCCCGGACGGTGCGCCTGGGAGTCACGCCTATCCTCTTCAGAAGACTCAACGCCTCGATCGCCTGCATACATCCGGCCCCATCGTCGTGCGCGCCGTCCCCCGTGTCCCATGCATCAAGGTGCCCCCCGACGACGATCACCTCCTCCGGTTCTTCATTCCCGGTGAGCTCCCCGATGACGTTGGCCGATGACGTATCGGCATAACTCCGGCAGGTGAGCCTGAGACGGACCCGCACGGACCTACCCCCCTTCAGCAGTCCACTCAGCCGGTTCGCCCCGCGTGTGCTGATCGCCGCTGCCGGGACCCGGGGCGTCCCTTTCGCATAACGCATGGCACCCGTATGGGGAACGTCGTCCAGAGCGAGGGTCATCGAACGGACGATTGCCGCGACACCACCGACCTTCGCCGCCTCCACGGCACCACGCGAGCGCTGCGCCACCGCCCCCCCGTAGGCCTCAAATGTGTTCAGCTTCACCGGGTCCATCGGCCGGTTGAAGAAGATGATCTTCCCTCTGGCCCCCGTGCCGAGCTTTGCCAGTTCCTCGAACGAGGACACCTCCACGACCTCCGCGGTGATGCCCCCGCGGGGAGTTCCGATGCTCCCGCCGAAGGCGGAGACCTTGAGCCGGACGCTCTGTCGGCCCGGCAGGAGCGCGACGGCGTCCTCGGGAGATCCCCGTTCCCAGTGGGGAACGGTCACCGGTTCCAGATGCACCTTGCTGAACCCGAGGCGGACCATCATGTCTCTCGCCAGCGCCACGCCTTTTTCTGCACCGGGAGAGCCGCTCAGGCGATGCCCTGCCTTCCCGGTCAGTTCCTTCAAGAGGCCGTAGGACCCCACGTCACGCAATCCGGCGTCCATCAGACGGGCGAGGACATCGCGCTCGCGCGCCGTGGTCTCCGGAGTCTGTGCGTGCACGATCGCCCCCGGGACGGGGATCAGCGCCGCAAGGAGAAGGCAGAACAGCGGTTTCATGATGCGGAGTCCTGGCAGATGTCGGGGCCCGTTCTTATGTCCCGTAGCGCTGACGGATACCCGGGATCAGATAGTCGGCAAAGGCCCGTGCGAGATCATAGACGGGGGTGAGCCCCCAATCGCGCCGGGCGGAGGAATCGTCGATATCTTCCGGCCATGAATCAACGATGGCCTGGCGTTTGTCATCAGGGGTGAACGTGATATCGGATCCCCTGAACTCCCGCAGGACGATATCGCGGATTTCTCCGGCGGAAGGACTGAAACTGGTGATGTTGTAGACGGATTGTGTGAGCCGCTCGGCGGGGGCGCCCTGCAGGCGCAGGAGGGCCGTGATCGCATCGGGCATGGCCATGAACGGGATGCGGACGTCCTCCCGGACGAAGCAGCTGTACGGTTTCTTCTGCGCGGCTGCGTGCAGCATCTCCGGCGCATAGTCGCTCGTCCCGCCGCTCGGCACCGTCACGGCGCTGATGAGTCCCGGGAAACGGATGGACCGGAAGTCGACTCCCCCCCGCCTTTCCGAATCGGCGGCAAGCTGGCGGTAATGGGTGGCATAATACCGGCCGAGATGCTCGCAGTAGAGTTTGTTGCAGCCGTACATGGTGATGGGCATGGTCCAGTCGCTCTCGCCGACCTTCCCGGCTTTCTTCTTCGTCGCGGCGTCCGGGAGGCCGTACACCGCGATCGAACTCGGGAAAAGGAATTTCACCCGCGCGCCGTGCCAGCGCGATTGTTCCACCGCCAGTTTGAGGAGGTACAACGTTCCCTCGACATTCACCTTGTGGGCCGATTCGGGTGTGAACTCGGCCCGCGTCGAGAGAAGCGCCGCAAGGTGATAGATGGTGTGGATTTCGTATTCACTCTGCAGCCGCTCCATCAGTCGCGGCTCCAGGATATCGCCGACAATCGTCGCCCCGCACATCCGGCTGAGCGATTCGTCGATGGGGCGCACATCGATGGCGATGATGTTGTGCGATCCTTCGCGGGAGAGCTGCTCGATGAGGCCGTGCCCCATCTCGCCGTTGGCACCCGTGATGAGGGTCGCGGGCTTCCTGATATGGTCACTCATGGGATCGAGACCCGTTGTGGGATGGAAAAGAAAGGAGGTCACGCCGTGGGGGGCGCCGACGGCACAAGATACGGAATTCGAGGGAGAAGTAAAATGGAACAGCCGCGTCCCTCCGGGGGGGGGACGCGGCTGAGGTGCATCACCGACTGGCATCCTCTATAGAATGGGCGTACCCGATCCCCCCCGGTTGTTGAAACGAATCTGCGTCGAGAGTCGGGAACGGGATCCCCCCGGCGGAAGTTTCGACCTTTTGTCCTCCGGCAACGTCAGGTATGTAATCCACTCGATCAGCTCCTCGATGGGACGCGCTTTACGGAGGAAGCCGTCAAGCCTTGGATCCTTCACCGCATCAAGCGTGTGTTGATCGTCATACGCTGAAACAAAGAGGAAGGGGACCTTCTCGAATTCCGGCGTCGTACGGACGGTGCGATGGAATTTGATCCCGTCCATGAGCGGCATGTAGATATCGGAGATCACTAGGTCGACCTTCGATTCGCGGAGTTTGGTCATCCCCTCTTCCCCGTTCTCCGCGAGGAGAACCTCCCAGCCCTCGGACATAAGGACGCTCCGCATGATGAGCCGGTATTCCGGCTCGTCGTCAACAACGAGAATTGTCATGGTGGTCCCCCTCTTTGACAGCCATCAAGGTCCCCGCGCCCCGATCGGCCTGACGAAAATTGCACAATTGCCACCCCAGAGTCAATCACATAATTCTCCACGTCTCTCCAGGTATCTTATCACTTTCTGATGAACATTCATATGCCAGCGGTCACCATCCCGCGACGCAGAACCGGAGTCGGGAAAAGGGAAAATTCGGGACGAAATCACGCGTTGCCGACCCCGCCGCGCGTTCCGGTCTCACTTCTTGTCGCAGTTCTCTTTTCCTGCCATCGTCGAATCGCTCTTGCAGCAGGCCATCTTCATTGTACATTCTGATTTCTTTTTTGTCGCCGTCTCCCCTTTCTTCACCTCGGCCTGCGCCCCCTTCTCTCCCCCCTTGGGAGCTGTCCCTTCCTGTGCGAACGCGAATGCTGCAAATGCCATGATGATCCCTACGACGATGATCTTTCCCATTTTCATAATGATGTTCTCCGGTTGAAGTTTGTGAACGGTCAAAAATACGACAGAATCAGAACAAATGCAATCAGCTCCCCTCTTTCATCCAGTGGGCCATTTTCGAGATCTCGAGCTTTCCCTTCTTCAATGCCTGCAGTTTCATGTAGGTGAAGAGGACGGGAGTGACAACGAGCACGTGAACGGTGGAGGTCAGCAATCCTCCGATCATCGGCGCGGCCAGCGGTTTCATGACGTCGGCCCCCACGCCTGTGCTCCACATGATGGGAAGGAGCCCGAGAAGGGCCGTCCCCACGGTCATTATCTTCGGGCGTAACCGCAGCACAGACCCTTCAATTGCCGCGTCCATGATATCCTCTGCGGTGATGGGTCCGCGCTTCCCGAGCTGGTGGTCACGCAGCCTCCGGTCGAGCGCTTCGTGCAGATAGACCACCATCACAACGCCGGTCTGTACTGCCACGCCGTAAAGGGCGATGAAACCCACCCAGACGGCGACGGAAAAGTTGTAGCCGAGAATGTAGACGAGAAACACCCCTCCCACGAGGGCGAACGGGACCGACAGCATCACGACTCCGGCCTCGGCGAAGTCTTTTGTCGTGAAGTAGAGCATGACGAAGATAACCAGGAAGACGATCGGCATGAGCATCTCCAGACGCTTCTTCGCCCTGATCTGGTTTTCCCACTGGCCGCTCCACTGGACGGTGTAGCCCACGGGAAGCCTGAGTTCCCGGGCGAGTACCTCCTTTGCGTCATTGACGAACCCCCCCATGTCGCGCCCCCGCACGTTCAGGTACACGATCGACCGCAGCTGTGCATTTTCGCTGGAGATCATCGGCGGGCCGGGGACCACCTCGATCTTCGCAAGCTGTGCGAGCGGGACATACCCCTGTCGCGACGCCACCGTCCGCCCCTGCACGGTGCCGGCCCCCGACGGGACGGGGGGCAGGCTCATCCCTCCCATACCGGCGGGCTGCGCGAGCTGCCGTCCACCCGCGACGCCGGATCCGGATTGCATTGCCGGCGCCGACGAGCCGGCGCTCATCGTGTTGACGGGGACAAGGAGATCCCTCAGCCGTCCGATATTGTCCCTCCACCCGCGCTCGTACCGTACCCGGATCGGGAATCGCTGCCGGCCTTCAATGACGGTGCCGATATTTTCCCCGCCGATCGCCGTTTCGACGATGTCCTGCACGTCACCAACGCTGATGCCGTATCGGGCCACCGCCCGCCGGTCGATCGAGATGTCCAGGAAGAGACCTCCCTGCGTCCGTTCGGCGTACAGATCCGCCGCCCCGGGCACCTTCCGCAGGATGTGCTCCGCCTCGATCGCGAGCTGCTCGAGTGTATCGAGATCCCTGCCGAAGATCTTCACGCCGAGGTCGGTCCGGACTCCGGTCGACAGCATGTTGATGCGATTGATGATCGGCTGCGTCCACCCGTTGCGTACCCCGGGAATCTGCAGTTTGGCATCAAGTTCCGCAATGATATCATCCTTGGTGAGCCCCTTGCGCCACTGATCCTTGGGTTTCAGCAGGACGATGGACTCGATCATGCTGACGGGGGCGGGGTCGGTGGACGTTTCCGCCTTCCCCACCTTCCCCAGCACCTGCTCGACTTCCGGAACGGATTTGATGATCGCGTCCTGCACCTGGACGACACGGTTGACTTCCGTGATCGACGCCGACGGGAGCGTCACCGGCATGAACAGGAGACTCCCTTCGTCGAGGGGGGGCATGAACTCCGAACCCATCCCCATCATCATGGGAATCGTGACGAGAAGCGCAATCACGTTGACTGCGATCGCGGTCTTCCGGTGTCGCAGCACCCAGCGGATGACCGGGGCGTAGACCCAGTGCAGAAACCGCGTGATGGGATTTTGATCATCCCTGCGAAACTTCCCCCGCGTGAGCATCACCATCAGCATCGGAACAAGAGTGATCGCTATGATCGCCGATCCGCCGAGCACGAACGTCTTGGTGAACGCCAGCGGCCGGAAGAGCTTCCCTTCCTGCCCCTCGAGGAGGAACACCGGGAGGAAGGAGACAACCATGATCGCCACCGCGAAGAATATCGCGCGCCCCACCTGCTTCGCGGAAAGGATGGAGATTTCGGTGAAGTCCTCCCTGCTCAGCGTCCCCCTTTCCTCCTGCGCGCGTGCGATATTCCGGTAGGCATTCTCAACGAGGACGATGGAGGCGTCGACGATGACACCGATCGCGATGGCAATTCCCCCCAGGGACATGATGTTCGACGTGATGCCAAAGAGCTTCATGCAAATGAACGCGATCAGGACCGCGATCGGGATCTCGATGATAATGCGGAGGACGCTCCGGAGGTGGAGGAGGAACAGGAAGACCACGATGGCGACGACGATCGCTTCTTCAAAGAGCGCTCCTTTGAGCGTCTCGACCGAGGCCATGATGATGTCGCTCCTGTCATAGGCCGGCTTGATCTCCATCCCTTCCGGAAGTCCCGGGGAGATTTCCCTGATCCGCTGCTTCACCCGGTCGATGACCGTCTTGGCGTTTTCCCCGTAGCGCATGACGATGATTCCGCCCACCGCCTGTCCTGTGCCGTTCTTGTCGATGGAACCGCGGCGGATATCCCCGCCGATCTGGACCGCACCGATGTTGCGTACGTAGACCGGCACCCCGTTGGCGCCCGCCCCTACGACGATATCCTCAATGTCCTTCGTCGTCCGGATGTATCCCTGGCCCCGGACGAAGAGCTCCGCGTCCGAGACCTCGAGTATTTTTCCGCCGACGTCGTTATTGGAGCGCATCACGGCGTTCCGGATGTTTGCGAGCGTGATGCCGTACCCCTTCATTTTATTCGGGTCCACGTCCACCTGGTACTGACGGATGTAGCCGCCGATGGACGCGACTTCGGCCACACCCTCGACCCCCTGAAGATTCAACTTCACATACCAATCCTGTGTGGCGCGAAGCGTACCCAGATCGTACTTTCCCTCAAGGGTGTACCAGAATACGTGGCCCACGCCCGTCCCGTCCGGTCCGAGCTGCACCTTCGCCCCGGCGGGAAGCGCCGATTGAATCGTCGAGAGCTTTTCAAGGACCCGGCTCCGCGCCCAGTACAGATCGGTGGATTCGTCGAAGATCATGTAGATAAACGACATGCCGAACATCGATTGTGCGCGGACCGCGGAGACCTGAGGCACACCTTGCAGCGCCGTCACCAGCGGAAAGGTCACCTGGTCCTCGACCAGCTGAGGGGATCTTCCCATCCATTCCGTGAACACGATCACCTGGTTCTCCGACAGGTCCGGAATCGCGTCGAGCGGGGTGTGCATCACCGCCCAGATTCCCCAGCCCACCACCCCCAGGTAGATAAGGATGATGACGAACCTGTGCCGGGCGGAATAGTCGATAATCTTCTCAATCATGCCTGTTTCCTCTTCGTCGGTTCCATTGTCAGCGGCCAGGAATCACTTCTGCTTTGAAGCCGGTGGAGCTGTCCCCCCAGGGGGGGAGACAGAGGCAGGAGATGCAGGCTGCTGGAGCTGACTCTCGGATTCAATCATGAACCCCCCGGTCGTCGCAACCATCTCCCCCTCCTTCAGACCGCCGAGAATTTCGACCCCCTCATCGTCCTGAACACCTACCACGACATCGCGGGACTCAAAGACGTTGGGTTTCACCTCTACCCATGCGACGTCCCGTTTCCCGGTAAAAAGGATCGCACCGGGGGGCACGATTAGCACGTTTTCGACCGCCACCTGAATAACAGCTGTCACGAACATCTGCGGTTTGAGTTTTTCCCCCGCGTTCCCCATCACAACCCTTACCCGGACCGATCGGGTCTGCGGATCGACGACCGGATCAATAAATGCGACGCGCCCCTCGAACGCCTCTCCCGGGTAAGCGTCCGCGGTCATCATGACTCGTTGACCTCGTTTGATGAAGCGCAGGTCCTGTTCGTAGACATCCAGATACGCCCACACCGTCGAGAGGTCCACGAGCTTATACAGCAGCGTTCCCTCGTCCACATACTCCCCTTCCTGAATCTCCTTCGCCACGACGGTCCCCCGAATGGGTGACTGGAAGGTGACGCTGGAATGCGCCTCCGGGCTTTCCGCAACATGCCTGATCTGTTCCCGGGTCATCCCGAAGTGGACGATGAGCTTCTCCTCGGCGGCAGCCACCATCCGGTCATGTGCGGCACTGGCATCGGCCCCTTCCCCTTCCCGCGCGCGAAGCGCAAGGATGTACTCCTGCTCCGCTGTAATGAGGTCGGGACTGTGCATCTCGAAGAGGGGCTCTCCCCGCTGGACAAGCTGACCGGTGAAGTTCACGTAGAGCTTTTCGATCCGGCCGCGGAACCGGGCGGCAACCGTCGCCTGATTGGGCTCCGCGAAGTCCACGACGCCGACGGTCCTGACGGTATGAATGAACCTCCCGCGGCCGACCGCTTTCGTACTGACGTTCGCCGCCACACGCTGCGAGGCAGAGAGACTGACTTCTTCCAGAGAGCCGACCACGTCACCCGCCGCCTCCGATGGCACCGAGCGCCTGACAAGCGCCATGCCGCAGATCGGGCACACGCCCGGCCTGTCGGACCGGACCGACGGATGCATGGGGCATGTATAGAATTCATTTCCCCCCCGGTCCGTGGTCCGGAGGCTGTCGTCATCCTTTTTTGAATCTGCCGGGCGCGTGCACGCATCAAGCCCGAGAATCAGGCCCAGGGAGAGTATCGCAAGGAGAATCCTCATGAGCATTGTTCCTTTGTTCGTTGAAAGGATCATGAACGTACCCTCGTCCTCCGGAGGAGGAGGGGGTCGCACGTCGCCTCTAGCGGAGATCCGCTCCTATGGCTCTTTCGAGCTGCGCGAGATTCGCCTCGTACTCGCCCAGAAGCATGTAGTAATCCATTTTCAGCATCTGCTGCATCCGGTAGCTATCGAGCAATGAAAGGAAATCAGCCCTGCTGGTTTCATAGGCCACAAGGTTCGACTGGAGAGATTGTTCCGCCTGGGGGAGAATGCTCCGGCGGAATCGCTCTATCTGCTCCCAGCGCGACGACGTCTTTGCCCACGCATCGCGCACTTCCACCTGGACCATGTTCCTCATCTCGGCGAGCGAGTGCTCGGTTGTCCTTGCGGCGAGCGTGTTCTCTTCAAGCTTGCCGGAGTATTTCCCCCCCGACCAGGGGGCAATCGGGATGTTCACACTGAACATGGCAGCCCATTGATCTGTCCCTTCCGTCATTTTTTTGTACGTCCCGCGCACCATGAGGTCCGGCAGACGCTCCCGCTCGGAGGCGGCAATCTCGGCGTTGTTCATTTGCAGTTCGAAGGTCATTGCGCGGATCTCCGGCCGGTTCTCCAGGGCCCGGGCCGTCAACTCGTCGGGTGAGCCCGTGATGTGCGACAGCGGAGGATCCGCCACCGGGCCGATCGGCGTCCGCGCCGGAAGCCCGCGCAGGGCGTTCATCATGCCGGTCGCAGAGACCAGCTCCTGGTCGAGCTCCGATCGCTCGTTCTGGAGCTTCCCGAGTTCCACCTGGGACTTGAGCACGTCGCTCTGTGCCATAGTCCCGACACGGTACTTCGCAAAAGCAGACTCAACGATCTGTTTGAGGAGCCGCTGGTTTTCGGTGTTCACCCCGATTCTCCGCTGGACCGAAAAAAGCATCGCATACGCCTTCTTCACGCCGGCCGCAAGATCCCGCTCGACAGCAATGGCCGACTCTTCCGTCATGCGCGCGCCCGCCGACGCGGCATCGCTCATCAGCCCTTTCTTGCCGAAAAGGGGAATCATCTGCTGGAGGAAGTAGTCAGTCTCCATGCCGTCCTTGAAAGGATTGGCAGAGGTGACAGGGGTGGCGAAGAACTCAATGCCAACCTGAGGATCATCCCAGGCCCCCGCCTGGGGAATTCTGGCCCCGGCGCTCCGACTCCGGCTGCGCGCTGCCTGGAGACGGGGGTTGGCGTTCAGCGCCTGGTCGAGAAAAGAAGCCAGCGCCGAGGTGGTATCCGGGGCTGTCACGCGGTCTCGGGCCCACCCCGCGACTGACGCGCCTGAATCGGCTCCCGTCTGGGCTGATGACGGAGCGACCACCGATGCGACAATGATGAGGCCGAAGAAGAATGTCTGGATTTTCATGCCCTGTACTCCGATTGGCTGTATGCACTCGCACGATCGCGCCGGGGCGTTCAAGACCGGATCGGGTCGGGGTGCGGGGGTCCAAAAGACGTCGGAAAAAAGGAGACGGATCGGGTGCGAAGGTTAACGACTCACCGAACCGCTCGGGGGGGGATCAAATAAGGAAGACGGAATTGAAGACGCACTTGTCCACCGAGGGGAGACCTGCAGCTTCAGAGGCAGAGGCACTGCGGTGATACGGCTGTCGAAGACAGAGATGCACGCTGTTGTCCGGAAAACCCCGGGGCAAGAAGGTAAGCCTGACCGGTTCGGGAGATGATGCCTTTTCAACGACCGTGGGCTCCGTGCGGAACCCCCCTCCAACCGCTATGATCTGACAGGGCATGCTGAGTGTCACCCTGGCTGGCCCGCTGGTGGGTGACTCCCGCTGTCGTTCACAGAGACCGGCGGGGCAATCGCCCTCTCCGCCGCAACAATTCTTTTCCTCCATGGCGCACTTGTCGAGCACCATGGTGAATCCTGAGTTGGCCAGGAAAAACAGGACTAACATCAGACTCCCGAAGGAGAGCATATGTCGATTGAAGTAGTTCACTATATATATTTACAACAATCGCAAACAAAAGTCAAGGACGCCACAATCCACGCAGGGGGGGGCATTCTTCAGCCTCAGGGCTCGAACACCCTTGGGACCCTCCCCGTCACCAGGCAGGTGACCTCATAGGGGATCGTGCCGATAATTCCGGCCAGGTCCCAGGCGGTAATGGATTCATTCCCGTCATTCCCCATGAATGTGACCAGGTCGCCTCGCTGACAGTCTGTCTGCTCCCCGAGATCAAGCATCACCTGATCCATGCAGACCGTCCCCACCACCGGGTAGCGGCGCCCCCGGACGAGAGCTTGCGTGCGGTTCGTCAGGAGACGGGAATAGCCGTCGGCGTATCCTATGGGGACGGTCGCGATCGTCGTTTTCGCACCGGTCACGTATTTCCTGCCGTAGGAGATGCTCGTCCCGGCCTCCACATCCTTGAGCAGGGCGATGACCGAGAGGAGAGACATGACGGGACGAACGGGGAATCGCTCCTTCATGCTCCGTAGGGGAGTGTAGCCGTAGAGCATGATGCCGGGCCGTACCATGTCAAGGTGCGCATCAGGCATGGTGATGATCGCGCCGCTATTGGCCATGTGGCGGAGCGGTACCGCAACGCCGGCCCGCTTGAGCCCGTCGATGACAGCATGATAACGCTGCAACTGATCGCGGGCGAAGGAGGCATCCTCCTCTTCCGAGACGGCGAAGTGGCTGTAGACGCTCGAAAGTCCCAGCCGCGGAAGCCGTACGATCGAGACGATCTCATCGGCGGCCTGCATCCAGGGAAAGCCGAGGCGCCCCATACCCGTATCGACCTTGGCATGGATCTTTGCAGTCGTGTTCAGTTCCGTCGCCACGCGGCTGATTGCCTCGGCTCCCTGCCGGGAACTCACGGTCAGCTCGATATCCGCTTCGAGGGCCTCCCCGAGGATGGAATCCCGCGCGAGCTCGAACACGAGAAGCGGGTGGGAGATCCCATGCCGGCGGATCTCGAGAGCCTCCTCAACGCGGGTCACGGCCAGATACTCCACGCCGAACCGGATGGCTTCGCGCGAGAGCTCGATCATGCCGTGTCCGTAGGCGTTCGCCTTCACGACCGCCATGATTCTGACATCCTCTCCACAGTACGACCGGACGGACGACAGGTTATGCCGGAATGCTTCCCGATCGATGACGGCACGGGTGGGGTGTGTATCCACGGGGGTGCTTCTCCTGGATGCGATCTGTCAATATCGGCACAAGCGGGCTCATTTTCAACAGACGGGCCACGCCGGGGGGTTGACACCCGGGCCCCAATGATGTATCTTCTCTCTATGATCGGCACTCACACGCTCTATCCTGTCTCGGTGCTCTTCCTCTCCCTCCTTTGCGGCCTGCCGGACAGAGGGGCCGCACAGGAGCCTCCGCGATTGAAGCCCGTCGCGATGATGGGTGAATCGCGGGCCGGGCACACGGCCACATTGCTCTCCGACGGCCGCGTGCTTATCGCGGGAGGGTTCAAGAAGACCCCCAACGGCATCGACCAGATATACTTCCGGTCGGCGGAAATTTTCGATCCCCGCACGGGAAAATTCTCGCCGACAGGGGATATGACCTACACGCGGGCCGGGCAGACGGCGACGCTGCTTATGAACGGGCTCGTGCTCGTCGCCACGGGATTCGGCGAGATGGGCACGCTCTCGAGCGCCGAGCTGTTCGATCCGGCAAGCCAAACGTTCACACCGATCGGCAACATGGCGGCCCGCCGGGGTGGGTGCACCGCAACCCTTCTCCTCGACGGACGTGTCCTCTTCGCCGGAGGAGGCGACCGGGAAGCGACCGCGTCGGCGGAGCTCTACGATCCCTTGACCAAGAGATTTCTCCCTACCGGCTCCATGACGATGCCGCGCAACGGGCATACCGCGACGCGATTACCCGGAGGAATGGTATTGATCGCCGGCGGCAGCGCGCGGCGCGAGGCCGTCCTTCCCGGTGCCGAGATATATGATCCGGCCGCGGGAGTCTTCATGCAGACGGGAGGGATGGCCGCCCCGCGGTACAAGCACGCCGCCGTGGCGATGAACGACGGCGATGTTCTCCTTTTCGGCGGCTCCGACGGCACGGACTGGAGGGGACAACTGGCCACGGTGGAACGTTATAGAATCGTTTCCGGTAACTTCATCCGCACATCCGATCTGCGGCGTGCACGGTTCAAGCTCCCGGAGGCGGTGGTCGGGTTCCCGGAAGGCGACTTCCTGATCGCGGGGGGCAATGCGGCGATCGAACTTTACGCGCCGGACACCTCGAGAACCGTCTGCACCCTGGACAACTCCTACTATTTTGCCACGGCCACGGGCCTCCCGGGAGGGTCGGTGCTTATCGTGGGGGGCTATGATGACAAGCTCCGGTCAACGAACAAAGCGTGGATCTGGAAGAGACTGCGGGAGGAATGATCAAACGTGTGACGGGCACCGGCGGGATCTTCTGCAGGGCAAAGCACAACGCGGCCTTGCTTGATCGGTGCAGGCACAAAATCGAACTTCGGCGACTACCGTGACGCACGCTGTGTACCCGGTCACGGCCGCCGTCCGCTTTCTGCGGGAGAGGAAGATCCTGTTCGAACCTTTTCTGTATTCCTACGAGGCGCACGGCGGGACGACCCACGCGGCATCGATGCTGAACCTGGACGAACATGCGGTCGTCAAGACCCTGGTTATGGAAACGGATGAGGGGACACCGCTCCTCGTCCTGATGCACGGCGATCGCGAAGTCTCGACGAAGCAACTCGCCCGGGTCATCGGCGTGAAACGGGTCTCTCCCTGCAATCCCGATGACGCGAGCCGGCACACCGGATACCTTGTCGGCGGCACGAGTCCGTTCGGCACGCGGACACCCCTCCCCGTCTACGCCGAATCAACGATCTTCACCCTCCCCCGCATCTACCTGAATGGCGGGAAGCGCGGATTTCTCGTCGCCGTCGGGCCGGAGGATATCAGAGAAGCGCTCGCCGTCACCGCTGTCAGCGTCGCGATTGCCGCACCGTGACGCAGCCCGTTGTGATTCTTGGCGGGGAATGCTATATTGATGGAGTAACGACACGGACCCGAGCATGGAATCCCATCGAAAAATGCTGCGCGCGAAGATTCATCGCGCCACTGTCACCGACGCCAACCTCGACTACGAAGGAAGCCTCACGCTGCCGCCGGAGTTGATGGAGGTGAGTGACATACGTGCCTATGAAGCAATCCAGGTGTGGAACGTCGACCGGGGGACTCGGTTCGAGACCTATGCCATCACCGGCGTCAGGGGTTCCGGACAGATCTGCGTGAACGGCGCCGCCGCTCATCTGGCCGGCCCGGGTGACCGTATCATCATCGCCTCATTCTCGAGCGTTCCGGAATCGCTGGTCGGCACGTTCCGCCCCCTGGTGGTCTTCGTCGACGAGCACAACCGCGCAATCCGAACGGGGGTAGAAGTTCCCGGACCGCACACCCGGGGAGACGGCTGCTGACCCGGCGCTTCCCGGGACCGCGCTTCAGAGCCGACCGGGCGGATCCTCGAAATGCAGTGTGATGTGTACAATCTCCGGTCTGTTCCCCGTCCGAACAGGGGGACCCCATGTGCCGGCTCCGCTGGACACGTAAATATGCGTCCCCCCCTTCCTCTTGTAGCCCCAGCTGACTTCATACACCGCGTTGGTGATGAGATTGAGCGGCCAGAGCTGGCCGTGGTGGGTGTGTCCCGACAGCTGCAGGTCCGCTCCCGAGCGAACTCCCTCGTCCAGCCTGAACGGCTGGTGGTCCATCAGTAGAATGGGGAATGTCGGGTCGACCCCCGCCATGATCTCCTCCAGGGGCTTCCGCTTCTTCCCGGCAAACTGTGAACGGCTGATATCCTCGCGTCCCACAATGGCGATCCCGTTGCGAAGACGCGCGACGGAATCGCGCAGGATGGTGATCCCGTGCTCGGTGAGATACCGGCAGGCGGCCTCCGCCCCCCCGATATACTCATGATTGCCGGTGATCGCGAAGACACCATACTTCGCCCGTATGTTCTTGAGCGTCTCCCCCAGGTTCTCCCTCACGACGGGGGCCAGGTCCTCGTCCACGATGTCACCCGGCAGGAGCACAAGATCGGGCTCCAGGGCATTGATCCGGTCGACGATTGACTGCAGCCGCCTCTCTCCGATGATGGTCCCGAGGTGGATGTCGGAGACCGCGACGATCGTGAGTGTTTTCTCTCCCCCCACCTTCTTCTGCACGGTCAGCACCAGGTGCCGCACTTGCGGATAAAGGGTGTTGATGTGGCCGGCCACCAGCACCAGCACCACGAGTCCGGTGATGCCGGCGGCGATCCTGAACTTCACCGCATCGTACGCCGAGGTCACCGCCGCAGGGTAGAAGGGGATGAGAGAGTGGGCGAGCCGGATGAGGTCGAGCAGGACGGCCGCCAGGAAGAAGTAGAGAATTGCGGCTAGCCAGAATGAGCCGATCCAGACCAGGGCTTCCGAGACCGGCGACAGCCACACCCGTTCGAGGAACCTGCCGCCAATGAATGCCAGGGCGAGGAAGAGAAAGATGATCAGGTACGGAGTACGGAGCGGGGATCCGGCGGGAAGGGCCTGCCACCCGTGGAGGAAGATGTAGTAGTTGATCAGTCCGTACGCGGCGAAGAAGAGACCGAAGAACAGCATGACGCTCATCGCTTTCATGGGTGGGAACGGGGCGCCGGTCAGGATCTGCCGACGGCGCGCGCGACGACCTGAACAGCCGTCATGAGTCTGGCAAACATCTCGGGCGTCAGCGATTGCTCGCCGTCTGAGAACGCCTCTGCGGGGTGGGGATGAACCTCGATCATCAGGCCGTCGGCCCCTGCCGCGACGGCGGCAAGACTCATCGGCAGTACCAGATCGTGACGTCCGGTGCCGTGGCTCGGATCGACGATAATGGGGAGGTGCGATAGCTGTTTGACGGCGGGGACCACATTCAGATCGAGCGTATTGCGTGTGAACTCCACGAACGTCCGTATCCCGCGTTCGCAGAGTATCACCTGCTCGTTCCCTCCCGCAAGGAGATATTCTGCACCCATCAGGAATTCGTTCAGCGTCGCGGAGAAGTTGCGTTTGAGCATGACAGGTTTGTTGATCTTCGAGAGCGAGCGGAGAAGTTTGCTGTTGTGCATGTTCCGCGCGCCGACCTGAAGCACGTCGGCGTACTGGGCCACCATCTCCACGTCCGACGATTCCATCACCTCGGTCACGATACCGAGGCCGGTTTCTTTCCGCGCCCTGGCAAGCAGGATCAAACCCTCTTCTCCCAGTCCCTGGAAGGCATACGGACTCGTCCGGGGTTTGTACGCCCCCCCGCGCAGCAGATGCGCCCCCGCCTCCTTCACCGCGCGGGCCGTGGTCATGAGCTGCTCTTCGCTTTCGACCGAACAGGGCCCGGCGATCACCGCCACCTGAGCGCCGCCGATCTTCACGCCGCCGACGTCGACCACCGTGCTCTCAGGACGAAATTCGCGGCTGGCGAGCTTGTAGGGCTTGAGGATCGGAATGACGTCTTCGACGTGCGGGAGGAGCGAGAGCTGCTCCTTCTTGACCAGCCGCTCGTCCCCGATGACCCCGATGATGGTCCGCTCGACCCCCTGCGACAGATGGGCCTTCAGGCCGAGCTCCTCGACCCGCGCGACCACGTGGCGGACATCTTCCGGCGTGGCTTTTGCGTTCATGACGATGATCATGCGGTATCCTCGTGTGCGGTAGAACAAAAAACCCCGTTGAGCGTCTCAGCGGGGCGTGTGCGGGTTGTCTCTGTTCCCGTTAGGGGATGGACAGGCGCTTCCCCGCCTTCCTGCGGAAAAACAGACCGTGCTGATACCAGGGGAAGCGTTTGGACGTCATAAGTATTTAAGGTTACGTAAGGATTTCCAGAAAGTCAAGATGACGCTCACGTACCCCTCACAACCACGATGGTCTCATCGTCGTGCTGAGCGACCCCGGCGGAGAAGCCATCCGCATCCTTCAGCACGCCGTCGCGGATCTCCGCCGCCGTCGTCCCGGCACGGGCGACGATAGCCGACATCAGGCGATCCTCCCCGAAGAGCTCTCCCGCCCCATTCTGGGCCTCGGTGATCCCGTCGGTGACGAACACCAGGATGTCTCCCGCCGCGTAATGGACGACTGTCTCTTCCAGTTCGGAGGAAAAGACCCCTTCATTGTTGAGACCCAGGCCGAGGCCGCGCGGGGTGATCTTCACCACGCGCCCTTCCGACATCCGGTAGTGATACAGGGGGAGGTGTCCGGCGCGGGCGAGCAGAATCGTCCGCTTCTGCGTATCGAAGGCGGCCCCGACCGCCGTGACGAAGGACTTCTTTTCCATGTCCCCACACAGGAGCCCGTTCGCGCGGATGAAAAGATCCCCCGGCGAAAGCCCGAAGCCGTGGAGCGAACGAAAGATCCCCTGAACTTTCGACATGTAGAGGGCGGCCGAGGTCCCCTTCCCGCTCACGTCGCCGACGACGATGGTCATCCGGCCGGCAACCCCGTTCAGGTAATCGAAGAAATCCCCCCCCACCTCCAGCGCGGGGACCGAGACGCCCGCGATGTCGAGCCCTTTCAGCGCGGGAGTGTGCTGCGGCAGCGAGGCCAGCTGAATGCGGCGGGCGATCTGCAGCTCGAGCTTCAGACGCTCCTTCTCGGCCAGCTCTTCGTAGAGAAAGGCGTTCTCCATCGCCACCGACGCCTGCGCGGCCGCCGCCGCCAGGAAAGCGTAATCGTCGTCGCTGTAGGTCGCTTCTGACATCTTTTCGCCGAGCGTCATCGCTCCGAGAAGACGTCCCTTCGAGCGGATGGGCACAAGTACCTGAAACGCATGGGCGCGGAACACCCCCTTCAACGAAGGGGGAAGGTACTCCTCCTGCACCTGCTCCCGTCCCACCATCAGGACCTCGCGGAGTTCCTTCTCCACGGGAGTGCAGAAATCCAGCCATTCGTCCTGATCGATTCCGAACGCTTCATGACAGCCCGACACGGACCCCTCGCGAAAAAAGAATACCCCCGCCCTCCTCACATGCATCAGCTCGGCGATCTTCTCGGCAAGTCCTTTCCCCAGGTCCGCCATGCTCAGTTTCTTTGCAAGCACCTCCCCCAGCTCGTTCACCGCACGCCGGTAATCATATTGCGTCCGGTCATACTTCCTGTCGATCCACGTCTGTCCTCCCCCCCGCAGTCGCCAGAGGAGGTACCAGCAGATCACCCCGCACACCATGAGCACCATCCGGTTTGTCCACTCCCGCGCGAGGCCTGCCTGCGCATCATCCAGTACCTCGATCGACGCCCCGCGGATGACAATCGCCGGCAGACGGAAATCGACGTCCGGCAGAGACATGAAGACCGCGATGAGAACCCCCGCAAGGAGCACCCCCCACACGATCGACACGAGCGAATACTGGACATTGCGCCTGACGCGCAGGTTCATGTCGAGAAGACGATAGCGACCGATCGTATAGAGATACGAGAGGGGAATCGCCAGGAGCGCCACGCCAGCGACCCCGACGTTGGAGCGCCCGAGAAAAATGGCAAGGAAGCCGGACGCCACTACGACAACGACGGTCGCGATGGCCGTCCACCGGATGACACGGCTCAGCCGCCTGTGCTCCGGTGTCCCTTTCTTCCGGTGAATGAAGCGGACGACGAAGTGGAAGGCCAGGATGACGGCGATCGTCACAAGCGCTGAACGGTCATCGACATACCGATTTGCAATCATTCCCAGGAGTGCGACCCCGGCGCTGACCCAGAGTATCCATCGTTTCTGTGCAAGGTCGATGCGCTCCTTGGGAAAGAGGACGGTGGACCATGTCGTCAGAACAACACCGGAGAGGAACGCGATCAGCACCGTCGCGTCCCGGACCGAGATGAGCCAGTTGGGATATGCGTCGCGCCGGATGAGGAGGACCGTGAAGAAATAGCCGAGAAGAAGGAGGGAAAGACCGACCGACCGCGCGGCGGGGATCTGCGGCCGCTTCAGGACAATGAAGGCGCCGATCCCCATCATGCACATGCCGGACAGGCTGAAAATGAGAAGAGCCAGCGGGAAGCCGAACCGAGCAAGCGTGACCTGCAGCGTGATCGGCTCGTTTCTTCGGAGAACTTCGTAGGTGATGGATTTTCCCGTCTGTCCGCGGCGGAGGATCAGGTCGGCTCCCTGGGCATCCTTGAATCCCTCTCCGTTGATGCGTAAGATCAGATCACCCACCTTCATCCCCGCTCTGTCGGATGCGCCGCCGGGGGTCACTTCGGTGACCGCGATGAAGTCCTGCAAGAAAGCGACCCCCCCCTCCGGAATGTCGCCGCGCCTCAGATGAAACTCGGCGAACGACCTCTGTGCGGGACGATAGACCCGGACGGAGAGCGCGGAATCAGCCGGTGCCCTGCCGAACGCCCGTACCAGCTGCTCCGTGGTGTAGACCGGCTGCTTCTCGACCTGGTCGATCAGATCGCCCGGTTGAATCGGGCCCTCAGGTGACGGCATCTCCGTCGACACATAGAGGGTCATTTTCGCGGGGGTGAGGGCAAAGACATTCTCGTCGGTCGGCGAGCTGGCATAGTTCACGAATGTCACGGCTGCCAGGACAACCAGCAACGACGTTAACAGTCCGACGAGCAGGCGTGAGAGAGCAGGACGCCGTTCAAAAAGTCCCATATGTGCCTTCCCTGATGAAGTGTCTACTATGGTAGACGTAAAAAGGGCCGGGATGTTACCTTCTCCGCATCAAAAGCGAAATTCCCTGAGACCGGAAATAACCCGCTCCTGATCCTGTTCGGCGAGATCATAGTAGAACGGCAGACGTAACAGCCGGTCGGCGATCTCCTCCGTCACCGGACAATCCCCCTCCCTGCCGCCGAACTTCTTCCCCATCTGCGAGAGATGCAGGGGGAGATAGTGGAACACGCTGGAGATGCCCCTCGTCTTCAGATGCGCGATGAGGGCCTGTCGAAGGTCCAACGACGGCATCAGGACATGATACATGTGGTAGGTCTGTTCGCACGACGGAGGAACCACCGGCAGACGTATGCCCCGTTCCTCCGCCCAGCCGGTGAGCCGGGCATGGTAGAACTCCCAGATCGATTTCCGCTTCGCCTGTATCTTCTCCCGCTGTTCGAGCTGTCCGTAGAGGAAAGCGGCGAGTATCTCCGAGGGAAGGTAGCTGGAACCGACATCGACCCAGGTGTACTTGTCCACCTGTCCGCGGAAGAACCTGCTCCTGTTGGTTCCTTTCTCCCGGATGATCTCCCCACGTTCGACGAGGCCGGGGTCATTGATCAGGATCGCCCCCCCTTCGCCGCAAACGAAGTTCTTGGTCTCATGGAAGCTTTGTGTCGCGAGGACGCCGAATGTGCCGAGATGCTTTCCGTGATATTTCCCGAACAGCCCGTGGGCGTTGTCCTCTACCACGGCGACACCGTGCCGTGCCGCGATCGCAGTGATACGGTCCATGGCGCACCCGACACCGGCGTAATGCACCGGGACGATCGCACGGGTCCTCGGAGTTATCAACCGTTCGAGTCTCGTCTCATCGAGGTTCAACGTCGTCGGGTGGACGTCGATGAACACAGGCACCGCCCCCCGGAGGACGAAAGCGTTCACGGTGCTGACGAACGTAAAGGAGGGGACGATGACCTCATCCCCCGGACGGATGTCGAGGAGGATCGCGGCCATTTCCAGTGCATGGGTGCATGAGGTCGTCAGGAGTACCTTCGGTACCCCGAGCGCATGCTCCAGCAGGGCGCTGCATTTCCTGGAGAATTCCCCGTCCCCCGAAAGATGGGCGGTCCGGATCGCCTCCTCCACATGGGCGAGCTCCCGGCCGACGACAGAAGGACGGTTGAAGGGGATGAGAGGCGTCATGAGAAGTGCTTTGTGGGTGACCAGATAAAATACAAGAAAATGTGCGAGAATCAATAAAGGGGCGGGCGCTTGTTTCTGATACTCTGATCCGCTACCATTTTGATGACCCGCCGGGGCGTGCGCCTGATCGCAGCCACAGCGCGGGGATCTCTTTCACTACGGACCACGGTCATGAAGCCATGGAAAACGCTCTCCCGCAACCCTGTTCTGCACCGGGGGAAATTCCTCACCGTCGAAGACCACCGCGTGGAGCTCCCGGACGGACGGGTCATTGCCGATTGGCCGTGGCTGGTGATGCCCGACTACGTCAATGTGATCGCGGAGACCGTCGGAGGGAAGATCCTCTGCTTCCGACAGATTAAGTATGCCGTCGGCGGTGACGTGACGCTCGCCCCCGTCGGGGGATACGTCGAAATCGGGGAACCACCGGAAGCCGCTGCCCGGCGTGAGTTAAGGGAGGAGACAGGATACGAAGCGGAGCTCTGGATCCCGCTGGGGAGGTTTGTCGCCGACGGAAACCGGGGGGGAGGTGTCGCGAACCTGTTTCTGGCCCGCGGGGCGAAAGAAAGCGGCGTCCCTGCAGACAGCGACGACCTGGAGGAGCAGGAACTGGTGGAGCTTACGCGGGACGAGTTAAGGCGCGCGCTTGACCAAGGGGAGTTCAAGGTTCTTGCCTGGGGCGCCAACGCGGCGCTGGCGCTCCTTCGTCTCGAAGGAACGCCCTAGGAGGCCAGGACAGCGGACCTCCGCTCCCCTCAGTCGGTGAGGCGCCCGACGAGTTCATCCCGGTCGACGATCGAATCCGGACCGAACCAGATGGTCCAGAGAACCCGGGCGAAGGTCGTATTGATGATGGCAGGCTTCTCTTCCCCTGCAATCGTTGCGATGAGCACACCCCCGGGGAGCCAGCGGAGTACGAACTGCTCATTTTCTTTCACTTCCTTGGTGAAATATCCGGTGAACTGGTCCACGAACGGCTGAATTGCCTTCAACTCATCCGCCGTGGCGTTCTCCTTGAACCCGTCGGCGTAGGCCTCCCTGATCTTCGTCGCATCCACGTCCCGGGCGAAATCCATCGAGATTTGCTTCGCTGTCCCGTCAACGATCATCGCCTTCAGGAGCTCCTCCTTCTTCCCACGGGGGGGGTCCTGCGCGTAGTGGGCCATCCCGTAGACCTTGAAGACGAATTTCTTGCGTACGGTAAGACCGGTCAGCGACATGGTAAAGTCGGTGCCATGGTACGAATAATGCGCCACCACGGGGAAGTTCTTTCCTGTGGAGGCTTCCTTGGCGGTCTCCTGCGCGCTGCCCGCGGCCGCGCAGAGCGCGACGGCAGTCAGGAGGCAAAGCATGAGGCGTGATGCAGGCATGAGATCTCCGATCGGCGTCTGTGGTTAGGGTCCCGGCCGTGCCGGGGGTTGGGGGAACACGTTCGCGCCGGTCCCCGGGGGTTTGTCTTCCTTCTTCGAAATCATGACGAGCGCGATGATGCCGCCGACGAGCGCCGCCCCCCCCGCGATCAGCAACGGGGTACTGTCACTCTCCTTGTCCTTTTGTTCGCCCTCCACGGTGAAGACAAAATAGAATTCTCCCTCGCGGATCCCCTCGGGAAATTCCTTCGTGATGCTCCATACGATGCGGTTGTTGCGGCCCGGAAACACGTTGTCCCCGATGTCGCCGGCCACATTCTGGGGAATGTACGAGAACGTGCTGTCCGACTCCCTCTTCATCGTCACCTGGACTCTGAACACCTGTTCTGTCGGGCCGATCAGATCGTAGTCGATGTAGACGCTGCTCCGTCCGTTGATCTGGACACGGATGTTCTCGATGCTCTGCTGCTGCGGCTCCTGGCGTGCGAACGCCCCCGCCGGAGCCGCTTCCCAGAGCATGAGACCGGCGAGCAGATAGTGAATGATCCTCAATCGATGCATCAGTCGTTGCATTGGTCCTCCGCTCTCACTTCATCAAGAGCATCTTGCCGGTGAAATGCTTGCCAGCGTTGGTGGTCATCCGCGACAGGTACACTCCCGTCGCGACCGGGTTGCCTGCGTTGTTCCGGCCGTCCCATGTAAACCAGTACCGGCCCCCCTCGAGAAGACCCGCGTAGAGGGTCCGGATCTCCTCACCCAGGATATTGTAGACCTTCAGCTGGACCTGGGCGGTGTGCGGGACCGTCACGGGGATGGTCGTCGTCGGATTGAACGGATTCGGGAAGTTCACCCCCAAAGCGAACTCCGTGGGGAGTATCGCGTCGAGTTCCTTCTTCACCGCGGTCGGAGTACCGACCACCACCGTAAATTTGGAGATATCGATCGCCGGCGTGAAGCGGTACGGTGTTCCCCCGCGCAGATCGACGGAGCGGGCCGTGTTCTCATCGATGAGATAGACCTGGAGGTTGGACGGAACCGCGTCCACGCCGTCGAATGACAGATCCAGCGGTTTCCGCCCGGTCGCCCGGACATTGAACGTCCATCGTTCGAGTTCCGTCACGTCCGGCCTGATATCCGTGGCAAATTCACTGTACCTCGAATCCCACTCGGGCCTATTGAAGTAGGTCGACGGTATCCCCGTCAGGGCGCGCGGCTTTCGGAAGTCTCCCGCATCCTTGCCGGGGGTTGCACCCGGCGTGGTACCAAACGCCAGCGATCGATCCGCCGCATCGCCAAACCTCAACGCCACAGCGACCCGCCACCCCTCCGCTGCCAGCTTCTTCGGGGCGGGGGCTTTGACGGCCTCCGGCAGCCCTGAGAAGGGAACGACGAGGGAATCCAGTTGCGTGTCGGTGTTGTCAAAGTAGTAGCCGACATAGGGTTTGAGAACCGCCGCGGAATCATTGGGCGATCCTGCGACGTATTGCCAGAGGGGTTGTAGGAACCCCCCGTTCAAAAGCTGGATGAACGACCAGGAAACGGAATCAGGGTATGGACTGGTCACCAGGTTCCAGCCGGGATGAAGCGCGATCCTGGTGGAGCCCGTGCTGTCCAGAGGAACGGCATTGACGGAGTCATTGATCGTCAGCGTTCCCCGCTTGAGGATCCAGAACGCCCGCCCTGGTGCCATGACGAACTGCGATCCGCCGTTGTATTTGACGTAGTAATCTATCGGCTGACCCGCGACGCCGTTGTCCCACCACGCCGTCCAATCCTTCTCGACGGTACCTGTCATATATGTCCCGAGGAGTTTCGTGGACCATCCCGGCAGGCCAAAGAGCCGGTAGTCGCTCGCCGGATAGTCGGAGGGATTCGTTCGTGTTGGAAAATTGAGCGTATCCACTACCTTAAGCCTGGCCGGGTACAGTGATCCCGTCCGGAATCTGGCGACTTTCGAATAGGGGCCTGTCCCGCCTATATTCTGTGCGTTGACGCGCCAGTAGTAGAGGGTGTCGTTCAGCAAACCGCTCACCACCAGCGTCGTGTCCGTCAACAGAGAATCATCGACCACCGGCACCGTGAAGGTTGCGCTCAGCGCAAGCTGGAGATGGTATGACGCGGCGAACTTCGGAGCGCTCCAGCGGAATTGTTGCCGCGTATAGAGTCTTTTCGCACTGTCCGACGGCGCGATCGTCACCGGCGCGGCGGGCACAGGCAGAATGACGTTAAATGTCACCGAACCCGAGGTGCCTCCTCCCGGAGCCGGGTTGATCAGGTTGACGCTCCGTGGACCTGTCGCTGCTGTAGGGAGTATCCTGATCGACGCGGTGATCTGATTGACGCTGTCGACGCGGGTCGTCAGGACGGTGATGCCGGTACCGAAATTGAGTGTGGTCACGCCGCTGACGAAATTCGTGCCGCGGAGAACGAGCGTCGTATCGCCGTCGCGGAGAGCCGAGGAGGGCGTGATGCTCGTCAGTGTCGGGGCAGGGTTGTTGATCGTGAACGTCTTGACGGTCGACGTGCCTCCGCCCGGTACCGGATTGGTCACTGTGACATTGTGAACACCCGTGGCGGCCCCCGAGGTGATCGTGATGTTCGCCGTCAACTGCGTCGAGCTGTTTACCGCAACGGAGTTCTGCGTGATCGCCGTGTCGGCGAAGTCGATGGTCGTCGTACCGCTGACGAACCTGGTCCCCGTGAAGACGACGTCCAACGTCTGCGAGCGGCTGCCGGTCGAAGGAACAATCGAGGTCAGGGTCGGCGCGGGGTTTGTCACCATGAATCCGTTCTTCAGCGTGTCGGTGCCTCCCCCCGGAGAGATGTTTTTCACCACCACGTGCCGCAGGCCGGTGACGGCGGAAGGAGATATCGTGATGTTCGCGGTGAGTCCTGTCGTGCTGTCGATGGTCGTATTGTTCAGGAGCACATCCGGGCCGAGAGAGAGACTGGTTATCCCCGCGAGGAAGTTGGTGCCGTGGACCACAACATCCAACGTCAGAAGTCGCGAGGACGTCGCCGGAGCGATACTCACGATGCCCGGTTTGGGATTCGAACCGATCGAGAACGCGTTGTTCACCGTGGTGACCCCCCCGCCGGGGCTGGTATTTGTTATCAGGAAGCTGCGAGCGCCTTCGGCTGCATTGGTGTCGATCTTGATCGTCGCCAACAGCGTGTTAAAGCTGGCGATGTTTTGCTTCTGGGTCGAAATGTTGTTCCCGAACGACAGGGAGGTGACGCCGGCGATGAAGCCGCTCCCGTTGATCAGGATATCGACCGTCTCTCCACGCTTCGCGGTTCCGGGACTGATATTCGTGAAGGTCGGGACGGGGTTGTTGACCTGGATCGGAGTGCTCGTGCCGGTCTCAAGCCCGCCTATCCTGGTCGCGGTGATCGTCCAGGTTCCCGCATCGCGGAACGCCATCGTTCGCGCAGGGAGTACTCCTCCTGAGAACCCACGCGCGGTGCCGGCTCCGCTTATCAGAGTTCCCTGGCTCGAGGTGATAAACACGGAGTCGGAGAAACTTGTCGCGGTGTTGTTGAACTGGTCCCGGGCTGTGATCTTGATGTCAAAATTGGTCTGAACGAGCTGCGTGCCGATCGGGCCGCCGTTAGCCCCCTCCAGCAGGAAATTCGCAACGGGTCCGGGCGTATTCGTCAGGAAGAAATCGGCGGTGGTGCTGATCCCCTTGACGGAAGCAATGATCGAATAGGCTCCCGCCACGGAATCCGCCGTGAGAGATGACGATCGGGCGATTCCCGAAGCGTTGGTCATAACGCTGTCGGTGCGACTCGTACCCCGGAACCGGGCTGATGCCCCGGTCGACGGGGAAGTGAAATGGACGAGGACGCCGGGGACGGGGTTGCTCGCCACGTCCAGTACCTGCGCCACGAGGACAGAGTCGAAGACCGCGCCGACGAGTTTGTTCTGGTTGGATCCTGAAACCTTCGTCACGCCGTTGACCGAACCGGCAACGTTCGTCAGAGAAAAGACCGCCGGGGAGAGTCCGCTCACGGTGGCCCAGACATGGAATGTCCCCGCGTAGTTGTTCGCCAAAATGTCGAAGGGGGTCGCGACGCCGGACGCATTTGTCTGCGCCTGATCGGTGGTCAGGCCGTTGGAGAAGATGCCCGCCGGGGGCGGCGAGCCCGCGCCGGGAAGCACGGTATAGGTCACTGTGACTCCGGGAGAGGGATTACCGAATGTGTCTTTCACCGTGACACTCAGAGGAAGGGGGAACCGGAGGCTGATGGATGTGCTCTGCACCGCAGCAGCGGAGTCGGCGGTGATGCTCTTCGGGCCGCTCCCGATGTTCGTCATGGCGAAGAGGACGGAATCACGAACTCCGGCGACCCGGGCCGTATCGTAGTAACTTCCCGCGCGGGTATTGGCCCGGAACGGACCGATGCGAGCGATGCCGTTGGAGTCGGAGACCGACGTGTTTCCGGTCGTAAATGTCCCGCTCGCACCGACCGCGGGCGCCGAGAATGTCGTGGTGATGCCCGGGACCACGTTCCCGAGGGCGTCCTTCACGGTGACGGCGAGGTTGAGGGGATAGACGGTGTTGACGACGGCGGATTGTCCGCTCGTCCCCGATACGACCGAGGCGCTTACGGGGGCACTGGGAAGAACCGTGATCGTGCCCGACGGGGTCGGCGTGAGCCCGGTAAAGTCAGCCTGAATTGAGGCCGAACCCACGAGCCGTGCCGTGAAGATGGTGTTATCGTTGCCCGCCGGCGGGTCGATATCGGCAGAAGAAATTCCCCCTGTTCTATTGATGAGCTTCCAGT
>Ga0315273_10001458_pt1 | contig 26936 bp, 20 predicted proteins | sample YL17G02_0_MG_FD_205753 | JGI IMG/M metagenome (GOLD analysis project Ga0315273, IMG submission 205753) | Sediment microbial communities from Yellowstone Lake, YNP, Wyoming, USA - YL17G02_0 | ecosystem: Environmental > Aquatic > Freshwater > Lake > Sediment | place: USA: Wyoming | collected... | reverse complement strand
GGCCGCCGCGTGGCGGCGGCTCGGCAGAGTTTTCGGAACTCTCTGTAAATACGGGGAATGTGGCTGATCACCTCGACCAGGCCAACCACTGCCAGGCTGGCCATGTCCACCACCATCTGGACGCCGGCGGCCTGCATGCGAGGGCCCGCGCAGCCGAAGAACTCCGCATCCGGCTCGCGGCGGCGCAGAGCCTCCACCAGGCAGGCGGCGTACAGGTCGCCCGACGCCTCGCCGGCCGAAACCAGGATTTTCAGCGGCACTTCAGAGTTCGGCAAAGATCTCGGCCAGAGGAACCTCGATGTCCGGCTGCTGGGTTCGGAGCACGCCGTCCTTGACCTCGCGAATCGCATCGGAGGTATAGATCCAAGCCCGGCGACTGGGTGGATCGACCAGCCAGACGTAGGGAACGCCCATTTGCAGGTAGTCGGAAATGCGATCCTGCATCGCGCTCATGCGGTCGTCTTTGGACAGAATTTCGACGCACAGGAAGGGCGGCCGCGTGAAGATCTGCTCAACCGGGTTGGCAGCCAGGACAGCGCAAACGTCCGGGATACGGAAACGCCCAGACCGAACCTGAACCCTCTGCTCCGGAACGACTCGAATTCCCCACTGAGAGCGCCGATTATAAAGATACGCGGCCAGCGCCATCTGAAGACCGCTGTGGTCGTATTCTCCCAAGTTCCGCTCCACGACTTCGCCGTCGATGTAGTCCCGGTCGGGACGGTAGGCGGCCGTCAGGTACTCGGCGACCGAAACTAGTGTCGCACTCCCCATGTCCATAGAATAGCGCGAATGTCGAGGAATCGATACAACCGGAGGGCGGAGTTTGACCCGCGCGGGGCCCCGGCGCCTCAGAGTTCGGCAAAGATCTCGGCCAGAGGGACCTCGATGTCCGGCTGCTGGGTCCGGAGCACGCCGTCCTTGACCTCGCCAATCGCATCGGCGGTGTAGATCCAAGCCCGGCGGCTGCTTGGATCCACCAGCCAGACATAAGCTACGCCCATCCGCAGGTAGTCGGAGATGCGTTCGTGCATCTGGCTCATGCGGTCGTCCGGGGACAGGATTTCGACGCAGAGGAAGGGCGGCCGCGTGAGGATCTGTTCGTCGGGCTTGGCGCCCTTCACGGCACACACGTCCGGAATTCGGAATCGCGACGCCTTCGCCTGCACCCGCAGTTCCGGATAGACGTGGATGCCCCACTCACGGCGGCGAACCACCAGGCTCGCCAAAATCGCGCCCTGAATGCTGCTGTGATCTCGCTCTCCCAGGTTCCGCTCCACGACTTCGCCGTCGATGTAGTCCCGGTCGGGACTGCAGGCGGTCGAGAGGTACTCGGCGACCGAAATCAGCGTCGCACTCCCCATGTCCATAGAATAGCGGGAAACCGGAGGTCCGGCTTCAGCCGGCGCGCGACTTCAGTCGCGCTCTTCCGGCCGTGTCCGCGCGCCGCTATCGGCGGATGGCGTAGTTGTGGACCGCGAACGCGCCGGTGGTAGCCGCCATGCTGAAGTTGAGAGCCGACCAACTCTTCATGCGGCCCGACCGCCCCGGCAGAAACAGCTTCTGGCCCAGCAGGAGGACGCCGACCGCGCCGGCTTTCAACAGGGCCGACTGCACGCCGAAGCGGCTGCCGGGGCCACGCAGAAGCGGGTTTAGCTCGCGCATGCCAAAGGAACTGTGACAATCGGCCGCGGTTGAGGCCGCCACGGCCACGACGCTCCATTTCCACAACTTGGTGCGCTCTTGGGCCTGGGAGCAGAGAGAGGTGAGGAGAACCAGTAAAATAAGTCGCTTCATTTTACGTGCCGGCTACGCATGACAGCGTAGCCGGGCTAAGAATAAACTTAGCAGGCGTAGATGAACACGACAAGACTGTCTAAGGTACTGAACGTACCTGGTACTTAGTTCGTCTGGACCGAAATGCGGCGCATGTCGCCGAGCAGGAAGTGTACTAGAATCAGCGCCGTCAGGTGAAACGCGCCCATGGTCAGGAACACCGGCGTGTATCCGAAGTGAGTCACGACGATGCCGGGAATGACCGCCGAGAACAGGAACCCGCCCAGTCCGCCGGCGCACCCTCCCAGACCGGTCACCGAGGCGACGGCCTGTTTCGGGAATATGTCCGAGGTGGTGGTGAACAGGTTGGCCGACCAACCCTGGTGCGCCGAAGTCGCCAGGCTCACCAGCGCGATGGCCAGCACGGGGCTCTTGGCCAGCACGCACATCGCAGCCACGGGCATGCAGGCGGCGCAGATCGCCATGGCGGTCTTGCGCGCCTTGCCGTTGGGCCATCCGCGGCGGATGAGCGCGCCCGAAATCCAGCCTCCCCCGACGCTGCCGATGTCGGCCATCAGGTACACCACAGGCAGGGCCCACCCGATTTCCTTCAAGTTGAACTTGCGCACGTCATACAGGTACGGCGGCAGCCAGTAGAGATAGAACCACCACACCGGGTCGGTGAGGAACTTGGCGAGCACGAAGCCCCAGGTCTCCTTGTGCCGGAGGGCGACGGACCAGGGCACGGAACGGACGTTCCTGTCTCCCTCGGATTCGGGATCCGACTGGATGTAGTCCAGCTCGGCGCGGTTGATTCCCGGATGCCGCTCCGGCAGATGGTAGAGAACCAGCCACAGCGCGAGCCAGACGAAGCCCAGGCCGCCGGTGATCAGGAAACAGAACCGCCAACTGTAATGCAGCACCATCCAGGCGAATAGGGGAGGGCCGATCATCGACGCGACATTGGTTCCGGCGTTGAAGATGCCGGTGGCGAAAGCGCGATCCTTCTTCGGGAACCATTCGGCGACGGACTTGATGGCGGCCGGGAAGTTGCCCGCCTCGCCCAGCCCGAGCATGGCGCGCCAGAAGCTCAGGTCCAGCGACGTCCGCGCCAGCGCGTGAAAACACGCCGCCAGCGACCACCAGACGATCGCCACCGCGTAGCCGATGCGCGTTCCGTAGCGATCGATGAATTTCCCCATCACCAGGAATCCGGCGGTATAAGCGATGAGGAACGCGCCGTTCACGTAGCCATACTGTTCGTCGTTCAGGTGCAGATCCTGGCGGATGACCGGGATGAGGACGCTGAAGACGATGCGGTCGAGGTAGTTGATGGTGGTGGCGAGAAAGACCAGGGCGAGAATCCACCACCGGATACGGGTCATGCGATCAGCGGAAGGCACTTTCGGATTATATAGTATAAGGGTGAAGAAAGCGGTTATCCTCGCCGCGGGCCGCGGAACGCGCATGGGCGCGCTCACCGGGGACCTTCCGAAACCGATGCTGCCGGTTCGGGGAAGGCCGATGCTCGAGCGGAAGCTCGACCGGCTTCGCCAGGCCGGCTTTGACGAGGCGTTCCTGGTGATCGGCTACCGCGGCGAGACGATCGAGCGGCACTTCGCCGGCTACCCGATGGCGCTCACTTTTTGCCGGCAGGCGCGGGCCGACGGGACCGGCAGCGCCACGCTACTGGCGCGCGAATTTGCGGGCGGCGCCCCATTTCTGCTCACCTACGGCGACATCTACTTGAGCGCGGACGACTATCGCGGCATCCACGATTTGCTGCTGGCGGACCCCGAAGCCGTGGCCGCCGCCGGCGCGCGCTGGGTGGACGATCCCTGGCAGGGCGCCGCAGTCTATGCCGACAGCGGCCGCCTCGTGCGCATCGTCGAGAAACCTCCCCCGGGAACCTCGGCGACGAATTGGAACAGCGCCGGGCTTTACGCGTTCCGGCCCGAGGTGTTCGACTTCCTCGAACGGGTCGAGCGGTCTCCCCGCGGCGAGTACGAGCTGACCAGCGCGGTCGAGGCGATGATCGCGGCCGGACGAAAGCTCCTGCTCTACGCCGTCACAGGCCCGTGGCGCGACGTGGGCCGCCCGGAAGACCTGGACGCGGTCCAAAGCCTGCCCTGACAAACCTGGTTCGGGGACGGGCTACTGTCCCGGGTTTCCTCAGCCCGCCTTCTTGCGCCGCCCTTTCTTGCCGCCTCCCTGGTCCTCGTTGGCGGCGCCTTTCCCGATGCGCGGCGGCATGCTCTTGCGCCAGGCGTCGAATGACGCCTTCAACCGTTTGACGACGCCGGGCTCCTGGGCGGCGAGATCGTTCTTCTCGCCCAGGTCGCTGTCCAGGTTGAACAGTTCCAGCTTGCCCTGGTTGTCAACCAGCTTCCACGGTCCCGAGCGGACCGCTCGCTTTCCCTCGGCGCCATCCCAGTAGAGCGATTCGTGGAGCGGGCCGGAGGCCCTCTTCTGAAGCGCCGGCAGCAGATCCCGGCCATCGAAAGCGCGATCCTTCGGAAGCTCTGCGCCGGTGGCGGCGCAGAGGGTGGGCAGCACGTCCATGACGATGACCGGCTCTTGGGAGACGGCGTTTTGCGGAACGCGGCCGGGCCAACTCACCATGAAAGGCACCCGGATGCCGCCTTCGTAGACGCTGTGCTTGAAGTCGCGCAGCGCGCCGTTGCTGGAGGCGTTGTTGCGCGCGCCGCCGTTGTCGGAGAAGAACACCACCAGCGTGTTTTGATCGAGGCCGCTTTTCTCGAGGGTGTCCAGAACCGCGCCCACCGCCACGTCTTCGCGCTCGAGCATGGCCAGGTAGATGTCGCGATTCCGGTTGCCCGTATCGTACTTGCGGATGACCTCCGCGGGCGCCTGAAGCGGGAAGTGCACGGCGTTGAACGCCAGGTAAAGGAAGAACGGGTTCTTCCGGTTCCGGTGGATGAAATCGGCCGCCTCACGTCCCAGGTTGTCGGTCAGGTAGCCGGTGTCGCCGATCACTTTTTCGTTGCGCCAGATAGACCGGAACGGCTCGGCGGTGGGCTTCAAGTCGAAGTAGTCGTGCCCGCCGTGGCCCAGGAAGCCGTAGAACTCGTCGAAGCCGCGCCGCATGGGGTGATAGGGCATCTGGATGCCGAGATGCCACTTGCCGAACGCGCCGGTCCGGTAGCCGCTCTTGCGCAGCACGCCGGCGATGGTGATCTCGCCCAGCGGGAGCCCGACGCGCGAGTCCGACGCCGTGTAGAAACCGAAGCGCTGCGAATACCGGCCGGTCATGAGGGCCGCGCGCGTGGGCGCGCAGACGTAGGCGCTGGCGTAGCCCTGCGCGAAACGCACGCCGCGCCGCGCGATGCGGTCGATGTTGGGCGTGCGGATCTCCTTGGGGTGGTCGTAACAGCTCAGGTCGGCGTAACCGTGGTCGTCGGAGACGATGACGACGACGTTCGGGCGGGGCGGGGCGGGCGCGCTGGGCAGGGACGCGGTGGCCAGGCCGCCGGCGAGGGCTTTGATGCACTCACGGCGCGATTTCCAGATCACTCTCACGGACTCTCCATCTGGCTACAGTATAGGCCACGCCCAATGCCATCTCAAGCCGGTCCGGCGAGCGGTGTTTCCATGGATAATTCCCCAATCCGGGACGCCCGGACGGAGATTCCGGCCGAAGAGAGAGGCTGGTTGACCCAGGAGGTCACAATGCGTTCCTTGCTCGTTCCGCTCTCCGCCGCCCCGGACCGGCTAACTTCGACTTCTGCCATGCGAAAACTCCTCCCTCTACTCCTTGCGTTGACGGCGGCGAACGCTCAGGAACCGGTCTTCCCTTACGGCGCGGTCTACTTCCGCAAGTCCAACCCTCCCGAGCAGGATTGGGCCCGCGATCACAAGACCGCGGCCCAGACCGGTATGAACACCTTCCGGCACTGGTTCATGTGGTCGGCCATCGAAGTCGCGCCCGGCAAGTACGACTGGCGCGACTATGACCGCCAGATGGATCTGGCGGCGGAGAACGGGATCAAGGTCGTCATCGCCGAAATGGTGACCGCCGCTCCCGAGTGGATGTTCGACAAGTACCCCCATGCGATGTTCCGGAGTAGCGACGATTCGGTGGTTCGCAGCGGCATGAGCGGCAGCAGCGCGACAGGCGGCTTTCCCGGCCTGTGCCTGGACAACGAAGACGTGCGCGCGGCGGCCGAGCGGTTCCTGACGGGGCTGGCGGAGCACTATCGCGATCACCCGGCCACGCTGGGCTACGACCTGTGGAACGAGCACTCCGCCAACCACGGCGGCCCGCGCGGCATGTACTGCTATTGCGAGGCCACGCAGGCCAAATTCCGCGAATGGCTCAAGGCCAAGTACGGCTCCATCGAGGCTCTGGGCCGGGCGTGGTACCGCTACAGTTATTCGGATTGGGCCTTTGTTCATCCGCCCCGCTCGCTGGGCAACTATCCCGACGCCCTGGACTGGGCGGAATTCCGCATCGACAACGCTTTCCGCCTGCTCAAGTGGCGCACGGAGTTGTTCCGCCGCCTGGATAAGAAAAACAAGATCGTCGCCCACGGCGTCGCCGGAACGCTCGAAGCTCTCCCCAACGCCAACGACGAGTGGCGCTCGGCCCGGGAAGTCGAGACGTGGGGTTTCACTTTTGTCGCTTCGCGCAAAGGAAGCGAACCCTGGAAGCAATTCCACGCGGTGGACCTGGTTCGCGCGGGCGCCCGGGGGAAACCCTTCTGGCACGCCGAGGCCCAGGCCGGTCCGCTGTGGATGCAGCCCCAGGTGATCGGCCGCCCCCGCGAGGACGGCCGCATCACCGATGACAAGGACGTCCGCCTCTGGAACCTCATCTCGATGACCGGCGGCGCGACGGGCATCCTTTACCCGCGCTGGCGTCCCTTGCTCGACGGCCCGCTGTTCGGCGCTTTCGGCGCCTTCGGCATGGACGGCTCCGTCACTCCGCGCGCCGAAATGGCCGGCCAGGTCGCACGTTGGGCCAACGCGAACCCCGACCTTTGGAAGTCCCGTCCGGTGAAAGGCGAACTCGGCATTATTTTCGTGCCCGAGTCCCAGATCTTTAACTACGTTCAGCAGGGTTCGACCGCGCATTACGCCGAATCCGCCCGCGGCGCCTACCAGGCGTTCTTCGACTCCAACATCCAGGCCGACTTCGTCCACATCGACGACATCGCGGAATACCCGCTGGTCTACCTGCCCTATCCGCTCATGCTGAAAGAGGCGACCGCCAAGAGGTTAACCGACTACGTCGCCAGCGGCGGCATCCTGGTAAGCGAGGGGCTGCCGGCTTACTTCGGCGACCGCGGCAAGGTGGGCGTTGTGCAGCCCAACTACGGCCTGGACCGGCTGTTCGGCGCCAAAGAGAGTTATGTCGAATTCACCCCCGACCTGCTCGAGAAGCTGACCCTCGAGGTGCGCGGCCAGCGCATTCACGGCCGCTTCTTCCTACAGGAGTACACTCCAACTACCGGCAAGCCCGCCGGGCGCTACGACGGCGGCGGCGTCGCCGCTGTCGAAAACAAGTTCGGCAAGGGCCGCACGCTGCTTATCGGCACCTATCCCGGCGCCGGCTACTTCCTGCACCATACGCCCGGGACGAAGGCGCTGTTCGCGGGGTTGCTGGATTGGGCGGAGATCCAGCAGATGGTCCGCTCGAGCGACCCGCAGGTAAAGGCGCGGCTGCACACCGCGGCCGGCGGCACGTACCTGTGGGTGGTCAATCCGACGCGGACGCCGCGCCAGGCGGTTATCACGCTGTCGGACCGGTACGGCCCTTTCGGCAAGGCCAAGGACTTGTGGCAGCAGAAGACGCCCGCCGCCACCGGCCGCACCATTCAGGCGCCGCTGGAAGATCGCAACGTCGCCGTGATCCGTTTGGAGTAGCAGGTAAACACAAACATATTCTAACCCGACGTGCAAGCGAAGCTTGACCGGATGGCTCGCGAGAGCGGACGCCCGAGCGACGAACTGGTTGAAGATGCGGGGATCGGCTACTTTGACGAGTTGGCCCACACGCGGGAAATGCTCGACCGGCGTTTTGACGATCTGGAAAGCGGCAGAGTGGAGCTGATTGACGGCGAGGAAGCGTACCGGCGCTTGATGGAGAAGACCGACGCCCAACGCCAGCGCCACCGCCCGGCATGAGTGCGTATGCGCTTCACCCGGCGGGAGGAGCGGGCGTGCTATCCGAGCGTCACGCCCGCGGGTAACGCGCCAGGGTAACCGGCCGTCCGGTCCGGCGCTGGCATTCTACGAACCGGTCTGCTCCATCGCCCTGTCCTGAACAGTTTTGAGGATGTCCTCCCGGGTGGAGGGCATCACGCGCAGCATCGTCAGGAAATTCTGTTTTCCCAGCAGGACCAGCCTGGACGCCGTCAGAGTGCGGACCGTTGCGTTTCGGGGCTGGCTGGTCAGAAGAGCCATCTCCCCGAAGTACTGCCCCGAGGAGAGGCGCGCCACAACGCTTTCCGTTCCATCGTCGGAACGGAGAACTTCCACTGCGCCACTCTGGATAAAGTACACACAGTCGCCGGTTTCTCCCTGCCGGAAAACGACTTGGCCGGGTTCGAAGGACGCAACCTGGAAGAGGCTGTGTCGCCTGCGAAGCCGGGCAATGCCAAGTCCAAGCACTGCGGCGGAGGAGGCCATCACCAGCAGAGGGCCTATCGAGGAGAACAGGAACAAAGTGCCGCCGGTGGTATTGATGACGAACTGCAGCCCGAGCGCGAGAGCGGCTAGAGAGAGCAACTGCGAGAAAACCACCAGCCAGCGAGTGGCCGCCGAGTCCGAGATGTTGGTCTTTGCCATGATCCTCTCCTTAAGCGTCCCCTACTTCGAGAGCGTATGTGCCGGATGGGCCTGGCGGTGGCAGCCGAGGCAGGTGGCTTTGCCGGCAAGAATCGAATCCTTGGAGCCTTCGTGATTCACGGACCATTTGACCGCGCCGGCATGGCATTTCAGGCAGTCGTCATTGCGGTATGGCTCGCGCATTTGGATCTGCCGGCGGAAGTTCCCCGTGTAGTACTTGTGGACGTCGACGACTCCCGCGATCTTGGCCTGGACTGTGCCGAACAAACCAAAGGAAGTGTGGCAGGTGTAGCACTGGTTCCTCGGCACGTAGCGGTTTCGATAGTGGATCGCCGCCAGGCTTTCGCTCGCGGGATTCTCCATGTCGTGCACATAGGCTTGCATGGCCTTGTGACAGGAGCCGCAGAATTCCACTCGCTCGGCCCGCTCGAACACCAGGAGTGTCCCGAACATGGTCGAGATGGAGGGAACCACCACGACCCCGGCAATCAGGAGCGCCCAGGACATGGGACCCTGAAGGCGTCCACGGTATCGTATGAGGCTGCAAAGGATCAGGCCTGCGCCCAAAAGCAACATCGCCAGGAAGAATCGTGAGCCGTAGTACTCAGCCGGGTCGTTCTCGAAGGGGAGTCTCGCGGCCTGGACGTGAGGGACAAGAGCGTTGCAGGCACAAAAGGCCGTCAGGTACTTGAGCCGCCGCATGAGCGTCGTCATGTGCTTCCTTTGTCTGAGAGTCATCGGAGCGTCACCGGTGAATGTTCCGGCCATTATACATGAAGCTGGCTGCTGCACCATGCGGTCTGCGCTCTCCCGTAGTATTCAGGAACTCGATCCCCCTCAGATCGCGCAGGTTGCAGTGCCCGTTGCAGGAGTTTTGGCTGCTATGCCGGCCCCATGCGCCGGACATTCGCCCCGTTTCGACTCCGCCTGATGCCCGTCGCTGGCTGGGTCGTGCATAAACGGCGCGGCTGCACACCGCGGCGGGCGGCACGTATCTGTGGGTGGTCAATCCGACGCGGACGCCGCGCCAGGCCCTCATCACGCTGTCGGACCGGTACGGTCCTTTCGGCAAGGCCAGGGACTTGTGGCAGCAGAAGACGCCCGCCGCCACGGGCCGCGCCACCAAAGCATCACACCCGCAGGTAACGCACCAGCACCAGGACGAGTCCCGCCGCCGGCGCGAGAGAAAACGCTGCGATGCGGGCATCGATTGTAAAACCCCGGACGGCCATCGCCACCACCATTCCCGCCACGGCAACGATGATGAGGATGCCGGCCACCATCAGGACCGGGGCGAGAATGAACGCCGCCGGCTTCCGGCGCAGCAGCATGACGGCGGCGATGACGAAGGCCGGGAGCAACAGAGACAGGTCCAGGACGTGGACCGGACTGGTGAACAAGCCCGCATCCTGGACGCTTTTCGGCGCGTGTCCGGAAACGAGGGCCGGGACGATTTCACCAAGCCATAAGGCGGCGAAGCCAAAAGCTATCAGGAACAACAAGACGGCCACGGTCTTCACCGGGGCGCGGGGGCCGTAGCGGCCGGCAATCTCGGAAGGCGACAGTGACGGAAGATTTACGACAAGCGCATAGAAGCTGAAACCCAGGCCGCCGCAATACACCAGAAACAGAGCATTGAAATGAACGGCCATGGCGTAGATGGCGAAGTTATACAGGAGGAAGATCAGGGTACCCATCCATACCAGCCGCGCGGAGACGGATCCGCGATGGGCCAGCATGGCGCTGACAAGCAGAACCGGCACGATGACAACCAGGCCGACCGCATCGAATCCCATGGCTTCGGTGGTCCAGAGGCGGGTCTCCCGCGCATAAGTGGGGGGCCAGAAGAGTCCCGCGCAAGCAGTGATGGCAATGAGGACGGCCAGCGCGAAGTTGATCCACAGGGCGGACAGTCCGCTTTCCTTGGTTTCCATGTTATTGGCTTACATCACAGCACAAAATGCATCAGCCTGGTATGGCCCCTTTATTTCGGGGCGCCCCGAAATAAAGGGGCCATACCAGGCTGACGCATTTTTGAAACCCAGGTACAATGGAAGTCATGCGCGGAAACGACACTGTCATCGCCTATTTGAACGAAGCATTGAAGGCGGAATTGACCGCCATCAACCAGTACTTCCTGCACGCCGAGATGTGCGAGAACTGGGGCTATAAGCGTCTGGCGTCCTACGGCAAGAAGGAATCCATCGACGAGATGAAGCACGCCGAGGCGCTGATCGAGCGGCTCCTGTTCCTGGAAGGTACGCCGGTCATGAGCGAACTGTTCCCGCTGTTGATCGGCGCCAACGTGAGGGCGCAGTTGGAGAACGACCTGGCGTTGGAGCTGGAGGCCGTTCCGCGGCTGAACCGGGCCATCCAGGCGGCGGTGGAAGCCGGCGACCACGGCTCGCGCGACCTGTTCGAGAAGATCCTCACCGACGAAGAGGGCCACGTCGACTGGCTCGAGGCGCAGTTGCACGTCATCCAGGAGATCGGGCTTCAGAACTACCTGGCCGAGCAGGTCGGCGAGGGTTAACGCCCGAGCGCCTGGCGGATCGCCGCGGCGATTTCGCGCGTGGTCCGCTGGTCCCCCATCAGCGCGCGGCAGGGAAGCCAGAAGGCGTCGCGCACGCACGCTTCGGCCACCGGGCAGGGCTCGACGCGGCAGCCCCCCGAGGCGTACATGGGATTTCCGTACAGCGCATGCGGGTAGAACGGCGTGCAGGGGACGCCGCGCGCGACCAGGGCCTTGTGGAACTCGTCGCGATTCTTGCCGACCCGTCCGAGCAGCAAGTAGTGGCTGTGGGCGGTGACCTGCGGCGGCGCCTGCTGAAAGCGCAGTTCCGCGAGATCGGCCAGTTCGCTCTTCAGCAACTCCGCGTTGCGCGTTCGCAGCGCGATCTGTTCCGGCAGCCGCTCGAGTTGCGCCAGCAGCACCGCCGCCTGCCACGCCGTGATGCGGTAATTGGACCCGGGCGTGTATTGATGGAACCAGCCGCCGTCGCGCCGCCGGCCGCAGTTGGCGATGGACCAGGCGCGGTCCAGAAACTCGCGGTCGTTGCCGATCAGGATGCCGCCCTCGCCGGCGGTCATGACCTTCGAGTTCTGGAAGCTGAACGAGCCGGCCAGGCCGAAACTGCCGGCGCGGCGGCCGTTCCACTCCGAGCCGTGGGCGTGCGCGGCATCCTCGATCAGCGCCAATCCGCGGTCGCGCGCCAGCGCCGGCAGGCGCTCCATGTCGGCCAGCGGGCCGCCGAAGTGCACCGCCAGAATCGCTTTCGTGCGCGGCGTAACGGCGGCGGCGGCGCGCGCGGCGTCCATGTTGAAGCTCAGCTCCTCGATGTCGACAAAGACCGGCGTGGCGCCCACGCGCGACACCGCCGACGCCGTCGAAATGAAGGAGATCGCCGGGACGACGACCTCGTCGCCGGGGCCGACCCCGGCCGCTTCCAGCGCCATCTCGAGGGTCACCGTGCCGTTGGCGGCGCTCACGCCGGCGGCGCAGTGATGGAATTCGGCGAAGGCGCGCTCGAAGCGGGCGACCATCTCGTGGAAGCCGCCCCATTGCCCGCTGTCCAGGACCTGGCTGAGCAGTTCGCGTTCGCGTTCGGTCGCCACCGGCCAGTTGGGGATGTTCACACTTCTAGGATAGAGAAAACCGGGGACGGAGTACTCTTTCCCCAATTCTTCGCACAGCCTGAAGGCTGTGCTACCCGGCGGCTAGAAGACCCACTTGAGCGCCAACTGCATGGTCCGCGGCGGATCGGCTTGAGTAATCGTCCCTCCGGTTATGGCGTTCACGTTGACGTTGGGCACTTGAAGGTTGGGGTGGTTGAGGAGGTTGAAAACTTCCCAGCGAAGCTGGAGATAGCTGCGCTCGCCGGTGTTGAAGCGCCGGTACAAGCCCAGGTTGATGCCGGCCCAGCCGGGGCCGTCGAGAATGTTTCTTCCGGAATTGCCGAAGCGGAACGCTCCGGTGGGCACCAGCGGAAACGCGCTCAGATCGAACCAGCGCTCGGGCGTCCGGCGGTCCAGCATTCCTTTTGCGATCCGGTCGGGACGGTTGGCCTCGCCCTGGTCCAGTTGGACGTTCGAGGTCTGGGCGGTGAACGGCTGGCCGGTGTAGGCGCGCCCGGAGCCGGTCAACTGCCAGTCGCGTGTCCATCGTCTGCGCCGGAACGGAGTCTGCCAACTGAAGCTCATGGTCATGGTGTGGCCGGTGTCGAAATCGCTGCGTCCGCGCTCCAGACTCAGGTTGCGCGCGTCCTGCGCGCCGCCGTAGCCGCCGTCGCTTGAGCCCTGCAATTGCGAAGCGTCGTCGATGGATTTCGCGTAGACGTAGTTCATGCGGAAGAAGAAGCCGCGCGCGAACCTCCGCCGCCAGGTAAGGATGCCGGCGTTGTAAGTCGAATTCGACCCGAAGGCATAGTAGTCGATGTCGCTGATGCCCGAGAAGGGGCGCGGAAACGAGCCGCTCCCGCTGGGCCGCAAGGCAGGATTGCGGAACGGCTGGTTCACGTTGTAGCGCCGGCCCAGGTGGGTGCCCTTGGATCCCACGTAGGCGATCTCGATGGCCGAAGCCGCGCCGATCTCGCGCTCCAGCGTCACATTCCAGCATTGAAGATAGGGCGGCGAGCGCCAGACCTGGAACCCCGCCGAGTTGTTCACTCCGTCCAGAACTACGCGGCTGGCTGGAAAAGGATTCGAGAACGACACCACGCTGGGGTCCGACGTCTGCCGGCTAAAGGTTTGATTGGCGCTGAACGGGAAAACGTCCGCCAGGTCCCCGCGCACCGGGTTGGCCAGCGACGCCGCAAAGAAAATGCCGTAGCCGCCGCGCGCCACCATTCGGTTGGTCGCCCATGGCCGCCAGGCGAATCCGAAGCGGGGCGCCAGCATTTTCCGGTTGGCAACCACCAGCGATCGCGGCAGACCGTAGTCGGATGCATAGCCGACTCTTGCCGTCAGCCCCGCCTGCTGGATCACCTGGTCCATGTCGGGCAGCGATTTGCGGTCCGCGATGACGATCTTCCCGTACTCCGGCACGAAATTCGCCAGACGGTCGCGGCGGTCGTACATGGGGAGGTTGACCTCGTAGCGCAGCCCCAGATTCAGCGTCAGGGAGCGGCTGACGCGCCAGTCGTCCTGGGCGAACAGCCCGCCCATCCAACTGATCAGTTGCGGGTCGGCGCCGCTGGCTTTGCGAGTGGCGTTGTTCAAGTAGCCCAGCAGGAAATCGGCGAAGGGATCGTTGCTCCAGCGCCCCAGGAAATTGAATGTTCCGCGCATGTTGTTGCGCGACGGCTGGTAGAACTGCATCTGGATGGCGTCGCCGCCAAACTTCCAGATGTGACGGTCCCGCACCAGCGTCAGGGCGCCGCCCAGTTCCAGGTCCGAGGTTGTGAATTTCATTGGCTGGTCGCTGGCGTTGCCGATGGCCACCAGATCCCGCACCGTGATGCGGGGAAAGCCGTAGGCCTCGGGATTGCCGGGACTCGGCAATCCCAGTTTGGCGTTCCAATCCGTGCCGTATTGCACCGAATGCGCCTTCTGCACCTGCCGTGCGAAGCCCAAGCGCAGCTCGTGGATCAGGGCCGGCGACCACAGCCGCGTCCAGGTCACTCCGCCCAGGCTCAGGTTCTCCGGCGTGCGGTTGCCGAACAGGCCCGTGTCGCTCCCACTGAACGGATTCCCCTGGCGGTTATTCCGGAGCATGTACCGGCCTGACAGGTTGTCCTTGCCCGTCAGGCGGTGGTCGATCTTGCCCAGGAAACTGTCCCAGTGATCGGTGTCGGCGCGATTGGCGCGAAGGTTGTTCGCCTGGCCGGGCAGGTTCGGCGCGGGGTAGAACGCCAGGACGTTGCGCGAGACAGCGTGAAAGCGCGAAGCCGGTATCACGTTGCCCGGGAATGCGGCGTTGCCAATCGGATCTTTCAGGCTCACGATCTTGCCCGTTCCCGCCGTTTCCGGGGTCTGGGAAAAATCGCCCGCCCGCTCGAGTTCCGTGGGCACCCGGCCCAGGCGATTAATGCCTTGCGTCTGGCGGTAGCTCTCCCAACTGCCGAGGAAGAAGGTCCGGTTTCGTCCGTTGTACAGCCTCGGGACTATCAGCGGCCCGTGCAGCGTCCCGCCGAACTGGTTGCGCCGCAGTTGAGACTTCCCGGCGTCGAAGAAGTTCCGCGCGTCGAACACGTCGTCGCGGAGGAATTCGAACAGGGTCCCATGAAACTGGTTGGTGCCCGACTTGAGCACCATGCTCATGACGCCGCCGGCCCGCCGCCCGTACTCGGCCGGATATCCGTTGGTCTGGAGCTTGTATTCCTGCAACGCGTCGATCGGCGGCCGCGCCTGCGCGCCCCCGCCCCGCACGTTGTTGTTCGCGAAGCCGTCGATCAGGAAGTTGGTGTTGTCCGAACGCGCCCCGTTGATGTTGAGCGCGCTGCCCGAGCCGCCCTGGGCCTTGCGCGCCACTCCCGGCACCATGAAGGTCAGGTCGTTGAAGTCCCGGCCTTCCAGGGGCATCTCCATGATCTCCTGCGTCACAACCACATCGCCCCGCGTTGCGTTTTCGGTGTTCAGCAGCGGCACCTCCGCCGTCACTTCCACCGATTGGGTCACGTCCCCGACCGTCATCTGGAATTCGAACCGCGCGGTCTGGTCTACCTGGAGTTCGAACTCCGCTTCGTGTATCCGCTTGAATCCCTGCCTTTCGGCGAACAGCTCGTAGAGACCCGGCGCGAGGTTGGTGACCGCGAATTCCCCATCCGCTTCCGTGACGGCTTCCCGCGGCTCACCTGTGTTCTTATTGCGGATTTGGATCTTGACCCCGGGCAGCGAACCGCGGCTGGGGTCCTCGATCCGTCCGACGACTGTTGCGGTCGGGGCCTGCCCCCACGCCGTTGCCGCCAACATCAGCACCCATAGCGCGCGCATGCTTTCACTCCCAACCCATTTTGGGCTCAAGGCGCGGCGGAGTCAATGCCCGGGACCCTATTCCGAGGTTACGTAGCCTCTTCCGAAAATAGGACGTAAGTTGTTGATTCCAGGTGTCAGCCGAAATCCATTTTCATCCCGTGTTGTGAGCCGCCGCGGCTCATAGGTCACGACTGTCCCCGGAACTCGGCCAGGAGGCCGCGCATGAATTTGACCGCCAGGCGGGCGTTCTTGTCCGCGAAGTCGAGGCCCACGGTCTTTCCGTCCACCACCGGCAGCGGATGGCACAGTTCGTAGCCGATGTAACCGGCGTAGTCGATTTCGGCCATCCCGCGCAGGAACGGCTTGAGGAAGGCCTCTCCTTTCACCGTCCCGTCCGGCTGTTCGTCGTACTCGCCGCCGAAGTGGGACAGCACCTGGAGAGAACGCACCGCCCGGGTCGCCTTCAAAACGGCGGCCTCGTCGTTTTTCTCCTTCATCATTCCCACGTCGAGGCAAACCTTGAGATTCGGCGAGTCGATTTCCTTGACCATGCGCAGCACGTCCGGATAGTCGTCGCAGGCGGGCGGGTGGTTCTGGAGCGCCAGGGTCACGCCATTGTCCCTGGCCCAGCGCGCCGACTCCTCGAGCCCGTGCCGGCACCAGTTCCAAGTCTGTTCGGCGGAGAACTTCTCGTGCGTGGTTTTCCACAGCGGCCGGGCGATGTCGTAGCGCCCGCCCCCTTTCGGCAAAGGCTCCAAGGTGACGCCGGTCCAGGCGAAGAACACGCGCAGAGTCTTGGCGCCGAGGTCGGAAGTCATCTTGATCAACTCGCGCATGTAGACCAGTTGCGCTTCACGGTGCTCCGGGATGGGGCTGCTGAAATCGTTATTCGCCGCCACGGCGTAGACCGGCACGCCCTCGCCCCGCGCGCGCTTGCGGATCTCCTCGCAACGCTTCTTGGGCATATCCAGCGGGTTGCCGTGGGGGCGCTTGCCGTCGATCTCGATGCCATCGTAGCCGTAACGCTTGGCTCTCTCGATCAGTTGCTCGTGCGAGAGCGCGTCGCCCCGGTACCACACCCCCAGGTAGGTGATGCTGTACAAACCGACCTTCATGTTCAGTCGCTGGGCTCCAGCGGCCGGCGCGAGACTCGCGGCGGCCGCCGAGCCAATCATGGATCGTCGAGTCATGGTGTTGTTCCTGCCGCGGACCAGCATACACCAACCGGGAGTGGAAATGGATATCATGACTGTGGTGCAGCTACGGATATGAGAAAAATTCTCTTGTTAGCAATTTTGGCCGCGAGCCTGGCGGCGCAGCAGCAGCAGAAGAAGGCAAACCGGCCGTCGAAAGAGGCCGGCGACGACAAGCGCGGCTACATCGACACGCCGCAGTTGCCGAACCAGAAATGGAAAGTTCACGACGCCGCGCGTCCGCGTCCGCGCAAAGTGACGCCGGGACTGCCTTTGCTGAGCGAAGCGCCGCCGTCGGACGCGGTGGTCCTGTTCAATGGAAAAGACCTGTCGAAATGGGTGTCGGTGCCGCGCGGCGGAGAGCCTCGGGAGCCCACCTGGAAGGTGGTGAACGGCGAACTGGAAATCGTGCCGCGCACGGGGCGGCTGGTGACTAAGGAGAAGTTCGGCGACTGCCAGTTGCACGTCGAGTGGCTGATTCCGCGCGAGGCCCCGGGCGCCGGGCAGGGTCGCGGAAACAGCGGTGTCGAGCTGATGATGCGCTACGAGATTCAGGTGCTGGAGTCCTTCGAGAACCTGACCTACGCCGATGGCCAGGCCGCCTCGATCTACGGGCAGTGGCCGCCGCTGGTGAATTCCTCGCGCCCGCAGGGCGATTGGAACGTCTACGACGTTTTCTTCGAAGCGCCGCGGTTCGAGGGAGAGAAACTGGTGAAGCCGGGCTACGTCACGGTGGTTCACAACGGCGTGATGGTGCATCACCATCAGGAGATTCTGGGGCGGGCGATTCACCGGCGGGTGGCCACCTACGCGCCGCACGCGGCCGAAGAGCCGCTGAGCTTGCAAGACCACGGCTATCCCATCCGCTACCGCAACATCTGGATCAGAAAGCTGGGCCAGTACGACCAGCCGTAACGGCTTTCACTGTCACTTGCCGTAGGGCCACGGCAGCGCGTGCGTGCGTTTGGCCCAGGTTTCCCATTGAGCCGCCATCGCCTGCACCCGTTCGGGTTGCGAGGCGGCGAGGTTGTGCATCTCGGTGGGGTCTTTTTCCATATCGAACAGCTCCCACTCGCCGGCGGGGTCCACGGCCGCCAGTTTCCACCGGCCGGCGCGCATGGCCCGGTTGCCTTCGTGTTCCCAGTACAACGCGTCGCGCTGGATGGGCTTGCCGGCGAGAGCGGGGGTGAGGCTGCGGCCCTCCATCGGCAGGATCGGGCTGCCCTGGCGCCCGGACGGATACCTGGCGCCGGCGAGTTCGACAAAGGTCGGCATCAGGTCGATGATGTGGCCGCATTCGCCCTCGACGACGCCGCGCCGCGCGATGCCGGCGGGCCAGTGCGCGATGAACGGCGCCGTGATGCCGCCCTCGTGGTTGTAATGCTTGTAGAGCCGGAACGGCGTGTTCGAGGCGTTGGCCCAGGCGGAACCGTAGCTGTGATAGGTTCCCGGCTGGCCCATCCGGTCGAGTTCGGCGCCCTGGTGCAGGATGTTGTCCGGGCCGCTGGTGGTGTCGAAGCCCCACGGGTCCCACTCCGCGCAAGCGCCGTTATCGGAGAGAAACAGGATCAGGGTGTTGTCCAGTTCGCCGTTTTTGCGCAGGTCGTCCACGACGCGGCCGATGTTGCGGTCCATGATCTCGACCATCGCCGCGAAAATGGCCATGCGGCGCGCCAGATCCTTGCGCCGGGCCGCGTCAACCGAATCCCAGGCCGGATTCTGCTTGTTAGCCCAGCCGTGCGGCGTGGCCACGCGATTGGGCGGAATCACGCTGCGCGGTGTGAACTCCCAGGTGGAATCGACCAGCCGCATTTCCCGCTGCCGTTTGAAGCGTTGCTCGCGGATGCGATCCCAGCCCTGTTCGTACATCGCCGCGTACTGGTCGATGACGTCCTTGGGAGCGTGCAGCGGGAAGTGCGGCGCGTTGTAGGCCAGGTAGAGGAAGTACGGCTTGTTCTGTTTCCGCGCGCCCCCCAGAAAATCGATCGCGTGATCCGTGATGGCGTTGGTCGAGTAGAACTGTCCTTCCGGATAGGTGCGCATGGGACGGCCTTCGGGCAAGCGACTGTAAGGCTTGGGCGACCAGAAGCTGTCGAAGCCGCCCAACAGGCCGAAATATTCTTCAAAGCCCTTCTGGTCCGGCCACGGCTGGCCCAGGTGCCATTTGCCCGACATGAGCGTCGCGTACCCGGATTCGCGCAACACCTGGGCCACGGTGACGCAACGGTCGTTCAACCGGCCGCGGTAGCCCTCCAGGGGCTGGTTCGACTTCGGGCCCGCCACCATGCCCCCCATGCCGGCCTGGTGGGGATACAGGCCGGTCATGATGGAGGCGCGCGAGGGGCAGCAACGCGCGGCGTTGTAGAAGTGAGTGAAGCGGATGCCGCGCTGCGCCAGGCGGTCCAGGTTGGGGGTGCGGATCTCGCCCCCGTAACAGCCGAGGTCCGAGTAACCCAGGTCGTCGGCCAGTATCAGGATGATGTTCGGGCGCCGGCGCGGCGGCGCGGCCGGCAGATCGGCGGCGAGGCCGCCTGCAGCAGTGTTAAGGAATTGGCGTCGATTCATGACTCACTGACCAGGAGACCGCAATCCGGGCAACTTTGCAACGGTTGGGGCGCGCGATTCCTTATAATCACCGAGAGGACAATCCTTTGAAACTACCCGGCCTTCTTCTCTCGCTTGTGGCTACGGCCGCGCTGGCGGCGCCTCGCCCGGAGCATCCGAAACCCCAATTCGCACGCATCCACAGCCTGAAGGCTGTGCCACCCCCCGGCCTGAAGGCCGGGCCACCCCTGTGGCTGAACCTGAACGGTCCGTGGGACTTTGCTTTCGACATGCGGGAGCAGGGTTTGGAACAGCACTGGGAGCTGGACGCCGCGCGCTTCGACAAGCAGATCGTCGTGCCGTTCTGTCCTGAAAGCAAGCTCTCGGGCATCGCCTATACGGATTTCATTCCCGCCGTATGGTATCGCCGCGGCTTTGCCATTCCAAGCGCCTGGAGTGGACAGAAGGTCTTTCTGCATTTCGGCGGAGTGGATTACGAAACGCGCGTCTGGGTGAACGGCCAGGAGGCCGGACGCCACTGGGGCGGCGCGGTCTCGTTCGCCTTCGACGTCACCGCCTCGGTCAAGGCCGGCGATAACCAGTTGGTGGTCTATGCGCGGGATGACGTGCGGTCCGAAGTGCAGCCTTCGGGCAAGCAGAGCACGCGGCGCGAGTCGTTCGGCGTCAACTACACGCGCACCACGGGGATCTGGCAGACGGTCTGGCTGGAAGCGCGGCCGCAGCGGCACCTGCGTTCCGTCCAGGTGGCGCCGGACCTGGACCGGAGCCGCTTCGTGCTGACGCCGGAAATCGAGGGTGACGGGCGCGACCTGACGTTTCAGGCGGTCCTGCTTTCGCCGGATGGCAAGGAAATCTCGCGCGTGCGGGCGGCGAATGCGGGAGGCCTGCCGCAGACGCTGGCGGTCCCGAAGCCGCGCGCGTGGTCTCCGCGGGATCCATACCTGTACGGCCTGCGTCTGGAACTGGAGAGCGCGGGCAAGCCGCTGGACCGCGTCGCCAGCTACGCCGGGCTGCGCAAGTTCCACATCCAGGGGAACCGGTTCTACCTGAACAACCAGCCGATTTTCCTGCGCTTCGTGCTGGACCAGGGGTTCTATCCGGACGGCATCTGGACCGCGCCGAGCGACGCGGAGCTGAAGGCCGATGTCGAGCGCTCGCTGGCCGCCGGGTTCAACGGCGCCAGGCTCCACCAGAAAGTCTTCGAGGAGCGCTTCCACTACTGGGCCGACCAGCTCGGCTACCTCACCTGGGCGGAGTTCCCGGACTGGGGAAACATCCGTTCGTACGCCAATCCGCAGGGCGTGCTGAACCTCGAGCGCGAGTGGCGCGAGGCCGTGCTGCGCGACCGGAACCATCCATCCATCGTGGCCTGGACGCCGCTGAACGAGACCTCGCGCGGGGCCAAGGAGAACTACGAAGCGTATAGCCGGGCGGTGCGGTCGCTGTATGCGGCGACGCACGCGCTGGATCCGGCGCGACCCGTCAATACGACCAGCGGCTACGTTCACGTCGTGACGGACATCTTCACGGTGCACGATTACGAACAGAATCCGGCGAGTTTCCGGGAGCGCTACGCCGCGGTTGCCCCGGACGCGGGAAAGAAGGCGTTCACGCGGGTCCCGGAGGTCTCGGCGCCCTACCAGGGACAGCCCTACGTGGTGGATGAGTATGGCGGAACCTTCTGGACCAGCGAGCACGAGGCGCAGCCCGCCAAGACCGGCGCGAACCGGAATGCCTGGGGCTACGGCAAGACGGCGAAACAAGTCGAGGATGTGACCGAGGCGCTCACGCGAGTTCTGCTCGAACACCCGCACATATCCGGCTTCGTTTACACCCAACTGACGGACGTCGAAAAGGAAGTGAATGGAGTCTACACTTACGACCGGAGGCCGAAGTTCGACCTGAACCGGTTGAAAGCGATTTTCGGAGCGCCGGCGGCCATCGAGCGGCGCTGAAACCCGGGACAGTATCCTCAAGCCAATTGCAGAAACCGCCGAACGACCGCTCCCTGACGGTCGCGGGTGATTTCTGCAAGTGGCTCAGTATCCTCAATCACCGATCCAGTATGGCATGGATGTCAATACCCAGCGTGGGTTGACGAACGCTTTTCGACGAAGCGGGAGAACCTGTGGGCCGCGCTGGCACTACATTTGGGGTATTATGATTTTTGTAGGATTCACAGCACGATCCGCGTTACGCCTGCGATGGAGTCGAACCTCACGGATCACGTTTGGGATTTGGCGGAACTTTTGGCGTAGACGCGGCGAGGCGTTAGCGGTAGGATAAGGCGAGCGAGAGAAGCAAAAACGCTCTAATCAGCCACCACCCCCTTGACTAAGGGAGCAAAATCCCCTACAATAGGGAACAAAGGGCGAACATCGCAGACTGGCAGCGTGGGGACCGATAGGTTGGACTGGAGGAAGCAGACTGTGGCCGACAGGAAGCAGTTTCAAAACGTTACCGCGCCGGACCCTGAGTTGATGCGTCTACTGGATGCGTCGCGCGGCAGAATTATAACGGAAGAGGAGTTGCGGGAGCAAAGGGTCAGTTTCGCTTTTGGCAATGCGCCAAATTCTGCGCTCATTACAAAGGAAAGCGTTCGGTCTGCGTCTACGCATATAAGACTTCTGAAATGAATGAAAGCTTGTCGCCGCGCTGATTCTGATGTCCGTCAGAGAAAAAGACAATCCTGCGCTCTACGCGAAAATTCAGGAGCAAAACCTCTTACGACAGTATGACCTGCTGTCTAATTGCATCGAGATTGGCTTGGCGAAGGGCATCGAATTTTTCGACAAATACACACTTTGGGCTCTGAATTACGCGGCCGTCGCTAATATTTCTCAGTTTGGAGGACGTTACCGCGAGGAGCCGATCTATGTGGGAAATTACTTCCCGCCCCACTTCAAGGAAGTCCCCAATCAGATGGATCGATTCTTTTCTGTAGTCCACGAGAATTGGGAGATTTTGGATCATCCGACGGTCATTCCGGCGTATGCGTTGTGGAGACTCAACTGGATTCACCCATTCGTAGAAGGTAATGGGAGAACCGCGAGGGCCGCCTGCTACTACCTGCTTTGCTTGAAGCAGGGCCGATTGCTGCCCGGGAAAATAATAGTGCCGGAACGGATCAGGGAAGATCGGGGGCCCTACTACGCTGCTCTTCAGGCCGCAGACCGAGCATGGGACCAAGGCCATTTCGATGTTTCAGTATTGGCGGATTATCTCGGCGGCCTTCTAAGAGAGCAACTCTCGGAGATCAATCCGACCGAACCCCCATCTCCCCCCACTGCAATCTGAGCCACTACCTGAAATCCCAAACTGACCCAGTACCGGTTTCCGGATTGTGGAATGATGACAGAGAGGTAGAGATATGAATTCGGTGAGCGGAAGGCGGCGGTTGAAGTGGCTGGCGGCGGTGATGGGGCTGGGGTCGCTGGCGTGGTTCCTGGTGCGCGTGATTCCCAAGCCTTCCCGGGCGGCGTATCCGTGCCAGCGGGCGGCCGCGCCGCTGGCCAGTGGATTCATCCTTTGGGTCGCCGGCCTGGTCGGCGCGAAGGCCCTATTGGGTTGGGCCCAGGGCTGCCGATTCGCTGTAGCGGCGACCATCCTGGCCTTGGCGGTCCTGGCGGTATGGCTGCCGTTGGGAATGACCGGCGACGCGGACGCTCAAGAAGGTTTCACCCCCACCGATCCGCCCAACAAACCGATGGGCGTGGGGCAGGGCATCCACCCTGGCCGGGTGGTGTGGGTCCGCGATCCCGAGGCGACCGGTTGGGACGGCAAGACCGGCGAGTGGTGGGACGATGCCAACACCGATTCCCGCGCCGTCGACCGGATGGTGTCCGGAATGCTCCGCTCCCTGACCGGCGAGAAAGCAGACAAGCAAGCCTGGAACGCGCTGTTCCGGCAGTTCAACCAGACCCGCAAGCTGGGGAACGCGGGATACCGGCCGGGAGAGAAGGTCGCCGTCAAGATCAACGCGAATCAGGACCGGGGCGGCGAGTGGGCGACGGGCCGCGGGATGCCAAGCCCTCACGTGGTCTACGCCCTGGTCGCCCAACTGGTCAATGTCGCGGGCGTGCGCGGCGAGGACATTGTGGTCTATGACGCAAGCCGGTACATTGGGGACCCGGTCTATAAGCGGGTCAAGGCAAGCTTCCCGGCGGTCCAGTTCGTGGTGAGTCCCGCAACGGCCAAGGAAGGGCGGATCGCGGCCAGCCCGGACAAGGCCAACCCGGTTCACTTTGCCGATCCGGCCCTGCCGGCGGCGTATTTGCCGCAGTGCGTCACCGAGGCGAAGTATCTGATCAACCTGGCGCTGTTACGAGCGCATACCCTGTTCGGCATGACCCTGACCGCGAAGAACCACTTTGGCTCGACGTTCTTTCCGGAGGAAAAGCGCGGCTGGACGCCGCAGCCGCTGCACAGCTACGGCTCCAGAAACAGGCCCATGGCATCCTACAACTGCCTGGTCGATCTGATCGGGCACCGGCATCTGGGCGGCAAGACGCTGCTCTACATGCTGGATGGCTTGTACACGGCCGAGCACAACGAAGGGAAGCTGATTCGCTTCGCCTCGTTCGGAGACCGCTGGGCGGCCAGCCTGTTCCTGTCGCAGGATCCGGTGGCCATCGACTCGGTGGGGCTGGATTTCCTGAGGAACGAACCGAGGGCAACGCAGGTTCGCGGCAACCCGGACAACTTCCTGCACGAAGCCGCGCTGGCGAACAAACCACCCTCCGGGACGGTGTACGATCCCGAACGGGACGGCAAGCCGCTGGCGAGCCTGGGCGTGCACGAGCACTGGAACAACCCTACCGACAAGCAGTATTCGCGGAACCTGGGCAAGGGCGAAGGCATCGAACTGGTCCGCTAAAACCGGGGACGGAGTACTCATTCCCCATTTTCAGAACCAGTGGCACGGCCTTCAGGCCGTGAAGATGCCTGCTCACTCCAGGCGGGACTGCCGCGCCGTGAGGCGCCCGGCCGCCGGGGCGCCCTCTGGGCGGGGAGCGGTCATGCCGAACTGGCATCGTTGTCAAAACACGTACTTCAGCCCAAACTGAAACACCCGCGCGTCGCGCTGGCTGGTGGCGGCCGAGGTGGCCACCGAGGTGGAAGTGATCTGTCCGAAGGTGGCCTTGGTGAGGTCGACGATGGGATCGCCCAGATTCACCCAGTTAAAGGTGTTGAACGACTCGGCGCGGAACTGGATCTGGTGCCTCTCGCGGATACGCACGCTCTTGGAGACGCTAAGATCCACGCCTTTGAAGCCCGGTCCGGTGAGCACGCTGCGGCCCAGGTTGCCGACCTGCCCGGGCTGGTTGGCCTTAAAGGCACTCGGGCTGAACCAGGCCCGGAGGACCTGGTCGCGCGAGCGGTTGGGGCTGAGCTTCCAGTCGCCGATGACATCCGGCCGGTCGCCAGTGTAGCTGTCGAAGTCATTGTCGCGGCCGCTGATCACGCGCAATGGTTGGCCCCCGTAGAAGGACGCGATCCCGTTAGCCGCCCAGCCGTCCAGCAGGGCGCGGCGAAGTCCGGCGGTCCCGGCGGAGACGCGCGGCGCCCAGACCCAGGAAAGCGCCAGAACTTGCCGTTGGTCTTGCTGGCCCCGGCCCCACTCCAGCCGGAGGTTCCGCTGGTCGGCGAAGCTGCTGGTGGCGTCATACCAACTGGCGCCGTCCAGCCACTTGCCCAGGGTATAAGAGGCCAGCAGCGTCACTCCGTGATTGAAGCGCTTTTCGGCGCGCGCCTGGAAAGCGTTGTAGCTGGAGTTGATGAAACCACCGCGCACGGTCAGGACCTGGAAGATAGGCCACATGGGGCGGCGCTGGTTGATGTTGGAGGAACTCGCGCCCGGCTGGCGCAGCGGCGCGTTGATGTCGGTTCTCCCGATCAGTTTCCGGCCCACGTTGCCCACGTAGGCCAGCTCCACCGACCAGTCCTTGCCGATCTGCCGCTGGAGCGAGAAATTGTACTGCTGAACATAGCCGGTGCGCATGTCGGCGCTCTGGAAGCCGTAGTTCGAGCCGGCGGGGAACTTCAGGTGGGCGGCGTCAAACAGGACGGGGAACGGCGAGCCACCCACCACCGAATAGGGATTTTCCAGGGTGGTGTTCCGGAGGGTGTCCGTGTAGACGAACGGGACCGAGGTCTGCTGGTCCTGGAGAGCATTGAGGTAACTGAAGGTGTAGGAGATCCCGTAGCCCGTGCGGAGGACCGTCTTGCCGTCGCCGAACAGGTCGTAGGCCAGGCCGAAACGCGGGGCGAAATTGTTGCCATCCTGCGCAATGCCCGCGCGCGGGATACCGTCGTCGCAGGGGAAAAGAACCCCGGCGGGCGCCTGGGGCACGCATTTGGACTGCCGCCCGGGCCGCCAGGCCACCAACTGGTCGAGCGGGTGCACCGGCCAGGTGTCCAGCTCATAACGGAGCCCCAGGGTCAAGGCCAGCTTGGGACTCAGCCTGATCTTGTCCTGCGCAAACCAGTACAAGGCCCACGAGCTCATGCTCTTGTAGCTCTGGATGCCCAGGCCGACCTGTTTGACCAGGCCCAGCATGATATCGGCCGCGCCGTTGCCGGTAAAGGTGCCGTCGAAAAGCCACTGCCCGGACTGGCTCGGGTTGGTGGAAACATCAAAGAGCCGGCGCAGGAAGCCTTCCGCGCCAAACTTCAGCTCGTGGCGGCCCCGCGTCCAACTAAAGGTGTCCGCCAGGTTGTAATTGTTGGCCGTCTTGGGCCCGCCGTTCACCGAGGTGGCGGCGAAGTAGCCGCTCACCGTCACGGAAGGAGGCATCAGCGCACCGTCCGGCAGCGGGGAGAACTTCGAGCCCAGGTCGTTCATGGTCACGTTGTTGGGCAACACCAGCCGGTCGCCCGCGCTGCGCGCGTAAGTGGCCCGGAAGTGGTTGAGCATGGTCGCGCTGACGACCCAGTACTCGTGCAGGTTCAGGTTGTGCTGGCGCGTCTTCATGTCGCGGCGGGCGAAGTCGATCTCCTGGACGAATCGCTGGTTCTGGACCGAATCGCTCCAGAAGTAAGCGCCCGACAGCTTGTGGCGCTCCGAGAACTGGTGGTCGATCTTGGCCAGCCACTGAACGTTGCTGGAGCCTGTGCCGGCGGTCTGGTACAGCCCGTTGGCGTTGGTCTGGGTGTAGTTGGGCAAAGGGATGGCCAGCTTCAGGAAGTTCTGAGCCACGGGGCTCAGCCGGGCCGTCGGAATGACGTTGCCGGGGAAAGCCTGCCCGGTGTTGGGATCCCTGATCGTGATCAGCTTGCCGGCGCGGTCCACCGACCGGGAGAAGTCGCCGGAGCGCTCGGCGGCGGTCGGCACCAGGGCGGAGTTGCGAAAATCCGTGGTCCTCTGCCGATACGCCTGGTAGGTGGCGAAGAAGAACGTCTTGTTCCTCACGACCGGGCCGCCCAGGGTTCCGCCGAACTGGTTCTGCACCAGGGGCAGCGTGGTGAGCTGGAAAAAGTTCCGGGCGTTCAGCGCGCGGTTGCGCAAGAACTCGAAAGCGCTGCCGTGGAGTTCATTCGAGCCGGACTTGGTAATCACGTTGACCACGGCGCCCGCCGAGCGGCCGTACTCGGCGCCGTAGTTGTTGCTGATCACGCGGAACTCCTGGATGGCGTCCGGGTTGGGCACGTCGTTGCCGTAGTTGCGCAGCGGAGAGGTGT
>Ga0315273_10001456_pt1 | contig 26950 bp, 25 predicted proteins | sample YL17G02_0_MG_FD_205753 | JGI IMG/M metagenome (GOLD analysis project Ga0315273, IMG submission 205753) | Sediment microbial communities from Yellowstone Lake, YNP, Wyoming, USA - YL17G02_0 | ecosystem: Environmental > Aquatic > Freshwater > Lake > Sediment | place: USA: Wyoming | collected... | reverse complement strand
TCTACGTGTTCGCGGCGATCGCGGTGGTGGCGTCGCTGCTGGTCGTCGGGCAGCGCAGCCCGATCTACAGCGTGCTGCTGCTCATCGCCTCGTTCGCCGCGCTGGCCGGGCTCTACGTGCTGCTCGACGCGCCGTTCGTGGCGGTCATCCAGATCATCATCTACGCGGGCGCCATCATGGTGCTTTTCCTGTTCGTGGTGATGCTGCTGAATGTGCCGCACGAGGCCGTGCCCGAGGACGCGGGGCGCCCCGTCGTGCCGCGCGGGCCGCGCCGGCTGGGCGCGCTGCTCGGCGTCGCGCTGCTCGCCGAACTGATCTGGAGCCTGTGGCGCGCCAGCGGGGCGCACGACGCGCAGACGGCCATGGCCGGCGCACACAGCGCCGCCGACGTGCAGTCGGTGCGCCAGATCGGCTACGTGCTGTTCGCCGACTACGGGTTCGCCTTCGAGGTGACGTCGATCCTGATCCTCGTGGCCATGGTCGGCGCCGTGGTGTTGGCAAAACGGGAACTCTGACGAGAACGTAAAACGCAGGGAACGTGAAACGTAAAACGCAAAACGCAAAACGCAAAACGCAGGACGAGAGACGCAAGAGACCAGCTTCACGTTGTACGTTTTTCATTCTTCGTTCTACGTTTTGGTGCGGCAGGGCCCCATGATTCCTTCGCTCACCCACTACCTCGTCTTGTCGGCCATTCTGTTCGCCATCGGGACGATGGGCGTGTTCCTGCGGCGCAACCTGATCACGATCCTGCTGTCGATCGAGATTATGCTGAACGCGGCCAACCTGACGTTCGTGGCGTTCGGCCGCACGTTCGGCACCGTGGACGGCCAGGTGATCGTGTTCTTCGTCGTGACGGTGGCGGCCGCCGAGGCGGCCGTCGGCCTGGCCCTGGTCATCGCCCTGTTCCGGCACCGGAAATCGCTCGACCCCGACGCCTACACGGCGCTGAGAGGGTAGTCACGGCGCTGGGCGCGCCGTGAATTCTGAATTTTGAATTCTGAATTCTAAAGTCTACATTTCCCAGTCCGAGACCGAGCGGACCATCACGCGATGCTCCAGTACATCCCCCTCCTTCCGTTCGCCGGCTACCTGGTCAACCTCGCCTTCGGGCGGCGGGTGTCGAAGGCGGTGTCGGCCTGGGTTGCGTGCCTGGCCATGGCCGGCGCGTTCGCATTCTCGCTTGCCGCGGTGCTGGCGCTGCTGCAGCGTCCTTTGGAGGCGCGGGCCATCGAGCAGCTGGTCTTCCACTGGATCGTGTCCGGCGACCTCGACGTGCCGCTCGCGTTCAGGCTGGACCCGCTCTCGGCCGTGATGGTCCTGGTCGTCAGCGGCATTGGCTTCCTCATCCACGTCTACTCCGCCGCGTACATGCACGAGGAGGTCCCGTCCGAGTACGCGCGCTACTTCTCCTACCTGAACCTGTTCGCCTCGTTCATGCTCGTGCTCGTCCTCGGCTCGACGTTCCTCGTGATGTTCGTCGGGTGGGAAGGCGTCGGGCTGTGCTCGTACCTGCTGATCGGGTTCTGGTACCGGAAGAAGTCCGCCTCCGACGCCGGCAAGAAGGCGTTCATCGTCAACAGGATTGGCGACTACGGGTTCCTGCTCGGGATGCTCGGCCTCTTCGCGGCCTTCGGCACGCTCGACTTCCAGAAGATCGCGCAGGTGATCGGGCCGATGGCCCCCGAGACGGTGTTCGGCCCGCTCTCGCTCATCGCGCTGCTGCTGTTTGTCGGTGCCGCCGGCAAGTCCGCGCAGATCCCGCTCCACGTCTGGCTGCCGGACGCGATGGAAGGCCCGACGCCCGTCTCAGCCCTCATCCACGCCGCCACGATGGTGACGGCCGGCGTGTACATGATCGGGCGCAACGCGGTGCTCTTCGGCCACGCGCCGCACGTGCTGCTCGTCGTGGGCATCATCGGCGCGGCGACGGCGCTCTTTGCGGCCACTATCGGCCTCGTGCAGAACGACATCAAGCGGGTGCTGGCGTACTCGACGGTCTCGCAACTGGGCTACATGTTCCTGGCCATGGGCGTCGGGGCCTACGCGGCCGGCATCTTCCACCTCTACACGCACGCGTTCTTCAAGGCGCTGCTCTTCCTCGGCGCCGGCGCGGTGATCCACGCGCTGGCCGGGGAGCAGGACATGCGGCGCATGGGCGGCCTGCGGCGCGATCTGCCGATCACGTTCTGGACGTTCCTCATCGCGACACTCGCCATCGCCGGCGTGCCCGGGCTCTCCGGCTTCTTCAGCAAGGACGAAATCCTCTACCGCGTCTGGTCGAGCGGGCATCCCTGGCTGTGGCTCATTGGGACGATCACCTCGTTCCTGACGGCGATCTACATGTTCCGGGTGGTGTTTCTGACCTTCTTCGGGAGCCGGAGGGAGATGGAGATGGACGCCCCCGGTCCCGGGCACCCCGGCGCGGCTGCCGCGCCGGGGACCCCGCCGAAGACCGGGGGCCCACAGGACCACATGGGCCTGCAGCACCAGGGGGCCCATCTGCACGATGCGCCGCCGCTGATGGCGATTCCGCTGCTGCTCCTCGCGATTGGCGCCGTCGTCGCCGGCTACGTCGGGGTGCCGGGCGCGCTCGGCGGGGCGAACCGGATCGAAGCGTTCCTGGAGCCGAGTTTCACGGTGGCGCGACAGGCAGAGGGTGTACGCCCCCGGTCTGAAGACCGGGGGCCCACAGGCGAAGCCCTTGGGCTGGGGACCCGGCCTGAAGGTCGGGGGGCCACAGCCGGTCACCAGGCTCCCGCCGGACAACCCGGGTCCGAAGACCCGGGGTCCACAGAGCTGAACCTGATGGCGCTGGCGACCGCCATCGCCCTGGCCGGCATGGCGCTGTCGGCGGTGTTGTTCCTGACCAGGCGGCAGGCCGCCGAGGCGCTGGCGAGGACCTTCGCGCCGGTGCACCGGCTCCTGCTTGGCAAGTACTACGTGGACGAGGCCTACGACGCGGTTATCGTCCAGCCACTGGTCACGGGGTCCGAACGCGGGTTGTGGAAGGGCGTGGACGCGGGCGTGATCGACGGCGCCGTGAACGGCGTCGGGCGGCTCGTCGGCGGCGCGAGCGGCGCGTTGCGCCAGTTGCAGACCGGGTCGATCCGCGCCTACGCGGCGTCGCTGTTCCTCGGGGTGGTCCTGGTCCTGGCGTACCTGGTGTGGCGATGATGGATGCGGGCCTGCCGGCCTTCGTTCCCGGATCTCCGGGGAACTTTGGCGTGGCCCGCCGAAGCGCGGCGGCGAGCAACGGGCCGCGCGAAGGCGGGAAGGCCCGCGCTACGGCGGGGCTGAAGCCCCGCCCTACAAGGTGGGATGGCGACTGACGTGCCGATGCTCTCGACGCTGATCTTTCTGCCGCTGGCCGGTGCCGTGCTGCTGCTGCTCGTCCCCAACCGCGACGGGCAGCGCGACGGCTTCGTGCGCGTCCTGTCGCTGGTCCTGTCGCTGGTGGTGTTCGCGCTGGCCATCCTGCTGTGGACGCGCTTCGATGCCACCTCCGCCGACTACCAGTTCACCGAGCGCACGAGGTGGATCCCCGCGTTCGGCATCGAGTATTCCCTCGGCGTGGACGGCATCAGCCTGCTGCTGGTGGAGCTGACCGCGTTCCTGACGCCGCTGGCGCTGCTCTCCTCCTGGGACTCGATCCACTCGCGCGTGAAGGCGTTCTCGTTCTTCATGCTCGTGCTCGAGAGCGCGATGATCGGCGTCTTCCTCTCGCTCGACCTGTTCCTGTTCTACATCTTCTGGGACGCGGTGCTCATCCCGATGTACTTCCTCATCGGGGTCTGGGGCTACGAGCGGCGGGTCTACGCGGCGGTCAAGTTCATCCTCTACACGATGGCGGGCAGCGTCCTGGTGCTCATCGCCATCATCTCGCTGGCCTTCATGCACCACGCCCAGGCCGGCAGCTACAGCTTCGACCTGTTGAAGCTGCAGGCGCTCGCGTTCCCGGCGGGCGGCGTCGAGGCGCTGCTGTTCCTGGCCTTCGCGCTGGCGTTCGCCGTCAAGGTGCCGCTTTTCCCGTTCCACACGTGGCTGCCCGACGCGCACGTCGAGGCGCCCACCGCCGGCTCGGTGATCCTGGCCGGCGTGCTGCTGAAGATGGGCACCTACGGCCTCGTGCGGTTCGCGTTCCCGCTCTTCCCGCACGCGGCCGCGACGTTCGCTCCGTACCTGGCCATCCTCGCGGTCATTGGCATTGTGTACGGCGCGCTGGTTTCGATGGTCCAGCCGGATCTCAAGAAGCTGGTGGCCTACTCGAGCGTCAGCCACCTCGGGTTCGTCGTGCTCGGCATCTGCGCCATGAACCTGCAGGGCGTGCAGGGCGCGGTGTACCAGATGCTGAACCACGGCGTCAGCACCGGCGGATTGTTCCTGCTGGTCGGCATGCTGATGGACCGCCGGCACACGCGCCTCATCGCCGAGTTCGGCGGCCTCAAGTCGGTGGCGCCGCGCTTCGTCGCGGTGTTTCTCGTCATCACGCTGTCGTCGATCGGCCTGCCGGGCCTCAACGGGTTCGTCGGCGAGTTCCTCATCCTGCTCGGCGCCTTCCGCTGGCATCCCGGTTACGTGTACGTGGCGGCGTTGGGCGTGATCCTCTCCGCGGTGTACATGCTCTGGATGTTCCAGCGGGTGAACTACGGCCCGGTGCTCAATGAGAAGAACCGGCACCTGCCGGACCTGAGCGCGCGCGAGCGCTGGGTGATCTGGCCGATTGTGGCGATGGCCATCGTCATGGGCGTCATGCCGGGGCTGTTCCTCGCGCCCATGGAGCCGGCGGTTGCCCGCGTCGTCCAGCGCATGCAGACGGGGGTCCAGACGATCAGCGTGAGGGCCGGAAACCCGGCCAGGGCCGGATCCCACACGGGGAATCCGGCTCACGCCGGATCCCACGAGACGCAGACGCCTGCGCGCCGGGAAGGGATGTAGATGCTGTCGCCCACGTTCAACGCCATCGTTCCCTTGCTCTGCGTCGTCGCGGCCGGCATCGCGTCGCTGCTGGCCGAAGCCGTCCGTGAGCCGGGCGAGCGGGTGCCCATCGCCGGCCTCGGTATCATCGGCCTGCTCGCCGCGGGCGTCAGCGCCATGTGGCTCTGGGGCCGCAATGCCACCAGTTTCGGCGTCGTGACCGCGGACAACTTCGGCCTGTTCATTGTGCTCGTGCTGGTGGTCATCGGGTTGCTGACCGTGGCGTTCTCGTCGCAGGTCATCGGGCGGGACGGGCTGCCCCAGGGCGAGTACTACGCGATCACGCTGTTCGGTCTCGCCGGCATGATGTTGATGGCGACCTCGGACGACCTGCTGGTGATCTTCCTGGCGCTCGAGGTGTTGTCGCTGGCCGTTTACGTTCTCACCGCGTTCAACCGGCGGAGCGCGGCGGGCACGGAAGGCGCGTTCAAGTACTTCCTGCTCGGCGGCTTCTCGAGCGCGGTGTTCCTCTATGGCATCGCGTTCACCTTCGGCATCGCCGGCAGCACCGGGCTGCACGAGATCGCGTCGGCGCTGGCCGGGGAGTCGGGCAGCCTCAACCCCATGGCGCTGCTGGCCGTCGGCCTGCTGCTCGTGGGTTTCGCGTTCAAGGTCTCGGCCGTCCCGTTCCACATGTGGACGCCGGACGCCTACGAAGGGGCGCCGACGATCGTCACCGCGTTCATGTCCACCGGCGTGAAGGCCGCGGCGTTCGGCGCGTTCGCGCGGGTGTTCCTGTCGGCGTTCGAGCCGCTTCGCGCCGGCTGGTCGCCGGTGCTCGCGGTGATTGCCGGCGCGACGATGATCCTCGGAACCGTGGTCGGCGTGCGCCAGACGAACATGAAGCGGATGCTGGCCTACTCGGGCATCGCGCACGCCGGGTACATCCTGCTGGGCATCGTCGCCGCCAACGACGTGGGCAAGGCGGCGATCCTCTACTACCTGCTCGCGTACGGCGTCACCAACCTCGCGGCGTTCGCCCTGATCGCGCTGCTCGGCACGCGCGAGCGCGGCAACGACGACCTGCAGGACATGGCCGGCCTGGCGGCCAGCCGTCCCGCGGTGGCGGCGTTGATGACCGTGTTCCTGCTGTCGCTCGGAGGGCTGCCGCCCACGGCGGGGTTCGTCGCCAAGTGGTACATCTTCACCGCCGCGGTCGGCACGGGGCACTACGCCCTGGCGATCATCGGCGTCCTGAGCAGCGTCGTGTCGGTCTTCTTCTATCTGCGCATCGTGGTCATGATGTACATGGCCGAGCCGGGGACCGCGACGGTGGCATCTCCCTCGCGGTTCGGCATGGCGATGCTGGCCGTCTCGATGCTGGCAGTGTTCTACCTCGGGATTCTCCCGACCCGAGTTCTGGACCTGGCCGCCGGCGCCATCGGAACGATCTTCCAGTAGGGCGGGGCTTCCCGCCTCCGCGCGGCCGGGGCACAGTGCCGCGAGACGGCGTGGCCTTGCCGGAGGTCCCGTGGACAACCGGGGAACGAAGGCAGGCAGCCCCGCCCTGCGTGCTCTCGCCTGTTAAACCTCCTGGCGCCGTTCCCTGTCTTACGAGGTAGCCAGCGCAAGAAGGGGACAGGGGAATGCGGATACTCCGGGGCCTGGGAAGTCGGTCACTCCGCTGCGAGTGTTTCGTGGGCGTCTACGAGACCTACGACGGCGACACCATCGAGATCATCGAGGAACGCGGGCGCAGGTGCGGCGACCGGTCCCACAAGGCGGGGAAGGTCACGATCGTCAGTCAGGACACCAAGCACTCGATCGCCGAACGGGCCAGCGCCTAGGAGCGTGTCCGGGCAATCACCGGCACGCGCCCAAGGCAGATTCCAGGGCGGTCGCGTGAAAACTGGCTTCGGTTTTCACGACTCCGGCCACGGAAGATGTCTACCGTCCGGCGCCCACTTCCCGCAACACGCCAATCAGGGTGTCGACCTGTTCGGGCTGGACCGTGCGCAGGTCCAGCAGGACCGTGTTCTGCTCGACCCTCGCGATGACGGGCGGGTCGGCTTCCCTCAACGTCGTCTCGAGCCGTCCGGCGTTTCCGTCCTTTGGGCGCAGGGCGACGAGCCGCGTCGCGATCGGCAGGCCAGGCGCGCTGCCCCCGCCCACCATCGACACCCCGTCGCACACCTTGACGTCGAACCGTGGCTGGCGGCCGACGGCGGCCACCACGGCCCGCGCGGTCTCGTCCACCTCGCTCGCCGACATGGCGAGCATCCGCACCACGGGAACGGCGGTGGCGGCCCGGCCGGCGAGGTACTCCAGGAGGGTGCCCTCCAGCGCGGCGTACGTCAGCTTGTCCACGCGCAGCGCGCGCACGAGCGGATGGGTCCTGAGCCGATCCACCAGCGCGGCCCGCCCGACGATGAGGCCGGCTTGCGGGCCGCCCAGGAGCTTGTCCCCGCTGACGCACACGAGGTCGAGGCCGGCGCGGAGGCTGGCCCGCACGTCCGGTTCGTCGCGGAGCGCGTCGGCGGCCGTCTCGCTTCCCGCCGCGTCGGGCAACCAGCCGCTTCCCAGGTCCTCGACGACCGGCACGCCGGCCGAGCGGCCGAGCGCCACCAGCGAGTCGAGCGACGGCTGCTCGGTGAATCCCTCGATGCGGAAGTTGGAGCGATGGACGCGCAGGATGAGCGCGGTCCGCTCGCCGATGGCCGCCTGGTAGTCGGCGACGCGCGTCTTGTTGGTGGTGCCGACCTCGCGCAGGATGGCGCCCGACTGCGCCATGATCTCCGGCACGCGGAAGCCGCCGCCAATCTCCACCAGCTCGCCCCGTGAGATCACGACCTCACGGCCGAAGGCGAGCGCCGACAGGATCAGCATCGTGGCCGCGGCGTTGTTGTTCACGACCAGCGCCGACTCGGCGCCGGTGAGCCTGGCGAGCAGGGCGCTGGCGTGCACGTCGCGCCGGCCCCGGCGTCCCGTCTCGAGATCGAACTCGAGGTTCGAGTAGCCGCGCGCGACGGCGACGAGGCGCTCGATCGCGCCGGCGGCGAGCGGCGCTCGCCCGAGGTTGGTGTGGATGACGACGCCGGTCGCGTTGACGACCGGGCGCAGCGAACCCCGGTAGGTCTCGCGCAGTCGGCGCTCGACGGCGGACTCGATGAGCGCCGCCGCGACGGCCGCGTCGGCCGGCAGCGCGTCCGGCGCGTCGGCGGCCAGGCGGGCGCGCAGCGCCGATGCTTCGTCGCGCAAGGCGCCCACCGTCGCCTCGCGTCCGTACCGGGCTTGGAGCGCGCCCAGCGCCGGGCGCTGCCGCAGTTGCTCGATGGACGGAATCACGTGGTAGTCAGGCATGGACATGTGGGGCCGGCGTCTCGCCAGTCTCCCTTGCGGTCCCCAGGCTGTCAGGATACCATCTCGTACCTTGCGGCGGGTCACAGTTTCGTCACACCACCATGGATCAGCACGCACCCGATCGGGATCGCGCGGCGTCGCTTCAGGATCCGCAGGATCCTCCCTCGTACCGTCCGTCCGATCGGTTCTGGCCGTACGTGGATCTCCCGGAGCAGCCGACCGACGAGGAACTGGCGACGCTCGACCCCGACCTTCGCCAGGCCCTGTTCGAAACGCCCCGGTTGCGGTTCTCGATGACGATCGTGTTTCCGCGCTTCGACGGGCCGGACTACCCGCGCGCGGTCGAGTTGGCGCGCGGTTCGGCCGAGTACCGCGAGACGGGGAGCGGACCGGCCTTCCGTCACCGCGCCAGGTTCTGGGCCCGTGACATGACGCAGTTGCGCGCGTTGTGGGCCCTGGTTGGCGATCTCCCCGTCACCGACGTCCTGGTGGACGACCGTCCGGTGCCGTTCGCCCGCGAGTTGTGGCTGCCCCTGGCCTGGTTTCTGGTTTCCTGACCACCCGTGACGCTGAGCGAACTCGACCACGAACTGCAGGCGCTCGAAGCGGAGCTGCGCAAGCTCGAGGCGGAGTACAACATGTTCTTCGCCGGCGGGCTTCCCAGGCCGCCGTGGGAGACGCGCAGCCGTGTCGAGGCGCTCATCAAGCGCTACGATCGCGCCCACATTCAGAACTACGCGGACCGGTTCCGGTTCTCGACATTGCAGGCGCGCTACGCGACGTTTGCCGACCTCTGGGACCGCGGCCTCCGGGCCCGCGAAGAGGGCCGTCCCGGTCCCTTCTCCACGACGAAGCGCGCGGCGAAGGAGTCGGAAGGTCCGGCCGATCGCATCGTCCACGTCACGACCGTCTCGGATCCCCGGCGGGAGATGGAACGGGTGCACGAACTCTACGACCGCGTCATGGAGGCGCGCCGCGAGGTGGGCGACGAGGCGGTACCGTTCCACAAGTTCGTGGACCTCGTGAAGGACCAGGTCAAGCGGCTGCGCAAGGCCGGCAGCCCGGAGGTGGCGTTCCGGGTCGCGTTGCAGGGGGGCAAGGTGAACCTGACGGCGCGAGCGCTGAAGGGGATGCGGACAGGCGGAAGCTGACGGGGGCTGGACCGGGACGGGGCCCGGCGCCCAGTGGGGCGCCGGGCGAATCTGGGGAGCTAGATCTTCACAACGTTGCCGGCCTGAGGGCCCTTGGGACCGTCAACGATCTCGAACTCGACCGCTTGGCCTTCTTCCAGCGACTTGAACCCGTTTCCCTGGATTGCCGAGTAGTGGACGAACACGTCACTCCCGGATTCGCGCTCGATGAACCCGTACCCCTTGGCGTTGTTGAACCACTTGACCTTGCCTGTAATGCGCATTCCTTCCCTGCCTTGCAAAGACGCGGCGCGAAGCGCCGCCTGCGAACACACCCCCGCGGCACGGCGTCGGCGGGGCCACAAAAAAAGCCGCGGCTCGCGGCTCGGTTGCCGGGACCAAGCGGGCCGGCAATCTGTAGAATGATAGCCGTCGGGGTTCGGCAGTGTCAAGCCTGAGCTCCCGGGTACTTGAGGAAAACCACGCAAACCCCAGCTCATCCATTCAGTGTCACTGACCATACGAGCATGCCAAGAGCCCTTCTCAGCGTCTCCGACAAGTCCGGCCTCGTTCCCTTCGCCACGGCGCTCCGCGCACGCGGCTTCGAACTGGTGTCGACCGGCGGCACCTCCCGGGCCCTCGAGACCGCCGGGTTGCCCGTCCTGTCGGTCTCCGACGTCACCGGCTTTCCCGAGATGATGGACGGCCGGGTGAAGACGCTGCACCCCGCCATCCACGGCGGCATCCTCGCGCGTCGCGACCACCCGGAGGACCTGGCGCTGGCCGGGCGTCACGGCATCCGCCTCATCGACCTCGTCGTGGTGAACCTCTACCCGTTCGCGCAGGCCGCGGCCGACCCGTCGGTGGACGTCGCGGGCCTCATCGAGCAGATCGACATCGGCGGCCCCAGCTTGGTTCGCGGGGCGGCGAAGAGCTTTCGCGATGTGCTCGTCGTCGTCGATCCGGACGACTACGGGCGCATCGTCGAGGCGCTGGACGCCGGCGGCGCCGATCTCGCGTTCCGCCTCCAGCTCGCGCAGAAGGCGTTCGCCCATACCGCGCGCTACGACTCGATGATCGCGGCGACGCTCAGCGAGGTCGCGGAAGAGGCGGGGCGGCTGGAGCGCCACCGCGGCACCCCTGGACACCTGCCCGAGGCGATGACGCTGCCGCTCTCGAAGATCCGCGACTTGCGCTACGGCGAGAACCCGCACCAGCTCGGGGCGTGGTACCGCGGCGCGTCGGCGGCGCAACCGCACACCCGCCGCGAGCCGCCCACTATCGACGTGCTCCAGGGGAAGGAGCTGTCGTTCACGAACCTGCTGGACCTGGACGCCGCGTTCCACCTGATCAACGAGTTCCAGGAGCCGGCGGCCGTCGTCATCAAGCACACGAACCCGTGCGGCGCTGCGGTGGGCGCCACCCTGGCCGAGGCCTACGTTCGCGCGCGCGATGCCGACGCGCTCTCGGCGTTCGGCGGTATCGTCGGCGTGAACCGCGTCGTCGACGCGGCGACGGCCGAGGCGCTGGTCTCGACGTTCATCGAGGCGATGGTCGCACCCGGCGTGGACGAGCGGGCGCGCGGGATCCTCGCGACCAGGAAGAACGTGCGCGTCGTGGTGACGGGCTTCCCCGAGTGGCCGGCCTCGGGATCGCGATCGCAGGAACTCGACGTGCGGTCGATCTTCGGCCACACGTGGCTCGTCGAACAGCGCGACGTCGTCGAGGAGGCGTGGCCGGCGTGGCCGCCCGGGGGCGGCACGGAGTTCCGCGTGGTGACCCGGCGGCAGCCCGAGCCGGCCGAGTGGCAGGCGCTCCGGTTCGCGTGGCGCATCTGCGCGCACGTGAAGTCGAACACCGTCCTGTTCACGGCCACCGATCGCACGCTGGCCGTCGGGGCGGGGCAGACCAGTCGCGTGGACGCGGTACGCACCGCCGTGCTGAAGGCCACGGCGTTGTTCAAGGACGTCGCGCGGCCGCTGGCCGGCTCGGTGGCGGCGTCGGACGCGTTCTTCCCGTTCCGGGATGGCCTGGACGAGGTGGCCGCTGCCGGCGCGACTGCGGTCGTTCAACCGGGCGGCTCAGTGAGGGATGCCGAGGTGATCGCGGCCGCTGACGAGCACGGCCTCGCGATGGTGTTCACCGGGCGGAGGCATTTCAGGCACTAGACATCTTCCAGGGCCGGAAGCGTGACGATTGAAGCAGGTTCCACGCGACCGCCCTGCGAAGATGTCGTCGCCCCGCGCGTCGCGGGGCCAGCCAACAAGGCTCCCGCGAATGCGGCTACTTCGCGATCGCGACCAGCAACTCTTCGGGCGAGACCGTCGCGGGCCCGAACTTCGCCACGACGACGCCGGCCGCGTGGTTCGCCAGCCAGGCGGCCTCGGGTGGCCGGGCCCCGGCGCCGAGCGCGAGGGCGAGCGTCGCGATGACGGTGTCGCCTGCGCCCGTCACATCCGCCACCTCCCGCGCCACGGCCGGCAGGTGCGCTTCGTCCGCGCCGTCCAGCAGGCACATGCCGTGTTCGCCGCGCGTAATCAGCACCGCGTCGCAGCCGGCGCGTTCACGGAACACGTGCGCGGCCTTCGCGGCATCGTCGTGCGTGCGGATGCGCATGTGCGTGGCCGCCTCGGCCTCCTGGTGATTGGGCGTGACCAGCGTCGTGCCCCGGTAGTAGTCGATGTGCGGGATCTTCGGATCGACCAGGACCGGGATGCCCCGCTCGCGCGCCACCTCGACCAGCGCCGCGATGACCGCCCGGCTGATCGCGCCCTTGAGATAGTCCGAGACCACGATCACCCGGGCCCGTTCCGCCGCCCGCCTGGCGTGCGCGATCAGCGCCGCCTCGGTCTGGCCGGTCACCTCGGCGTCGGTCTCGTAGTCGACGCGCGCCACCTGCTGGTTGCGGTTCGTCACGATGCGCAGCTTGGTCGTCGTCCGGCGGTCGCGGTCGCAGACGATCCCGGCGGCCCCGATGCCGCGCGCCTGCAGCTCGTGAACCAGGCGCTCGCCGGCGGGATCCTGCCCGACGACACCCACCAGTTCCACCACGCCGCCGAGGCTCCGCACGTTCATCGCGACGTTGGCCGCGCCGCCGGCGCGGTACTCGTCGTGCTCGAATTCCACCACCGGCACCGGCGCCTCGGGCGAGATCCGGTTGACGCGCCCGACCACGAACTGGTCGAGCATCACGTCGCCGACGATGACGATGGGCAGCCCTGGGAAGGCGGACACCACCCGGGCCGCGGCATCGGGGCGCACCAGCGGCGCGGCGCGGTCGTCAGGCTGACTCACCGGACCCTCGGGGTTCGTCCGCGCCCGCGGCCAGCGGGAGCGTGACGAGGAGGAGGAACAGGATCAGGAACTCCGAGTCGGCGAAATTGTATTCGAACATCCCCGCGCCCAGCATGCCGCCGATGGCCGCCATGGCCGCGGCCGCCAGCACGGGCCGGCGCGCGACGCGGAAGCGCCGGAGCACGTCGACGATCAGCGTGACGAGGAACCAGCACCAGGCGGCCAGCGCGGGCAGGCCGGCCTCGGCCGCGATCTGCACCGGCACGTTGTGCAGGTGCGGCTGGTTCTTCTCGACGGCGCCCGCGTCGCGGTACCGCGGGTAGACCATCTTCATCACGTCCTGCCCGACGCCGGTCCACGGATGGGCCTGCACCATGCGCGCGCCTGCCCTGAGCATCGCGATCCGATCGCTGCTGGTGGGATCCTTCAGGTTCACCATCGACTGGACGCGTTCCCTGACGGCCAGCGGCGCCACGGCCAGCACGACGGCCAGCGCGCCCGCGACGACCACCGGGGCCAGCGCGACCAGTTTCAGGTTCTTCATCGCGAAGAGCACCGCGATGGCCACGCACGTGCCCACCCAGGCGCTCCTGGTGAAGGTGACGACCGTGGCCACGAGCAGCGCCGGCAGGATCAGCGCCGGCCAGACCCGGTCGCGGCGGTCGAAGAGCAGCCGCGCGAGGGTTGCGCAGGTGACCAGCATCAGCAAGCCCGAGTACGTCATCCAGTGGCCGAGCGAGCCCTGGACGCGGCGGCTGAGGCTGTCATAGCCGAGCACGCCGTACTGCACGACGCCGTACAACGCGCTCAGCGCGCCGATGGTGACGACGATGTGCAGCAGCGTGTCGGCCCGCCGGCCGCGCGCCAGGCGATACACGAGCGGCACCATGAGGAACAGCACCAGCTTCTTCGAGGAGTAGAGGCTGGTGTTCGGATCGAACGAGAAGAACGCGGCGACGAGCGACAGCCCGGCGTAGACCAGGAGCGGCCAGAACATCGCCGGCACGCGGACGCGCTCCCGGCCGGCGACGACGAGCGCCGCCGTGGCGACCAGCGCGATGGCCAGGAAGCTCTCGGCGGCGGCGATGGAGAAGTGCACGGTGGCCGCCACGCCGGCCAGCGCCAGGAATCCCGCATTCTCCAGCGGATGCCGCCTTGGCTCCGCGACAACGGTGGAGGAGTTCATGTCGAGCTGTACTCTCCAGTCCGACTCGCCATCCCGGGATGGCTCAATTCCGAGTGCTCGATTCCGGATTCGCGGTCCGCGCTCTCCGTTCCAACGCGCGTTCAGCGGCCGTGTGCACCGCGTCGACGCCCAGCGCAGTGAGGCAGCGGAAGTCCCGCGTCACGCACGTCCGTTGATCGCACGGCCGGCACGCGAGGTCCAGGCGTTCGACGACTTCGGCGACCAGCGACCGGTCGCGCCACGGCTCCGACCGGGCCGGGAGCGTGGGCCCGTACAGGCCGACGATCGGCGTCCTGGTCGTGCCGGCGATGTGCATCGGCCCGCTGTCGCCCCCGATGAAGAGCACGGCGCAATCGATGAGCGCCCGCAGATCGTACAGGTCGAACTCGCCGGCCTGGACGATGCGCGCCCCGGCGCCGGGGCTGATCAGTTCGGCCAACCGGCGCGCCTCGTCCGAGGCCCGCCCTGCCGCGGTGATGTCCGAGGGTCCGGACGTGAGGGCCACCCAGCGTGACGGCGCGCGGCTCGCGAGCCGCGCCGCCAGCGCCGCATACGATTCGACGGGCCAGCGGCGGAACGGGTTGCCGGCGCTCACGTGCAGCACGACCAGGTCGTCACCCTCGCGGTACCCGCTCGCGCCCAGGCGCTGGCCCACGCGCGCCGACGCCTGCGCGTCCTCGACCATCTCGGTGGCGTCCGTCGCGCGGTCGGCAGGGCCGATGCCGAGCGGCTCCAGCAGGTCCCACTGGTTCAGCACCGAGTGGCGCGGCCGCAGTTCTCGCGACCGTGCGATCCGGTGCGTGTAGACCCAGCTGCGCCCCTTGACGGTGTACCCGATCCGCATGGGCGCGCCGGTCGCCAGCGTCAACAGGCTGGCGCGCGGGCCGCCGTGAAAGTCGATGACCACGTCGTACCGCGCGCGCCGCAGCCGGCGCGCCAGCGCCACGTCCGACGCCAGCCGGCCCTCGGCCTTCGGCCGCGCGACGACGATGACCTCGTCCAGGTGCGGGTTGTGCGCGACCACGGGGGCCGATTCGGGTTCGACGACGTAGGCGAGGTGACCGTCCGGGAACCGGCGTCGAACGGCCCGGATCGCCGGGGTCGTGAACACGACGTCGCCGATGAGCCGGAGCCGGATCAGCAGGATTCTCACGTCGCTGCTGCTACGACTCGATCGTCGCCTCGTCTACCAGCATCACGGGGATGTCATCCTTGATGGGGTACACGCGATGGCACTGCGCGCACTTCAACCCGTGGCCGTCGGCGACGAGCACGACCGGCGTCTTGCACGCCGGGCAGGCCAGGATTTCGAGCAGTTCGGGGTCAAGGGCCATACACTGTAACTCCTCTGACAGGCCGCTGGGAAGCACGTTGCGGCCGGTCATTGACGGACGAGACAACGCCGAGGACCGAAGCTGAGCCGCGTGGGACTTGCGCCTTTCGGGAGGGGGTGTCGCGCCCGCTCGTCTCCATTGGCAAGTCGCCGGTCCCGCAGCGCGGGCTGCCGAAGCTTGGCAGACTATATCATCAGCCGCCGGCCTTTGAGCCGGCGTGCAGTTGTGGAAGAATCGACCGAGATGATCCACCTGGCATGGCTCCTGTTCACTGCGCTGCCAGCCGCGCCGCCGGTCTCCGCGCACGCGCCAGCCGCGCCGTTTCCCGTCTTCGCCGTCGGTCGGTCCGGGCAGGCCTCGCCCCCGCAGGTTGCCGGCAAGCCGAACACGCCCCCCGCGCCACCGCAGCGGGCGTTTGCCGAGGCGTACTCCCTGTTCCTGCAGGCGCGCGAGCGGGAGAACGACGGCGACGTCGAAGGCGCCATCAAGCTGTACGGCGACGCGCGCAGGCTCGATCCGACCGCCGCCGAGATCCCCGCTGAGTTGTCGGCGCTCTACGCCAGGCAGAATCGGGCGCGCGAGGCGATCGAGGCCGCCGACGTCGCGCTCACGCTCGATCCGGACAACGTCGAGGCGCACTTCGTCCTGGGCAGCATCTACGCCGCCTTCGCGGAGACCGATCGCCCGGCGCCGACCGCCGCCGATCGCCAGGCCGCGCGGCAGTACGCCGCCATGGCGGTCCCGCACCTCGAGGCCGCGTGGCGTGTCCGCGGCAACACCGCGTCCCAGGCCCTCCTCATGACGCTGGCGCACATGTACCTTGCCGTGCGGACGCCGCAGAAGGCCATCGCGCCGTTGCAGCGCGCCATCGAGCAGGATCCCGAGGCGCTCGACGCCGTCACGATGCTCGCCGACGCGTACGTTGCGTCGGGTCGGTCCGCCGACGCGATCACGCTGCTCGCCCAGGTTGCGGACCGCGAGCCGTCGCTCTACGCCTCCCTCGCCCAGCTCTACGAAGATGGCGGCCGATGGAAGGAGGCGGCCGAGGCGTACCGGAAGGCGGTGGAACTCGGGACGGACGCCCCCGGGATCCGGACGCGATGGGCGACGGCCCTGCTCAACACACAGCAGCCCGCCGATCGGGCCAGGGCCCGCGACCTCCTCCAGGCCGTCGTCGCGCGAACGCCGACCGACCTGCGCGCCCTCGACCTGCTGTCGCAGGCGCAGCGCCAGTCCAACGAGCTTGGCCAGGCCGAAGCGACCGCGCGCGCGCTCATCGCGGCGGACCCCGGCGGGGCGTCCGGCCCGTACGCCCGGGCGCAGGTGTACGCGCAGCAGCACCAGTACGAGAAGGTCGTCGAAATGCTGCAGCCGCTGGTCGATCGCTTCTCCGCCGGCGGCGGCGAGGCGGCGAGGATCGCGGACCTCACGCCGCTGCTGATGCACCTCGGCTTCGCCTATCTCGATCTCAACCAGCCGGACAAGGCGATGGCGGCGCTGGAACGCGCGAAGGCGCTGGGGGCCGGCGAGTCGGTCATCGACGTGGCCCTCGTCCAGGCGCAGATCGCGGCGAAGCGGTTCGCCCTCGCGGCCGATCTCGCGGCGAAGGCGCGGCAGGCTTTTCCCGACGATGTGCGGCTGCCGCGGCTCCAGGCGGACGCGCTGCGCCAGGACGGCAAGATGGATCGGGCCGTCGCGGTGCTCGAAGCGGTGCGCAAGGCCCGGCCGGGCGACGTGGCCACCCACATCGCCCTGGCGGAACTGCTGATGAGCGGCGGTCGCGCCGCGCAGGCCGTGAGCGTGTTGCGGCAGGCGCAGGAGGCGTTTCCCGACGACCTGGACGTCACCTTCGAGCTGGGCGCGGCCTGCGAACGCCAGAAGCGCTACGATGCCGCAGAGCAGGCGTTCAGGAAGGTGATCGCCCGCGCGCCCCATCACGCCCAGGCCCTCAACTACCTGGGCTACATGCTGGCAGATCGCGGCATCCGGCTCCCCGAGTCGGTGGAGTACATCCGCCGTGCGCTGCAGGCGGACCCGGGGAATCCGGCCTACCTCGACAGCCTCGGCTGGGCGTACTTCAGGATGAACCGGCTCGATCTTGCCGAGGCGAACCTGCGCGAAGCCGCGTCGGCGCGGGTCGGCGACTCGGCGGTGCAGGAGCACTGGGGCGACCTGTTGTTCAAGCTCGGCCGGATTGCCGACGCGATCGTCGCGTGGCAGCGGGCGCTCGACGGCGACGGCGACTCGATCGACCGCGCGGCGATCGAGCGCAAGCTGCGAAGCGCGAGGCGAAAGGCCGGGAAGCAGTGAGAGAAGGGCTTGGGGCCTGTTTGGGCGTAGGGCTTAGAACGGCATATGGCCCGGGGCTTGGCGTGGTCGTGCTGCTCGTGGCGCTGGCGGCGTGCGCGCCGAAGCGCATCGAGGTGCAAACCGGGGCGGGCACGCCGGTGAAGGACTGGTCGGCGCAGGCGTTCGAGCGGGCGACGGCGCGCTGTCGCGATGTGCGGACGCTTCGCGGCGAGATTCGCGTGTCCGGCCGCGCGGGCCGCCAGCGCCTCCGGGGCACGCTCGTCTTCGGCCTCGAGCAGCCCGACGGGATCCGCGTGGAAGGCATCGCGCCGTTTGGGGCGCCGATGTTCATCCTGGCGGGCCGCGGGATGTCGGCGACGCTGCTGCTGCCGCGCGATAACCGCGTACTGACCGGCGTTGCGGCCTCCGACGTGCTCGACGCCCTGGCCGGCATTCGCCTGGATCCGGCGTCGCTCGGCGCCGTGCTGTCTGGCTGCCTCGTGGTGGACGCGCGTCCCTCCGATCCGCGCGCGTACGCCGGCGGCTGGACGTCGGTCACCGTCGCGCCGGACGCGACGGCATGGCTGCGGACGCAAGGCGGGGAGGCGCGGCTCGCCGCCGGATCGTTGCGCGATCTCGTGGTCGCCTACGCCGACTTCGACGCGGGGTTGCCGCGCACGGTTCGCCTGCAGTCGCCCGCCGGGACGGCCAACGGCGTGAACCTGACCCTCGCGCTTGCCCGGATCTCGACCAACGTCTCCATCAACCCCGCTGCATGGACCGTCGTCGTGCCCCACGATGCCGTCCCGCTCACGCTCGACGAGTTGCGACAGTCGGGCCCGCTCGGCGTCAAGGGAGGCGACCGATGACCGCTACGGGCAGCAGGGCGGACCTTCAGGTCCGCCGTCACGTCGTCCGCGTCCGCGCGCACGCCAAGATCAACCTCAGTCTCCGCGTGCTCGGCCGCCGCGCCGACGGGTATCACGACCTGCGCACGGTGTTCCAGGTCCTGTCGCTGCACGACACGCTCACCTTCTGCGAACGCCCCGGGCCCTTCGCGCTGGAGGCAGCCTCCGCGACGTCGCCGGCCTCGGACCTGCCGTTGGACGACCGCAATCTCGTGTGGCGTGCCGCGGAGGCGCTCTGGGGTCGTCTCGGGAGACCGGGCCGTCCGAGCGGGGTGGTGGCGCGCCTCGACAAGCGCATCCCGATGAAGGCCGGCCTCGGTGGCGGCAGCGCCGACGCGGCTGCGGCGATCGTCGGGCTGGCGCACCTGTGGGGCGCCAACCTCGACGCCGGCGATCTGCTGGCGCTCAGCCGCGGCCTTGGCGCCGACGTCGGGTTCTTCTTCACCGGCGGCGCCGCGCTGGGCCTTGGCCGCGGCGACGAGATCTACCCGATGTCCGATCTCCCGCGCCTGGGCGTCCTGCTGGTCATGCCCTCGTTCGATGTCTCGACCGCCGATGCCTACCGGTGGGTGGACGAGGAGACCGGGCAGGTGGGGCAGGCAGGGGAGACCCTCGCCGTTCGACAAGCTCACATCGTCCAGAGCGAGCGAAGCGAGTCGAAGGGCCGACCTTCGGACCTTCGACGTTCGGCAAGCTCACGGCGCCCTGAGCCTGCCGAAGGGCGTGTCATCCCCCGTTGTCCCTGGCCGCCGCCCGCCAACGAGGTCGCAAGCGATTTCGAGCCGGTGGTGGCGGCGCGCTACCCGGAACTGCGCGACGTGACGCGCGCGTTGTCGGACGCCGGGGCGTCCGCGTCCGCGCTGTCGGGCAGCGGGTCGAGCGTGTTCGGCCTGTTCGACGACCTGCGCGCCCGCGACCGGGCGGCCAGGGCCCTGGCTCGCGCCGACCATCGGGTGGAGCGCGCGCACACGCTGTCCCGCGCCGAATACCGGAAATCGTGCGCCCCGGCGGCGGTTCCACCGGCCGGTTCGGATCCTGCCACCTCAACCGGCTTGTCTCATCCCGACGCCGTCGTGTAAACTAATAGATTGCACCGGCGTAGTCGGCCCCTGTCGTGAGGGGGACGGCTGCGGTGTGTGCCGGTCACGTCGGCAGGCTGGCGAGCGGCGCATCGCCCGCGAGGGCGGCGGGCCTTTCCCGGAGTTGGGGCGTGGCCAAGTGGTAAGGCACGGGACTTTGGATCCCGTATCGAAGGTTCGAATCCTTCCGCCCCAGCCAAGCTTCATGCGGATCGCGTTTGCCGAAATGAAACTGTTCTCTGGAAGCGCTCACCCGGAACTGGCGCAGGAGATTGCGGACTACCTCGGCATCCCCCAGGGCCAGGCCCGGCTGAGCCGGTTCCCGGACACCGAGGTGTCGTTCCAGATCGACGAGAACATCCGGGGCACAGATGTCTTCATCGTGCAGCCGACGTGCACGCCGGTGGACGCGCACCTGGTCGAGTTGCTGATCATGATCGATGCGTTCCGGCGGTCGTCCGCCGCGCGCATCACGGCGGTGCTGCCCTACTACGGCTACGCGCGGCAGGATCGCAAGGACAAGCCGCGGGTGCCGATCTCGGCGAAGCTGGTCGCCAACCTGCTCGGCGCCGCCGGGGCGAACCGCGTGCTGACGATGGACCTGCACAAGGCGCAGATCCAGGGGTTCTTCGACATCCCGGTGGACCACCTGTTCGCGGCGCCGGTGATCATCGACTACGTGGCGCGGCAGACCCATCCGAAGCTCACCATGGTGTCGCCGGATGCCGGCGGCGCGGAACGGGCGCGGGCGTACGCGAAGCGGCTGGGCGCGGAACTGGCGATCATCGACAAGCGGCGCGGTGAAACCGGGACCGCCGAAGTGATGAACGTCATCGGTGCAGTCAAGGGGCGCACCTGCATCCTGCAGGACGACATCATCGACACGGGCGGGACGATCACCAAGGCGGCGGTGGCGCTGATGGCCAACGGCGCCGAGCGCGTCTTCGCCTGCGCGGTGCACGGCGTGCTGTCGGAGCCGGCCATCCAGCGCGTGGAGACCTCGCCCATCGAAAAGCTGATCGTGACCAACACGATCCCGCAGAAGCGGCACCACCTGAAGAGCGACAAGCTGGTGGTGCTGTCGGTCGCCCGGCTGCTGGGCCAGGCGATCCGCAGCATCCACGAGGAGAGCTCGGTTTCGTCGTTGTTCGTCTGAAGTCGGGAAGGATGGATTCGAGCGATGGAAGCGACACTGAACGCGGTCAAGCGCGAAGAGTTCGGCAAGAACGCCATGAGCCGGTTGCGGCGGCAGGGCATGATCCCGGGGGTGCTGTACGGCGGCACGCCCGGCGAGGACGGCAAGGCGCCGGCGACGCAGGCCATCGTCGTCGATCCGAAGGCGCTGCATCGCATCCTGCACTCGGGACTCGGCGCCAACACCCTCATTGGCCTCCGCGTGGGCGACGACGAGTCGCGCGTCATGATCCGCGAGTACCAGCTCGACCCGGTGACGCACGCGCTGTTGCACGCCGACTTCTGCCGCATCGCGCTCGACAAGCGCGTCATCGTCAAGGTGCCGGTCGTGCTGCGCGGCGAGGCCCGCGGCGTCAAGCAGCAGGGCGGCCTGCTCGACTTCGTCCACCGCGACGTCGAGATCGAGTGCCTCCCCGGCGACATCCCCGAGCACATCGAGGTGGACGTCAGCGAGCTGATGCTCAACCAGAGCGTGCGCCTGCGCGACATCACCGCGGACGTCACGTGGACGCCCGTGAGCGATCCCGACCTGATGCTCGTGCACGTGGTCGCGCCGAAGGCCGTCGAGACCGCCACGCCGGAGGCCACCGCGGCCGCGGCCACCGCCGCGCCGGCCGAGCCCGAGGTGCTCAAGAGGGGCAAGACCGAGAAGGAAGAAGAGAAGTAGGACGATCGCGTGAAGCTGATCGTCGGGCTGGGCAATCCGGGCCGCCAGTACCGGGACACGCGTCACAACGTCGGTTTCGCGACGCTCGACGAGCTGGCCAGGCGGCTGGCGGTGGAGTTCGAGAGCGCGCCGGCCGAGGCGGTGATTGCCAAGGTCCGGTCGTACCCCGAGCCGGTGCTGCTCGTCAAGCCGCTCACGTTCATGAACCTGAGCGGCTACGCGGTGGGCGACCTGCTGCGGTACTACCGGATCGCGCTCCCGGACCTGCTCGTCATCGCCGACGACGTCAACCTGCCGCTGGGGCGGTTGCGCGCCCGGGTGCGCGGGTCGGATGGCGGGCACAACGGGTTCAAGTCGATCGTGACGCAGCTCGGGACCCAGGAGTTCTCCCGGCTGCGTATCGGCGTGGGGCGCGGCCTGTCGGAGCGCGACCTCGCCGACCACGTGCTGTCGCGGTTCGAGCCCGCCGAGCGGGACGAGGTCGCGGCGGCGATCGGGCGGGCGGCGGACGCGGCCGACGCGTTCGTCACCGCGGGCATCGAGCAGGTGATGGCCCGGTTCAACGGGGCCGACTCGTCGGACCTGACGGACTCGGCCTGAACAGGGCTGGCGGGGCAGGCAGGGCAGGTAGGGAGTCTCCCACCCGCTTCACCCGCCCTCCACAAAGAACTCCTTGCCATGTCACGTGGCCGTGGTGCGGCACGCGCCGCACGACAACGTCCAGAAGGAGGACCATGAGCGGACAGCGGCAGTACGAGCTCGTCTACGTCGTCTCGCCGCAGGCGAGCGAGCAGGACGTCACCGATCTGCACGCGCAGATCGAGGCGACCGTCGCGCGCTTCGGGGCGCAGCTGGCGAAGACCGAGAACTGGGGACGGCGCAAGCTCGCCTACGAGATCGGCGGGCACAAGGAAGGCACCTACGTCCTGGAGGTCATCGACGGCCAGGGCGACGCGATGAAGGAAATCGACCGGCGGCTGAAGGTGAACGAGCAGGTGCTCCGCCACCTCGTCGTCCGCGTGGACGAGGAACTGCGGGCGGCCGGGCGCGTGCGCGCCCGCCGGCAGGTCGACGCGCAGCGGCACGCCGACAAGCGGCCCGCGCCCCCGGCAGGACCGGCGGACGCGGCGTCCCAGCCCGACCTTGAAGCGGCCGAGGACGACCTCGGCGGACAGCCGGAGGCGTAGCGATGGCAGACGAATACAAGCGATCCTCAGGCCGGGGCGGGCGGGGCGGTCAGCGCAACGCGGACAAGGGCGTGGGGCAGCGGCGAACGCTGTTCCGCCGCCGCAAGGTCTGCAAGTTCTGCGCGGACAAGATCGACTACATCGACTACAAGGACGTGCGGATGCTGACGCCGTTCGTCCCCGAGCGCGGCAAGATCCTGCCGCGGCGCATCTCGGGCGTGTGCGCGGCGCACCAGCGCACGCTGCAGACGGCCATCAAGCGCGCGCGCCAGCTGGCACTCGTGCCCTACGTGACTGACTGAGGACTACGATCATGGAACTCATTCTGCGAGAGCACGTCGAGCACCTGGGCCGGCGGGGCGACGTTGTGAAGGTGGCCGCCGGCTACGCGCGCAACTACCTGTTGCCGCGCAACCTGGCGCTGCCCGTGAACCAGGGGAACAAGCGCCGCATCGAGCACGCGCGCAAGATCGGCGAGCATCGGGAGTTGGCCGAGAAGGCCGCGGCCGAGGCGACGGCGGCGCGCATCGGCGAGCTGGTCTGCGAGGTCGCGCGCCGCGTCGGCGAGAACGACGCGCTGTACGGGTCGGTCACCGCGGCCGACATCGCGGCCTGCCTGGCCGAGAAGGGCTTCGACGTCGAGAAGCGCAGGATCCACCTCGACGAACCCCTGAAGCAGCTCGGCGAGTTCACCGTGCCGATCAAACTGCACCACGAGGTCACCGCCCAGGTGAAGGTGAAGGTCGTCAAGCGGGCGGAGGCGTAGGGCGGTCCGGCGGGCGGGGGGCCGGCTCCCGCCCGCACGCCGCGCGGCGTCAATGTGGAATTCAGAATCCAGGATTGGACCGCTTCGCGGAATGAGCTTCTGAAAGTTTGAATTCTGAATTCTGAATTCTGAATTCCGCATGGCCGATCCTGCTGTCTCCGATCGCACGCTTCCACACAACCTCGAAGCCGAGCGCTCCGTGCTCGGCGCGATCCTCCTGCACGACGACGCGTTCAACCAGGCCGCCGAGCTGATCGACTCGAAGGACTTCTTCCGGGATGCGCACAGGCGCATCTTCGAGAAGATGGTGACGCTCAGCGAGCGGTACCAGGCCATCGATCTCGTGACGCTGAAGGATGAACTGGGGAAGACCGGCGAGATCGACGAGGTTGGCGGACCGGCCTACATCGCCGCGCTCGTCGACGGCGTCCCGCGCGCCACCAACGTCGAGTACTACGCGCGGATCATCAAGGAGAAGGCGACCCTCAGGGGCCTCATCTTCGCCGCCAACCGGATCGTCACGACGGCGTACGCCGCCGAGGAGGATGCTGACACGATCCTGGACGGCGCCGAGCAGGCGATCTTCAGCATCGCCGAGGGGCGCGTGCGCGAGGGGTTCGTGCCGCTCAGCGCGCTGGCGCACCAGAGCTTCAAGACCATCGAGGAGGCCTACACCCTCAAGCGGCTCATCACCGGCGTTGCGACGGGGTTCAAGGACATCGACGAGATCACCTCCGGCCTTCAGCGCGGCGACCTCGTGATCCTCGCGGCGCGGCCGTCGATGGGCAAGACGAGCCTCGCGCTCAATATCGCGCAGCACGTCGGCACGAAGGAGCGTCTCACCGTCGGCGTCTTCAGCCTGGAAATGTCCAAGGAGCAGCTGTTCCTCCGCCTGCTGGCGGGAGAGGCGGGCATCGACGGGCAGCGCCTGCGCACGGGCTTCCTGCACGCCGACGACTGGGGGAAGCTCACCGCGGCGCTGACGACGCTCAGCGAGGCGCAGATCTTCATCGACGATACGCCCGGCATCGGCGTGCTGGAGATGCGGGCCAAGTCGCGGCGGCTCCAGGCCGAGCACGGCCTCGACCTGCTGGTCATCGACTACATCCAGCTGATGCAGGGCCGCGGCCGGTTCGAGAACCGCACGCAGGAACTCGGCGCCATCTCGCGCTCGCTGAAGCAGCTGGCCAAGGAACTCAACGTGCCCGTCATCGTCATCTCGCAGCTCAGCCGAGCGTCCGAATCGCGGTCCGACCACAGGCCCCAGCTCTCGGACCTGCGCGAATCGGGCGCCCTCGAGCAGGATGCGGACGTCGTCATGATGATCTATCGTGAAGACGTGTACAACCCGACGCCCGAGAACGAGAACGTCGCCGAACTCATCATCGCCAAGCAGCGCAACGGCCCGACCGGGAGCGTGAAGCTGGCCTTCCTGAAGGGCCGGACGAAGTTCGAGTTGCTGCACGAGGCGCGGTGAAGCCCTGCAGCGTCGTGTAGGGCGGCCCTTCAGGGCCGCCGTCCTCGCCGGAGCCTTGAGGCCCCGGCTTTACGGCGGGGCCGAAGCCCCGCCTGACTGCGTCCACCCCTCCCACTCCATGCTCCGCTGCACCTTCGCCGACGTGGACCTCGAGGCGCTCAAGGCGAACTTCCGCGCCATCGTCGCGTTCCTGGCGCAGCCGCGCGCGGCGCGGCCCACGCGGCGCACGCCGCCCGGCATCATCGCCGTGGTGAAGGCCAACGCCTATGGGCACGGCGCGGGACCCGTCGGCCTGGCGCTCGAGGAGGCCGGTGCGACCATGCTGGCCTGCGCCGACATCGAAGAGGCCATCGTGCTGCGCGAGGCGGGTGTCCGTTGCGCGATCCTGGTGTTCGGCGCCTTGAGCGTGAGCGACCTGGCCGGCGTGTTCGACCATGGCCTCACGCCCACCATCTCGACGCCCTCCGCCGGCCGGGCCCTCCAGGCCGCCGCGGCCGCTCGCCAGATGCGGCTGCACTATCACCTGAAGATCGACACCGGCATGAACCGGCTCGGGTTCAGGCACGACAACCTCCGCCACACCCTCCCCGAACTCCTCGGCAGCCCGAACCTCGAACTCGACGCGGTCTACACGCACTTTGCCACCGCCGACGACCTCGGCTCCCCGCTCTTCGACCTGCAGCGCGAGCGCTTTCACGAGGCGCTGCGGCAGGTGACGGCGATGGGCGGCCGGCCGCACGCGCGGCACGCTGCGAGCAGCGCGGCCATCCTGCGCGATGCGCGCGTGTGGTTCGACGTCGTCCGGCCGGGCCTCCTCCTCTACGGCATCTGTCCGACGGTGCGAGCGGATACGCCCGCCGGTGCGCGTGATGCCTCCCGGGACCCCATGGCCCTGCGCCCGGTCATGACGCTGCGAAGCCGGGTCGTCGCGGTGAAGGGCGTGCGCGCCGGCGAGGCGGTCGGCTACGGCGGCCGCTTCGTGGCGTCGCGGCCCACCGACATCGGCATCATCCCCGCCGGGTACGCCGACGGCCTCGATGCGCGCCTCGGCGGCCGAGGCTCGGTGCTCATCGCCGGCCGTCGCGCGCCCGTCGTCGGCGCGGTCAGCATGGACATGATCGCGGTGGACGTCACCGGGATTCCGGTCGAACCGGGCGACCCGGTCGTGCTGCTCGGCACCGACGGCGACCACCGGATCGACGTGACCGAGATGGCCGACGCGGTGGGGACGATCCCGTACGAGGTGCTGTGTCGCCTCGGGACCCGGATCGAGCGGGTATATAATTCCCCCCTGAGCCCGAGCTGGAACAGAGAGGAGTAGGCCGCCGCGCGCGGCGTCGGTTCGCATGAAGCCGCCCAGGACGCTGTTCGTCTGCCAGGAATGTGGCGCCCAGGCGCCGAAGTGGATGGGCCGGTGCGCCGAGTGCGGGGCGTGGAATTCGCTCGTCGAGGAGCGAGTGGCGGAGCCGGCGCCGGCGGCGGTGGCCGCGCGCTACGCGTCGCCCGGCGGCATCGCGCAGACGGCGCGCCTGTACGAAGACGTGGACGTGGCGCCTGCCGCGCGGGTGTCCAGCGGCATCGATGAGTTCGACCGCGTGCTGGGCGGCGGCATCGTGCCCGGTTCGCTCGTGCTGCTGGGCGGCGAACCGGGCATCGGCAAATCCACGCTGCTGCTCCAGGTCGCGGCGGCATTCGCGGCGGCGTCTGGGCCGGTGCTCTACAGCTCCGGCGAGGAGTCCGAGCACCAGGTGAAGCTGCGGGGCGAGCGCCTCGGCCTCGGCCGCGCGCCGCTCTACCTGCTGGCCGAGACCTGCCTGGAGCGGATCTTCGAAGAGGTCGCGCGCGTCCGGCCCGCGCTGCTCATCGTCGATTCCGTGCAGACGGTCTTCTCGCTGAAGCTGCAGTCGGCGCCCGGCAGTATCGGGCAGGTCCGCGAAGCCGCCACGCAACTGCTGTTCTTCGGCAAGGGGCAGAACGTGCCCGTGTTCCTCGCGGGGCACGTGACGAAGGACGGGAGCCTCGCGGGACCGAAGGCGCTCGAGCACGTCGTGGACACGGTGCTGTACTTCGAGGGCGAGCAGCACCACGCCCATCGCATCGTGCGCGCCGTGAAGAACCGGTTCGGCGCGGTCAGTGAACTCGGCGTGTTCGAGATGACGGGC
>Ga0315273_10001455_pt1 | contig 26950 bp, 24 predicted proteins | sample YL17G02_0_MG_FD_205753 | JGI IMG/M metagenome (GOLD analysis project Ga0315273, IMG submission 205753) | Sediment microbial communities from Yellowstone Lake, YNP, Wyoming, USA - YL17G02_0 | ecosystem: Environmental > Aquatic > Freshwater > Lake > Sediment | place: USA: Wyoming | collected... | reverse complement strand
CGAAGTCGGCCGCGTTGTTCTGGATCTCGATGGTCATGATGATCGTCCCCTCGGCCGTGATCTGGGGCGTCGCCCTCAGCTCGAGTGCGGCGTTGACGTACCGGGTCGTCACGGTGAAGTTGGCCACCGTCTGGACGGGGATCTGGCGGCCCTGGATGATCTCGGCCTGCTGGTTGTTCTGGGTGACCACGGACGGCCGGGAGATGATCCTCCCGTCGCCGCCCGTCTCCAGGGCGGACAGGGCGATGTCGACCCGGAACGTGTCGAGGACGTTGGCGAAGGAGAAGCCCAGGGCCGTGTTGAAGGCCGGGGCGGGCAGGTTGACGGCGTAGCCGCCGAGGGGCCCGCCGATGCCCTTGGTCACGATGCCCTGGGGGATCAGGGCGCCGTTGACGAGGACGCTGTTGGGGAACTGGAGGGAGGTCGCGTTCCCGTAGAACGGGTCGGCAATGCCCTTGAAGCCCCACTGGATGCCCAGGTTGCGGACGAAAGTGGTCGAGGCCTCGACGACGCGGGCCTCGATGGAAACCTGGGGCGTCGGCGTGTCGACGACGGTGATGAGCTTTTCGAGGAGATCGAGCTTGTCCCGGACCTCGGAGACGATCAGCGTGTTGGTCCGGTCGTCGACGATCATCTCGCCGCGCGTCGAGATCTTGGAACGGAGGAGGGCGGCGACGTCCTTGGCCTTCGAGTAGGATAGGGTGATCGTCTTGACGATGACCGGGCCGGCCAGCTCCTTGCTCTCCGTGAGCCGCCGCTGGTCCTCCTCCTCGCGGGTTAGGACGCTGATGGGAGCGATGCGCAGGATGTTGCCCTCGATCGTCTTGCCCATCTTGTTCTGCTTGAGGATGATCTCCAGGGCCTGGTCCCAGGGGACGTCCTGGAGGTTGACGGTGACGGTGCCCCGGACGTCCGGGTCGAAGACGACGTTCAGGCCGGCGAACTCGGCCAGGTAGAGGACGACGTCCTTGAGGTCGGCGTCCTTGATCTTGAGGCTGACGATGTCGCCGGAGTATTTTTCCTCTTCGCCGGAGATCGTCTTGGGTTTGAAATTCCCCTGCTGGTCTTGGGCTGCGGCGGCCTTGGCCTTCGCCGCCGGAGCAGCGGCTTCGCGCGGCGGGCTGAGGGCTTCGGTGGTCACGGTCTTGGCTTCGGCCTTCGGTTCGATCTTCGGGGCGGCGGTCGGCTCGAACTTGGCCGGGGTCGGCACGGGGGCGGGGGCCGGCGGCGGGGCCGGTTGGACGACGCTCACCGCGGCCGCGACGGCCGGGTAGAACGAAACGACGAGTCCGTCCGTCCGGGAATCCATGGCGTAGAGCCCTGCTTCCTTGAGGTCGAAGACCATACGAGTGATCGGCCGCGGAGCGGCGCCCTGGAACTGGGCGACCCGGACCCTCTGGACCGTGGACCGCGGATCGTTGATCGGCCAAGAATTGGACTTAGCGGTGAGGACGGTGTCGAAGAGATCGACAACAAGCCGGGGCGGGTTCTCCAGGGCGAACACCTGGGTGACGGCCGGCCCGGTCAAGCTGGCCTTGACGGAGACGCTCTCAGCACCGGCGGTCGTATCCAGCTTGCTCAGGAGGATCTCACTCTTGGCCTTGCGGTCGAGCTCGGACCGGGTGGCGGCGTCGATGAGGTAATTTCCCTGGGCCCTCTGGATCCGGTTGAGCTCGACGACCGTCCGGCCGGTCTCGGCGATAACCCGGACCGGAACGCGCTCGCTCAGCCGGACGAGGAGGCGCAGGTCCTGAGTCCCGGATTTCTGGACCTGGATATCCCGGATGAACGCGGTTTCGGAGGAGGGGACGATCGGCGCCGAGGCCGTCTGGGCGCCGGCGAGGTCAAGGACGAGGGTCTGGGGGGATTCGGCCAGGTAATATGCCCTCTGGACGTAAAGCAAGCCGTCGGTTTCCATGACCAGTTTCGTCGCCAGCGCGCCCGGCTGGACCTGGAACCTGCTGATATTGACGGTAGGGCCCGGGCCCTGGGCGTGCATGACGGAGAAAAGAAGCACGCACAGGCCGATGATTACGGCTGGCAGGATTCTCTTTTTCATGTTACAGCTCCTCCGTGATTTCTTTGACGATGTCCCTCGGCCTTATGAGGGGGATGCCCCGCTCGTGGGTTTTCCGCAAGACCACCTGCGATTCGGTGATGGACAGGACGAACCCGTCCGTGAACTTGTCGCCGACCTTGACGAACATGGGGAAGCCCTGGGGCATGCCGATCATGGCGGTGTAGGTTTTTTTATTCTTGACGATCCCGAAGAGGATGAGGTCGTCGATGAACACCTGGGGTTCGCCGGTGGCCGCCCGCTCCCGAACGCCCCCTGCCAGGAGGTCCTTGAAGGGGTCCCGTCGGCCCTCGGGATTGTAGGTGAACCCGGATGGCGGTGCGACCGTCTGCGCGGCCCCGGGCGGCGGCGCGGCCGCCGTCTCCTGAGCGAGGAGCGGGACCAAGCCCGTCAGACCGACGATCAGGATGATAAAGGCTATTTTTCTCATCGTTTTGGCCTCACTTGTTTTTTGGCCGGAGCGGCGACCGGCGTCTCGGCGAAGAAGTAGGTCTTGGCCGTCCAGTTGGCGGAGACCGTGTTCAGCTCCGTCTGGCGGGCCATGGACTTAATGGTGAAATTCTCGATCGTGAATACCCGGGCGAACTTGCTCAGGCGGTCGAAGAACAGTCCCAGGTTGTGGTAGTTGCCCGAGACCTGGATGGGGATGGGCCACTCGGCGTAGAACTCCTTGTTGATCTCGGCCCCCGGCGCGAAGCGGAGGACGTCGAGGCGGGAATCGTAGGCCAGGGTCTGGATCTGCCGCAGGATGTCCGCCGTTTCCTTCCTCTGGGGGATGTTGACCTCCAGGGTCTTGAGCTTGGCGGTCATGGCGGCGATGTCGGCCTCGATCTTGTCCAGCTCCCGTTTCTTCTGCTTCAGGTTCTGGACCTCCTGCTCGACCTTGACCCGTTCGGCCTTCAACGCCGCGAGCTTGGTGTTCTGAGGTTTGAAGTAGAAGAGGAAGGCCAGGGCGAAGATGAGGACGGCGAAGATGACGTATCCGTACCAGGGCCAGTTTTTCATCACTTCTCCCCTTTCTTGTCAGCGGGTTTGGCGGCGGGTTCCGCCTTCGCGGGAGCGGGAACCGGCGCTGGCTTCTTCTCGAGCACGGCCCGCAGGGCGAACTCCAGGTACTGGTCCCCCTGGGCCGTTCTCTGCGTCGAGGAGATGAGGTTGACGTTCATGATCTGGGGACTCGCCTCGAGGCTCGAAATGTAGTCTGCGATGAGGTTGTTCGACAGGGCCCGTCCCTTGATCTGGATGCCCTTGTCGTCGTAAGTCAATTCGCTCAGCCAGACCCATTCCGGCAGGCGGCGGCTCAGCTCGTCCATGAGGCGGGGGGCCAGGTCGCGCTGGGCGTTGAGGCTTTCGATGAGAGTGATCTTCCGGTCCAGGGATTCTCGGGCTTTCCGCTGCTCCTCGAGCTTGGCCTCGACGTACTGGAGCTGGCTTTTCTCCTGGCGGGCCTGGGCGAGGAGCACGTTCTCCCGGTTGAACGCCTTGTTCTGGAAGAAATAGAACGCGCCGAGCACGATGACGAGGAGGAGAAAGACCAGGTTCCCGAGGCTCGCGCCCTTCTTACTTCCTCCCTCGGATATCCCGGAGACGGCGACCGTTTCCCTGATGTCCTTGGTTTCCGGCTTGAGGAGGTTGATCCGTATCATGGTTACTTCTCCACCTTTCGGGTTGCCAAACCGACGGCGACACCGAAGATCGGCGCCATGTCGCTGAAGTAGACCGCGTCGAACTTCTTGTCATCGACCCGGATATTGCGGAAGGGATTGAGGATTTCCGTCTTGATCCTGAACTTGGTCTCGAAGGCGCTGACCATGTTCATGACGTTGGCCAGTCCGCCGCTGAGGAGGATCTGATCGATCTTCCTCTCCCGCTTCTCCGAGGCCTCGTAGAAGGAGAAGGTCTTCTCGATCTCGTCGAGGAGGTCGCGGACGTTCATCGACAGGAGCGTTGCGAATTGGTCCGGGGTCGTCGATTTCCCGGGGATGCCCTTGAGGAGCTTTTCCGCCTCTTCGAATGAGATGCTGAGCTCCTTGCGGATGTTTTCGGTGAAGAAAAAACCGCCCAGGGACAGGTCACGGAAGAGCTGGGGCGTGCCCCGCTCGACGATGACGACGTTGGTGATGTTAGCCCCGACGTTGATGAGGGCGATCGTCTTTTCGGCAAAGACTTCGGGGTAGCTGACCTCGAGGGCGTTCTGGAGGGCGAAGACGTCGACCTCGATGCTCTGGAGGTTCTTCCGGGCCTGGTTGATGATATTGCTGTAGTTGGCGATCTTGTCTTTCTTGGCGGCCACGAGCAGGATGTCGAGGTTTTTCTCGTCGGTCGAGCGCGCCGGCTTGAGGATGGCGTAGTCGACGTTCGTCTCCTCGTAGGGGTAGGGGATGTTGTGTTTCGCCTCCCAGATGATGGACTCGGCGAGCTCCTGCTTTTCCATGACCGGGAGGGAAATCTTCTTGATGATGACGGAGTTGCCGGAGATGGAGATGGCCACGTCCTTGTTGGCGATCTTGTTCTCGTCGAAGACTAGGCGGATGGTCTCGACGACGGCGGCCGAGTCGATGATGGTCCCTTCCACGATGGCGTCGTGAGGCAGCGGCTCGTAACCGATCTTCACGACCTCGTAGGCTTCTTCCGTGCCCTTCTTCCGGGGACGAAGTTCGACGGCCTTGATGGAATAGGAACCGATATCCAGCCCGACCACGCTTTTTTCTCGAGAGATACCGAACATGTTTCCCTGCCTTTATGAAGATTGGACTTTTTTAGACTTTTTGATCTTGTCCCTGAGCTTGCGGGCCACCGGCCCGGGCACGAGGCCCTCGACGGAGCCGCCCAGCGCGGCCACTTCGCGGACCAGGTTCGAGCTGAGGAACGAATAATTGACGTTAGGCATCATGAAAAACGTCTCGATGTCCGGGGCCAAGTTCCTGTTCATCAGGGCCATCTGGAATTCGTACTCGAAGTCCGAAATGGCCCGCAGGCCGCGCATGACGACCCTCGTCCCCCGGGCCCGAGCGAAATCGACCAGGAGCCCGTCGAAGGCCCGGACTTCGACCTCCTTTTTCGAGGCGAAAATATCTTGAATCATTCTTACCCTCTCTTTAGTCGTGAAGAGAGGGGCCTTTTTGGGGTTTTCGAGGACGGCGACGACAATCCGGTCGAAAACCCTGAGACCACGCTCGATGATGTCCACATGCCCGTTTGTGATGGGGTCGAAAGATCCAGGGTACATGGCGCTTTTTTCCGGCATCTGGACTCTCAGTTAGTTCCTCGACACTATTTACTATCCAAATATCAAAAAAAAACGGGTTTGTCAACGAAAATTCTCGGGGAAAGGGGTTCCAGAAGGACTTCGTGCCGGACCCGGATTCGGTCCTGAATAAGGGAGAAAGGAGGGCCGAAGAGAGAAACCGCTGGGGAGGGGAGTCCGGCGAGGGGGCTTCGGGCACCGCGGCCGTCTAACCTGTTGTCACCGCCGGAGGTGATGTCTTTTGCCCGGGGCGGCCAGTGCGAACGTTGCTTTTCGGCGGGGAGTATGTTACTTTTTTGGCGATGATGATCCGATTCGGCACCTCCGGCTGGCGGGGGGTCATGGGCGAGGAATTCACCTTCCACAACGTCCGGGTCGTCGTCCAGGCCATCGCCAACTGCCTCCGGAAAACGTACGGGAACGGGCCGATCTCCGTGGTCGTCGGCTTCGACACGCGGTTCCTGTCGGAGCGCTACGCCTTCGAAGCGGCCAAGCTCCTGGCTCGGAACCGGATCGAGGTCTTCCTGGCCGAACGGGACGCCCCGTCCCAGGCCCTGGCCTACCAGGTCATCAAGAGGAAATGCCAGGGTGGGATCAACTTCACCGCCTCCTTCAACCCGCCGCGCTACAACGGCCTCAAGTTCAACGTCGAAACCGGCGCCCCGGCCCTCCCGGAGGTGACGGACATCGTCGAGGAGGAGATCCGGCAGCTGATGCCCGGCTTCTCCACCCTGGCCACCCACGCCCCGGGCGAATCCGTCTCCCGCATCGACGTCCAGGCGGACTATCTGGCCTTCCTCCAGGGCAAGATCGATTTTGGCGTCATGCGGACCGCGAAGCTGCGTGTCGCCGCGGACCTGCTTTATGGCACGAGCCGCGAATACCTCGACGAGATCCTCGAGGAGAACGGCGTCGAGGTCGAGAGCATCCACGGCTACGTCGACCCCTACTTCGGCGGTGTCAGCCCCTCCTGCACGGAGGAGAACCTGACCGAGCTCAAGGCCCATGTCCTCGAGACGAAGTGCCACCTCGGGGTGGCCACGGACGCGGATGGCGACCGGTTCGGCATCGTCGACGAAAAGGGGGCCTTCGTCCACCCGAACATCATCCTGGCCCTGCTCCTCGACTACCTGGCCAGGGTCAAGGGCTGGCGCGGCGGCGTCGCCCGGTCGGTCACCACGACCCATCTCCTCGACCGCATCGCCCGCAAGCACGGCCTGCCGCTGACCAAGACGAAGGTCGGCTTCAAGTACATGGCCGACCTGTTCCTCAAGGGCCGGATCATGTTCGGCGGGGAGGAGAGCGCCTGCATCGCCGTCAAGGACCACCTCCCCGAAAAAGACGGGATCTTCGCCGGGCTCCTGGTCGCGGAGATGATCGCCGCCACAGGCCGCAGCCTGGGCGGGCTCCGCGAGGCCCTTTTCAAGGAATACGGAGAAATGGTCAGCGGCGAGCGCAATCTGCTCCTGACCCCGGAGCGGGCGAAGAGGCTGAAGGCGCTCATCCAGAATCCGCCGTCCAAGTTTGGGGGCCGGAAGGTCGTCTCCGTCGAGACGATCGACGGCCTCAAGCTCGATTTCGACGAGGACCGCTGGCTGGTCCTCCGCTTGTCGGGAACGGAGCCGCTCATCCGCTGCTACGCTGAGGCCGAAACCCGGGAAGCCGTCGAGGCCCTCCTGAAAAAAGGGCTGGGGGCGGTCAAGTGAAGAAAAAAATTTTCATCCTCGGCATCGCCTGCCTTTTTCTGATCATGATCGTGACCTCTCTGTTCGGCAAGAAGGGCGTCCTCGACCTTCGACGGGCCCGCCGGAACCTGGCGGCGTTCGAAACCCGGGTCCGGGTCCTCGAAGCGGAGAAGATCCGACTCGAGGCGGAGATCGACCGGCTCGAAAAGGACCCCCGGGCCATCGAAAAACCGGCCCGGGAGAAGCTAGGGCTCGTCGAACCCGGCGAAAAGGTCGTCGTCATCCCCCCCCCGCCGGTCAAGAAATAGATGCCCCGGTCCCCCAAGCTCGAAGGGCACCCGGAGGAGGCGGCCCTCGTCGAGAACCTCAACCCGGCGCAGCGCCGGGCGGTCCTCCACGGCGGCGGGCCGCTCCTCATCATCGCCGGCGCGGGGACGGGGAAGACCAAGGTCATCACCCATCGGATCGCCCGGCTGATCGCCTCGAAGGCGGCCCGGCCGAACGAGATCCTGGCCGTGACCTTCACCGAAAAGGCGGCCAACGAGATGGAGGCCCGGGTCGACGTCCTCGTCCCCTACACGTCGTCCTTCGCCGAGATCAGCACGTTCAATTCCTTCGGCGAAAGGGTCCTGCGCGACTACGCCCTCGACGTCGGCTATCCGCCGGACTTCCGCCTGCTCGACGACGTCGAGCAGGCCATCTTCTTCCGCGAACATCTCTTCCGCCTGCCGCTCGACTATTACCGGCCGCTCGGCCAGCCGACCCGCCACATCCAGGAGCTCCTCGGGGCCATCCGCAGGCTGAAACAGGAGGACGTCCGCCCCGATGACTACGCCCGCTACGCGGAAGGGCTCGGGGAACGGGTGTCGAACGAGAGCGAAAAGGAGACGGCCCGGAAGCACCTCGAGATCGCCCGGGTCTTTGCGGAATACCAGACTCTCCTCCGGACGCAGGGCCTGATCGACTTCGAGGACCAGGTGACCCTCGTCGTCGACCTCTTCCGGCGGCGGCCCTCCGTCCTCGAGGAATTCCGGCGGCGTTACCGGTACATCCTCGTCGACGAGTTCCAGGACACGAACTACATCCAGTTCGAGCTCCTCAAGATGCTCGCCGCCGGGCACCGGAACCTGACCGTGGTCGGGGACGACGACCAGAGCATCTTCCGCTTCCGAGGCGCCTCGCTCAGCAACATCCTCGGCTTCGAGGAGGTCTACCCCGAGGCCAAGAGGATCGTCCTGACGCGGAACTACCGCTCGACCCAGCCCATCCTCGACGCCTCCTACCGGCTCATCCAGCACAACAACCCGAACCGGCTCGAGTTCAAGTACCGGGTCGATAAGCGGCTGAAGGCGGACGTCCGTGGCTCCGGGAAAAGCATCCACATGCTCCAGTTCGATACGCTCTTCCACGAGGCCGACGATGTGGCCGACCGCGTCCTCGACATCCACGGCCGCGGGGCGGCCTGGAAGGATATCGCCGTCCTCGTCCGCCGGAACGCCGACGCCGACCCCTACCTGCGGTCCTTCAACATGAAGCAGGTCCCCTTCCGTTTTTCGGGCAGCCGGGGACTCTACCAGCAGGAGGAGGTCAAGGTCCTCGTCGCCTTCATCCGGGCCCTGACGGATTTCGACAACAGCCGCGACCTCTTCTACCTCGCCCTCTCGGACGTCTACAAGGCCAGCCCTTACGACATGACCCGGATCGCCGGGCACGCCGAGAAGAAGAACCTGTCCCTCCACAGCGTCTTCAAGACGATCGCCGAAGGTACGAGCCCCGTGGAGATCGTCAAGGAAACGGAGGAGACGGTCAAGAGGATCTTCGCCGATATCCTCGCGTTCGTCGATCTCGCCGGGGCGAAGAATGTCGGGGCGGTCGTCTACGCCTTCCTTGAAAAAAGCGGCTACCTCAAATCCCTGATCAGCCCGATGAACCTCGAGTCGGAGGTCCGGATCAAGAACATCCGCCTCTTTTTCGACAAGATCAAGGGGTTCTCCGACCTCGTCGACGACGACTCCATCAGCTCCTTCGCCCGCTACCTCGACCTGCTCCGCGAGGTCGGCGACAACCCGGCCACCTCGGAGGCGGAGCTCGACGAGGACGCCGTCAACGTCCTGACGGTCCACAAGGCCAAGGGGCTCGAGTTCGGGACGGTCTTTCTCGTCGGCCTCATCGAGGACCGCTTTCCCGGCCGGGAGCGGCGGGAGAAGATCCCGGTCCCGGACGGGATCCTCAAGGAGAGCCTGCCGGAGCGGGAGAACTATCTCCAGGAGGAGAGGCGGCTCTTCTATGTGGCCATGACCCGCGCCCGCCGGGCCCTCTACCTGACCTGGGCCAGGGACTATGGGCTCAAGCGCCTGAAGAAGGTCAGCCCCTTCGTCCTCGAGGCCCTGGACATCCCCAAGATGCCGGAAGAAGTCCTGCGGGCCTCCGTCCTCGAGGAGATCCGGCGCTACGCCCTGTCCGACAGCCGGCCGAAGACGCCGACCCCGGTCCGGACGGCGGGGACGCTGCGGCTGAGCCATGTCCAGGTCGAGGACTACCTCATCTGCCCGCTCAAGTACAGGTTCCGTCACGTCATGCGCGTGCCCGTCCTGCCCCACCACTCGCTCGTCTTCGGCCGCGTCCTCCACGCTACGATCCACGCCTATCTCAAGCAGAGGATGAAGGGTCGGAGCCTGGCCGAGCAGGACGTCGTCGACGAGTACGTGAAAAACTGGGTCAACGAGGGCTTTCTCAGCCGGGAGCACGAAGAGCTGCGCAAGGCGGCGGGCGAGCAGGCCCTTCGCCTCTTTTACCGACGTGAGGAGGAGTCGGGGCGCCTGCCGGCTTTCCTCGAAAAGCCTTTCCGCTGGCAGGAGGGCGGCATCCGCTTCTCGGGACGCTACGACCGCGTCGACTTCGAGGAATCCGGTCCGGTCATCATCGACTTCAAGACGACCGAAGCGTCCTCCCAGAAAGAGGCCGACCGCCGCACGGGCGACAGCCTGCAGATGGACGTCTACGCCCTGTCCTTTTTAAAGACGGAGGGGATGCTTCCAGTCGAGATGCGCCTCCATTTTCTGGAGTCCGATGTCATCGGTCGGGCCGCGAAGGGGGAGAAGGAGCTGCGCCGGGCGGGGGAGAAGATCCGTCAAGCTGCCGAGGGCGTCCGCGGCGGTGATTTCACGGCCCGCCCGGACTGGCACAACTGCTCGATCTGCGAATTCAAGACGATCTGCCCCTCATCGTTTGCCTATTGAAGGACCTCTCTCGCGTCTTCGGGGAAATCCACGATAAGGCGGCGATGGATATCGCCCTGATGACCCCCGTAGCGGAGGGGGACCCGCCGAAGGCGGGGGGACCGTCGGGACAGGTCCCGGGGGGGCCGGGGGGCAAAGGGTGATATCCTTCGCGTAGCCGAATAGGGGATTTCCCCTGTATCGGAAGAAGGACCTTTTATTGCGGCTTGCCCCCATCAAGGTGACGGCCTTGATGGGGACTACCCCTACCGGGGTTTGACCCAGAACGGCATGACCGCCCAGATCTTCGTCCGGTTCATCATGCGGACCGTATCCAGGATCTTTTCCCGGCCGGCCGCGCTCTTGATATCGAGCCCGATCCCGGAACGGCTGAAAACGGCCTGCCAGAACGAGCGCTTCTTGGGCCAGACGTCGAAACGGACTTCTTCGTCGGCGTCGATGCCGGCCTCCTTTTTAGCCAGGCCGACGGCCATGGTCAGGCCGCCGAGCTCGTCCACGAGCTTGCGGTCCTTGGCCTGGCGTCCCGTCCAGATGCGGCCCTTCCCGACGGCGTCGACCTCGTCCCGGGTGAGGCCCCGCCCTTCGGCCGCCTTGGTCAGGAACTGCTCGTAGGTCCAAAGGATCTCCTCTTTGAGGACTTTCCGTTCGGCAGGCGTAAACGGTCGGAAGGGCGAGAATATGTCGGCCTTTTCGCCGAAGGCGAGCTTCTCCGAGGTGATACCGAGCTTGCCGAGCAGGCCGTCGACGCTGAACTTCCCGGCCAGGACGCCGATGGACCCGGTCAGGGTTTGGGGCTGGGCGACGATCTTCGTCGCGGCCATGGCGATCCAGTACCCGCCCGAGCCGGCTACGTCCGACATGGAGACGATGACGGGTTTCACTTTCCGGGCCAATGCGACCTCGCGTCCGATGACGTCGGACCCGACCGACGACCCGCCCGGGCTGTCGACGCGGAGGACGATCGCTTTGACCGAGCCGTCGTTGCGGGCCGTTCGGATCCAGCGGGCCACGGTCGACCCGCCCATGACCGGGGGCAGGCTCTCGCCGGTCATGATCGTCCCGACGGCGTAGATGAGGGCGACCGTGCGGCCCGTTTCGAGGCCGACCGAGGACGGCTTGACCTTCGTATAGTCGTCGAACCTGACCCGGGCCGGCGTCCGGCCGTCCTGTCGCAGGAGGTCCTGGACCTCGTCCTCGTAGAGGCAGTCGTCGACGAGCCCCGCCGCCTTGGCCTTCTCGCCCTGGAAGAAGCCGCGGTCGACGAGCGCCCGGAATTCGGCTTCGGTCTTGCCGCGGGCCTTGGCCGCCGTGGCCACGTATTGGGCGAAGAGGTCGGAATAAAGGGATTCCATCTCTTCCCGGTGGGCCGGCGTGAAGCCCTTTTCCGTGAACATATTGGCCGCGGTCTTGTATTCCTCGACGTGCTCGAACTCGGCCCGGACGCCGAGCTTGTCGAGCGCGCCCTTCAAGAACGGAACGTAGCCGCCGAGGCCGTTGATGCCCAGCCAGCCCAGGGGGTGGAGGATGATCCGGTCGCAGGCCGTGGCCACGAAGTATTCCATGTCGAAATCCGGTGCTTCCTCGATCACGGCGTAGACCTTTTTCCCCGAGCGGCGGAAATCGAGGATGGCCTCGCGCATCTCGTTGGCCTTGGCCCAGTCGCACTGGACGAGGCCGAACCGCAGGAGGACGGCCTGGATGCGGGCGTCGACCTTGGCCTTGCGCAGGTTCATCCAGAGGTCGTGCATGGCCAGCGGCTTCGCCCCGAGGAGGAATGAGGTGAGGGAGTCCGGCGCGGCGACCTCGGAAACGGCGCCCGAGAGCGGGATCTCGAGGTAGCCGCGGGCGGGCATGTCCACGGCCGTCCCGCCGATATCCATGACGACTAGGAAGAACGCGCCGGCGGCGGCCAGCAGGAAAAAGAACAGGAAGATCATCCCGACATAGGCGGATTTTTTCATGGCGGCACCTCGTCTCCGCCCGGTCACGCGGCCCGTGTCCGGGTCACCCAACTATAGCAGAAATGAGCATGATTTCAATCCGTCGCGTCCTTCCCCCTACGGGAGGTAAACCTTTGGCCATCTCGCTTCGTTGTACCCAGTGAAGTCCCAGGAGAGGAGTTTAGAGGTGTCGGACCGGCTGAGCGTTCCCTTGACCGATGGGGCGCATCGTCATAGAGTTCCTTCGTGGGCCGCATAGAGGGCGCGATAGCTCTGCGGGCGGACGAAGATGGACGAAGTGAAGGACGCGCAGATCAAGAACGAGCCGGACGAGATGGCCTCGCTCCTGGAGCGGATCCAGGACGGGGACCGGGAGGCTTTCATGACGATCATCCGGCTCTACCAGCAGAAAGTGTTCGTCATGGCCTACTCCATCCTCCGCAACCGCGAGGACGCCCTCGACGCCGTCCAGGAGACTTTTCTCCGGCTCTACCAGAAAGCCGGTCTCTACAAGCCCGGCAACTCGTTCCAAGGCTGGCTTCTCCAGATGGCCAAGAACATCAGCATCGACAGCTACCGGAAGCACCAGAAAAAGCGGCAAGAATGGGAGACTTCGAAGCCTCTCGAGGAAATTCCCGTCGCGGCCGAGGACAGGGCCTCGGATTCGACCTCGTCCGACCTCCGGAGCGCCTTTTCGAGGGGCGTTGAGAAACTGGCCGAGAGGCAGAAAATGGTCTTCGTCATGAGGCACTACAACGAGCTCCAGTTCAACGAGATCTCCGAGGCCATGCGGATCTCGGTCGGGACGGCCAAGTCGCTCCATTTCAAGGCCGTCCGGAACCTCAGGAAATGGCTGACGCCGGATTTGGGGATGCAACGATGAACAAATGCGCGCTGAACAGGGACGATTGGGCGGCCTACCTCTCGGGCGACCTGGAAGAGGGAGAGAGACGGACCATGGCCGAACATCTCGAGAAGTGCCCCGATTGCCGGGCCGAGACCGATGAGACGAGAAGGGTCCTGGAGAAGGCCGACGCCGTCAAGGCCGAGATCCGCGAGGCGGTCGCTTCCGTGAATTGGGAGGCGCTTCCCGCCATGATCGCCGACCGTGTCTTGACCAATGCCGGCCAGCCGGAAAAGGCTCTATGGGCTGGCTGGCTCCGGGCCTGGGCTTTCCCGCTCCGGATGAAGCCGGTCCTGGCCGGGCTCGCCGCCGGCCTCGTCGTCGGCGCGGTGGCCATGTACTTCGCCCTGAAGGTCCCCGGGCCTCGTTCGGGGCAGGACACGGGCTATTATGCTTCCGGGGATTTCCTGGACCGGGCCGAGCTCACGATGGCCCGCCGGAACACTCTGGACTACCTGGAGAAGAGTCAATATGTCCTCCTCGACGTCTTCGAATCGGCCGGGGAAGGGGCCGGCGGGCCCGCCGCATTCAGCTCGGAACAAGCCCGAGACCTCCTCTCGAGGAAAAAGTACCTCAACGCCCAGCTCGAGAGGTTCCAGATGGCCAAGGCCAAGGCCATCTGCGACCAGATCGAGATGCTCTTCCTGGAGCTTGCCCAGATCAGTGGCGATCTGCCCGCCGCCGAGCTCGGCCGGATCCGGGGCTTCGTCGAGGAGCGCCAGCTCCTGCTGAAGATCAACCTGGTCAAGAAAGAACTTCAAAGTGAGATCTGACATGAAAAAACTCACCGTCCTCATCGGCCTTTTCGTCGTCTTGTCCCTGGGATCGGGGCTTTACGCCCAGATAACCCCGGACGAGTCGCTCTTCCGGGAGGCCAAGCTCCTCGTCTACGACAAGAGCTGGGCGGCCGCCTTGATCAAGCTCGACGACCTCCGAGAGAAATTCCCCGATAGCCCCTATGCCGGACAAGCCCTCTTTTATAAAGGAGAGTGCCTGAGCGGCCTCGGCGGCCGGGAGAGGGACGCCCTGAGGGCCTACAAGGACTATATCCGGCTGGCCGACGCCAAGCCCAGCCTCGTCGAGGAATCCGAGGGCTCGATCATCGACCTGGCCTTCGGTCTCTACGAGAACGGCGACGCCCCGGCGATCGGGGACATCGAGCGCCGGCTGGGACACGACAACAAGGTCGTCCGCTACTACGCGGCTTACAAGCTGAGCCTGGTCTCTGACAAGAAGGCGGCGGCCAAGGCCGTGCCCATCCTCTCGAGGATCATCGAGACTGAGAAGGACCCCGAGCTCCTCGACCGGGCCAGGATCGCCCTTCTCCGCGTCTCGCCCGAAAGCCTGAAATCCGTCGAAGACAGGAAGCCCACGCCCGGCTCTCCCCGGATGCTCAAGATCCGGGTCTGGAATAAAGGCCAAAAAGAACCTGCATTCTCGCTCAACATCCCCTGGGCCCTGGCCGACCTGGCCCTGGGCGCCTTGGACGAGGATGACCGCGCGGAGCTCCGGAAGAAGGGCTACGACCTCAACAAGATTATGAACGAGCTGGCCAAGTCCAAGGAGAGCATTCTCCGAATAGTGGGCGACGACGGCTCGGTCATCGAGATCTGGATCGAATGATAAAGGGAAGAGGAGAAATCACGTGAAAAGAACAGCGCTTGTCATCCTTGGTATCTTTTGTCTGGGAATTCTTGCCGCCCCGGCCGCCGCGGCCAAACACAACGACTTCAAGGCCATCCAGAAGGCCGTCAAGAAGAACCCGGCCTACGAAGAGGGTCGGGAGGCCAAATGGCTCAAGATCCTCATCACGGACAGCCGGGATAAGGAGGAGCGGGTCAGCGTGACCCTGCCACTTTCCCTTATCGAGCTCATCCTGGGCTGCACGGACAGCCGGCATTTCAAGCTCGACGACGGGGACTGCGAAATCGACCTCAAGGCCCTCTTCGCCGACCTGAAAAAGGCCGGCCCCGCGGCCCTCATCGAAATCCGCGACGACGGCGCCCTCATCAAGATCTGGCTCGAATAATTCTCCGCCCTTTTTTATTTTTTCAAAGGGACGATCTTCCGCAGCAACTTGTAATCTCGAGGAAGGACATAGAACCGGCTTTCCGCCTTGATCCAGGCGGAGTGGCGGCCGATGCGATTGCTGCCGTAGGCGATCCAGCAGTAGCCGCTTTCGCCCCAATCCTCGCCCCAGGAATTTTTCATCAGCCAGGCGCCGCGGTCATCATCCCACCCGACCAGCACCACGGCGTGGCCGTCGCCGCTCGCATCGGAAGCGACGTCTTCGCTATAAACGCCCTCGGTGAAGCCAAAGAAGTTGCCGGAGACGACCCGCATGCGGGTGGTCACCGGACCATGCGTGCAGATCGCCTGTTTGATCTGCTGGGTCGTGGGATGCTCGACGGAGGCGTCGACGAACGCCCAGGCCAAGGCGTCCAAGGGAGTCGCCGGATTCGTGCAGGCCTGGTTGGTGGCCGTATAGGGGACGGTCGCCTCGGTGACGTTCCCCTCCCGGACCATGTGCTCCAGGGCCTTGGCCGCCAGCCCGCCGCTGCAGCTCCCGGCGTCCTCTCCGGCGTTCGTTTGTCCGCAGTCGTTGATATATTGCTCGGAGAGGTCGATGGTGACGCCGTTGCGCAGAAGATAGCTCGCCTCATAGGCCCCGGCGGCGGCGAAGGCCCAACAGTTGTTGCAATCCTGTTCCTTGACCGGGGTCACTTTCCCCTGGTCGCGCCAGTTGAAGGCCCTAGACGCGGCCGAACAGACGGGAAGCCTGAATTCAGGCATTTTGGCCTGGAGCGCGGGGTCGGCCTTGAGGGCGGCCGTCCTTGCTTCCAGGTCGGTTTTCAAGAGCGTGACCGACCGTTCGTTGACCGCTCTCCGCCAAGCCGGAGTGAGTTTCGGGTCGTCGAAATCGCCCAGAAGCTTCGCTTTCGGCTTATCCAAGGCCTTGGTGTAGCCGACCTTATAGCGCAGTCCTTTCTGCTGGATCTCCGCCCGCATCGCGCTCAAGGTCTGCTTGATGGCCGGCGGGGCGCTGAGTTCCCGCAGTCTCAGTCGTTCTTTCTGCGACTGGACTTGCCCCTGGCCCGGAGCGGAGAACACGCTCCAAGCCATGAGGCTCAAGGCCAAGAGACAGAGAAAGACGTTCCGCCATCGTGCTGTCATGGGTCCCTCCTTATGGATTTTCTTAAGACGACATTAGCGCGCCGGGCACGGCTTTGTCAATCCCCCGAAAGAGCTTGTCGCGGCCGGCGGAAAGGAAGGCCCCGAGCCCGGCGACCTCGTTAAGCGGACGCCAAGTCCCGGGCCCGTGTCGTCATGGCGTTGACAAGGCCTCCGGGCCCCCATAAAATGGGGGGGCCAGGAGGTATCTTTGGGCAAGACACTGACGGAGAAGGTCCTCGGCCGCAAGGCGGGCAAGGACGTCCAGGCCGGAGAGGTCATCACCGTTTCCCCGGATTACATCCTCTCCCACGACAACTCCGCGGCCATCATCCAGGAGTTCCGTAAACTCGGCGTCAAGAAGGTCAAGGCGCCCGGGAAGATCGTCATCGTCCTCGACCACATCGTCCCGGCCTCCGAGGAAAAGTACGCCCAGAACCACAAGTCCATCCGCGAGTTCGTCGCCGAGCAGGGCATCCCCCATTTCTTCGACATTAACGCCGGCATCTGCCACCAGGTCCTGCCCGAACAGGGCTTCGCTCTTCCCGGCAAGGTCATCGTCGGCAGCGACTCCCACACGCCGAGCTACGGCGCGCTGGGGGCCTTCGCCACCGGCATCGGCCGGACCGAGACGGCCTGCATCTGGGCGACCGACGAGATCTGGCTCAGGGTGCCGGAGACCATGCGCATCGACCTCTCGGGCCGTTTTCGGGCTGGAGTTTTCGCCAAGGACCTCAGCCTGAAGCTCATCGGCGACCACGGCGCCGAGATGGCCAACTACAAGGCCGTCGAGTTCGCCGGGTCCGCGGCCGGCGATTTCAGCGTCGGAGCGCGGCTGACCCTGGCCAACATGTCGGCCGAGATGGGCGCCAAGAACGGTTATTTCGCCCCGGACGCGAAGACCCTGAAATGGCTCGAGGGCCGGGCCCGGGGGCCTTTCGTCGTCGCTTCGTCAGACCCGGACGCCCGCTTCGAATCCGTCCTCGCCTACGACCTCGGCGCGCTCGAGCCCCAGGTCGCCTGCCCGCACACGGTCGACAACGTCAAGCCGATCACTGCGGTCGCCGGCAAGCCCGTCAATCAAGTCCTCATCGGCACGTGCACCAATGGACGCCTCGAAGACCTCGAGGCCGCCGCGGCCATTTTCAAGGGCCGGAAGGTCCATCCGTCTGTGCGCTGTCTCGTCATCCCCGCCTCGTGGGAGGTCTACCGGGAGGCGCTCAAAAGCGGCGCCCTCGCCGTCCTGGCCGACGCCGGCTGTGTTATCCTCAACTCCGGTTGCGGACCCTGCCTCGGCGCCCATGAGGGCATCATGGCCGCCGGCGAGGTCTGCTTGAGCACCTCGAACCGCAACTTCCGGGGCCGCATGGGCCACCGCGATTCGGAGATCTACCTGGCCTCGCCGGCCACGGCCGCGGCCACCGCCGTCGCGGGCAAGATCGCCGACCCGAGGGAATTCGCATGAGCCAAGGAAAAGTCTGGAAATACGGCGACAACGTCAACACGGACGTCATCTTCCCCGGCCGCTACACCTACCAGATCATGCCGCCCGAGGAGATGGCCAAGCATGCCCTCGAGGACCTCGACCCGGAGTTCGCCGTGGGCGCCAGGCCCGGCGACGTCGTCGTGGCCGGCAAGAACTTCGGCTGCGGCTCGTCCCGGGAACAGGCGGCGGCCTGCCTTAAGAGCGCGGGCGTCATAGCCGTCGTGGCCCGGTCCTTCGCCCGCATCTATTTTCGAAACGCCATCAACCTCGGCCTAGCTGTCCTCCAGTGCGACGAAGCCGTCGACGCCCTGGAGAAGGGCGACACGGTCGACTTGGATTTTGCCCGGGGCGAGATCCATTCCGCCAAGGGCACGTTCCAGTTCCTGCCCCTTCCGGAGTCCGTCATCGGCATCCTCGAGGCCGGCGGCCTGCTCGAATACACCAGGAAGAAACTCGTAAAGGAGTGATCATGGCCAAGTACAAGATCGCCGTTCTCCCCGGCGACGGGGTGGGGAAGGATGTCGTCGAAGCGACGATGATCGTCCTCGACAGGGTCGGGCTCGACGCAGATTATATCTACGGGGACATCGGCTGGGAATTCTGGTCGTCCGAGGGGAACCCCCTGCCCGACCGGACGCTCAAACTCCTCCGCGAAACCGACGCCTGCCTTTTCGGGGCCATCACCTCCAAGCCCAAGGAGGACGCCGACCTCGAGCTCTTGCCCGCCCTGAAGGGAAAGGGCCTGTCCTACTTCAGCCCGATCGTCCGCTTGCGCCAGGAGTTCGACCTCTACCAGAACCTCCGGCCCTGCAAGGCCTATCCCGGCAATCCTTTGAATTATAAGGAGGGGATCGACCTGGTCATCTTCCGGGAAAACACCGAAGGGATGTACGCGGGGGTCGAGTTCCTGCCCCTGCCTCAGGTCGTCCGTGACGCCCTGCTCACGCACCCTAAAATGAAGCGCTTCAAAGACGTCCCGGCCAACGAGATTGCCGTTTCGACTCGCATCATGACCAAGTCCGCCTGCGCCCGGATCGTCCGGGCGGCCTTCGAGTTCGCCCGGAAGTACAGCCGGAAATCGGTCACCCTCATCGAGAAGCCGAACGTGCTCCGTGAGACCGGCGGCCTGATGCTCGATACGGCCCGGGCTGTCGCCAAGGATTATCCCGACATCAAGTTCTGGGATGCCAACGTCGATGCCATCTGCATGTGGCTCCTCAAAAACCCCCACGACTACGACGTCCTCGTCGCCGAGAACCTCTTCGGCGACATCGTCTCCGACCTGGCCGCCCAGCTCGTCGGCGGGCTGGGCTTTGCCTGCAGCGGCAACATCGGCGACAAGTACGCCGTCTTCGAGCCGACGCACGGCTCGGCGCCCAAGTACTCGGGCCTGTACAAGGTCAACCCCGTCGCCACCATCCTCGCGGCCAAGATGATGCTCGACTGGATCGGCGAGACGGACAAAGGGCGGGCCGTCGAGGCCGCGGTCGCCGAAGTCATCAGGGAAGGGAAGGAGCGGACCTACGACATGGGCGGACACTCGACGAGTCTCGACATGGGCCGGGCCGTCGCCGCCAAGCTCTAGGCTCCTGGACGACGGGCGGACACATGCTCATCCTCGCGGTCGACACGACGACGCCCAGCGGCTCCGTGGCCCTCCTCGAGGACGACGTCCTCCTCGGCGAGGCCAACGTCGAGTCGGCCGCGACCCATTCGGCGCGTCTCCTCCGGTCCGTCGATTTCCTGCTCGGGGCGCACGGCCGGGACGTCAAGGACGTCGACGCCTTCGCCGTGGCCGCGGGCCCGGGCTCGTTCACCGGCATCCGCATCGGCGTCGGCGTTGTCAAGTCCCTGGCCTTTGCCTCGGGGAAGCCCGTCGCGCCCGTGTCGACGCTTCTGGCCTTGGCCGTGAAGTTAGCCGTCGACGGGCCCCGTCTCGTCTGCCCTCTCCTCGACGCGAAAAAAGAAGAGATCTACGCCGGCCTTTTCGAGATCCGTAAGGCCGGCCTGGCCGAGATCATCCCCCAGGGGACTTACGGCCCGGATGCCTTTTTCGCTCGGCTTCCCGCCCGGCGGGTCATCGCCTTCGCCGGGAGCGGCCTGGCCGCTTATCGCGCCAGACTCCTGCCCTACGTCCGGGACAAGGCCCGCTTCCCGCGCCGCTCGGCGTTCATCGCGGCCGAGGTCGGCCGTATCGGCTGCGGCATGATCCGCGAGGGGAAGGGGGTCGACGCCGCGTCGCTCGAGCCCTTCTATCTCCGGAGGTCGCAGGCCGAGGAAAAATGCCGACCCTGATCGAGGGCGATAGCCGCTATTTCATCCGGCGGATGCAGGAGGGCGACCTCCCAGCGGTCCGGGCCATCGAAGCCCTGTCCTTTTCCAACCCTTGGAGCGACAACACCTTCCGCGGCGAGATACAGAACACATCCATTTCCTTCCCTTTCGTCGTCGTCCGGCGGCCAGGGGAGGAGGTCGTCGCCTACATCGTCTTCTGGCAGATCCGAGACGACGTCCAGGTCAACAACATCGCCGTCCACCCCGACTGCCGCGGCCTGGGCATCGGTGAAGCTTTGATGCGATTCGCCGTCGCCAAGGTCAGCGGAGAGGGCGGAGCCTTTATGACCCTCGAGGTCCGGCAGTCGAACACCGCGGCCTTGACCATCTACAAGAAGCTCGGATTCGAGGTCTTGGGCACGCGGAAAAACTATTACACGAAGCCCAACGAGGACGCCTTCGTCATGGGCCTCGTCCTGGATCAGTAGTCGACGCGGACGAGCGTCAGGCCTTTGGCGGCGGCTGTCGGTCCGGCGAGCGTCCTGTCCTTGCGGCGGAAGATCTCCTCCACCTGGCCGGGCGGGATCCTGCCCCGGCCGACCTCGATGAGCGTCCCGACGATCGTCCGGACCATGTAGCGGAGGAAGCCCCCCGCTTCGATGGTGTAGACGACCTCAGGTCCGGTCTTCCGGATCTCCGACCGGGCCACGGTCCTCACCGGCGAGCGGTCGCGGTTGGAGGAGAAAGCCGTGAAATCGTCGGTCCGGACGAACAATCGGGCTGCCTGCCGCATGGCCCTCAGGTCGAGGGGATAGGGCCAGTGGAGGACGTAGCGCCGGTCGAGGGGGCTCGGCTGGGGCGCGTGGACGATGCGGTAGCGGTAGACCTTGGAGCGGGCCGATTTCCGGGCGTGGAAGCCGGCCGGGACCTCGCCGAGGGAGAAGACGCGGACGTCGGCGGGGAGGACGGCGTTGAGCGCCCGGAAGAGGTCGGCGTCGGCCAACCTGAAGGCGCCGCGGAAGCTGGCCACCTGGCCGAGTGCATGGACGCCCGCGTCGGTCCGGCCCGCCCCGTGGACCACGGTTTTTTTCTGGGTGACCTTGCCGACCGCCTCCTCGAGGACGCCCTGGACCGTTCGGCCGTCCGGCTGTCGCTGCCAGCCGCGGAAATCCGTGCCGTCGTAGGCCAGGACGATCCTGTAGTTCTTCATCTCAGGAAGAGAGACCCTCGAGGGCCAGCCGGACCGCTTCCTCCGCGGTTTCCGCGACGGTGACGCCCCGGACGTCCCAGGTCCGGAGGCCGACGACCTTCTTCCCCTGGATCAGGCCGTAGGCGATCTCCGAGAGCGTGCCGTACTCGCCGTCGACGGCGATGATCGCGTCGGCGTTCATGACGACCAGGGAATTGCGGGTGTAGCCGAGGCCCGTGGCGATGGGGATGTCGACCCAGGGGTTGGCGTCCGCTGGGGAATTGCCGGGTAGGATACCGACGACGAGGCCGCCCTCTTCACGGGCCCCGCGCGAGGCCGCTTCCATGACCCCGCCGAGCCCGCCGCAGACGACGACCGCGCCGGAGCGGACGATGAGCCGGCCGACCTCGAGGGCCATGTCCAGAGCCTGCCGACCGGGCCGGCTGCCGCCGATGACGGCGATACGGATCCTCTTCCGGAGATCTTTCATGGGGCGTCCTTTCCTGCCGTTTCCGGCCTCATTCTATCACAGCCTCGGCCTTTCCGGGGCGGCCGCCTTTTATTGACTTCAAGCGGCGAGTATGCTAAAAAATGAGACTAATATCAGGATGTGCCCGGTATGTCCTTCATAAACTATGCGACGAAAACGATCGCTATCAAGATCGTTTACTACGGTCCCGGGCTGAGCGGGAAGACGACCAACCTCCGCTACATCTACTTGAAACTCGACAGCGCCTACCGGGGTGACCTCGTCTGCCTCGAGACCGACACCGACCGGACCTATTTCTTCGACCTCCTGCCCATCCGGGCCGGGATGATCGGCGAATTCAAGGTCCACTTCCAGCTCATGACGGTCCCGGGCCAGGTGTTCTACGAGGCCTCCCGCAAGAGTGTCCTCCGCGGCTCCGACGGCATCATCTTCGTCGCCGACTCCCAGATCCCGCTCCTCGACGCCAATCTGGAGAGCTTCGACGGGCTCCGTCGCAACTGCCTCCAGCACGATATCGACCTGATGAAGATCCCTCTTGTCTTCCAATACAACAAGCGGGACCTCAGCTACCTCATCCCGGTCGAGACCTTCAACAACCTCCTCAACCCCCGCCGCTCGCCTTGGGTCGAGGCCGTGGCCACAAACGGCGTCGGCGTCTTCGAATCGCTCCGCGAGATCTCGAAGCTCTCCGTCCCCATCGTCCGGGAGAGGTTCTTCGGGGAGAAGCCCCACGAGGAGTCCGACGCGAGCCAACTCTCCGCCCGGGATCTCGAAGGCCTCCAGGAAAAGGGGCCGGGTGAGGGCGAGGTGAGGGCCGGACAGTTGACCCAGGTCAAGGTCAAGTCTAGGCAAGCCGTCGAGGACGAGCTCGACAAGCTGTCCAAGGAATACTTCAGGAAGTGAAGGCCGGCCTCCCGGCCGGCGAGCGGCTTTCTTTCTCCCCCGGTGACACAATCATGGGGCCCGTTCGTCCTTATTATCGGGCCCCATGCTGTTCAAGATCACGAGCGCCGCTCTCCAAGGGATCGAGGCCTTTCCGGTCGAGGTCGAGGTCGACATCTGCCCCGGCTTCCCGACGTTCGTCACGGTCGGCCTGCCCGACGCCGCCGTCCGGGAGAGCAAGGAACGTGTCCGGGCCGCCCTCAAGAACTGCGGCTACGACATGGAGTCGAAGAGGATCACCATCAACCTTGCCCCCGCCGACAGGCGGAAGGAGGGCTCGGCCTTCGACCTGCCCATCGCCCTCGGCTTTCTGGCCTACCTGGAGGTCGTCCCGGCGGCCCGCCTGCGTGACTATCTCTTCGCCGGCGAGCTGGCCCTCGACGGGCGCCTCAAACCCGTGCGCGGCGTCCTGCCCATCGCCCTGCTGGCCAAGAAAGCCGGGTTTTCGGGGATCGTCGTCCCGGGCGCGAACGCCCGGGAGGCGGCGCTCGTCCGGGACCTCAACGTCTACGGCCTCGAGGACCTTGTCCGGGTCGTCCGGCTTCTCCGCGACCCCGGCGAAGTCCCGCCCTGCCGCTTCGAGCCGCGGGAGCTCGTCTCCGCGGCCAGCTACGCCGTGGATTTCGAGGACGTCAAGGGGCAGCAACACGTCAAGCGGGCGCTTGAAGTGGCCGCGGCCGGCTCCCACAACGTCCTTCTCGTCGGGCCGCCGGGCGCCGGCAAGACGATGCTGGCCCGGCGACTGCCGACCATTCTGCCCGAGATGACCTACGACGAGATGATCGAGGTCACCCGGGTCTACAGCGCGGCCGGGCTGCTCGCGGGTTCGGGACCGGTCAGCACACGGCCTTTCCGCTCCCCCCATCATACGGTGACCGACGCCGGGCTCGTCGGCGGGGGCAGCGTCCCCAAGCCGGGCGAAGTGAGCCTGGCCCATCACGGCCTCCTCTTCCTCGACGAGCTCCCCGAATTCCGCCGCCGCGTCCTCGAGGACTTGCGTCAGCCCGTCGAGGACGGCCGGGTCACCGTATCGCGTTCGGGTTACTCCGTCACTTTTCCCGCGTCTTTCATGCTGGTCGCGGCCATGAACCCCTGCGCCGACGTCTTCCGGGGTGTCGTCTCGAAGGGGACCGACTGCACGGACAGCGAAAAGGCCAGGTACTACTCCAAGATCTCCGGGCCGCTCCTCGACAGGATCGACATCCAGCTCGAAGTGCCCGAGGTCAAGTTCCGGGACATCGTCTCCCGGACCCCGGCCGAGAGCTCGGCGGCCATCCGGGCCAGGGTGACCCGGGCGAGGGAGCGGCAGCTCGACCGGTTCGCCGGGCGTCGCGTCTTCGCTAACGCCCAGATGGGTCCCCGGGACGTCAAGCTCTTCTGCCCCATCCCAGACGAGGCCGAGAAGCTCCTGGAGATGGCCGTGACCAAGCTGGGCTTCAGCGCCCGGGCCTTCGACCGGGTGCTCAAGGTCGCCCGGACGATCGCCGACCTCGACGGCAAGGACGGGATCGAAACACCCCACGTCTCCGAAGCGATCCAGTACCGGATGATGGACAAGCTGGGCTAGTCCTCTGCCGTAGAATGCAGAGGGTAAGTTTCGCTGATTTTTATCGCCGGTTGCCGTTTTCGTCGGGGATTGATAGAATCGCCTACGTCCCGCTCAGCGGTAAACCTCCGAGCGGGGCGGACAAGATTCGGTCAAGGAGAAGATGCCCATGGAACAAGATGTGAAAAGCTGTCCGGTCGTCGATAAAACGAAGATCGCCCTGCCCCGGGTCCTCAGTCTCTGGGACGTCATCATGATCGTCGTCGGCGGCGTCATCGGTTCCGGGATATTCCTTTCGCCCTCCGAGATCGCCGCGGCCGTGCCCGCCCCGCTCCTCATGCTGGCGGTCTGGGTCGTCGGCGGCATGTTCAGCTTCTTCGGCGCGGTCGCCTTCGCCGAGCTAGGCGCGGCCATGCCCGAAGCCGGCGGCATCTATGTCTATCTCCGTGAGGCCTACGGGCCGCTCATCTCATTCCTTTTCGGCTGGACCCTCTTCCTGGTCATCGACTCGGGCTCGATCGCGACACTGGCCGTCGCCTTCTCCCATAACATGCTGCCCCGCTTCGTCGACATGACGCTGCTCGAGAAGCAGCTCATCGCGGCCGGCTTCGTCGCCTTCCTGGGCGCCGTCAACTATATCGGCGTGCGCTGGGGGTCGCGTCTCCAGAACCTTCTGACGTATATCAAGGTGGGCGCGATCGGCATCGTCGTCGTCGCCGTTTTCTTCTTCACCAAGGGCAATGGCCATGCCGTGAATTTCGTCGAGCCGTCGCCCGGCCCCTTCAATTTCGGTCTGCTCGGGGCCTTCGGCGTCGGCTTGATCGCCTCTCTGTGGGCCTACAAGGGCTGGGAGGCGGCGACCTATAACGCGGGCGAGGTCAAGAACCCCCGCAAGAACCTGCCCCTCGGCATCCTCATCGGCACGGGCGCGGTCGTCGTCATCTATATCATCGCCAACCTGGCCTACCTCTACATCCTGCCGGTCGGCAAGATCGCCACGTCCGAAGGGCGCGTCGCGCTCGACGTGATGCAGATCGTCACCGGGCCGTTCGGGGCCTCGCTCATCGCCTTCCTCATCCTCTTCTCCATCCTTGGCGCGGCCAACCAGAACATGCTGACCTCGCCCCGGGTCTACTTCGCCATGGCCCGCGACGGCATGTTCTTCAAGAAGATCGCCGAATGCCACCCGAAATTCCTGACCCCCCACGTCTCCATCATCGCCATCACGGTCTGGAGCATCATCCTGACCCTGACCGGGACGTTCAAGCAGCTCTTCACTTACGTCATTTTCGGGGAATGGATCTTCTTCGGCCTGACCGTCGCCGCGGTCATCGTCCTGCGCAAAAAACGGCCGGACCTCGACAGGCCCTATAAGACCTGGGGCTACCCGGTGACACCGGTCATTTTCGTGCTGGCCGCGCTTTATGTCGCCGTGGCCGCGCTCCTCAGCGCCTTCTGGAACGCCCTTGCCGGGCTGGGCATTATCTGCCTCGGCATCCCTGCCTATCTCTATTGGAGGGGCAAGTTGAATAAGGGCGGCGAAGGACGTACTAGCGGGAGTTGATACGTTCGACGGCGGCGACCCTGCGGCCGTCCTGGACGACGACGCGGCCGTTCTTGATGACCGTGTGGACGGGGTTCCGGCCGGCTTCGTAGGCCAGCGACATGTAGCCCGGAACATCGCAGAGGATGAGATCCATCTTTTTCCCCGGTTCGAGACTGCCGACCGTTCCGTGCCGGCCGACGGCGAAGGCGGCGTTCCCCGTGCAGGCGTTGATGGCCTCTTCGACGGTCAACCCCAAGGTGAAGACGCCAAGCTGGAGGACGAACGGCATCGCGCTCAGGTTCGAGCTCCCGGGGTTGAAATCCGTGGCCAGAGCTACGGCCGCGCCGGCGTCGATGAGCCGCCGGGCCGGGGCGCGTTTGTTGAGCATCAGGAAGAAAGAAACGCCGGGGAGGAGGATGGCCGCCGTGTCGCTCGCCGCCAAGCGGGCGATGCCTTCTTCGGAGACGGCGATGAGGTGCTCGGCCGACGCGGCTCCGACCTCCGCGGCGAGCTCGGCCCCGCCTAAGGTGACGAACTCGTCGGCGTGGACCTTGATCTTGAAGCCGGCGGCTTTGGCCGCCTGAACGAGCGACCGCGTCTCCTCGACCGAGAAAACTCCGGGCTCGCAGAAGATGTCGAAGAACTCGGCCAAGCCCCGCTTGCTGACCTCCGGGATCAGGGCGTCGACGAGCAGGCGGACGTACTCTTCCCGCCGGTCGCGGTATTCCGGCGGGACGTCGTGGGCGCCCATAAAGGTCGGGACGATGTCCACGGGGTGGAGGGCGGCGAGGTCGCGCAGGACCTCGAGCTGTTTGATCTCGTCCTCGAGGTTGAGGCCGTAGCCGCTTTTGGCCTCGACGGTCGTCGTGCCCGTGAGGAGCATCCGGTCGAGCCGGCGGAGGCAGAGGGCGAGGAGGTCGTCCAGGCTGGCCGCACGCGTCGCCTTGACCGTCGTCTGGATGCCCATGCCCCGTTCGGCCAGCTGCTGGTAAGTCCAACCCTGGATCCTCAGACCGAATTCCCGGGCCCGGTCCCCGGCGAAGGGGAGATGGGTGTGGGCGTCGATGAAACCGGGCAGAGCGACCATGCCCCGTCCGTCGACCGTGACCGCGCCCGGATCGGGCGAGACCTGGGCCAGGAATTCGTCTTCGGTCCCGACGAAAACGATGTCGCCTTTCGAAGAAGCCACCCAGCCGTTCTCGACGAGGCCGACC
>Ga0315273_10001451_pt1 | contig 27004 bp, 23 predicted proteins | sample YL17G02_0_MG_FD_205753 | JGI IMG/M metagenome (GOLD analysis project Ga0315273, IMG submission 205753) | Sediment microbial communities from Yellowstone Lake, YNP, Wyoming, USA - YL17G02_0 | ecosystem: Environmental > Aquatic > Freshwater > Lake > Sediment | place: USA: Wyoming | collected... | reverse complement strand
CCGAGAACGGGTCCCTGATAATCAACGGTCATGTAACGGTCAAGCACACTGGCAGCGGAGACTCGTTCTATCTTGCCAATGTAGTTGAAACCCTGCTCACCCACCCCTCAGGAGGATGGGACGTCAGTGCCTCGGACGTCATAAACAAATACCACAACAGCACTGTTCAAACATGCAATCCGCAGGGTGGATCACCGGATTCCATAAACTATTCCGAAGGCCCGGGTTCTGGTGACATTTTCCTGACTGATCCTTTGGGAAACGACCCGTTCGCAGGGCCGGGACTTTATGCAATCCCTTCCGGAGCGACCTTGGTGTTTAATTATTCTGCTACATTCGACATGAAAACCCTGAATTTAACCCCTGGCGACAAATTCCGCGAGAACATTATTTTCACATTTAAAAATGCATCGGATGTAAGCGGCTCTGGCGGAGACTCATGCTCCGGAATTGATGCGGATGGTGATGGTCTTATTGACTTGGGAACCAGAAGCGACAATTCAAAAGATAAGCCAAGCGATGCCGGAACAATACCGCCTTCTGCAACATCTACTACCAAGATAAACCTGTCCGATCAGATATCATCTTCGCCTGACCAGTCAATTATTTCTGTCCCGAACTTTACAGTCAACAATTCATTTAACCTTTACGTCAATGGCAGCAATGTTTACAAAATCCAGATAAATGCGACCGGAGTGCCAGGTACTGTAACGAGCATTAAGCTGAACAGCACAGCGAACTGTACTGGAGATGGTGTTTCCTTTGTCAGAAACAAGGCACGGATAGACGCTGCTGACATGACCGCCATATCAGGGAGTCCGTCTTTCTCGCAGATTAATTTGGTTTGCGGAAATGCCATCCCGCCAAATATTTCAATTGGTGATTTCTGCACCTACACCCAGGATTCCTACGGAGGCCTGAACACATCAGGATTCAATGTAATGAATGCCTCCTTCTCATCGGTTTTCCCAGCAGGGCTTTATGCTGGAGACAATGGGGGCCATTACGTGCTTTTCCTGACGAGCGCAATAAAAGTCCAGGACTTCCTGCCGCAGTACGGAACTCCTTTCCATCTTACTTCCAACCTCACGGATCCGCTAGGCCCGATCTATCCGTCCAACTCCAGTACCTCAGCAGGTCAGTTCGCTGGCGAAGTCGTTGCACTCAGGCTTAACGTCAACCTTTCTGATTCAGGAGCAATGCCACAGAATTCAACGGGCATCTACGGTAACATGATTGTTCAGAATACCGGAACAGCCATGGATGGAAAATCCGTGCGCTCAGTTCTTGGAATTGCGGACTGCCTGCTTGCAAATGGCACAAGTACTGATTGCAGCGGGTACAGCACATCTGACATATCTACGGTAAACGGTGTTCTCGAGAAGCTTAACATCAATTATCTGAACTGCCAGAACGACTTCAATTACACGCACCCGCCAGATAATACTCCGCCAATTATTTGGAGTGTCACTCCAACGCCGTCTCTTCTAAACGACAGCCAGCTTTACTCTGTTGAAGTAAATGTTACAGACAACCTTGGAGCGGCCTCTGTTAATATTTCAGTGAACGGAGCACCATATACACTCACACATAACATCACGGCTCCGGATCTCTGGTACATCACAAACATCAATGCGCCGGTTTTCGACGGCACCTATTATATCTTCACGACTGCTGCTGATACTTCTGGTAACGAGGCAACCCACAACACATCCTATATAATAGTGGATGCTTTCCCGCCAGAGATAATACTTGTTTCGCCTCCGAACAGGGCTTACATACCCGCCGGTACTTTGATCAATTTCACGGTCACTGACGCACATTTTGATTCAACTTGGTTTTCGAATGACGGCGGTACGATCATTAACTATACTCTCCCTGATCCATTCGACGTTGACACAACCGGATGGCCGGATGGAACATACGCGTTCGATGTTTGGGCAAATGACACAGTCCATCACCTTAGCCATGCGATCTTCTATTTCATAATAGACAGCACTTCACCTGAAGTTACAGCAAATGCGAACCCGACAGTAACAAATATGTCCAATACTGTCAACGTAACTGCTCTTGTAAACGAAACAAACCTGGACCTAAACAATGTTCTGCTAAGCTGCGATGGATTTTCTGATAACATGACCTGCACTGGCACTGCGCCGGATTACACCTGCGAATATGAGTGGACTCCTTCAGGGGATGGCGTTTACTTCTGCAACGTTACTGCCACGGATCTGGCTGGAAACAGCGGCACAAGCCCGAATGTTCAAATAATCATTGACAGCACCCCTCCAACAATCCTTCTCAACAGCCCGCCGGAAAGTAGCTATATCCAACCCGGTGCGCAGATCAACCTTACTGTCTTGAACTCGGTTTATGACAGTCTTGACTCAGTCTGGTTTTCGGTGAATGGCGGGCCGAATGCAACGATTCCAAACGCTACTGATCCATTGTATTACATTACATCAAGCGGGGAATGCCTTCACATTTATGACGTATGGGCAAATGATACTGCAGGAAATGTCGCATATGAACAGTTTACGTTCGATCAGGATGGGATTTCTCCTTTCGTAAATAGCGTTACTGAAACTCCGAACATCATGCTTCCAAGCGACTCTTACTTTGTTGAAGTCAATGTTACGGATAACAAAAACATGAGCAATGTCAATGTTACTGTGAACAGCGTGACTTATGCAATGACTCGGAATTCTTCGTCAACAGATCTCTGGTATGCCCTGCTTGTTGCACCTGGTCCAGGGACGTACACGGTTTATGTAGATGCCCATGACATGGCCGGCAACTCAGTAACTGACAGCAGCACATCAATCGTCGTGAATTCACCGGCCGGCCCTGTGATAACGCTTTACAGTCCGACAAACGGCGCAACAATACCGAACACGACATCGATAATCGTCAATGTGACTGATGGGACTTATCCAGTGGATTTCGTATGGTTCTCTGTGAACGGGAATCCGAACAGCACGCTCGCCACCACGACTGCTCCGCTCTACACAATAAACGTGAGCGGATATCCTGATGGGCTGTATTACTTCTACGTGTTCGCGAATGATACTCTCAATATCCAGTCGGATGCCATATTTTGGTTTACAATAGACTCAACAGCCCCTTCAGGCACGTCGCTGACAATCAGCCCAACAGTTTTCCCTACAAATTCCAATGTTAATTTCACAGTTCAGGTAAATGAAGCAATAGGACTTGGGGAAGCGAGCGTAAATTGCACGAGCACATCGAACAGCTTTGTTTACGATTTTGACGTTCTGAGTGAGTGTTCCAATGTCTCTTCGAGCTGGACATGCTCAGCAAACGTATTCGTAAGCGAGACTGATGGAGTTTACGACTGCACTGCATACGTGGAGGATAATGCTGGAAATAGCGATACGAGCGGCACTGAGCAAATAATTATCGATTCCATACCGCCTGCCATATCTGTCGAAAGCCCGCTTCCAATCGGCTCTACGATTTCTCCTGGAACAACAATAGTTCTGGATATTTCCGATACAGAATACGATGCGCTCGACACAGCGCTTTATCAAGTCGATGGTGGTTCGTATCAGTCGTTTACTGACCTCTACAATATCAGCACCACTGGATTAATCGATGGTGAGCACTGCTTCAATGTGACCGCTAATGACACTGCAGGCTTGTCAACAACCCTGCCATTCTGCTTCAAGATTGACAGCACACCTCCAGTCATTAACCTTGTCAGTGAGGTGCCTCATTACGTTCTTCCAAGCGGCCAGTTCAACATCAGCGTGAATGCCACCGATCTTCCGTTCCCCGCTGACTTCGTTTCCAACGGCACAGTGATGATAAAGGTTGGAAATCTCACCTACGCCCTTACACACACTACTGGAGACCTTTGGGAAGGAAGCGGTCTTAACGCTCCGAATGGCGGAAGCTGCGGTTACTTTGCCAAGAAGATCACGGCTACTGATCCTGCTGGCAACAATGCCACGGACAACAATACCCAGATTGCAATTGTCGGTTGTCATCCTGCCATCACTTTAATATCTCCACCGGACGGATCAACAATATCTGCAGGAACTGTACTTGATTTTGGTATACACCACGTGTTCAGCTTTACTGGAAAATACAGGATCGACAGCGGTTCGCTGACTGCGTTCTCATCGCCATTTGACATATCAACTGCAGGATGGCCCGCTGGAACTCATAAGGTTTACATTGAAGCAACCGACATCTACGGCTACAGCTCCAACGGCAACTTTACCTTTAAGATACAAGGCGGAGGTGGCGGCGGTGGTGGTGGCGGTGGTGGGGGAGAAGACAAGCTGCTTTCGACTTCAAAACAAGTCATTTGTCCTGGCGACAAGATTATCTTCAAAGCTATTTCCAACGGATACCCGGTCGCAAATGTTGATGTGAACCCGGTATTAAACAATCCTTACGAAGGTTCTCTTGGTCACTACTACACAAATGATAGTGGGGAGATTGAGGTTTCGTTCAGCAAGGTCGGGGACTTCAAGGTTTTCTTTACAAAAATCGGCTATCAGCAGACAAGCCAATCTTTTTCGTACTCCTCATGTTCGCAACCCCCGTCTGGAGGTTGTACGCTGGACACCCAGTGTCCCGCAGGACAGGTCTGCGAAAACAGCAATTGTGTAACGCCCCCAACATGCACATCAGATTCAGATTGTGCTGCAGGTTCAAAGTGTATAAACGGCAATTGCATGCCAATTCCACAAGAATGCTCTTCTGACTCTGACTGTCCGGCTGGGCAAGTATGTAAAAATGGTGGGTGCAATCCTGCTCCTCCAGAGTGTTCCTCAAACGCGGATTGCAAACCTGGTTACATCTGTAAAGACGGTTCGTGCAAAGGAGTTCCTGGCATTGATGGAGAGTTGACCAATGGCCCGATCACAGTACGACAAAATGATACGACTACCCTGGAATTCGTAATTCAGGCAAACGGAACAGCGCCAATCCACAATGTGAAAGTAATAATCGAAGGTGCAACAGAGCTGGATGATGAAATTCTTGATGTTAGCCCGGCTGTGGTTCCAATAATAGATCCAAAAGGATCAGCACGTATAACTGTCAAAATTAGAGTAGGAAGCCCTACGATCGGTGACCACACGATAACTGCCAGGTATACCTCAGACGAAGCCTACGAAAGAGAAGGTTTCACGGTTAACGTAATGGGTTTCGTGACACCGCCCCTGCTTATTGAACAAGCTGAGCTATGCCTGATTCCATTGCTACTGCTTTTGGCACTGCTTTTGCTTGCATGGTGGTTCTTACTCAGGAAAAAGACTGCGGTTGCGGATGAGGAATCCCTGAAGGAGCTGCAAAAATCGAATGGGCTTGGTTTTGCGAAAAAATATTATGTCAGTGAGGCTGTTTTCGCAAAGCTTACGCCAAAGCTCAGGGAAATCTGCGAAGCGGTTCCTATAACGAAAGCTGAACTGAACGCCACAATGGTAAAATTCAAGCTGAATGAGCAGGATGCAGGTCTCCTTGCCATTGCACAGAACAAAGGATCGAACAAGATTCTTTCAGTCAGCAAGTCACTGACTAAAGCGGTGAAATCAGCAATAAAGGGGCTTGAGTTCCTTTCACCTGAAATGATTTTGAAACCGAAATAATTTTCTCTTTTTTTATTTTTTCTTTTCTATTTTGTTGTGCTGTAAATTTGATTTACAGCAGCTGACAAAAATTTTTCAATTTTTGTCAATCTCCATCCATAAGCCTTTTTAATCCATAAATCATAATAATACTATGGAGAATGGTGTTGCAAAGAAGGCATGGGATGTTTTTGTCGAAGGAATCAAACTATTCCCGCTCCTTATCATAGTGCTGGTACTTGCATATGCGCTCAACAGCTCAGCACGGCAGACAATCGACGGAATTATTTTACAGACTCCTGCAAGGGGCCTTGTGTCAAACCAATATGACGTTTACCCGCGCTTTTTGAACGCGGACGATGTTGTTATTAAAAAAGCCGTTTTCAATGATTCTGGAAAAGAGATAAACGGTTTGATAATCGAAATAAGAAATCCTGCTGCTGTGGCTAAGACGCCAACAGAATCAATGAAGCCTATGTTCGGCCCGGGTAACCTCCTAGTTCAGGAAGTTGTTGACAGAAATACGAAAATTGGGTTAGGCGACATAGTGATTTACCAGGGTGAAAATGACCTTATCATACACCAGATAGTTGAAGAAAAAAACGGCTGTTATGTTACTAAAGGATTGAACAACCCTGCGCCGGACGGCGTTTGCGTTACCAGGGACATGATAAAATATCGTCTCCTATTCGCCCTTCCCACAAAAAACCCTTGAAAGCGAAGCTTTATATAGTCGTTTTTACATATCTTATAACATGTATGGGATAGTTCATAGACTTCTGAAGGAAAGCAAAAAGCTCCTATATATTGTACCTCTTTTGCTTATTTTGCCAGTAGTAGTCTATGCCCTTAGCGACGATTCTGGGAGGGAGAACATTACTTCATGGATGATGCAGACTCCGGCAAGGAGTCTAATCTCCCGTGGTTATGATTACTACCCCGCATTCCTTAACAAGTCTGATGTCGTTATCTATCAAAAGACCTTTACGGATGAGAATGGTAATGACTATAATGGCGCAGTGATCGAGATCAGGAAACCAACTGCTTTTGCTACGCCGGCAAATACTGGTTCGATGCAGCCTGTTTTCGGCTCTGGGAACATCCTCGTTCAAGAGATAGTAACAAGTAAGACCGAGCTTCATGTTGGAGACATGGTAGTTTATAGCAATAATGAAGACCTTGTCATACATCAAATCGTAGATGAAACCGGGCAGTGTTATGTGACCAAGGGCCTCAACAACGCAGCCCCTGATCCGATTTGTGTTACTAAGGATATGGTAAAGTATAGGCTTCTTTTTTCAGTTCCGACCAAGGGATAATCTACCATTTGCTCTGGAAAACACCGGCAATCCTCAGTTTCTGGTTGCTCGCATCGATGACTGCAACTGACTCCCCTTTCTGGAAAGCCATTGGCCGATCCAACCTTAGCTCACTGTCTGAAACATTCCCTTCAATGAATTGCATATTAGAGTAAGCGTGGATCTTGCCCTTAAGCTCATCCTTGAAAAATGGACTTTTTGAGAATTTGCCATTTACTATATTTTCAACTTGGAATTCATTTCGCAATGGTACAAGAACGCCTCTTTCAAGAATGTCTCCTTTGTAAGCTACACCGAACCTGTCCCCGGTTTTTGCTTCTTCAACATCCTTATCATTAATCTGGATTGTGCGTATCTCTATCTCCTTTTTATCAGGCAGGAGGAAGAGCTTATCATGCTTTTTCATTGTCCCGGACTTCATGACTCCAAGCGCAACATTGCCAACTGATTTAACTGCGAAGGATTTGTCAACCAGGGCGACCATTTCTTCAGAAGCCTCGCTCGCCTGCAAGCCAAGTACTTTTTCCTTTGCTGCTGCCATGTCCGCTACTTTTTCATACTTTTCCAGAACGGTCCCGGAAAGGGGGAGGTTTACGCCTGTGACAATGACTCCTTTATCCATTTTCAGTGAATTTAGCGCAACTATCAATTCGCCAATTTTAGGCGTGAGGGTTTCCACAAGCAAAACCACATAATCAGAAATCGAAAGGGCGTAGAGCAAAGGCTGAATTTTATCAGGATAGAGTGAAGGTTCGACAAGGGTTATGAGTCGCCCTTGAAAATTAGTGTTGTAAAAACTAATGTCATCCTTCCCGGTTTCCTTCCCAACCATTTTGCAGAACTGCTCCCTTATCTCCGGCTTATCAGATAATACGGCCACAAACATATAACCAACCCTCAATACATGCATTTCAGAGGATGTGCTTTAATTTTTAAGCCTATGCGCTTCAGAATAATCAAGACAAAGAAATAAGGAACATTTAAATAGTTACATGTGGTAATATATTATTGTAAGTGTTAATGTGATTCTTAAGGAGATGAATAGTATATGCGATTTGAAGAGCTCGGTTTAAGACCAAAGACAGTTGATGCACTGAAAAAGATGCAATATGAGGAACCGACCGAGGTTCAGCAGAAAGTGATTCCGCTTATATTGAACGGAAACAATGTGATTGTAAGAAGCAAGACTGGCACTGGAAAAACCGCTGCTTTTGGCATAGGCGTAATTGAAAGGCTGGCGAATGGAAGTGCTATCAAGGCCCTTGTACTCACCCCTACAAGAGAGCTCTCTGTGCAGGTTTCAAAGGAATTGATGTCCATTGCGTCGAATTATCCCCTGAAGATTTCCGTTGTCTACGGAGGTGTTAGCATTAATCCGCAGATTGATGAGCTGCGAAAAGGCGTAGATGTGCTAATCGCTACTCCAGGAAGGCTTATTGATCATGCTGAACGGAACACCGTTGACCTGTCTAGATTTAATGTCATTGTGCTGGATGAGGCAGACCGTATGCTGGATATGGGTTTCAAGGACCAGATGGATTACCTAATGAGCCGGATCCCCCAATCCAGGACAGTGATCCTGCTCTCTGCTACACTCGATGATTCGATAATGCGCATTGCTTCGAATTACATGGGAAAGCCAGTAATTGTTGAGGTCGGTGAAAAGGACAAACCAGAGGAAATAAAGGAAGAGCATGTCGAGGTAGCGAGAAACGAGAAAATAACTAAGTTAGGGGAGATTCTGAAGGCTCACAGCCAAGGCAAGGTACTCATATTCACTTCAACCAAAATATTTGCTGACAAACTTTCTGAACGGCTGGCGAGAATGGGTTTCCGCTCAGACCGGATTCAGGGTGACATGTCACAGGCTGCCAGGGAAAATGTGCTGCACAAATTCAGGCAAGGACAGCTTAGGGTGCTCGTTGCCACTGATATTGCGGCAAGGGGCCTGCACATAGACGATGTCGAGCTTATCGTGAATTATGACCGGGCTCAGGATGCAGATACTCATCTTCATAGGATAGGAAGAACCGGAAGGATGGGTGCTGCTGGAAAAGCCATAACGTTTGTTGACAAACACGAGACTCCGGCTGAGAGGTTCAGCGACGACCATCCAGATTTTGCCTGGATGAGGTACGGTCTTCATCCAACTGGCGTGACCCATGGAAGGCGGCCAACTGATAGGGATGAAAGCAGAGGGCGTGGGGAGCGAAAAGGAGCTCCTTTGCGTGGCGGATGGAAGAGCAAAAAGAACTGGCAGAGATGAGCGCTATTTCTTGTAAGGAAGGTTAGGTAGATCTCCAAGGCCCAATCCAGAAGTATCATTAGGAGCTGGTTTTCCTACATCAAGGGCTTTCAAGAACTCTTCTGGGAATGGCTCTTCGACTGTGGGAACATAACGTCCATTTTGAGGCTCACTTGTAGTAAAAAGGAAAATGTAAAACCATATCCTGAATGAATCGAAAAAGCCTACCCCATCGAATTTAATATAGCCGTTTTTCACTGCCTGGTGGACAGAAAGCTTTCCACCAATGATTTCTGCAAGACTTCTTGCATCAGTTGTAATTAGCACGCTGGGGTTATCTATGCTGCCCAATCCATCATCCACAGTCTTGCCGTCCTTTAGAATGACATATCCTTCTCCCATTCCAGTAATATTGAAGTTGATCCGCTCATCTGAGAACAAGACACCGACCAGCGGTGAAAGTGCCTTATCTATCTGTTCCTTTGTCAAATCATAAACCGGATGGTCGCATTCAGTGTTTCCCCTAATATTCTTAGGATCGCGGCACGTCCCGGTTATCCCGACGCTCTGCTTTACGCAGTCCCAGCAATTTGTTTGATAATTCTTGTAGCAGATTGAATCATTTCCGCATTTATTCTGACAATCTGACTCAGCCAGATATTGGTTGTTTGCAGGATCGCATACCTTCGCAAAGCATGAACAGCATGTGGGACAGCATTCTGAACCTCCAGAACAGCCGCTTGGGAATACCTTAGGGTCGCACTCTTCGCCTTTATCTTTTTCGATTTTTCCGTTGCCACAGCAGCACATGTCCGGGCAAGGAGTAGCACCACAGATCTCGTTAACTGTCTTATCAATATTATCTTGTGTGGGCTCGGAATTCGGCCCAGCCGTCCGGTTCATTATCCCGCCATCCCCATCCTTAAGCCCCATCATGTGGCCAGCCTCATGCGCAAAGTCCTTATATTGATCTCCTGAGACGCCTCCTGAAAAAGGTCGGGACATCTGGTCAGACCACCATCCTTGCTGGCTGTTGCTTCCGTTTCCTGTAGCAATTCCGTACATGTAGCCAATGTAGAGCGTGGCGTTAGTCATGCCAGTTTGATTTCTCGGCGGATCAGCGTATCCTCCGGATGCATTGAAGAAAGGAGTGACCATTATGCAGTGATAACCTGCTGGTGCAAGGGTGCAGTTTGCCTGGCTAAGCTTCATGGTTTCCACTTTGAACGTAACCTTGCAGTTGCAGCCGCTCGCGATTCTTGATTTTTCTCCGTTCCATACTGATTCGATCTCATTTTTAGCTGCGTTTATGTAGCTGTCGTTCGCTCCGATAAATGCGATCTTTATAGTTATTGTAAGATCACAGTTGTTCCTGGAACATGTCGTTTCCGCAAAAGAAGGATTTGTGAGAAATAAAACAAACAATAGTCCAAGTGCGAGAATCTTAATCTCTTTCATTATCGGAATTCGATGTAAACTATTTTAATCCTAACCCGTGCTACTCCGTTCATGGATAAACCGCCCTGGCTTAAGATAAAATACAACCCAGCAAGCAGCAGGGTAAAGGAGCTGCTTGGCAAATATCGCCTAAATACCGTTTGCCAAAGCGCGCACTGCCCAAACTGCCAGGAATGTTGGTCAAACGGGACTGCGACTTTTTTGGTTCTTGGAAACGAGTGCACGAGGAACTGCAGGTTCTGCGCTGTGAAAACAAACCCAAGGCCTAATGCGCCAGACAACACAGAACCGAAAAGGCTCGCGAAAGCGATATTTGAACTCGGACTTAAGTATGTTGTTCTTACCTCAGTTGATCGTGATGACCTTTCGGATTTCGGTGCTGGCCATTTCGCTAAATGTATCCAAGCAATAAAGAAAATTGATCCAAAAATTATTGTCGAAGCCTTGGTTCCGGATTTCAACAAAAACGAAAAGGCGATTCGCATGGTGATGGAATCGGGTGTTGACGTCCTTGGGCATAATGTCGAGACAATCGAGCGCCTCACCCCCAGAGTCCGGGATGCGCGTGCCAGTTATCAAATATCGCTCGATGTTTTACGTTTGTTCAAGACCCTGGACTCGGGACACAAGACCATCAAGACCAAATCCTCGCTCATGCTCGGCCTTGGCGAATCCAAAGATGAAGTGGAAAAAGCAATGAAGGATTTGCGCGAGTCGAAAGTGGACATCCTTACTTTAGGACAGTATCTCCAGCCATCGAAAAAGCAGCTTCCAGTCGAGCGGTATGTCCATCCTGACGAATTTAAGGAATACGAGAGAATAGGGAAATCAATGGGTTTCGTTTCAGTTGTTTCCGGGCCTTTTGTGAGAAGCTCCTATCATGCGAAAGAGGCGTTTTTCCCGTAATCTTTTTATAAGTAGCCTGTATTCTCAGTCCATGCCGATTAAGCGCGTTTTCGAAGGTTCTGTTGACTACCTTCAGGTTTTAGATGAGTTTGGAAACCTTGACAAAAAGCTTGAGCCAAAGCTAAAGCCAGAAATGCTGAAAAAGATGTTCGAACTTATGCTTTTGACCCGCACTTACGATGATAAATCCGTTAAGCTTCAGAGGCAGGGCAGGCTTGGTACATATGCTCCGATGCTGGGGCAGGAAGCTGTTGGTGTAGGTGCTGGCCTGGCCCTTCAGAAGCAGGATTGGGCACTTCCAACATATAGGGAAACCCAGATATATTACATCAAAGGGGTGCCTTTGGAAAAGATATTCATGTACTGGAAGGGGATTGAAGAAGGATTGAAGTATCCTGAAGATTCAAACACATTCCCGTTCGCAATTCCAATTGCCACCCATCTCCCTCATGCAATTGGCATTGCTTTTGCGCTGAAAAGGGCGAAAAAGAAACAAGCTATTCTGACGTGTATCGGTGATGGGGGAACATCAGAGGGTGATTTCCACGAAGCATTGAATTTTGCAGGTGTTTGGCAAGTACCGCTGGTTTTGCTTATAGTGAACAACCAATGGGCGATATCTGTCCCCAGAAGCGCCCAAAGTGCCTCAAAAACACTCGCTCAGAAAGCTTTAGGGTATAATATCCCTTCAATACAAGTCGATGGAAACGACGTTCTTGGCGTTTACAAAGCAGTTTTCGAGGCTTTGGAGCATGCAAGAAGCGGAAAGGGTCCGTACGTCATAGAAGCGATTACTTATCGAATGTCCATGCACACAACTGCTGACGACCCAACTAAGTACAGAAACAATAAGGAAGTCGAGGAATGGAGAAAAAAGGATCCCATTGACCGTTTCAGGGCTTATCTTAAGAAAAAGAAACTTTGGACAAAATCTTATGAGGACAAGGTTATGGAGAGGATTGCCAAACAGGTTGAGGAAGCAGTGGCAAAGATGGAAGCTTACAAAAGCGACCCCCATGACATGTTCAAATATGTCTGGCAAGATATGGACGATAATTTGAAGGAACAGATGGCTGAAATGGACATGCTTATCAGTGAGGAGGGGTCAGCATGAAACTGACCATGGCACAGGCTTTGAATGCGTGCCTTAATCAGGAAATGGCCCGCAATCCTAATATCATACTTCTTGGAGAGGATGTTGGTAAGGATGGAGGGGTTTTCCGGGTTACTGAAGGTCTTTTCGATAAGTTTGGAAAGGATAGGGTTATGGACACTCCGCTTGCCGAATCCGGGATTGTCGGCGCTTCAATCGGCATGGCTGCTTTGGGCCTGCGGCCAGTGCCGGAGATTCAATTCGATGGATTCAGTTTCCTTGCCTATCATCAGGTCATATCCCATATGGCAAGGATGAGGAATAGAACAAGGGGAAGATTCACCCTCCCGATGGTTCTGCGCATTCCCTATGGTGGCGCGATAAAGGCTTTGGAGCACCATGGGGAGGCAATAGAAACACTGTACGCCCACTTGCCAGGCTTGATTGTCGTTACTCCTTCCTCCCCTTATGAAGCAAAAGGGCTTCTCGCTTCAGCGCTAGAGTCCAAAGATCCGGTTGTTTTCCTGGAACCCAAACGCCTTTACCGGGCATTCAAAGAGGAGGTACCTGAAGAGCGTTACACTATTCCGCTAGGCAAGGCCAGGATCGCAAAAGAAGGCAAAGACGTCTCGATTATTTCCTATGGCTCTAATACGCCTATGGCTCTGGAGGCAGCAGCAGAACTCGAAAAACAGGGCATAAACGCTGAAATTGTCGACCTGCGGACTCTGAATCCATGCGACTGGAATGCAGTAACTGATTCAGTGAAAAAAACAGGCCGCGCAGTTGTGGTGCATGAGGCGATCCGGACGCTTGGTTTTGGTGCAGAAATTATTGCAAGGATAAATGAAAAGGCATTTTATCACCTTGTAGCCCAGCCAAGGAGGGTAACTTCCTGGGATACAATAATTCCCCTTCCTGAGACTGAGAGGTATTTTTTTCCGAATGTCAATCGCATAAAGAAAGCAGTTATTGAAGTAATGAGGGAGTGAAATGGCAACTGATTTTAAATTTCCTGATGTTGGTGAAGGAATACACGAAGGCAAGATAGTGAAATGGCTGGTGAAGGAAGGGGATGTTGTAAAATCCGACCAGCCTCTTGTTGAAGTTGAGACAGACAAGGCCGTTGTGGAGCTTCCTTCTCCTGCTGCTGGAAAGATACTCAAAATTACCCATAAAGAAGGCGAAAGTGTAAAGGTCGGAGAAGTTCTCGTTTCAATTGGCGACGAAGGCGAGAAGGCAACTGCCGTATCTCCTATCGCGCCCTCTATAGTATCCAAAATCGTTGAAGCAGTAAAAGGCCCTGCACCCGTTGCACCAGTTTTGGAAAAACCAAAACGTGTGCTTGCCGCACCTGCTACACGCGGGCTTGCCCGGGAGCTCGGGGTTAACATAGAAACAATAAAAGGAACGGGCCCGGCTGGAAGAGTAACACCCGAGGATGTCAAAAACGCAGCTTCAAGAAGAGTGGTTTCGCGAGAAGGCGCTCCGATCGCGATAAAAGAAGAGAAAGTTGTGGTGAGCACTGAAACCGGCGAGACTAGGATCCCGCTTTCCGGACTAAGGAAAATCATTGCAGATAGGATGTCCTATTCCAAGAGCCATATACCTGACGCGGTCGGGATGGACCTGGTTAATGTCACCAGGCTCGTAGCAGTCAGGGAAAGAGAGAAGGCTAATGCAGAGAAAACCGGCGCCCACCTCACCTACCTTCCGTTCATAGTAAAGGCCGTGGTTATAGGATTGAAGAAATATCCCAAGTTCAATGCCAACTTCGACGAAGAAAAGCAGGAGATCGTATTAAAGCCGAGGTTCAATGTATCTATTGCCGTTGACACGCCAGACGGTCTCATGGCTCCGGTGATAAAAGACGCTGACAGGAAATCAATAATCGATATCTCAAAAGAAATCGTACAACTGGCTGAGCTTTCACGAACAAGGAAAATAAAGCTCGAGGACCTGCAGGGCGGAACTTTTACCATAACGAATGTTGGCAGTGTGGGATCAATGTTCTCAGTCCCTATAATCAACCCTCCCCAGGTCGCAATAATGGGCGTGCACAGGATAAAGGATATGCCTGTTGTGGTGGACGGGAAAATCAAGATCGGTAAGGTGATGGGAATTTCCCTTGCATTCGATCATAGGGTGGCAGATGGAGCAGAAGCCACTCTTTTCATGAACGAAGTTATGAAGCACCTGGAGGAACCAGAACTGCTTCTTATCGAGATGATCTGAATGGTTGTCGGCGAATTGACCACGAACTGCGATGTTGCGGTTATCGGCGGTGGGCCTGGAGGGTATGTTGCAGCACTCCGTTGCAGCCAACTTGGGCTCGAAACAGTTATTGTGGAGAAGGGCCAGCTAGGCGGGATCTGCACAAATGAAGGGTGCATTCCGTCTAAAGCGCTTATCCACGCCGCAGGTATAGCATATGAATCAACGCATTCTGAAAATCTGGGAATTGTTTCAAAAACCAAAATTGATTTGCGGAAAATGCAAAAATGGAAAGATGATGTTGTCTCAGGATTGCGGAATGGTATAGCTGGTTTGTGCAAAGGCTACGGTGTCGACGTTGTAAAAGGCAGGGCATTCTTCACCTCTTCGAATAAGCTCACTGTTGAAACAGACCACGGGCCTGCGGACTACGAATTCAAGAATGCGATAATCGCAACAGGTTCAATGCCAACCGCGTTGCAAGGGCTTGAATACGATCACAAATGGATAATAGATTCAAGCGATGCGCTTGCCCTGAAAGAAGTGCCTAAGGAATTTATTGTTGTTGGTGCAGGTTACATCGGAATCGAGATGGCAATGCTGTTTGCCAAGCTCGGAAGCCATGTCACGATCGTCTACAGAGGCGAAAGAATACTTAAGCAGCTTGAGCCTGAGCTTGGGATGGAAGTCCAGAAGAAATTTGATTCACTCAGTATCAAGCTCTTACTAAACAGCAATATCACGGAATGGAAAGCGAAGGGAAAAAAGGCATACGCAATAGTCAAAGGAAAAGAAAAAACCGTTAGGATCCCCTTCAACAAGCTCCTCGTTGCAGTTGGCCACGAGCCGTTCACAAAAGAACTAGGACTTGAGAAGACAAAGGTTCAGGTCGATGAAAAGGGCTTTATCAAGGTGGATGCCCAAAGGAGAACGACAGATCCCAGCATATTCGCAGTCGGCGACGTTGCAGGAGGCCCCATGCTCGCGCACAAGGCATTTCGTGAAGGGAAAGTAGCAGCAGAAGTGATTGCCGGAAAGAAGAGCGCATTCGATAATGTAGTTGTCCCAATGGTCGTGTATTGCGATCCTGAGCTCGCAAGTACTGGCTTGGGCGAAGATGAAGCGAGAAAGTCCGGCTATACCGTGAAAGTGGCCCGATTTCCCCTTAGCGCATCAGGAAGGGCAAGAACAATGGATACGAAGGCCGGATTCGTTAAGTTGGTTTCTGATGCCGATTCTGGAGTGATTCTGGGAGCTCACATCGCTGCCCCTAATGCTTCGGACCTTATTAGCGAACTTTCGCTCGCGATCGAAATGGGAGCCCAGCTTGAGGATGTTGCTGCAACCATCCACCCACATCCCACAATATCAGAAAGCGTGATGGAAGCTGCTGAAGACGGGCTGGGAAAGGTGGTGCACATTTATAAACAAAAGCAGTCACAGTAATAACTATGCCAGCAATTGCAACAATGCTCTCTGCGGAGAGTTCGCCATGCTCGAAACGCCGGAGGGCAGGCAATGACCCGAAAGCCGAGGGCGTTCTCAAAGCAATCAAGCCACGGCTTATTGACAAGGAAGCGGAGTTTATTAGGGATCTCGAGCGCAACAACGCGAAGCAAAAATTGAAACTAAGCAGGGAGCAAGAGGCATCCATATTTGAGATTTACGAGAGATTCCGAGAAAATCCGGAACTTAGTAAAAGAATCTCCCATATCGTCGTGATGGCCAATTACCGCATGATATACCAGATCGCTCTCAGAATCAAGAAAAGGTACCCCATCTACAGGAGCAGTATCGAGGATTTGATAGCCGGAGGCTGTAAAGGCGCAGGGACTGCAGTCACCAAGTTCGATTATAAAAGAGGATACAAGTTCTGCACCTATGCTTCATGGTGGATAAAGCATGGGATTATGGATGTTTTCCACAACGAGGAAAGGATTGTCAGGATTCCGGTGAATGCGACCGAGTCCCTAATGAAAATACTCAAATATTCCCGCGATTTCGAGAAAAGGAAAAAAAGGGAACCGACCTCAGTCGAGATATCAAAAGGAACTGGCATGAGCATAAAGAAGGTTATGGAACTTCTTTCGATGAATCCGAATGCGGCCATGGTCGAGTTGGATGTGAATGAGCCTGACCCGGATTCCGAAAGGTCTTTTATGTCAGTCGCATTAAATGAAACAAAAGACATTATCGCCAGGTGCTTTGCTGAGCTTGATCCAAGGGAACAATTCGTGATTGAAAAGCGGTTCGGGCTAAATGGAGAGGAAGAGCAAACCCTGCTGGAAATTGGCAACAAACTAGGCCTGAGCAGGGAAAGGGTACGGCAAATAGAGGAAAAATCAATAAACAAACTGAAGGCCAATCCAATGATTGAAGGCCTGTCAGATCACTAAGGCTCAAGCACTATCTTCATTCCCTCGCGTTTCTTCATTACCTCAAAACCCTTTTCTATTTCTGACAATTTGAACCTGTGCGTCACTAGTTTTTCCAGCTTCACCTTGCCAGAGTTAAGAAACGCCCTTGCCTTGTACCACGTATCGAACATTTTCCTTCCGTTTATACCTGTGAGCGTTATTCCTTTGAACACGATCTGATTCGTAACGTCAATTTCAAACGGCTTGGAAAAAATACCTAGAATCGAGGCCCTTCCGCCTGGCCTGAGCGTTGCAAGGCCGTCTGTCATTGATTTTGGAGAGCCTGCCATTTCGAGAAAGACATCGGTTCCCAATCCATTGGTCGCATCCATAATTTCTTTTTGTGTTTCCAGTCCAGCTGCACCATTCATGATCACTACGTCAGCGCCGAATTCTTTTGCAAGTTTCATCCTGGCTTCGTGGTGGTCGATCGCTATAACCTTTTCAGCTCCAGCTGCCTTACAAAGCGCTACAGCACATGCTCCGATTGGACCAAGGCCAAATATTGCTATTGTTTTGCCAGCAACCTCTCCGGAAAATACTGTGTGCACTGCATTTCCAAGCGGCTCCTGGGCAGTAGCAACCCAGTGCGGCAGCTTTTTGTCATTTATCCAAGCATTCCTGAATGGGATTGCAACATATTCTGCAAAAGTTCCATTCGTATCCACGCCAAGGATCTTTACGTTCTGGCAGATATGTTCATTTCCCGTCTTGCACTGGTAGCAGAAACCGCAGGAAATATGAGTCTCGGCTGAAACATGGTCTCCCAGAGCTACTCCTTTTGCGCTTTTGCCGACTTCGACAACTTCCCCGGAAACTTCATGTCCGAAAATATATGGAATATTCCTTCCGATTCTGTACTTCGCCCATTCGTCCCATTTGTAGATATGCAAGTCAGTTCCACATATCGATGTGGCTTTCACCTTGACAAGAACCTCATCATCTTTTATTTTCGGAACTGGTGCTTCTCTCAGTTCAAGCCCTTCCTTAGGTTCGGTTTTCCAAACTGACAGCATCTTTTTCATAGAGGATACCCTTGAATTTGGAAAGAAAAGGGACAAAACGATTTTAAATCTCACTAAGGCAACGAACAGGATTACGATGATGGACGAAATTCGAATGATTTGCTGCGAAGAAAATCAACGTTTGAAAACCCATTTGTCTGTTTTATCCTTATCAGTATGGGACATTTCTTCTATTCTATGCAGCGCGCCCAATGAAAAATTGACTGTATCAAGTCCTTCGGGGTATACTGCCACGCACTCTCCCCTTGGAATCTTGTCAAATCCTCCATGCAATTCGAGCCAGGCTTTGTCAACAACGATCATTCCTTCGAGTCCCGGCTTGTTCTTTCTCAGGGCCTGCAATGTCTTGTCTCCAGCCCCGTATGAGACCTGATAAACCACTGCGTAATCAATCTTATCCAGGACCTCTTTCGCCTCATTAAGGTCCTTAACGCTGATTAAGGTGAAGGAAGGCGAAGATGTTTGCAGGGCAGTCAACTTCTGCTTCGCATAACTGTCCGATGTAACCAAAAGAACGTTTTGATACGTCTTTCTTCTAAACAGCCTTTTTGGGATATCTGGCAAAAAATATCTATCCAATGCACTGGCGAATGTCGGAAAGTACCTTCTGGCCCCAGTTTGGCTCCTGTCGCAGAATGTCATTTTCATATCTTCACCTGTTATCCATTTTTTAGTCAGTTATCTTAAATTTTTCGATTTCATATAGGGAACGGTGTTTTTATGAACAAAAAACTAGAAAACGAGCTCAAGGAAGAGCTTGATACACTGGGACAGCAGAACCTTCTTTGGAACCCGAAAACCCTGAATGGGCCTTCAAGCGCAAGAACCATGGTAGCAGGAAAAGAAGTAGTGATGCTTTGCTCGAATAACTATCTCGGCCTGGCCAATCACAGAAAACTGAAAAAGGCAGCAATCGAGGCCATTAGAAAATATGGTTCTGGAAGCGGTTCTGTTCGCCCGATAGCAGGGACAATGGATCTACACGTAAAGCTGGAGGAAACCATAGCTAAGTTCAAGCAGACTGAAGACGCTTTGTACTATAATTCCGGGTTTACAGCCAACAGCGGCGCTCTTCCAGCGCTTTTACGGGAAGGGGATGCAGTAATATCTGATGAGCTTAACCATGGTTCAATAATCGATGGCCTTAGGCTTGGTAAGGCAGAGCGGTCGATTTTCAAACATAAAGATATGGCTGACCTGGAATCAAAGCTAAAAGAGGCTGCGTTAAAAAATCCCAAACGAATACTGGTCGTTACTGACGGTGTTTTTTCCATGGACGGAGATATCGCTCCGCTCGACCATATAGTGAAACTTACTGAGCAATACGGAGCAGCGACCTATGTTGATGATGCGCACGGCGACGGCGTTCTTGGCGATCATGGGAGAGGAATAACGAACCATTTCAAACTCGAAGGCAGGGTGGATTTTGACATGGGTACATTTTCCAAAGGCTTTGGAACCATGGGCGGTTACATCGCAACTTCTAAAATCGGGAAAGAGTACCTGCTTAACAAATCCAGAACATGGCTTCTTACAGGATCGCAAGGCCCTGCCACGGTAGCTGCTTCCATAGCGTCGCTCGAGATGCTGATGGAAAGCGACAAACTGGTGAAAAAACTCTGGCGAAACACGAAATACTATAAGAAGAGGCTAAAAGAACTGGACTTTGATACTGGTCAAAGCGAAACCCCTATAACTCCAGTAATGACTTACGATTCTGGCAAGGCGAGGCAAATGAGCGCAAGGCTTTATGAGGAAGGCGTTTATGCCCTTCCGATCGTTTTCCCCATGGTTGCAAAAGACAAGGCAAGAATCAGAACCATGGTAACTGCAGAGCATTCGAAAGAAGATTTGGATTTTGCTATTGAGAAGATAGAAAAAGTTGGAAAGGAGATGGGACTGGTAAGGTGATTAATCCAAGGGGCAACCGCTGTATTGGCTTAGCTGCTCAAATGTAAGCTCACCAGGTACCTTTTGGCCTGAGAAATCCCAGGTCGGATAGCCTTCAATGCCTGCCAGTGTGCATTCAGATATTTGAGCTCCAGACCCGGTATCGCACTCGACGTATTTTACATTTTTCCAACTTTCACCGAACATCAGCTTCTGGTTCTGGCAATGGGAGCACCAGTAAGCCCCGTACATCTTGACTCCTTTCGTTGTCAGGCACTTTGAAAAGGTATCTAAGTCAGAAGGAGTTTTTTGAAAAAGGCTCCCGTTATAGCTAAGAATAATCGTTAATGCAATCGCAACAATGACAACTGCAGACATAATAACTAAATTCTTTGAAACATCCATTTTCCCAACCTTCATCTTATAGGAACTTTAATCTATTAAAACTTAGCGCATCCAGTTCCATTCATTCGTTTTGTACCTTGTTTCCGCAAGTTGGCGCGCCCTCTGGAGTTCCCTCTCCGTCAACTCTCCTTTCTCATATTCCCTTCCTTTTGTGAAACCGGACAGTAAAGCATCCAGAACATCCTGCCTTTTTGCTTCCTTTTGCTGTTTTATTGAAGTCACTCGTTCCTTTACAGTTGCGATCATCTTGTCTTTTATCTTTTCATCCGGGACTTTCAGAAGCGAGAACATCTTGTCAACATCAACTTCGTACAGCACGGTACCATGCTGCAGTAAAACGCCACCCCGTCTTGTTTGTGCGTTACCTGATATCTTCTTCCCATTGCTTATAATATCATTAATAGGCTTGAACTCAGCGGCTATCCCAAGTAGGCCAAGGGCATCAGTTATGCAGCCGCATATCTCCCTATAAGACGCGATAATGTCCTTTGGAAAAATTTCCTCTTTTCCGATAATGCTGTAGGTAATTTCGCTATCGTGAAAAACCGCACCACCGCCAGTTCTTCTTCTTACTACGTCAACGCCCAGTTTCTTGCAGACATTTATGTCTACTTCCCGCTCCAGGCTCTGAAAATACCCAATGGACACCGCTCGTGGGGTCCAACCGTAAAAACGTATGGTTGGAGGACTATCACCGGAACCAACGGATTCGCTAACAGACTCGTCTATGGCCATGTTGAGAAACGCGTTGTTTTCCATGTATGGGATAACTCTCCAGATCATACGATCGCCCTCTTCAGAACTCTCGCAAGATCCTCTGGAGTTGCCCCAATTAATTGTGCGTTATTTTCTGAAAGAATTCGTGCTACTATTTCCGCGAAATCATCATCAGGTCCTTTTCCAAGCAGCGAGCCCTCTATCTTTTCTATGGTATCCTCTGGGTGCAGGAAAAAATCACCAGTTATCTTTACTTTAATGATTTTTTTTTCTGAGCAATTGACTTCAACGCAGATAAGCTTACCCCCAAGAACTTTCTCCTGAACCAGCGTTCAAATCACCGAATAAATTCCGTAGCAACTTATATAAATATGGATAGTAAGAAAAATAACGAGGTGAACGGATGAATGTTATCAAAGTTCTAGCAGTACTATTTGTACTTATATCATATGTAGCCGCGTCCTCTACAATCCTGGTTCTTGATGCATCGGGTTCAATGGACGATGTTGTCAGCGGAAGCGCACTGAAAAAAATTGACGTTGCGAAAGAAGCAGGTAACACGTTCCTAAATAACGTCAAATCAGGAGATGAGGTTGCGCTAATTGTTTTTTACGACTGCAATGACATAAAAACCGAAGTTCCATTCACTACTGATCTCCAGCAGATAAGAACGAAAATGGCTTCAGTCATGCCTGATTCAAACACCCCAATCGCAGGTTCGATTGTATATGCAGCAAACTATGCCACTTCTTCCGGAAGGAGCGGCGCTGGGATGATAGTGCTTACTGATGGTGAAGAGACTTGCGATTACCAAAGCGATGCTGTTGCTGCGGCACAGAATGTAACGACATCCGGCCCAATAAAGATCATTAACGTGGTCGGTTTTGACATCAGCAATAGTTCATCCGCGCAGCAGGACCTGCAAGAGATAGCAACAGCAGGAGGCGGGAAGTATTACTCCGCTCAGGATGCAGGCCAGCTCGCTTCCTCGCTGACGCAGGCTTATCAGTCAGGCTCGAACGGAGCATGCTGCCTTCCTTCACTTGGATTGCCTGCACTCGTTGGGGCTGCGTTTTTCTACAGTAGGAAGAAATAATCCGATCTTTTTTTCTTTATTTTTGCTTTGTAAATTCGATTTACAAAGGCGCACAAAATTTTACAATTTTGTGCTTCGAATTCCAGAAAAACTAGCAGACCTTCAGCCCTTTCTTCATAAGGTACTTCTGGTGGTGTTCCTCAGCTCGCCAGAACTTTGTTGCAGGGACAATCTCAGTCACTATTTTCTCCCTGTACTTGCCAGATTTTTCAAGATCTTCTTTTGATTCTATGGCAAGTTTTCTCTGTTTGGCATTATAGAAAAAAATTATCGACCGGTAATTGGTCCCAATGTCAGGGCCCTGTTGGTTAAGAGTAGTCGGATTATGATTATCCCAAAATACTTCCAAAAGCTGCTTATAGGAAATTTCTTTGGGATCGAACAAAAGATGAACGGTTTCTGCATGGCCTGTGGATCCGGTACTAACTTCATTGTAATTTGGGTTTTCCTTTGTTCCGCCCATATAACCGACTTCAGTCTCTTTCACTCCCTTCATGCTCCTGAAGGTCTCCTCTACGCCCCAGAAACAACCTGCTGCGAATGCAGCTTGTTCGAGTTTTTTTGGCATGGGATTGCAAACGGAATTAAGGTTTATAACTATCGCGCCCCCAAAGAACCCCATGAGGGTATATCTTGTTCAGCACGGGAAGGCAAAAAGCGAGGAAGAGGACCCGGAAAAGCCTTTGACAGGAGAAGGTAGGAAGGAAACCACGGCAATGGCAAAATCACTAAAAGGCAAAGTCAATCCATCGAAAATATACTGCTCGAAGATACTCCGGGCAAAGCAGACTGCCGAAATATTCGCAAAATATCTTGGTGTGAAGGCCAGATCAACAGATGGGATTGCGCCCATGGACCCGATAGAGCGTGCCCTCGAGCTGCTTGACGACGGTGTAATGATTGTCGGCCACCTCCCTTACCTGAGCAAGTTGGCCGCTTGGCTATTGTTGCACGATGAAACAAGGGATATCGTTAAATTCACCCACAGCGGGGTTCTTTGCCTGGAAAAAGAGAAAGAGACATGGCACCTGGTTTTCTATGAGGTGCCGTGACAGTTGCCCACCAAAGGATTATATCCTAGGAAATGCATGGATTGGCGGGGAGAGTTCTGGAGGAAAAAAAGAATTTACGGGGCACTACTGAAGTTCCTGGAATCTTTTTTTGTTTTTTCTTCTGGCGTTTCGTTTTTTTTGCTTTTTCCACGGTAGCCGTTTGAAGGCCTTCGCCCATTGTAGCCCTAACAGGTCCGAACATCTTCGCCGGAGGAGTTTTAGTGGTCTCTTTCTTCACATCTTTATGCCTTCCAGTGTAGTTAACGTTTCTGCTCAATTAATCACCACATAAATTATTCGATGAAACTTTATAAATCTTCTTTTTTCCTTCTTTGGCAACTTATACCTCTTGCAATAGGATTAAAAAGATTGTTGAATCGATAATAATACAATCTACTGAAATTATGCAGGTGTTCCTATCGCTCGAAATCTAATACATCGCGTCTTTGACTATTTCAGCTGGGCGAACAAGGTGGATAGAAAGATTATTAGCGAAATATGTGAGATAGATAAACTGAAAATCGAGTTCTGCGACAGTCGTAAAAATGCATACCATTACATAAATGAAATCTCGAACGAAGTTCTGTTTATTGCTTCAAAGCGCGGGCCACATTATGCAAAGAGAACTTATGACCAGTTAAAATATGGGAAAAACCCTCATTTGAGAAAAATCCAGTTCAATGTATATTCAGGCGTTGACCAGGTAGATTCGGTTTATTACGATGAGGTTACGCATAGAGTCCTGGTTTTGTTTAAGTCTCACGGATGCCTGGAGCTGAGTGCACAACGGTTGCCTCATGAGAAACTTTTTTCAATTGCCAGGCATTTTGAGAATAGAAGGATATTCTAATACTGCAATCGATAGAAAAAAAGTCCAGGAAAAGGAAGACCAAACGAGGTTACTCTCTATAATTTATAAAGTTAATCAGAGAATTCCACTTTGGTGATTTTCTGAGGCACATATTAGCTGTTTTATCGATTATGCTTATTCTGACGTTGGGCTGCACGCAGCAAGCGCCACCGGTGAATAATACCACCGCTTGCACAGAAGAGGCGAAAATATGCCCTGATGGGAGCGCGGTCGGAAGAATCGGGCCGAACTGCGAATTCGCCCCGTGCCCTCAGATCGTAGGGAACGATACTGATGCTCATGGCTGCAAACCTTCTGCCGGCTATTCCTGGTGCGAGTCCTCACAAAAGTGCTACAGGCCATTTGAGGAGAACTGTACTACTGAAACGCTGAAATTCGTTAAAAATCCGCAATTGGGAGACATACTGACTGACGGCAATGGGATGACTCTTTATATCTACACTAAGGATGAAATAAACAAGACCAACTGTTACGGAAAATGCGCCATCAATTGGCCCCCATTGAATTCAACTGGTCTGGCGCTTGGGGAAGGACTAACCGGCAAGCTCGGCTCAGTTGAAAGAGTAAATAGTTCGACGATGGCGACGTATAACGGAATGCCTCTATATTATTGGATATCTGACAAGGCTCCTGGGGATATCCTTGGACAGGGCGTTGGAGGGGTATGGTTCGTAGTTTCTCCAGGAATGAAGTTTTTCCCAAGAGCCCTGACTGCCAAAGAAGCGATGGAAATGGCAGATATCACCTCTTGTCTTTCAGTGGGCAACTTGACCAATGTGTCAATCTACAATAACAACACGAATACGTGGTGGATAGACCTTGATGCAGTTAAGCCTGGATGTGCTCCGGCCTGTGTGATTAACGAGAACCTTAGTGGGGAAGTGAACTGGAGATGCACAGGGTTGATACCGACAACAAACCCAATAGTCAAGACATTCCAAAGCCCGCAACACGGGGAGATACTTACCAATTCCAGGGGAATGTCTCTTTATGTGTACGCTAATGACCAGAAGAACTCAGCCACCTGTGTTGGGGCGTGCGCTTCGAACTGGCCACCGCTTATCCTATCCACTGGCTATACAATGAATGTATCTGGATTGGCTGGAACCTTAGGTACTGTAACTAGACCTGACGGTTTGGTTCAGGTAACGTACAATGGCATACCTTTGTATGCTTACGTCTATGACAGCAAGCAGGGAGACGTTTTCGGCCATGGCGTGAACAACATCTGGTACGTTGTAACAACAAACATGACAACTATCCCCATACCACCCCCGCCACCACGTGGAGGGGGAGGCGGAGGAGGGTATTGATTCGAGAGGTGGAATCATGTTGAAAGAAAACGATCTGGCCCCAGCTTTCAGCCTTCTGGATTCGAATGAGTCAAGGGTCTCACTGAAGGATTTCTTCGGGAAATGGGTCGTTTTATATTTTTATCCCAAGGATTTCACGTTCGGCTGCACCATCGAAGCAATTGATTTCACAAAGCGCTCGCCAGAATTTAGTAAGTTAAGGGCGATGATACTCGGGATAAGCAAGGACAGCTGCGAGTCCCACATGAAGTTTGTGAAAGGAAAGAAACTCAGCATAACGCTGCTTTCAGATCCTGATTCAGCGGTCCAGAAGCTTTACGGAGTGTGGCAGCCGAAGAAGTTATTGGGAAGGGAGTTCCTTGGTACTGTCAGGACTACTTTCCTAGTAGATCCTGAGGGTATGATAGTTAAGATCTGGAATAAAGTGAATCCTATTGGGCATGCTGATGCCGTACTTGAAGAAGTCAGGAAAAGATCAGAACCGAAATGAGGTGGTTTTCGTGGTAAAAAAAATGATTGAGGAGAAACATCATATGGAATTAGTGGATGGGCTAAGCAAACAGCTTGAACCCATTCTTAAGAAATCCGACCAGCCAGTCTGTATATATCTTGATGACAACCATAAGAATTGCAATGAGAAGTTTGCTTCCATGCTAGGCTATCCGTCCGCAAAGGTGTGGAACGAGACGAACGGTGATTTCCTGGAGACGTTCATAGATGAAGAAGACCAGGAACCGGTTTCAGCGAATTACCAGAAAATGGTCGAAAGATTGGTAGGCTCAGTGGTCGAGGCGAAATGGAAGAAAAAGGATGGCGGAAGAGTTAACGCAAATGTAATACACGTGCCAATCACCTTTGAAGGGCACCTTTTCGCGCTTATGTTTGTGGTCAGCCAATCGTAACGTGATATATTTAAACCTAAACTCAGGTAGTTCAGTATGAAACCAGTATACTTCGCCATATTACTGTTAGTGTTTTTATTTCTCGCAACGCCATCCTACGCAGCCGCGTGCGCTGAGAAGGCCTATTCAGCTTCTTGCTCCCAATGCACCTTCGATCCGAGCGGAAAGATGAACAGCACTTGCAGCGACAGCAAGCAGAACAGCGGGGTATCCTGCCTTTTAGGCGCATACCCAATTGAAACTATCGAATACAAGATGGGAAACTGCCCTGCGATCGATATATGTAAAGACAGGCTCGAGACGTGCAAGTCTCTTTATTCAGGTGGCAATGATAAAGATGATTGCGAGGCAGGAACACTAACCCACTGCTTTGCGCGGGCAGACAACTGCGTTGCATTGGCAGTCAAGAATTGCACAGGACAACCCCCGGGAGACGTAAGCGACATCGCACCCCCGGCAAGCTGGTGCGACGGGTTTTTCT
>Ga0315273_10001450_pt1 | contig 27007 bp, 25 predicted proteins | sample YL17G02_0_MG_FD_205753 | JGI IMG/M metagenome (GOLD analysis project Ga0315273, IMG submission 205753) | Sediment microbial communities from Yellowstone Lake, YNP, Wyoming, USA - YL17G02_0 | ecosystem: Environmental > Aquatic > Freshwater > Lake > Sediment | place: USA: Wyoming | collected... | reverse complement strand
CGTTGCCCCTTCTTCGGCCCCGAAAACTCGCGAGTGTCGAACTGGACTTTGCGCGACGTGCTTCGGGCATTTGCCTAAGAAGCGGCCGCTTCGGTCAGACCCGTCCCGGTTGGCCGACTCCGAACTCTGTTCTTCATTCAACTGATGGAGTAGGCCCACTCGTTCAGCGTCATTGTGGACACCTGTAAGTGGTTCAACAACATAAACGACATGCGCCAGAAATTCCGAGAATATTGCCCCCGTGCCCCCACTGAAGACCCTTCGAATCGGATCGAGGGCACCAGTCCTCCAGACGTCTCAGCTACTCCGCGCCTCTCCGGCGAGATCCCGAGAATCTCCGCTAGCCGGTCGGGGAGCCCGCCACAACATCTTAAAATCAGGAAGTTCCGAGACTCTCTGCCCCGTACTCACCAACCCACCACGTCGGCACGCCGAATCACGGTCAGAGAAGTGCAACCCGCTCGGTAGTGCGGATGCCGTCCGCCCCAAGCATCGACCAGCAAACAAGCGGTACTCAAGGCCCTGTCTCAGTCGCGTCGCTGCTGGTGTCAAAACGTTGCGGCTTGCGGTGGACGTTGACCAGCCCTTGGCGCCGGAGACGCGGTCGGGAACAGTAATAGTGGGCGAGTAGGGCCGCCAGATCAGGGGCGCCGTGCTGAGAGGATTCGAGGCCCGCCAGAAAGCTTACTCGACGATTTCATCGGAACGGCATCCACACTCCATGTGCCTGGCTCAGTTGCACCGCAGAAGGCTACTCCACAATACTTCGCACCCCAGCGTGCAATAGCGTGCAATGCGCGACGGCAGCGTTGGCAAATATGGCACTCCCGGCAACGAAGAATCTGCAACTTGCAGATTCCATTGACGCCTCAAGAGTCCGAATCCCTCTCTGTCCGCCAGGTTGTTCTTCCTCTCTGCCCCCTCTTCGGCTGCGAAATGGTGGCTTCTTTCAGCCCGAGGAGTATATTATAGGTGTATGGTTCCCAATACGTTACAATCTCTGTTTTGGGACACGAACCTCACCACCTTCCAGCCTTCGGCCTATCCCGACTACACCATTTTTCGCATCCTCGAATACGGCGATGACGCAGCGGTCGCGTGGATGCGGGAGAACTTCGGCACGCCTGAAATTCGGCGCGTCATTTGCAGCGAACGCCGGCTTTCCGCCAAGTCGGCGACGTTTTGGGCACTCGTCTATGGCATCCCCGAGGCAGAGGTCGGCGCGCTCGCTTGAATAACGGCAGCACGGCATAATGACGGAGCATACCGGCGCCAACATCATCTGGCATCCTGAAACGATCACGCCCGGCACGGCGGAGACACTGCGAACGCTGCGAGACCGGGGTTTCGTCGACCACGCGTATCTTGCAGGCGGAACCGCGCTTGCTCTGCGCTTCGGCCATCGGCTTTCAGTGGATCTCGACTTCTTCGCGCCCGACCTCTTTGACGAGGACGCCCTCCTTGCGCGCCTCCAGGCGATGCCCGACTTTTCCCTCGTCGCCAAAGCGCCGCACACCATCCACGCCGTGACTCAGCGGACGAAGGTGAGTTTTCATGGCTATCCATACCCCGAACTCTTCCCGCCGGCTCAGTTCGAGGGCGTTCCAGTCGCCGATCCGCGTGACATCGCGTGCATGAAACTCTCCGCCATCGCAAGCCGCGGCACGAAGCGCGACTTCATCGACCCTTACGTGGCAAGCGCCCAGTTCGGACTTCAGGAGATCCTCGCCTGGTTTGCGCGGAAGTACGCCAAAACCCGATACAACCGGCTTCACCTCCTTAAGTCGCTGACGTACTTCGGCGACGCCGAGAAAGACCCCCTGCCTCACATGCTCGTTCCGCTTGCCTGGGAGGATGTCCTCTACTTCTTCAAGAAGGAAGTGCCGCCGCCTTGGCCGGGATCGTGACCACAAACGCACGGGACCGCGCTGTTTTCGGCGCGCGCGGGCCGGGACCGTTCATTGCGCCGGGCAGCGCCGCGAGGCGTCGCCGACGATCCAGCATCCGGGGGCGCCGGCTTTCAGGACCTCCTGCCCGTTCCAGTTGATCGTGGCGGGGACCCAGGCCGCCGGCAGGTCGAGGCGCATTTCGGCCACGCCGCGGCTCACAATCAGCAACTCGCGGTTCTCCGCGGTCCACTCGGCGCGCGCCCGCGCCGTAACGTTCTCTTCTCTTTTTGGAAGGACTATGCGGGTCTCGATCCGCACCCTCTGTTTCCCGCGTTGCACCACCACCGCAACCGGCTTCTCGTCGCGCGCCTGGTCCATGAAGCGCGCATAGGCGCGGCCGTCGGCGATGTTCGTGCCGCCCACCGAGACGATCCGGTCGCCGGGCTTGAGCGGCCCGCTGTAGTTGTCCGGAAACCAGGAGACGACAACCCCCGGTCCCGCCGCCGGGTCGTAGCCGAATCCGCCCAGGGCGAGGAAGGCGCCCGAGCCCGGCGTCACGCGGCTGCGCGCGAGCACGTCGTTGCGCCGCGCCGGATCGGGCTTGGCGATCTCGAGCCAGTAGCAGCGCGCAAAAGCGAGGTTGCCCGTTTCGCAGTCGATCCGCGGCGGATTCGCCGGCCGGGCGCGGCCGGCGAGGTAGTTCGCCTCTTCACCCGGCTGCAGCCGCGCTGCGTCGCGCCACTCGAACGGATAGCCGGCCAGACGCAGTTTCTCGCGCGCGAGTTCGTCGTCCGGGCGGCCGGCCCAGAGCAGCGGAACCAACTCGGCGTTGGCCGTGAACAGGCGGTTGGAGTCGATGGCCGGAGTGGGATCGCCGAGGGCCGCGAAGGCCGCGGCCCACAGGTGCGGCACGCGCCCGCGCGCATAGAAGACCGCTGCGACGCCTCTGCCCGTCCCGGCAAGATATACCCGGAGCGGGTCCGGGTTCAGGCGCTTGATCGCGTCCGCGACGATGGCCTCCAATGCCTTGGCGTAGGTGTCGGTGGCGGCCGGCGCGATGTTGACCGGCGCAACCAGGCTCCAGCCGCGCGCGCTGCCGCCGGCTTGCCAGTAGTCCCAGGCGCCCTCGGTCAGCACCACCAGCGGCGCCGCGCCGGTCGAGGCCGGTCCGGAATATCGGTAGACCAGCTCCTGTCCGTAGAAGGGAACACGCGCCTCTTTGGGAGGCTGGGCGGCCAGCGGCAGCCCCGCGAGAATCCATGTCGCCGCTCGAAGCATGGCCGCTAGTACCGCCGCATGCGCGCTCGAATCCGCCGCGCCAGTTTCTCGATCTCTTCGGTCTTTTTGATGGACCCGACCGACACGATGTACCGGTCGTTCTTTTCCAGTTCGGCCCGCAGTTGCCGGGACAACCGGACCAGTTGGGCGGCATCTTCGAGCGACTTTTTGTGCTCGGCCTTCAGGATCTCCTCGGTCTGATTCCTGCCGTTCGGCAGAGTCTTCGGCTCAGGCTCTCTTTCCTGCCGCGGGAGTTGGCCCCCCGAGAGCGCCAGCGCGAGGCCAATGAGAAGCAGCGTTCGCATCTTACCCTGTATCATAGCTACATATGCAGGAAGTGAACGTCGGAATCATCGGCTTGGGTACCGTCGGAACGGGCGCGCTGACCATTCTGACCGAGAACGCGCCGCAGATTGAAACCAAGCTGGGTTTCCGCCTGCGCGTGCGGGCCGTCTGCGACCTGGAGATTGGGACGAAGACCTTGCCGGAATCGGCCGGCGACGTTCTGAAGACCGCGGATTGGCGGGAACTGGTGAACCATCCGGAGGTTCAGGTGGTCGCCGAACTGGTGGGCGGTACGACAGTGGCGCGCGAGATCATCGAAACCGCGATCGCCGCCGGCAAGAGCGTGGTGACGGCGAACAAGGAACTGATGGGGCTTGCCGGCGCCGACCTGTGGGACCTGTCGATCCGCGCCGGCGTCAACCTGGCAATGGAAGCCAGCGTCGCCGGCGGCATCCCGATCCACGCCGTCCTGCGCGAGGGGATCGCCGCCGACCGCATTGCGGCGCTCTACGGCATCCTGAACGGAACCAGCAACTTCATCCTGACCGAAATCGAGAGCCGCAACGCGGCCTTCGACGACGTGCTCCAGGAGGCCCAGCGCCTGGGTTACGCCGAGGCCAACCCGAGCGCCGACGTCGACGGCTACGACGCGCGGTCGAAGCTTGCCATTCTCGCCGCGCTGGCCTTCGGCGAACGCATCACGCCGTCCGACATCTTCACCGAGGGCATTCGGCGCATCACGCCCTTCGATTTCCAGTACGCGCACAAGCTGGGCCACACCATCCGCCTGATCTGCGGGGCGCGCCAGACATCCGACGGGTTGATTCTTTCGGTGCGTCCGGCGCTGATTCCGCTGACCACGATCCTGGCCGGCGTGCGCGGTTCCTACAACGCCATCTGGGTGCGCGGCCATTACGGCGAAGACACCTTCTACTACGGCCGCGGCGCCGGCCAGCGGCCCACCGGCGTCGCCGTGGTGAGCGACCTGATGCGGGTGGCGCGCGAGATCCTGCGCGGCAGCCCGGAGCGCGTGTCGCCCTTCGCCCACGAGCGGTTGGGCGAATACCAGCCCATTCCCGTCGCGCTGCAGAAGCGCGCCTACTTCCTGCGTTTCCGTGTCACCGACCGGCCCGGCATCATCGCCGCGCTGGCCGGCATTCTGGCCGAAAAACGCATCAGCCTGGACGCCGTGCTCCAGCTTCCCTGCCAAGACAAGCACAATCTTCCGTTCGTGATCACGGTGGAACCGACCACCGAACAGAGCGTGCGCGAGGCGGTCGACCAGATGAGCGGGCTCGAATTCATGGTCGAGCCGCCGCTGGCTTTGCCCATGGAAACTTCGTTGTAAGAGACTGGCCGCCGTGCCCGAACACGCCAAGCTCGACTTCATTTTCTTCGACGCCGGCGGCGGGCACCGCGCCGCGGCCACGGCGCTCAAGGATGTGGTGGAGCGGCAAGGCCGCCCGTGGGACGTCCGGCTGGTGAATCTGCAAGAGGTGCTGGACTCGCTGGACATTTTCCGCAAGATCACCGGCCTGCGTCTGGAAGACGTCTACAACACGCTCCTGCGCAAGGGCTGGACGCTCGGCTCCGGGCAACTGCTCGGCGCCATGCAACGGGTCATCCGGCTCTATCACCGCGCGCAGGTGCGCCTGCTGGCCGAGTTCTGGCGCCCGGCGCCGCCGGACCTGGTGGTTTCGCTGGTGCCAAACTTCAACCGGGCGTTGTTCGAGGGACTGCGCGGCGCGGGCGCGGCGGCGCCGTTCGTCACCGTCCTCACCGATCTGGCCGACTATCCGCCGCACTTCTGGATGGAGCCGCAGCCACAGCACTTCATCTGCGGGACGGACAAGGCGGTCGAGCAGGCGCTGGCCATGGATCACCCGCTCGAGCGCGTCTTCCGCGTCTCCGGCATGATCCTGCGGCCGCGGTTTTACGAGCCGGTCGAGGTGGATCGCGCAGCCGAGCGCGTCAAGCTGGGGTTGGCTCCCGGCCTTCCCACCGGCCTGGTGCTGTTCGGCGGGCACGGCTCGCGGGCGATGCTCGAAATCGCTCGCCGGGTCGCCCGCTGCTCCCGCCCCGCGCAATTCATCTTCATCTGCGGCCACAACCAGGGACTTGCGCGCGCGCTGGAAGCCGAGCGCCTGCCGTATCCCAAGTTGGTCGATGGATACACCACCGGGGTTCATTACTACATGAAGCTGGCCGACTTCTTCATCGGCAAGCCGGGACCCGGCTCGATCAGCGAAGCGCTGCTCATGCGCCTGCCGGTCATCGTCGAGCGCAACGCCTGGACCCTGCCGCAGGAGCGCTACAACGCCGAATGGGTCCGGGAGCGGCAGGTCGGTTTCGTTCTCGACAGCTTCAGGAACGTTCACCAAACCGTGGACCAACTTCTGGAGCCGGCGACGCTGGCCGGCCTTCAGGCGAACATCGCCGCGCTCGACAACCGCGCCGTGTTCGAGATCCCGGAGATCCTGGAGCGGCTGCTCAGTCGTCGCTGAAGGCGTCGATCACCGCGTGTGGATTGCGGCGATTGAAGATGTCCCGAAGCATCCGGAAGTACTCGGGTTCGGCCATCTCCCGCCCGGTGATTGCGTCGACCAACCGAACAGATGGCGGCGCATTCTCCGCCATCAGCGGCCGGTAGAGCATCATCGTGACGTTCTCGAACTTCTCGCACGGGTCGGTATACTCTTCGCGACCGCTGATGGTCGCAAAAAGCTTCGTCGCGCGCTCGAATGTGGACGAGATTCGGCGGTTGCCATCTCCTGTGTCCTGGTCACAGGCGAGTGGAAAAACAAACAGGGCGCACACGACGGAATACGGAAACCGCATGTGCAGCGTGATCGCCTCCGTGCAAAGATCGCCGAATCGATTCTTCAGGTTCTTGCCGAAGGGGGCGAAGTTGATGGTCTTGATGGACACCGCCAGGAGCAAGCCGTGACGTTCATCGGCGTAGCTTACGTCGACCTTCTTCGGACCAAGACCGCCCTGAAACTCCTTCTCGCCCGGTCCTCCACGCACTGGCTTGACCTTTGGGAATCCAACGGCGCGCAGGCCCTCTCCTAACTCCACGGCGAGATGGCGGGAAAGCGTTTCCGAGTAGGCTTTCTTGACTTCGCGAGAGGCCGAGTCTTCTGGAATCAGACCGGTTTCAATGACGGCATCGAGCAGGCTCATTTCTCTCCGTTGCGAGCGTAGCGGCGTCGCTTCAACACGGTGGCGGCGTCAGCAAGAACTTGGCAATCCAGTTTGCTAAGTCCGACTTCCCGAAGAATAGTTCGATCAGCCAGTTGTCTGGCGGTGTCGGCGTCGCCGCTACGCAATAGCCGGTCAAGCTCGGCGGCCAATTCCTCAAGCCGTCGCGGCCGCATGCCAGGACAGGCGAGCGCGACCCGCTGCGCTTCACTAGGTTCGAGTTTCAACATCCCTCCGCCGAGGGCGTGGCCTTCAAGCTCAACGCTCAGGCGCGTCAGGGAAGTCTGCCACAGCGCGGCAAGCGCGTCGGAAGAGAATTCGCTGTCCGGGCGCAAACGGACAACGTGAAACGTGTTGGGGGCCACTGCGTTTGCGCCGTTGGTCACAAATTGGGGCTGTTCGCCGCTCATGTAGGTCAGGAAAGCGTCAGGTTGGTAAACATGAGGCACGCAATACCAGGGAGAACGCATTCGGCACTTATAAGCCTTTGGAATGCCCATCTGCTCGCCGGCTTCAAGATATCGAAGTACTTCGGGGGGCAGGTTCTTCTCAGGCCCGAAATGGAGCAGGTATCCCGCCTCGCCACACTCCAACGTCCGCTTCCAGTCTGGACGGGTGAAGTGCAGGCCTGCAAACGCCCGGGCCCGGCGGACGGCCGGCCGGAGATAGGCATCCGGGATGCGCCAGCGTCGCGCGCTCTCCGCATTCAGATGGAAGAACTCGTTGGCGCCCGTTACGTATCCAATACCGACATCCGCCAGTTGGCCAAGTCCGCGCGCCGCCGGCGAGGCTCGAATCGAGTGATACAATGCGCGAGCCTTCGGCGAAATGAAGTACTCGACAAGACGTTCACCAGCGCTCGTCAGCGCGCTGGTGTCGACCGCACGAAGGCCCGGCAAAGGCCGCTTGTCGTTCGCAACAAAATCAAACAGAGCTCCGGGATGCGCAAGATCCCGCAAAAGAAACCTTCCCCTGCCGGCGCCGCAATCTTCTGCAAGCACCAGCAGTGTATCTTCGCTGAGGTCGGGAAACAGCTTCTTGCGGAACGTGAGTAATACCACCTGCCGAAAGGAGCGAGAAAGGAACTCCAGCAAGGGCTGGGCATAGCCGGCGTGGGTCAGCTCAAACGGCGCGACCATTGCCAGGCGTCCTCCAGGTTTCAGGAAACCGGCGGCGTGAACCAGAAAAGGCACCCAAGAACTGGACAGTTCGCTCAGTTTCACGCCCTGCAGTGCCGCCTTAGCCAGGGCACGCCTTCGTGTATCGCCGGTGAATCGCTGATATCGAATGAAGGGCGGGTTCCCGACAACGGTGTCTACAAGCGGGACTTGCCGTCCATCGCACGCAAAGAAGTCCGCGTTGAGGAGGTTCCGATGGCGTACTCCAAACTCGTCGTTCACCTTGTCCGCGATCGAGCGATGAATGGCTCCTTCGATCTCCACACCGTACAACTGAACAGCAGGGTCCCCGCCGAGCCGGGCCAGCCTCTCGGCGGCAGAGCGAAGAAACACTCCTCCGCCAAAACTCGGGTCGAGCACCGTGTCGTCGGGCGAACGGACCGCCCACCAGACCAGAAAATCGGCGACCTGGGAGTCTGTGTAAAATGCCCCCAGCGCTTTCGCGGTCCTAGGCTGAAGCTCCGATGAATCCGGCATCCGCTCTCTCTCCATATTATCCCCAACATGCACATTGCGGGGCAGCGGCACCGGGAACAGATTCATCTGCAAGGCGTCGTCCGACATAGGGCCCCCTCAAGATCCTCATCGGCCGACGCTGGCCGGCCTTCAGGCGAACGTCGCCGCGCTCGACAACCGCGCCGTGTTCGAGATCCCGGAGATCCTGGAGCGGCTGCTGTCGAGCTGAAGCGGGCCAGCGGTTTTCCCTCACAACCCAGGCTTGGGTGTCGATAAGACAAATTCGGGGCTTCCCGCCTCGCGCCCGACGGGGCAGGCGGGCGCGCTTGGCGACGGCGTCCGCCGGATCGGGAAGGCCGATACCATGGACCTGCTGTGCGCGCCGGAGACGCTAACGCGCCTCCGACGCTGGAAGAACTTGCCGCCGTTTCATCCGGTGGCGCTCAGGTTGATGCGCGCCGCTTCCTCGGAAGACGTTCCGCTGACCGAAGTGGCCGCCATCGTCCGCTCTGACGCGGTATTTGCGGCCGAGATTCTGCGCCTGGCGAATTCGCCGCTGTTCGCATTCAAACAGGAGATCGACAGCGTCCTCCATGCGGTCTGCCTGCTGGGTCCGGAGCGCGTGCGCGGGCTGGCTCTCACGGTGGCGTTGCGACGCTTTCTGGGCGGCGTTCTCGCGACGGAAGCGGCGCGCGTCTGCTGGCGCCACAACCTGGCCTGCGCGCTGATCGCCGAAGAACTCGCGCTGGCTCTGATGATGCCCCTCGACGCCGCCTACACGGCCGGACTGGTGCACGACCTCGGACGCCTGGCGCTGCTGGCCAGCGACCCGGGCTGCTACTCGGCGCTGCTGGATCGGGCCGAGGCCGAGCCGTCGCGGCTGTGCGCGCTGGAACGCGACGCCTTTGGCGTCGACCATTGCCAGGCCGGCGCCACGCTCATGGAGCACTGGAGTTTTCCGCCGTCGCTGTGTGAGATCGCCGCCACTCACCACCAGCCCGTCGCCAGCGGGCCGATCGGGTCGCGCGAGATCGTCCAGCTTGCCTGCCGGACGGCCGACTCACTCGGCTTTCAGGTCGCCGGACCCGCGCCGCCGTTCAACGTCGAGAAACTTCTTCAATCGCTGCCGGATTTCGCGCACGCGCGAATCCGTCGCGGCGCCGGCGAAATGGCGATGGCGATCGCCATCCGGATCAACGCCCTCGAAGTCCAGGGCTGATCGCGCGGCCGCGCACACCGGCCTGTCTCCGCCTCTCCTTGGAGCGCCGCATAGCGCGGCTTCGCGGCAAATGACGGAGTGGACAGGTAGTGGCGTCTGTACGACTGTGTCGTTGAAAGCCCGATTTCCACGACACCGGAGAACGCCATGCATCAGTTCATCGAGAAACACCGGTAGCGGATTGCCGGGGTGCCGAGCGGCTTCCACGGCCTGATGTTCCACGGCTCGCCGCGGCGGCTGAGCCGCGGGGCGGGACTAAACTCCGGCGGGCAGGGCGGCATTTGACGTACTTCCAGCCAGCGGCGATTGCAGGCGAACCAGCGCCACACGCCGGCACCCTCGTGACCCAGGAGGCGTGGTCCTGAATCGGAATCGCTCCGCGCCGCCGATAGCGCCGCGCCAGTTGTTCGAGGAAGGCCAGGCAGGTCGTGGCGTGCCCGGCGCCCGAAAAATGAGTCCGGATTGCCGGTCCACGAAGGGCATGGATCCCGGCCAAGGCAGTGCCGGCGCAACCTTCACTTCGCCGGGAACCCGGGGCTCGCTTTGACCTCCTCGATCTGCTGCACATGCCGCCGGACATGCCCCGAGGCGAGCAGGATCCACTGGTAAGCGTCGATCAAACCGACCGCGCGATGTGCTTGAAAGTGATCGCGCAGAACGTCGTTCGTGGTTTGAACGTAGTGGACCAGACGATCGCGGCTTTTCTGGAAATGGTCCAGTGTCTCGGCCGGCCCCGGCCAGCGGCCCTTCGGTTCCAGGGCGGGCGCGGTGATGCGCTTGGAACCGCGGTCCGGCATTTTTTCCAGCACCACATCGTCCTTGCCCTTGACCTCCGCGCGTTTGGAGGGCTCCGGGGGGGAGTTCCGCAGCTTGCCGGTGATCAACTCGTAGTAGGAGTCCTCGGCCAACGCCACATGCTCGGCGCACTCGGCGATGGACCAGCGGTCGGGCGCCGGCTTGAACCGCCATTGCTTGTCGCCGAGCCCGGCGACGGCGCTCAGCAACAGTTGGCGCGACGCTTTCAACTCGGTCGCCGCGCGCTCGCGTTCGGTTTGGTCCAAGGGCTGAGAATTCGCGCACATTGGCATTGTGACGGCCAGCAGAGCGGCCCATGGAAGTCTCATTGTACACCCCCGCCGTATTCCCTTTTCACCCAATCCTGTGTTTCCCGGTTGGCGCGCGCGACCGTCTGGATGAGCGCCGGATCGGCCCGATCGGTCTGGTCCAGAAACCCATAACCGCGCGCGCGGTTCGTGATGTAGGCGCCGCAGACATGCCAGCCGATGCAGCCCGGCAACTCGCGCAGAGCGGTCATCATCGCGGCATAGCGCGAACCCAACTGTGAATTCGGCGCCGTCCGGCGTTCCGGAATCGGGGCGTCGGCCAGCAGCACGGGTTTGCCCGTCAGTTCGTGCATGCGCCGCAATTCGCGCTGCGCCTCCGGCGGACCGGCGAAGTACTGGAAGCTCATCACGTCCACGTAGGGGCGGGCAGCCTTCAGCACCTCCTCCGCGACCGGCGCCCTAAGTTCGTAGCGGTCGCCCAGAATCAGGTGGTTCCGGTCATACCGGCGGATGGCATCGTGGGTCACCTGGTAGTAGCGGCTGGCCATGGCATACAGTTCCTGGCGCCCTGTCTGGCTCTCCAGTTTCCTGGGGTCGAACAGCGGGCCGCGCCACTTGGCCAGACCCGCGTGAACCCAAACCGGACAATCGACGTAGAAATAGCCGATCAGCTTTGGATCGTCCGCCATCCGCTGGCAGGAATCGCGGGCGACGTAGTCGCACCACTCCTCGAAGTCCTGGCTGAAGAAATCGGGGAGCCGGGTCTCGATCTCCCACTGGTGGGTTTCCGCAAACGGCAGCAGGTGGCAGTAGGGCATTCCCAGCCATTGATACTGCTCATAGCTCCAATTGCGCGAGTGCCGTTGGATGGTCGGCGTGCGGATCACCACTTCCTGCACCCAGCCCACGCTGTTGAACCCCCAGCGGCGGAGGTTCGGCGCCACGCCCTCCTCCAGCCACCGGCGTTCGCTGTTTCCGTACTTGTTTCGCCAAATATCCGCATTCTCCGCATACCGCAGGGTGGCGGAGTCGATGTGGTTCATCGCGATACTGAAGAACGGGTCGCCTTCCGGTGAGAGGAACCACCAGCGGCCCGCCCTCCGGGCAACGCGGAAGAAGCCGGGCGCCGCGGCGCCCGCGGCATGATTGGCCGGCCACACCGGCGCCAGACAGGCGAGAAAACCCCGCCGGGAATGGGGTGTGCTCATCGTTTCAGATTCTACTAAAGCTGATGGTGCGCCGCGGGACTCTGGTGCGGATCCCGCCGGCCGGGGGCCGGAGACGTGAATCTCGATTCCCGGGTGGCCGGTTAGCAGTTACGCAGCCAGGGCCGGCTCCCACAGCTCCGCCAGCGTGACGCAAGCGTCTCCTTCGAGCGCCGGTCCCGGCGTCAGCCTGCACGCCGGCACTGCCGCCGGCGACCCACACGATCACGGTACCGGGAGTCTACTCCGGCGCCCCTTCGGCCGTGGCCGCCATTGCCACCGCCGTCTGCGGCCCTTTGGCGGCGATCTTCTTCGCCGTCGCTTTCGCCGCCTTCCCGGGAGCCTTTGCCGCGGGCTTCTTCGGCGCGGCCTGCGCCTCTTCCTTCTTCCGGCGGTATTCGGCCCACCGCTTCCGTGTGGCGTCGGAGATCCGCTTGCGGGCCGCGGCGCTCATCTTCCGTTTGGGTCTGGGGGTCTTGGCGGCTACGGCTGGCTCCTTGGCCTTCTGCGCCGCGGCCGCCTGCTTCCGATGGTGTTCGGCCCACCGCTTCCGTGTGGCGATGGAGATCCGCCTGCGTGCGGCGGCGCTCATCTTCCGTTTGGGCCTGGGGGTCTCGGCGGCCGCTGCCGGTTCCTGGGAGTGAGTACCCAGCAGGCGCCTGGTTTGAGAGATGTGAGCGTCTAACCGCGCCCTCTGGGCTTCGAGCCCCTCAAGGGCGGCGGCTAGGATTTCGTGATTGAGATTCTGTTTGGGCATGTTAGTTGAGAACCCACTGTCAGAGTGCAATTGGGCTCTGTGGACCATGTTACACCAATTGGCAGGGTTCTATGGGATGCAGAGTCAGATCTCGTTCCGGGGCAACGACGGCATCGGCTTCCTGAACCTGGGCGGCAACACCTGCACCAGTTCCTCGTAGCTTTGTTCGACCCTGGACTTCATCTCGGCCGGAACAACCTCGGCAACCGTGCAGGCGGCATCCACCGCGTACGGGGCGAAGCTCGAGCGGGCAACGTATTCACGCGGAAGTCCCGGCGCGAACGCCATCAGGGCGAGCACCGCAACCACCCAGACCAGCAGTGCGTTCGCCAGCCCGAATGCCCCGCCGAGGAGCCTGTCCAGCCAGGCGAGCCCGGCGCTCTTGAACCATCTGCCCAGGAGGAATGCGCCAATCCCGCCCGCGCAGATCAGGGCGGCGAACACGATCAGAAAACCCTTCGGGTTCGCGGGATATAGCCAGGCGGCGCACGCGAGCGCCAGGACGACGGCGAGAAAGCCGAGGCCGGAGCGCGAGAAGCCTTCGCGGATGCCGGAGGCAAACGAAATCGCAATCAGGACGATCAGCGTCAAGTCAAACCAGTTCATTGCTGTCACCTGAAGAGCTATACGCGAGGGCCACTCGGGATGTTCCGCCAAAGCGCGGGCCAGGGCCATGGGGAAGGCACGGCTGTCAAGACCTCGTCGCCCTGCCGCTCGATGCCAGTTGAAGCGGATTGCATCACTCAACATCCACGACCAACCGTCGCGCGAACCCGCGCACACGCACCCGTGCGCCCAGACTCAAGCCCGTCCCCAAGACTGAGAACGTGTGAACAAATCGCGGATGACCGGCATTATGGGTCGGATATATCCGACCCCTACAAGGTCTACGGGCGCCCCTGTAGGGGTCGGATATATCCGACCCGATCTTTTCACACCTTCTAGGGATTGCCACGGCGTACGAAGTGGCGCCCCGGCGGCTTTTGTCGTATCATAGAGGTTTGCGGCTGGTTGCCGCGCGCTTGGAGGGTACGTCTGCCTCTGCGAGTAGCCCCCTGGAAGACCACACGGAGAGAGGAATTCCTATGTACGCAGTGATCGAGAGCGGCGGGAAACAGTATCGCGTCGCACCGGGCGACACGGTCGCCGTGGAGAAACTCCCGGGCGAAATCGGCGCCGAGGTCGAGTTTACGAAGGTGCTGGCCCTCAGCCGGGACGCCGGCGAGTTGGTGGCGGGCGCCGGCCTGGATGGCGCGAAGGTCAAGGGGACCATCACCGCGCATGGCCGCGGCGACAAGGTCATCGTGTTCAAGTTCAAGCGCAAGAAGCAGTACAAGCGCACGCAGGGACACCGCCAGGATTACACCCAGGTGAAGGTGAGCGAGATTCTGGCCTAGGAGAGACGCATGGCGCACAAAAAAGGACTGGGCAGTTCCAAGAACGGGCGCGATTCCAACGCGCAACGGCTGGGCGTGAAGGCCTTCGGCGGCCAGACCGTCCCGGGCGGGTCGATTCTGGTGCGGCAGCGCGGCACGGTGTACAAGCCGGGCGAGAATGTGGGCCTCGGCAAGGACGACACCCTGTTCGCGCGCATCTCCGGCATCGTCGAGTTCCGTGATCGCGGCCGGATGGGCAAGTTCATCAGCATCCGCACCCCAGAGCAGTAAGCGGGGCAGCACCTCCGGAAGGAACCGGGGCCGCCGGCCGAACGCCGCGCGGCCCCTTTCGTTTGCATGTTCATCGACCAGGTCCGCATCCAGATCAAGGCCGGCGACGGCGGCAACGGCTGCATGGCCTTTCGCCGCGAGAAGTACGTGCCGCACGGCGGCCCCAGCGGCGGCGACGGCGGGCGCGGCGGCGACGTCGTTCTGGTCTCCAGTGAGCACTACAACACGCTGCTGCACTTCCGCTTCAACCCCGAACACAAGGCCGAGCGGGGCCGTCACGGCGAGGGTTCCAACTGCACCGGCCGCGACGGCGTGGACGTCGAACTGCCGGTCCCGATCGGCACCATCGTCTACGACGATGCGACCGGCGGACAGCTTCACGATTTCACCCAGGCCGGCGAGCGCTTCATCGTCGCGCTCGGCGGGCGCGGCGGGCGCGGCAACGCACGCTTCGCCACCTCTACCCACCAGTCGCCGACCGAGCACGAACCCGGCCGGCCGGGCGAGGAAAAACGCTTGCGGCTGGAGCTGAAACTTCTGGCCGACGCCGGGCTGGTGGGCTTCCCGAACGCCGGCAAATCGACCCTCATCTCGCGCATTTCGGCCGCCCGCCCCAAGATCGCCGACTATCCGTTCACCACCCTCGAGCCAAACTTGGGCGTGGTGAAAATGGACGATCTCCGCAGCTTCGTCGTCGCCGACATCCCCGGGCTGATTGCAGGCGCCCACCTGGGGCACGGGCTCGGCATTCAGTTTCTCAGGCACGTCGAGCGCACCCGCCTGCTGGTTCATCTGGTTGATCTTTCCGACGCCACCGGACGAGACCCGATCGGCGACTTCGGCGTGATCATGACCGAGTTGGCCAGCTTCAGCGAGGAACTGGTGAAGAAGCCGATGTTCGTGGTCGGAACGAAACTCGACGCCGCGCAGGACGCCGGCCGGCGCGCCTCGCTCGAGCGCCTGGCCGCCGAACGCGGCCTCCCCTTCTATGCCATCTCCAGCGTCACCGGGGAAGGCATCGAGGCTCTGCGATACGCCATGGGCGAACTGCTGCTGAGTCACCCGCCGGAGTGAGCCGGGCCTTGAGCCGCCGGGAAACCGTTTCAACCGGGAATGACGGCAGAGTAACCTCGTTTGTGGGCAGCTTCGGGCACACTCTCGAAAATCGGAGAGACCTGGGGACACTCCGGGCGAGCTTCACGTAAACCACCGCTTCAACCACCCCACAGGCGTGTCCCCCATTTTCATCACCTTCGGTGTGCGCAACGCGTTCATGACCACAGGCTACGAAACCCCGAAATGCCGCCGCGACGAAGTTGAATCCACGTACGGCCTGAGTTTCGGAATTTCGCAGCCTGTGGTCTTGATCGCCTCGCGCTCACCGAAGGCGATGAAAATGGTCGCCGGTGCGACTGAACCCAGGCGCCCCGGGTCGTGAGGCCCGATTTTCGAGAGTGTCCCGAAATAAATGGACCATACCAGGCTGACCCCTTTTTGACGCCCTGTCACGGAGCCGGTCAAATCCTGGCCGGCAGCCCCGGCGCTCCCGGCTCAGAATTCCAGACGCAGCGCCAGTTGAAGCACCCGGTTGCTTTTCGCCCTGCTGATGGATCCGCCGCTGATGATGTCCACCTTGTTCTCCGGGAGATTGAAGTTCGGATGGTTGGGCGGATTGAACGTGTCCGCGCGGAACTGGAGCGAACGGTTCTCCCGGAACCGCAGCCGGCGCGACAGCGACGTGTTGATGTTGATGGCGCCCGGGCGGTCGAGGATGTTGCGCCCCGAACTGCCGAACCGGCAGGACCCCAGCGGGACCACCGGAAACACCGTGCGGTCGAACCGCTGGTCCACGGAGGGGTTGGCAAGCGCGCCCTGGGCGATGCGGCCCGGTGTAGATGGTGCTGGTGCCGGAGATCTGCCAGTCGCGCGGCAGCGGGCGCCGGGAGTAGCTCGGCGACCAGATGAAACTCGCGGCGAAAAGGTGGCCGATGTCGAAGTCCGAGCGCCCCCGTTCGCCCTTCAGGTTTCGGGAATCCTGCGCAACCGGGAAGTTGTACTGAATGGTTCCGCCGGTATTCGAACTCTCGTCCATCGACTTCGCATAAGTATAGGCGGCGCGGACGAATATTTGTTTGCCGATGCTCCGCGACTCCGCCGGCCGTATCAAAACGGTGTTCCCTGCAAGCCCCGTCTACACCAACGCAAGCGCTCCGTCACCCATGCTGGTTTTCAACAAGTATGGCGACCGCTACTTCCTGGCCCGAGTCTGGTCCGCCGCCGGTCCCGGAGCCCAACTGAACAGGACCAAGATTGAGAGGGAACTGGTGGCTGCCGCTCCGGTGGAACAAGTCCTGGTGGCCGCGATCTACCGTTGAAGCGCAGCGATCCCGCTGAACGCCGGGGGCGCGCCGGGAGTTGATTCCCCGCTGTCAGCCCCAGCCGGTCATCTTCCGCCCCGTCGCAATCGCGTGGACCGTGAGCGGCAGCGCCCCCGGCCGCGATGCCCTCAAATGCAGACTTCCAGCTTGACTCCCTCGAAATCCCACGTGTCCTCGAGCTTGCGGCACGGCCAAAGGGGCGGCTTCATCTGAGACTCCCACTTCGCGTAAGCGGTCTTCAGTTCCCCGACGATTTGGGGACGCTGGGAAGCGAGATTGGTCCGCTCGCCGATGTCGGCGGACAGGTCGTAGAGAAAGGACCTCTGGCCGGCCTGGAAGAGCTTCCAATTGCCCTTGCGGATGGCGGAGTTGGGGCCGTTGCGCCAGCACAGGATCTCGTGCGGGGCAGCCTTGTCGCGGCCGGTCAGGTAGGGTATCAGATCGACGCCGTCGTAGGGGCGGCCGGCAGGCATACGGCCGCCGGCGGCGGCAACGGCGGTGGGGAACAGATCCAGGGAGCTGACCGGCTGGCTATAGACGCCGCCGGCCTTCAGGCGGCCGGGCCATCGCATCGCGAACGGAACCCGGAACCCGCCTTCGAGATGAGTGAGTTTGCCGAAGCGCAACGGATCGTTGGTGCAGGCGTTGGTATATGTGGCACACCCGTTGTCACTCAGGAAAACCACCAGGGTGTCGCGCTCCAGCCCGGCCTGGCGGAGTTTGGAGAGGATCGCCCCGACCGCGTCGTCCAGGGCGCTGACCATTGCGGCATAGACCTGGCGGCGCTCGTCCTTGATGTCCGGGAAGCGCTTGAGATACTTCTCGGTAGCCTGGAATGGCAGGTGCGGCGCGTTGAATGCCGCGTAGAGGAAGAAAGGGTGGCTTTGGTGACGCCCGATGAAGGCCGTGGCCTCACGGGCGAAAGCGTCGGTGAGGTATTCCGGCTCGTCCACCGGGGTGGTGTTGCGGTAGATGGGATTAAGCTTGCCGCGGGCAGAGACAAGCGCGGTGGCATCGCCGACGGTCTTGACGCCGGGGGCGCCGGGATCGATGTAGGTATTGGCCCCGAACAGGAAACCGAAGTACTCGTCGAAGCCCCGCCGGACCGGGTGGAACTTCTCGTGCATGCCCAGATGCCACTTGCCGACCATGCCGGTCGCGTAGCCGGCGCGCTTGAGCACCTCCGGCAGCGTGATCTCGGAGACCGGCAGACCCATCTCCCGGTTGGCAAGCGCCCGCTCGAGAGCTCCGGCGTTGAACTCGAACCCGAAGCGCTGCTGGTACCGGCCAGTCAAAAGCGCGGCGCGGGAGGGGCTGCAAACCGGCGCCGCGACGTAGCCGCTCGAGAACAGCACTCCGTCGCGCGCGATGGACTTGATATTGGGCGTGGGGATTCCAGTACAGCCAAAGAGTTCGGTGTCACAGTAGCCCAGGTCGTCGGCCAGGATGACGACGATGTTGGGTTTGTTCTGCGCAAGGGCGAGCCCGCCGAGACCGCCGGCGAGCCTCCCCAGCGCCTTGCGGCGAGTGAGTCCCATGGGTGGCGATCTTACCACGGAACGCCTGCAAACCGCTGAGAGATTCCGTCCGATTTGGCCGTACGCGTCTAGGGACTACTCCGCCGGCCGGCAACTCGGGGCCCGCCCTGCGTGGCTACCCGTGCCGGATCACCAGCACATCGCCCTCCCTGACGATGTGCTCCCTGCCTTCCAGCTTGAGCAGGCCTTTGTCGCGCGCGCCGGCGTAGCCCGAGTGGTCGATCAGCGCCTGCCAGTTGACGACTTCGGCGCGGATGAACTTCTTCTCGAAGTCGGTGTGGATCGTTCCGGCGGCCTTCAGCGTGGTGCTGCCGATGGGAACGGTCCAGGCGCGCACTTCGGTTTCGCTCGCGGTCAGGAACGACATCAGGCCCAGCAGCGCATAGGTGGCTGAAATCAGGCGCTCCAGCCCGGACTCTTTCAAACCGTAGCTGGCCAGGTATTCGACGGCCTCGGCGGGGGAAAGCTCGGCCAGCTCCGCTTCGATCTTCCCGCAGATCGCGGTGACGGCCGTGTTCGGCAGTCCGGCCAGGTCTCCCGAACGGTGCTGCTGTTCGATTTCGTGCAGGCGCGGCGCGTCTTCCTCCCCCAGATTCAGGACCAGCAACAGGGGCTTCAGCGACAGAAACTGGAAACCCCGGATGCGCTTTTCGTCCTCGGGCGAAAGCTCGAGATTGCGCAGCGGCGTGCCGGCCTCGAGCGTCTCCCTGACGCGCGTGAGCACGGCGAACTCGTGATCCAGTTCGGGGCTCTTGATTTTCTTGCGGTCCTTGTCGAGCCGCTCCATGCGCTTCTCGACCACCACGAGGTCGCTCAGGACCAGCTCCATCTCGACGTCGGCCAGGTCGCGCAACGGGTCGACGGAGCCTTTCTCGTGCGGCACGGTGTCACTTTCAAAGACGCGCAACACGTGGGCCAGCGCGTCGACCATGCGGAGACTCGCCATGCAACCCGGATCGCGCAGCGCCTCTTTGGAAATGGCCGGGAAGTCCAGGTACTCGACGGTGGCGTGGACGACCTTGGGCGCATCGAACAGCCGCGCCAGGGCCTCGACGCGCGGGTCGGGCACCTGGGCCACGCCCACGCGGGCTTCCAGCGACCCCACGCGGGCGGCTTCGTGAACGCCGGTGAGAATCGTAAACAGGCTGGTCTTGCCCACCATGGGCAGACCGATAATCGCGGTTTTCATAAGGGAACTTCGATCCGGGTCAGGATTTCCTCGAGGATTCGGTCGCCCAGGTCCGAAGCCCGCTGGGCCAGCGCCACGCGCGTATTGATCACCACGCGGTGCGCGAAGATGGGAACCGCCAGGCGCTTGACGTCGTCGGGAATCGCGTAATCGCGGCCTTCCACCAGGGCCAGCGCCTGGGTGGCGCGATACAGCGCCTGCGCGCCGCGCGGGCTGACGCCGAGCGACAGGGCCTCCTGCTTGCGCGTCTGAGCGACGATCGCCATCATGTAATCGACGATCGCCTCGTCCACGCGCACCTGGGCGACCCAGCGCTGGAGCTCCAGCACCTCTTCGGCGGCGAGCACCGGCTGGACGCCGGCCTTCACGCCCGAGGTCGCGCTACGCAGGATCTCGCGCTCGCTCACGCCATCCGGATAGCCCATGCGCAAGCGCATGAGAAAGCGGTCCAGTTGCGACTCGGGCAGCGGGTAGGTGCCGTGGTGCTCGACCGGGTTCTGCGTGGCCATCACCATGAACGGCGCCGCCAGCGGATACGAATGCCCGTCCACGGTCACCTGGAGCTCGTTCATCGCCTCCAGCAGCGCCGATTGCGTCTTCGGCGTGGCGCGGTTGATCTCGTCGGCCAGCAGGAAATTCGTGAACACCGGGCCCTGTTTGAACTCGAAGTCCTGCGTGTGCGCGTTGTAGACGGTGACCCCGATCACATCGCTCGGCAGCATGTCGGAAGTGAATTGCAGCCGCTGAAAGCCGCAATGCACCGAGCGCGCCAGCGCCTGCGCCAGGGTGGTCTTGCCCACTCCGGGGACGTCTTCAATCAGCAGGTGTCCCTTAGCGAGAAGGCAGACCAGCGACAGCCGCAGAACCTCGGTCTTGCCGCGAATGGAGACCGCCAGCGCGTCTTCCAGTTGGCTCAGCCTGGAAAGCGCGGCCGGCGGGCCATCGACTGTCTCCGGCGGGGTCATTACAATGTCATGATACCGAAAAGCGCCCATGAACCGAGCTACGTTTCGCTTTTACGCGGAGCTGAACGACTTTCTCGCGCCCGAGCGGCGCGGACGCGAGACTGCCTTTGAGTTCTACGTGCCGGGTCCGGTGAAGGACGCCATCGAGTCGCTGGGGGTGCCGCACACCGAGGTGGAGCTGGTGCTGATCAACGGCGAATCGTCGGATTTCCGCCGGGTGCTGGCGGACGGCGACCGGGTCAGCGTCTATCCGGTCTTTGAAGCGTTCGACATCCGCCCGCTGGTCCGCGTGCGTCCGGAACCGCTGCGCGAGACGCGGTTTCTTCTGGACGGACACCTGGGCCGGCTGGCGCGCTATCTGCGAATGCTGGGGTTCGACTCGGCCTGCAACCGCGACGCCGGCGACGAAGAGCTCGCCCGCCTCTCAGCCGTTGAACACCGCATCCTGCTCACCCGGGACCGGGGACTGCTGAAACGCCGGGAGGTGACCCACGGCTACTGGGTGCGGGAAACCGGCGCGCGGAAGCAGTTGAGGGAAATTGTCGAGCGCTTCGACCTGGCCGGGTGTCTGCGCCCGTTCACGCGCTGCCTGCGCTGCAACGCCCCGCTGCGGGCGGCGGCGAACGACGAGTTCCCGCGCTGCGACGGATGCGGCGGGGTCTACTGGAGCGGGCCGCATCACCGCCGCATGCTGGCCATTAAACCGGGGACGGAGTACTCCGTCCCCGGTCTTCCTAGGGCGCCATGTTCTTGCGAAGGAACTTGACGCCGTCGATGGCGATCGAGTCCGGCGTGGGCGCAAGGTCGCGCCAGATGGATGCGGCGGCCGAAATCTCGCCCAGCGCGAAGCCGAAGCTCTCGATGGTCAGGCAGCCGTCGTAGCCGATGTCGCGCAACGCCTGGAACACCCCGGGCCAGTCGATGTGCCCGGAGCCGGGCGTGCCGCGGTCGTTCTCGCAGGTGTGCACGTGCTTGAGGTAAGGCGCCGCCAGCCGGTAGGCCGCCGCGACGTCCTTCTCTTCGATGTTGGCGTGGAAGGTGTCGATCAGCAGGCCGACGTTGGGATGTCCCACCTCCTCGCACAGTTTCACGCCGTCGGCGGTGGTATTCAGGAAGTACGTCTCGAAACGGTTCAGCGGCTCGATGGCCAGCGAGACCTCGTTGGCGGTCAGAATGTCGCCCAAAGTCTGGAAGCACTCGACCGCCCATTTCCACTCGTCCTCGGTGCGCCGCCGGCCCGGCAACCGGCCGACCGGCGAGTAGAGCGGACCCACCAGAAGATGCGCGCCCGCGTCGGCGGCCGCCATTACGCATTCCTTCCAGTGCCCGATGGTGAAGCCCCGGACGTTGGCGTCCGCGGCGATCGTGTTCAGTCCGCCGGTCAGCACCGCGCAGACTGTCGGTTCCAGGCCGTTCTCCTCCGCCCCCCGGCGGATGTCGCGCGCCGCAAACTCGCGCGGGCGGAACATCGGGACCTCGAAACTGTCGAAGCCGGCCTGCTTGACCATCGGCAGAAGGTGCAGGTGCCGGCCGTCGAAGTTGGCGGTCCAGATGAACATGTTTACGCCGAATTTCATATGAGTCGCTCCTGTCTACTTTTTGTCGAGTCCGAGGTCGGAAAGAATCTTCGGCGCCGGCTCGTCCATGGCCAGCAACTGGTGGCAGGTGTTGCAGTCCTGGCTGATCTTCTTTTCGCCCGCCGCGTGCTGGTCGTCGTGGCAGCGGAAGCAGCCCGGAAAATCGGTGTGGCCGACATGGTTGGGGTACAGACCCCAGGTAACCTTCATCGCCGGGAAGACATTGCGGCGGTAGATGTCGAGCGCGGCCTGGCCGGCGCGGTCGATCTCGACCCGGCGCAGGCGATAAACCTCCGGCTTCTGCTCGCGATAGAAGCGCGCGAACTCGACCGGGATCTTCCGCGCCGCCTCCTCGTTGGAAGCGTAAGTGGCCTTGAGGACATCCAGGGTGTGTTTCTTGGCGAACGGAAGCGCGGGCGAAATCGCGCCTTCCCGCATGGCGCGGTCCGCGGCGCGCTCGGGCAACTCGTAGGTGTGGCTGGGGCGGTTGTGGCAGTCCACGCAATCCATCACCCGGACCGGGTAGCGTTTGGCGGCGTCGGCGGGAGCGCCGGGGGCCAGATAAACCGCGCTCTTCCCGTTGCGCGTCGACTCGACCCACGGAATGGTCTGGCGCTTTTCGTCCGAATGGGCGTAGCGGATCACGACGCCCTCGCCCAGGTGCGCGCCATGGATTCCCGGACCGCCCAGGCGCCCGCCGCCGATGCGCATCAGCAGCACGGTCTTGGTCATTGCGTTGGCCTCGTCGTCGGCGTACTTGTGGATGATCCGCAGCCGGTCTTCGCCGAACTTCTGCGGCCAGTGACAGGCTTCGCAGGTTTCGCGCGCCGGGCGCAGGTTGTGTACCGGCGTCGGGATCGGCCTTTCGTAGGTGTTGAACGCCACCGCGACAACCTGGTGAAGTCCGGACAACTTGCTCTGGACGAACCACGAAGCGCCGGGACCGATATGGCACTGCACGCACCCCACCCGCGAGTGCGGCGAGTTCTGGTAGGCGTTGAACTCGGGCTCCATCACCGTGTGGCAGGTCCTGCCGCAGAAGGTCACGCCGTCCAGGTAGTGCAGCGCGCTGTAGGAGAGTTGGCCGGCGATGATCAGGTTGGCCATGGTCGTCAGACCCACGAACAGAAACAGCCGCCGCAGCCGGATGTTTCTGAAATCCAGCGGCGGTATCTCGGCCGGCAATTCACCCCTGCGCACCTTGCGGCGCCGGGTCCAGAAAATGCCGATCGGGATCAGGGCTAACCCGCCGAAGAACGCTCCGGGCAGCATGAGAAAGGTCAGGATGCCGGTATAGGGATTGTGCGACTCCCCCCGCATTATGGTCGGCAGAAGCGCAACCCAGAGTACGGCCGTGGTCGTCACCACGACCACGCCGGTCAGGCTCAACAGGTTGTTGGACAGGTAGACGAAAGGCTCCAGCCAGTGGCGCGCCCTGTCCCAAAGCGTTTCGATGGATTCCATTGTGGTCCCGAAGTATCGATTCTAGCAGCCAAAACCCGGGGAACGTCCCGTCTGTCCCCACGTTCCCGGGGAACGTCGTGCCTGTCCCCACGTTCCCGGATTAGCTGTAAGCGAAAATCATGGCGTAAATAATCAGTGCAACCAGCAGCAGTCCGATAATCAGGGCGGTGAAACCGAAGCGCCTCCAGAGTTTGACGGCCAGGGGGATCGGCGGCGGCATCAGTCTCTCTTCCAGCTTGCCGCTGTCAACCAGTTCCTGGTATTCCCTGGGCCGGTCGAGCTTGAATTCTTCCAGCGGCATGCCGCCGGTGAAGATCACCGTATCGATGGGGAACTTCTCCGGGCGGAAGTGAGTATTGAAAAAGTGCACGGTGAAAATGAAGCCCACCGCCAGCAGCGCCTCGTCGCTGTGGATGGTGGTGGCGACGTTCACCATCCAGCCCGGCATGAAGCGGGTGAAGAACTCGGGGAACCACAGCAGCAGACCGGTGCCGCCGATCACCGCCACGCCCCAGAAAACCGCGAAATAGTCGAACTTCTCCCAATACGTCCAGCGGCCATAGTCCGGCCGCGGGCCGCGCCCCAGGAACCACTTGAGCGACCCGACCAGCTCCCGCCAGTCGGTGCGGTTGAAAAGCATGCTCTTCGGGCCCACGATCAACCCGCGCCAGGTCATTCCGTCCTGCTTGCGCCGCCGCGCCAGATCCCACACGTGCAGACCGAAGTAGGCGAAGGTCAGGAGGGCGCAGAAGCGGTGGAACAGGCCCGCGCCTTCGAAGCCGCCCAGCAGGCGCGCCAGCAGTTTCGCCCAAGGGGCGTAGGAGAATTTCAGGGTCATGCCCGAAAGCGCCAACCCGATGAAGCTGAAGATGACCATCAGGTGGAGGTTGCGCTGGAACGGCTCGAACCGCCGCACGTGCACCTCGTCGTGGTCGACCATCCGCGACTTCAGCTCCCGGCTGTACTTGAGCGACCGCGGCAGCCACAGCGCGGTGTGCAGGCCCGAGATCACCAGCGTCCCCACCAGCAGCGACGTCATCCCCCAGAACGTGTAGAACAGGAACGGGTACTTATCCGGGTCGTGGTGCGTGGCGTGGGTAAGGTAGCCGGCGAAGCGCCGGTTGGACCCCGTGTGGCACTTGGCGCAGGTGCCGACGATGTTGTTGCGGCTCAGCCTGGAACGCGGGTCCGCGATGGGCAGGATGTCGTGCGCGCCGTGGCAGTCGTAGCACTTGGCCGTCTTCTGATAACCCAGCGTCGAGACCTTGCCGTGGAAGGTGTCGAAGTAGCGCGCGGTGATCTCCTTGTGGCAGCGGCCGCACTGATCCATGATGTGCAGCCGGAAATCCGACACATCGGTGCGTTGAATGCTGTGCGCCGAGTGGCACTCGCTGCACACCGGCAGCTCCTTCTTCGTGGTCCGGTTGAATTCGCGCGAGTGAATGCTCTTGGTGAAGATATCGTAGATGCCGCGGTGGCACTTGGCGCAGGTGGTAGCCACGTTCTTCTCGTTCACGCTCGAGCGGGGGTCCTTGGCGGGCAGCTCGCGGTGGGCCGTGTGGCAGTCCGCGCAGTTGGCGGTCACGGTCAGACCGGCCTGCAACAGCCCCCTGCCGTGGATGCTCTCGGCGTAATGCTCCACCACGTCGACTTGCTCGCCTTTGTACCGCACGGCGGCCTTCTGGCCGGCGCGATGGCAGGTCGCGCAAAGGTTCGGGATGTTGCGCGAGAAGGTCGGCGAGTTGACCTGGGCCTTGCCCTGAACGCCGTGCGTGCCGTGGCAGTCGGCGCAGCCCGGAACGTCCGGGCTGCCTTGCGCCATCAACTGCCCGTGCGTGCTCTCGCGGTACTGCGACACCTGGGCGTCGTGGCAGATCGAACAGTCCACCTTGGCCGCGATGGTGATGCAGGCGCGCTCCTTCGAGGGCGTCGCGCCGGTGTGACACTGCACGCACGCGGTGCGCGAGTGGCGCGAGCCGGCCAGTTGGTCCTGTTTGACGAACATCGACACGCTCCGCCCGCCGCGATCGGCCTTGAGTTCCGGGTTGGAGTGGCAGCGCAGGCAGTCGCGGTCCGACATGCCTTGCGCATAGAAGACCCGCCGCACCTTGTGCGGTTCGTGGCAATCGACGCAGACCGGAATCAGGTGCGGCTGCTTTTCCCAAAGCTCGCCGCGGATCACCTTCCGGTGGACCGCTTCAATCTGGGCGTGGCACCGCGTGCAGGTCTTGGAGATATTCTGCTTGGAAATCGACGAGCGCGCGTCGGTGTGGGGCAGCACGAAATGCGGGGTGTGACAGCTTGTGCAGACCGCCGTCACGGTGAGGCCGCGTTTGAACAGGCCCTCGCCATGGATGCTGTCGGTGTAGTTGCCCAGGATGTTCTGCTGCGGGATCGCGTGGGTCTTGGAGACGTCGGACCCTTCGCTGTGGCAGCGCCCGCACAAACGCGGAACCTCCATGGTCGCGATCGGAGAGCGCGGCGCCGAGCGCGCCAGGACGTTGTGCGCTCCGTGACAGGTGGCGCAGGACGGCGCCAGCGCATCGCCCTTCCTGGCGGCCCTGCCGTGCAGGCTCTCGGAGTGCTGGGTCTGTTGGTCGGCGTGGCAATTCCCGCACACCACGCGTTCCAGCCTGTCGGCGTGCGGCAGTTTCTTCACGTCCACGTCGCTGTGGCATGCCGAGCATTCCAGCGGCGCGTGCGGGGAGGCTCTGAGCGCCGCCTCGTTGAAGGGCGCCGGAACACCGGGCTCCCGCTTGCCGGTCCGGCGGCCGGCGTCGTGGCAGTTGACGCACTCCTCGGAACCGGGCAGCGGCTTGGCCGTCTCCTTCTGGCCGGCCAGATCCGGCGCCGTCGCGATCAGGGCCGCCAGGAACCACCCGGTCCCCACTCGGATCATTCGGGTTCCTTGGACGGCTCCGTCTCCGTCTTCCGCGGCAGGGGCGCGTGCGATTCTCTCCGCCGGACGCTCACACCGGTCAGAAAGGCGGGATCGAGGGGGTAGACGTCGGGATCGTAGATCACGCTGTAGAGGTGCCAGACCACGATGGAAAGCGCGGCCAGCACGGCCTCATAGAAGTGAATCGTGGTCGCCAGGTCGATCCACACCTTGGGCAGGAACCGGAGCGCCCAGTTGTTGGCCCACAGCAGGACGCCGGTCAACCCCATGATCAGCGTGCCCCAGAGGACGGCCCAATATTCGGCCTTCTCGACGTAGCTGTGGGCCGAGATCACGGGCTTGTGTTGGCGCAGGCCAACCGCGTAAGCCAGACCCGCGAAACCTTCGTAGATGTCGGCCTTGACCGGCAGGAGCTTCTTCCAGTGATCCCGCTGCCGGCGGCTGACCATCAGCGAGAAGGCGTGATAGAGGGAAACGGCCGCCATCACGACTGCCGCGACGCGGTGAATGGTGCCGCGCACCGGCCAGCTTCCTTCCCAGACCACCAGCGGACGGGCCCACCACTGCTCCGGATACTTCAGCGCAAAACCGGTCCAGACCAGAACGATAAAGGAAACCGCAAGCAAGGCGTGCTGGATGCGCTCGGTCAGAAACATGCGGATCTCGGGCGGCCCTGGCGGCATGGGCTTCCAGGCCCGCACGGGCTGCGGCCCCAGGCGCAGATAAATCAGCTTGCGAATCCAGTCGCCGCCGTGGTGCAGCAACATCAGGCCGATGGTGACGGGAATCAGGGTGAGA